>WNGC01001273.1_pt1 | contig 15294 bp, 12 predicted proteins | sample 5400051 | NCBI WGS metagenome assembly WNGC01 (sample SAMN13153368, study PRJNA577476) | soil metagenome | isolation source: 20 cm soil or saprolite under grassland replicate 2 | place: USA:California | collected 2016-06-15 | reverse complement strand
AAGTATCCGGACACACTCGAGCGATTGGAACGGGTCGCCGCAGGTTAGAAATGGTCTGCATCCAACGGTCGCGCCGATGCCATCGTCACTTTCAACGATCGGGATTTTAAGCCTGTAGCGGCGCGTTTTCGTTGTTCCGCGCCGCCGACTGCGGTGGCGCGGCGCGGAGGAGGTAGTGGTGGGAGTGGCGGTGGTGGGAGTGGTAGTGGCACTGGGCGTGGTCGCGGTGTGGGGCCGGACGTGGTCGTGAAGGTGGCTGTAGTGGTGCTGCTGCTGGTGGTTCGATTGACGCGCCCGTCAGGTCACCCAGGGTGTCTTGCGTGGATCATCTGCATCGAAAACATTCCCGTCACTTTGTCGTGGCGGCGACCGTCAGAATCTGTTTCTCTATGGAGGCACGCATTTCCTTGGGGAGCAGGTCCGCCTGTTCGAGCGTTCTCCAGCTCGCGACGGTACGCTCTGCGGTCTCGACCGCAATCTGCCAGAGCGGGCTTGCCGGAATTCTTGCGGTGTCGGCAAAGCTCCGCATTTGGTCGGTTGTGATTTCGTTAAGACTGCGGCTGCCGCCGAAGGTCAGGGCAAGCGTGTCGCCGGGAATGTAGGGGAGCGTTGCCACAAAATCGTAGGCCGGTGACAGAACGGGCTTGCGCCGGTCGGGGTACAGAAGCGACCAGTTCTTGAGATGCATGTCGGCATTGCCGATCAGCACGGAGAAGACGAGACGGCGGACAAACTCGTAGGTGGAGTCCTCGCCGGTTTCCGCCCAGAGAACGGAAGCGATGTTGGCATAGCTGCGGTGGCCATACTTGGCATCGGGATAGAGGCCGAATACCTGCGCGAAATCCTCCATGTGAACGGGGTCGCCGCCGGGGACGCGGTCGAACCGCTGCACGGCAAGCGCAGTGCCTCCCGTGGTCCGGGTTTCTTCCGGCAGCCCTTTTATCTTTGCCATATCGATCAAGCGGTTGGGCGGCATGGCGATGCCGACGCGCCGCGCCAGCTCAAGCATGACGAACTCATTTTCAGGGACGGCGGCAAAGCGGGCAGAGGGAAGTTTGACAATCCAGGACCCGCCCATGCCGCCGGCAGGAACGGTGAGACCTCCTGACGCTTCCATGACGGCGGAAAACTTCAACTGCACACCGGCGAGAGAAAACCGCAGCGCGGTTTCGGGAGGATGAATAACATGATCGCCGCCGCCGGCGTCATGCGCATCGCCCTCAAGCGGGCTGGATGACGAGCGCGCCGGGCAGGTCGGTGCCGAGGACGGCGAGCAGAAAGAATTCTCGTTCGGGCTTGACGTCTGCAAGTTTCGCCAGATAAGTGCGCAGATGCCCTTCGGGAAGCAGATTCGAAAAGACGGGCGGTACGCGGCGAGGGACCGGACGCAAGGCTGTGACGAGCCCGCCGGTGCCACTCTTGAAAGACAGGCTGAGGGTCGGGCGGTTCGGGTCGTCGATGTAATCCTGCGCGAATGCAAAGATCTGGCGTTCGCCGGCCAGACGGTTGATGACACCGATCTGCCGCCCGTGCAGGCGCACGGCGAGCGCATTGAGGGTTTTTGTATCAAACTTCATCTTTGCGCTCCGGCGTTTTCTGCTCGTCGTCGGCGTCACCATAGAGAGGGCGTTCGTCACTCTCGCCCTGCTGGTCGTGTCGGAGATGATCACGGATGAGCGACTGGACGGCCGGAACAAGGGCGCGGGGGACCATGAGGAGGTCGCGGTCGAGGATGCGGACAAGTTCGAGGAGGGTGTCGTAGCGCGGCACGATCTTGCCGGACTCGATGCCGGAGATGTGCATCTGGGGCAGGCCGAGACGGCTTCCCAACTCCCTCTGGCTCCAGCCGCGCTTGACGCGTGCCTCCTTCAACTCCCGGCGCATATCCTCTGGAAGGCCGTCCAGACGCAGCGGTTTGATATGCTTTGTTATATTTTTCTTCATGCTTGATATAATATAGCACATCAAATCCGAATGAACGTCTATAGGTTAAATTATATCAGATTAGTGTTCTGATATAATATTGCATATCATAGGGTGGCGGAGAAGAACGACGGGCGGACAGGGGTGCTACGCGCCGCTACTTGGTGCTTTGCGCGAGTTTTCGGGGTTTGGCGACTGGTGGAGTGGCCTTTCACCCAAAAACGAGCCGCTGCTTCTCCGCAATCTGAGCTCGGCAGAAGTCTATTCGTTAGCTTTGGAGTACAAGTAGACGTCCATCGAGCTTTCTAACGCACATTCGGATCCCGAGGCGCTTCGTACTTGCTGTTTCCGCCAACTGAGCCTCGTTCCAATGGCGCTTAGTGACTCTTCTTGATGGAAACTGGGCACACTCGAAGGAGCGATGTGCTGAAGTCCTGTAAGGGCAGGTAGAGCCAGCTTGCGGTTCTCCTCCGTCCGAAAGGCCGGTTGTGATGGCACGCCCGGGCCAAGAGTTGCAGCGTCTGGCCGATACGGGAGAGATAGCTCTCCCGCGCTGCTGATCCGAAACACGGAAGGAAAGACAGCCATGATGGTGATAACGTCGCCCGCGTCGGTAAACGGGCCACAAGCGAACTCCAAGCTGGTCTTCCACCGCTATGGCGGTCAGTATTTCCTGTCGCAGGTGTGGACAGCGGGCAGCACTCGCGGAAGTGAGCTGCCAAAATCGGCCAAAGAGAAAGAGCAAGCTCTGGCAGCTCAAAACGTAGCGCCTGACCAGGTCACGATTGTTGCCCGCCTCATCTCGCCCAAGCTCTAGTGCTCCTTCCACAACGAGGGCAACCCCACGGGAATCCGGAGAACCTCTTCCGGATTCCCGCTTCTTTTTTGGATTACCTCACGTCCGCAGGCCAGCGTTCGTCAGTCCTCTTGAGAATCAGTTCGGCGTTAGAGATGGCATCCGAAATGGCAAACTCTCGAGCTGGACTGGGCTTGGTACCGATGTCGTTGAGCTTTCGCGCTGCCAGGATTGTTGCGGCAAAAAGGATTGCGTATCCCGCTGCTCTCTACTGCTGAAATCTTTTTGCTCGCCCTAGCGTACTCCTATAAAGTGAACCCCTCGGGGGTTGCTATGCACAAGTCGTCCAACCAGGTATCTCACGTGGGCCTCTTGTATGTTGTTGCGTTCGCTTTCGTGTTGACTGCAGCCCGCTTGCCAAACACGCAGAACGCGCCTTCTCCAGCCGGGACGCCGGCCAAATCTTTGGTCATCCGGAATGTCCGCGTCTTCGATGGCGAAAAACTTCTTCCCGCTGCCGATGTGTCCGTTGAAAACGGCCTCATCAGAGCGGTCGGCAAGAATTTGAAAGTCGCTTCGAGCACGAAAGAAGTCGACGGTGCTGGCGACACGGTGCTTCCCGGCCTGATCGATTCCCATGTTCACGCCTGGGGCGACGTGCTGAAACAAGCCCTGATCTTCGGCGTCACCACCGAGCTCGACATGTTCTCCGATCCCAAATTCGACGCCGACGTCCGCAGGCGTGAAGCTACTGGACAGAATCTTGACGCCGCCGATCTTCGTTCGTCAGGCACATGTGTTACCGTCGAAAAAGGCCACGGAACCGAATATGGAATCAAAATCCCAACCCTCGCAAGCGCCGCCGAGGCGCAAGCTTTTGTCGACGCGCGTCTCGCCGAAGGCAGCGATTACATCAAGATCATCTATGAGGACGGCTCTGCCTATGACAGCCGCAGGATCCCCACGCTTTCCAAGGAAGAATTAGCCGCCGTCATTGCCGCGGCGCACCAGCGCCACAAACTTGCCGTCGTGCACATCGGTTCCCAGGCAGGCGCGCGCGACGCCATCGAAGCCGAGGCTGACGGCCTGGCGCACATCTTTGAGGATGAACCTCCGGCACCCGGCTTCGCGGAGCTGGTGAAGAAGCACCACGCTTTTGTCGTCGCCACTTTGTCTGTCAACGAATCCGTCGCGGGCAAGGCCAGCGGCGAATCCCTTATCAGCGATGGACGCTTGTCGGTCTACCTCAGCCCAGGAGCGGAGGGAAATCTCAAGAAATCTTTTCCGGTACACCCCGGCAGTAAAGTGAATTTCGCCAACGCCCTGGCAGCTGTGCGCGCACTGCACTCCGCCGGTGTGCCGGTTCTTGCCGGCACCGATGCTCCCAATCCCGGCACCAGTCACGGCGCCAGCATCCACCGCGAACTCGAACTTCTCGTGCAGGCGGGCCTTTCCCCAACCGAAGCCCTCACAGCAGCCACCTCGGCGCCGGCCAAAGCGTTCGCGCTTAGCGACCGCGGCAGAATTGCTCCGGGACTGCGTGCGGACCTCCTTCTCGTGAAAGGTGATCCAACCCAGAACATCACCGCAACGCGCGATATCGTCACCGTGTGGAAGACTGGCGTCGAAGCAGACCGTGCCGGCTACGGCGCCGCCATCGCCAAGGAAAAAGAAGAAGCTGCAAGGCAAGCAGCGCCCGCCCCAGCTGGCTCCGAGTCCGGCCTGATCAGCAGCTTCGATGACGGTATGACCAACGCGAAATTTGGCGCGGGCTGGTCCGTCTCCACGGACTCCGTCGCAGGCGGCAAGTCCACGGCCGAGATGAGACTCATTGCTGGCGGTGCCAACGGCAGCAAAGGCGCTCTGCAAATCACAGGAACCATCTCGGATGCCTTGCCCTATGCCTGGGCTGGCGCGATGTTCTCTCCTGGGCCTGCGCCGTTCGCCCAGGCGAATCTCTCAGGGAAAAAAACGCTGCACTTCTGGGCGCGCGGTGATGCGCGTACGTATCGCGTCATGTTCTTCACCACCGGCGGCGGACGCTTCCCGGCCGTGAAAGACTTCTCCGTCAGCTCGGAATGGAATGAAGTGTCCATGCCTTTTTCCGACTTCGGAGGAACGGACGGCCACGACATCACGGCCATTCTCTTCTGCGCCAGCACCGAAACCGGGCCTTTTCAATTCGCCATAGACGACGTTCGCCTCGAGTAGCGGTGTCAGCCTGCCATCGCGAGGGGCGCGCCCGATATATTCTTCTCTTGCTATTTTACCTCTGTGTTACTCAGCTTCCTTTGCATCTCCATTTCGTCCTAAAACAGAAGGCCTCTCTACTGCTGAGTTGCGAACGAGTGGTCGGCTGCTTTCCCAGATCCCGAGCGGCCACTCTTCCTTCCCAAGCTTCGTCCTCGCTCGGTTGCCAGGCGTGTGTCCCTTCGCCACTGCCCAGCCTGCATCAGCGAAGGTGACGGGAAACTCTTGCGGACCGGGGACGACGGTATTGGTTGCGAAAGAGAAATTCGTAATGCCATTGGGAAAGAAGTTGGCAAAATTCAACGTTTTCTCTCCAAACACAAAGTCGTAGGAGGCAAGGAGCTCCCCGGAGAAAACGGCGGCATGGGCCGGGCCACTAGTCACTATTTGGAGCGCGTTGTGGGTCAAGTCAGCCACTACTTGGCCCTGGGAAAAGCTGCTTGGGTCATTCCAGCTCCCGGCGGGATTCGGGTTGTAGTAGATGTGCCACTTGCCGGCATCCAGCAACGTGATACCGGTATCCACGTCATTCGGCAGCGTCTGAAAATGCAGTGGCTCGAAGCGATACGTAAAAAAGGCGTGGCCTCACTTGGCGCACCGAGGAATGCCTGGTCGATCCCAGCGATGGAAGCAAAATAGCCCGCCACCTGCCGGGTTCCTGTTTGGGGGGAACTTTGGAAATGCACCCTGAGGTGGTCGGGTTCCATGACAGCATCGCCGATATATATGAGCAGAAGAAAATGTTCCGCGGGGCTTTTCGCGGAGCGCCAGCAGGCTGTGTGCCTCAACGGAGACGCGCGGCTGGCTGCCTCGCTAGAGGAGGTTTACCAGCAATTCAGGATACAAAGGATACGTGGGGGGCGATAATCCAGTCCCAAGAGCGAGCCTCAAAACCCGGCTCCGTCCCGAATATGTACCTGGCACACCTCAGCGCAATATTGGGCGACAAAACGCACGCTCTACACTATCTTGAAAATGCTTATGACGAGCGCAATCCCTGGTTACTAAATTTTCAAGTCGATCCCGCAATGGACTCATTGCGTTCGTCCGCTGGTTTCAGAGACTTGATTCGCCGAATTGGACTCCCGCTCCGTCAACCTTAACCGATAGAAATGTGCGGTACCGCGTTCCCCTGGGACGGGTCTAGAAATGTCGCCCAGGCGGCAGAATACCGGAATACCTGTTACTAGAACACCGGAGTACAGGTGCCCACCGTTGTTGTAAGTCGGATCGCTAAGAAAATTCATGAGGGATGTGGCTTGGTCCGGAAGTCCGACGCCATTCTGGTAAGACCACCAGAAGCGATCGGTTAGTGCAGATTGGCACGCGGATCAGGAACCAGCTGCGGGCGCTGGCCATGTGCATCCGAGTGAAACGAAAAGCGAGATTGTTAGTCCATGGCGAATGCGATCTACAGCTCACTCGGACTTATCTGTCCGCCTGCTCCTGCAGCCATCGATTCAGTTCTTAGCGGCACGCGAGCATGAATCGTTGTTCCGCCCTGCTGCTTCAAATCAATAGAAAGGTGCCCGCCGATGAGTCTCATCCGTTCTTTCATGCTGGTGAAACCGAGTCCGTGCCCGCTCATTGCCTTTTGCAGATCAAAGCCAACCCCTGAATCATGCACACTCAACTGGATCTCATTCGATGCAGCTTTGAGCAACACTTTGAACTGCCGAGCCCCACTGTGCTTAACGGCATTCTGGAGGGCTTCCTGCAAGACGCGGAAGAGACAGAGTGCAGTTTCTGGAGGCAGTTCTTTGGGAATATCCTGGGAGTGAAAATCAATCTCCACATTTTGCTGCCCTGAAAACTCTCGGCAAAAGGCCTCGCAAGCCGCTACGAGTCCCAGGTATTCCAATTTCGAAGAGTGCAAACGGTGAGACAGGGCTTGGATGTCGCTCCCGAGATCCGAAACGTATTCTTGGACCTCCTTGATGCGGCGGCTCGTTTGACCTTCTGAAGCGGGAAGGTCTCGTCCTAATCCGTCCAGATTCACTGCCAACAAAGCGATTCGCTGATCGATATCATCGTGTAACTCTCTGGCGATCCAGGTACGTTCCTCCTCGTGCGCTTCGATCAATTTGCGACTTACACTCGAAAGGGCCTCTTCTGCCTCTTTGCGCCCGGTGACGTCAATACAAAATCCGATAAAACCTGCAAAGGCGCCGTCGGCGTTGAACCTCGGCACGCCGTGATCGAAAATCCAGCGATATTCTCCGTCATGTCGCCGCAGCCGATACTCCATCTGGAAAGACTCGCGCCGATCGAACGCCTGCGAATAGGTCTCTAGGCAAGGCTCCAAGTCCTCTGGGTGGACCCCCTCTGCCCAGCCATTTCCCAGCTCCTCCCGGAGGGTCCGGCCCGTGAATTCCAACCGCGGCGGATTGAAATATGTACACAGTTTGTCAGGGCCAGACATCCAGATCATTACGGGCGCGGAATTAGCGATCAACCGGAAGCGCTCCTCACTTTCGCGCAGCTCTTGCTCCGTCTTTCTTCTCCTTGCCCGCTGCCAGAGAAGCGCAAAGATGGCCAACGACTGTGCCGAGATTACCAAAATGCCCGCCAGAATGTAGCGTCTATAGACTTGCCAGAAGCTCACTGGACGATTGAGGACGATGCTACCCGGCGGCAGATTCTGTTCGTTCAGCCGCCAACGCTCGAGGGCGCGCCAATCGAACATGTATACGTTGGTGCCTCTCACAACGGGAATGTCCTTCGGCTTTTCTCCTCCGATTATCCTCAGGGCCATGGCGCCAGCAACCTGCCCTTCAGAAGCAAAACTACTAACATCGCCTCCTACCTCCCCGTAACCCAAATCGACATCAAAAAAGGTAAAAACCGGGGCATTGGAGGCCCGAGCAACCATTGGAGCCGCTTCCGTCGCGTCAATAAACTGTGTTCCAGCGGCATCTCGGAGGATGCAAACGTGAAGAACGATGGAGTGATTCGGGAGATGCTGCAGCCGCTCAAGGAGCTGGGGCATTGTGAAGTCCGTGAAATACTGGAAGTCGAGCTTCGATTCGTAGCTGCGCAAGCGCTCCCGGAACAGTGCTTCATTAGCCCTGTCATAGGGGGACGTGCCTCCGACCACAAAAACGTGCTTTGTGCCAGGTTGGAGCCGCAGGGCGGCCTCCAGCGTCTTCACCGGCTCCGCCTCCTCCCATATGCCAGTAAAATCGGCGTCCAACTTGGCACCGCCCACCGCGTCCTCCGTGCTGGCACAGAAAATGACTGGGACATCTCGGAAGAATGTTTCGTGTAAACCCAGCGTCAATTCGAGTGGCGATGGGCCGACCGTAATAATCACATCCGGCTTTCGATTTCGATACTTGCGCACATACCAATCGCGATATTCCTGCTGAGTTGCCGAATCGGGGAAAAGGGCTGCGTCGAGGTACTCGTGATAAAACTCGACCTTGTAGCGTGATTGTTCTAGGGCATGATGGATTCCTTGATCGACAAGTGCGATAGCGGGGTAATCGGGGCCCACCTCAGACAAGACAAGAACGCGCCGGACTTCTTTGACTTGAGCTCCGGCAGCGCCTTGCAGGAGGAAAAAACCAAGCAACAGAAGCAGGAATGCGCAGAGCCCCCGACTTCTGCGCGTCGCGGACTTAAGGGAAGGTAATTCCGTCGCGTGACTCTCCCTTGCCACAAGTTAACCTATCCAACGTAAGGTCGAAACGGTTTGCTAAGAAATCTCCACCCAAGGTTAGGATCGGAAGTCAGTTCAAGAAGAGCTTATCCTACAGTTTTGTGCTAAAGCCAGGGTTTTAAGTCGACCAATGGTCTCGTTCTTCACAGCACGCAGTTTGTCAGCAGTCACTTAAAGTGCGTTGGCGCCTTATCAGACCCCCACGGCTGCCTGATTTGTCAAACGACTCCCGCTGGTTGCGCTATGCGGTCAACCTTCAGAAAACTTCAGAAAACTTCCAATGAAATCATCTGGTTTTTACGTTCTTGGTGCTGCGCGTTTTGCGGATCCGATCGCTCACCGCCACCGTATCAATTCGCCAGAGACACGTACGAACTCTTTGGTAGAGACAAGTGGCCCTTGGGGCATTTCGCTCCCGGCCGCATGCCTTTGACACCCTTCCGGCTTGCGACCTAAGATGACGTCAAGAATGGCGGAGCCCGAATCTAAAGTCGCCCAAACTGTTTCCCACTACCGAATCCTGGAGAAACTTGGTGGTGGCGGGATGGGTGTTGTCTACAAGGCCGAGGACACTCGCCTGCATCGCTTCGTTGCCCTGAAATTCCTTCCTGAAAGTGTTGCGGGTGACCCGCAGGTCCTAGCACGGTTTGAGCGGGAAGCGCAGGCGGCGTCCGCACTGAATCATCCCAATATTTGCACGATCTACGACATTGGCGAGGGGGGTGGCCAAGCCTTTATCGCGATGGAATTCCTGGACGGGGCGACGCTGAAGCATCTCATTGCTGGACAACCAATTGAGCTCGAAGGCCTGCTGAATATCACAATTCAAGTTGCGGACGCGCTGGACGCCGCGCATTCCGAGAATATCGTGCACCGGGACATCAAGCCGGCAAACATTTTCGTGACCAAGCGGGGCCACGCCAAGATTCTGGATTTCGGGTTAGCCAAAGTGGCGTCGGCGGCGAAGGTTTCGAGCGGCGCCACCGACATGATGGCGACGGTGAGCGCGGATTCGCAGTCGGAGCAATTGACCAGCCCGGGGACGGCACTTGGCACCGTGGCGTACATGTCGCCGGAGCAAGCACTCGGCAAGGAACTGGATGCGCGCACAGACCTGTTTTCCTTCGGCGTTGTGCTCTACGAAATGGCCACGGGGAGGCTACCGTTCAAGGGAGATACTTCGGCTGCGATATTCGATGGCATCCTGCATCAGGCACCACCAGCGCCGGTGCGCCTCAACAGCGAGATCCCTGCCGAATTGGAACACATCATCAACCGCGCGCTGGAGAAGGACCGCAACCTGCGGTATCAGCACGCCTCGGAAATGGGCGCCGAGTTGAAGCGTCTCAAGCGCGACACGGATTCTGGCCGTAGCGCAGGCGTCCGTAGCGCGGCCGTCCCGGATGCCGTCGAAGCGAAAGATGTCCGTGCAGCATCGGTAGGAGAGCATGGATATGCCACTCGACAGGAGCCAACTTCTGATTCCGTCATTATTGCCGGACTCATCCGGCGGCACAAGAAAGCTGTCATCGGGACTGGGGCCCTGACCGTTGCGCTGGCTGGGCTCGCGTGGTTCGTGACGCACCGCGCGCCGCCTATACGGCCTTCGGTCGAGTTGACGCAGAAGCGCCTGACATTCAACACCAGTGACAACCCTGTCGAATCCCAGGACATTTCTCCCGATGGAAAGTACCTCGCTTACTCGCACGCGGCTGAGATCCACGTCAAACTGCTTTCAACCGGTGAAGAGCGGATTATCCCGAAGCCTGCCGGCATTTCCTCCAGTGGCGGGTGGAGTGTCGCATCGTGGTTTCCCGACGGCGCACAATTGCTCGCCAACGCCTGGGAACCGGGCGGGCACGACAGCATCTGGACGGCCTCCGTACTCGGGCAATCGGTACACGAGCTCCGCGAGGGCGCATCGGCTCGGGAGGTCTCGCCGGATGGCACGCACGTCGTCTTCACTCCCGAGGCCGGAACCGAGGGCCAGATTCGTGAAATCTGGGTGATGGACGGCCAGGGAGAAAACCCACGGAAAGTCCTCGCGCTGGAAGAAAACGAAGGTCTCGGTGGCGTGCACTGGTCGCCGAATGGGCAGAGGCTGGCCTACACAGTGAAGCAGAGCACTCCGGAGGGATACTCGCTCGAAACTTGCGACCTGCAGGGGGCGAACCGGACAGTGATTGTGGCACGTACTGACCTGGCGTTGCAAGATTATAGCTGGCTTCGGGACGGACGGATCGTCTACGCGCGGCAGGACTCTTCGGCCTCGAACGACTTCAACCTTTGGCAGGTCGGTATTGACACTGCCAAGGGCACGCCCACCGGTAGACCCAGACGAATCACGCAGTGGGCAGGATCGTTCATTCCGAACTTGAGCGCCAGTGCGGACGGAAAGCGGCTGACGCTGCAAAAGGCGACGTATCGGCAGCAGGTGTACCTCGGCGAGCTCGCGGCAGCAGGGACTCGCACGAGTCCCCTTCGGCGGCTGACCAATGACGAAGCCTCGGACCAGCCCACGGCATGGACGCCGGACAGCAAAGCGGTGCTATTTTCATCCGACCGCAACGGTACCGACGGTATTTTCAAACAGGCAATCAGCCAGGACGCGGCCCAGCCTGTGGTTACCGGGCCGCAGAGAGCTATTCTTGCGCGTCTCAGCGCCGATGGCGCCTGGATACTCTACGTGGAGGTTCCAAAGACGGAAGGCCCCTCCACACCGTACCGCCTGATGCGAATACGCGTGAGCGGTGGCGTTCCTCAGTTTGTCATGGAGATCCAAGGCTTTGTTGGCTTTAACTGCGCCCGTGCCCCGGCCAGCCTTTGCTTGCTCCCTGAGATGAGCCAGGATAATAAACAGTTGACGCTTACGGCATTTGATCCGCTCAAGGGCAGAGGCAAGGTGCTCAGAACCCTCCAGAAAGAAGCGTCGCGTGACGACTTCGGACCGCTATTATCTCCCGATGGATCAAGCGTTGCCATTTCCACTAGCGGGCAGGCCGAGATTCACATTCGCCTGCTCTCACTCTCAGGCGGTTCCGACCGCGAAATTACGGTGAAGGGTTGGCCGAGCATCTCAGGTCTAGACTGGTCACCTGATGGCAAAAGGCTCTACGTAGGCTCCGTCTCGCCCCAAAGCAAGACTCTTCTCTCTGTGGACCTCAAGGGGAACGCCCGGGTGCTGTGGCAGATCAAGGGACCGGGCGCTTACATGTGGGGCGTACCTTCACCGGACGGCCGCTACCTCGCCATAGCCGGCGACGTCTACAACAGCAATGTCTGGATGATTGAAGGGTTCTGACCGCTACGCTGGTCCGCGACCCCTGCACTATCCTGTGGTTGGCGATTTGTTGTTTTGCTTCGGTCTAACACAATGTGACATTGCGTTGAACCTTGACACCGTACCAATTCGCCAGGGACAGCCTGGTCAACCAGATCAAAAAACTCGCCGAGGACATCGAGGAGCGACCGCGCGTGAAACGCTCACCCGACCCTGGCGACAACTTCTTGCTGGCTCTGGCGGAAGCTGGCAACGCCGATTATCTTGTGACTGGCGACAAGAGCGGCTTGCTGTTGCTCGCCAGTCATAAGTCCACGCGGATCATGACCGCGCGCGTATGCGCATCCGCAACGCAACCGCACAGGTGAACGACGACGGCCCGCTTCGGTCGATTCGGCGGACACTTACTCCTGGGCTTGAACAACCGGAATCTGAGACGCCAGTTGGATATCAATCAGCGCCTGAATGTAGCGATCGAGTTGAAAGAACGAGGCAACCACCTTACCCGGTACAGCCTGGCTGAAGATCGGCAGGTATTTAACCCGCAATTGGTTAACCTGCCCATCCAATGAAAGAGAGCGCTTGATCAGGCTCGACGCCTGCTCGTCGCTGATAGTGCCCCACTGTTCCGCATATTCCTTTAGCAGTGCCGTCTTCTGATCACCAATCTTCGTCAGCTCGGCCGTGTACTGGTCGTAGACAGGCCAAAACTTGGTTGCCTGGTCATCCGTAAGTTTCAGATTAGCGGCGAGCAGTTGCTTCTTCCCAGAACGGATGTCTTTCCGGAGTAATTCAATGTTTTGGTCGATGTCCGCCTGCCCTTTGGCGGTGGATTGCGATGATCCTCCAGCCTGGGCACGGACTCGCGGGCTGTATACAAAACAGATGCCAGCCAAGACCATCAGGACCACGAGTTTCTGCTTCACTAGACTCCTCCTTAAGTTAAATTCACAGTGCCTTTTTGCGTGTCATGGTGAATCCGATTCCATTGGGCTGGTATCCCTGGCCGTCACCAGCTCTATTCCCAATCGGTAACCCACATTTATCGACCAGTGAACTCTCCTTCCAGCGATTTGGCTCTGCTGGCGCTTTGTGCGGACGAACCCTGCTTGGCAACCGCGAAGCCGCCCCGGCAGCGTAGTCGGCGGGCCGCACAGGCTGAAACTGTTAAAAGTGCCAGTAAGCAAGATGCGAACCCTCTAAGTCCACTCCGGGCTTGTCAGGTGAATGTCCGTACTCCGATTCGTTCCGCTTGGTGAGGCGTCCAGCTCGGTGGCAATTAGCGCCTGACTGTTAACTCTGAAGAGCGGCTTGTTGAGGACGAGTTGCAATGACGGCCAAGAGTACAGCGTCTGGCAGATACTGTAGATGAATTTCAGCTGGATTGTAAATCGATTCCAAGCAAGATTCCTGCCTCGATCCAGATTGTTTCGGTGAATATATCCACGCAACGCAGTGTCGCTTCGCGGTTAAAATCGCCCAACGGGACGCCTGCAAACGTGAAGCTGGAGGTTTTCCGCATAGAGTGTGAGGAGCGTGAGGAAACCAGCATTTTCTCTGGCAAATGGGAGCCATTAAGCGGGAAGCTTGTAAAGATATATACCGTCCAGCCGGTTTCGCAGGATTCGAAGGCAACAGATGGTGCTGCGAAGCTCAATTTTGCCTCCTCCCTCCTTGAGAAATTCTCGGCAGACTCAGCTGGGCCTGCGCCGGGAGTCGAGGGCGTCCTGGTAACCATCGATTCCGCCGATGGGGGCATTGTTGGAGCGACACTCGCGAACGTACGATACGACAGTTGACGGAGCGCTCGCTCTCCCAAGACAATCTGTGGAAGCACTGTTATTTTGGAGCCGCCTGACGTCTTTCAGCCACCGCCTAAGCCGCATTGATCACTTTAGGTTAGACCCCGTATTCCCTTTTTGAAATCGGGGTAAGCGGGCTTATGATTTCACCAACGCCAGTATTCATGTGGCTCTGAGGGAAGAATCGACATCGGGGAGGCTTCGACCGGATAGGTGAAACACAAAATCAGCCTTTCCAGCTTCCGTTGGGGGCGCTCTGATGAAAATCTTTTCACACACCATGCGAGCAGGCGAAATGGGCATACAATGGTTCCCGTTTTCGAGATTAAAGGGAAATTCCGTGTTAAACATCCACGTCCTGCTCTGTCGTGATGGCCGCTACGACCCACAGCGCCGAGAAATGTATGCGAGGAGACGTCAGATGAAGAGGAATAATAAGTTTCAGAAGCTGAGCCTCTGGGGCGCACTGGGCGGCTTGGCCCTGCTGGGAAATACTATCGCCTGGAGTCGATCAACGTCCCAGCCGCCGTCACTGAATGGCAAGCTGCGTCGCCAAGAGAGTCAACAGTCGGCCGCGTCCTCCAGTTACGCGGTCCGGGCGATCGAGGAATCCGTTAGCGGTACGGTTTCGGGCCGGATCCTGTATAGAGGAAAACCAGTGCAGCCGAAGCGGTTCACAGTAACCAGTGATACATCCACCTGTGGAACCACAAAAGAGGTTTATCCAGTGAAGATCGAACAGGGAGGAATCGCGGACGCAGTTGTGTGGATCGACGACATCACCAGCGGCAAGGCGTTTGATTTCCCGCCCGCTCTAATCGATCAGAAAAAATGCTCGTTTGTCCCCCATGTCCTCCTGATGAAGGGGGGAGAGCTCAAGTTGGGGAACACCGACATGTGCTTACACAACGTCCACGTCATTAGCTATGCGAATCGGGAAGTGAACAAAGCCATGCCCGTCGGTGCGGTCCCACAAGAAATAACGTTGGCGCGCGCGGACCGCGTAACGGTTCGCTGCGACGTCCACAAGTGGATGACCGCATATGTTGTCGTTGCGAAGAATCCCTACTATGTGGTCTCTGGAGCCGGAGGCCAGTTTCGTCTTGAGGGTGTTCCCGCAGGTCATTACCACCTGAAGGTCTGGCAGGAAAGCCTAGGCGAACTCGATCAGGAAATCACTGTCGAAGCGGCCAAAACTACGGAGACGAGCTTCACCTATCGGTCAACCGGCGTGTAGACTGTTCGCCTGCCAGCACGGCTATTTACCTGCTCTTCGGGAATATGGGCGCCACTGGCGCGGTGTATGCCCAGGTGGCGGCCATATGCAAGAAGGATGGTGAGCAAGCGCCCGGATCCCGAGTCGTCAGATCACGTTCATAACCAATCCCCTGGGTTTCCGCGCGACCTAACGTCCTCGCGACGGCGAAGGAAATTCGACGGTGCGGCCACTCGCAGCGTGACCAATTTGCACAGGGACGGTTAGCTGCGGAGCCGCGCCCTCTTTCCAGAACACCAGGCGACCGACCCGCCCGTCCCAGTCGATGCACAGCCTGTCTCCCTGTTTCACCTGTTCCGTCGCGAG
>WNGC01001378.1_pt1 | contig 15307 bp, 18 predicted proteins | sample 5400051 | NCBI WGS metagenome assembly WNGC01 (sample SAMN13153368, study PRJNA577476) | soil metagenome | isolation source: 20 cm soil or saprolite under grassland replicate 2 | place: USA:California | collected 2016-06-15 | reverse complement strand
ATCGTGGATCGCATCGCGAAGACGCGTAACAACGCCTACATCCCCGAGCTCACCGACGACCGCGATCTGGTGGCGTGGCTCGACGCTTCGGGCCTGAGCGTCAGTGAGGCGGCGCGGATACAACCCACGTACGGATCCTACCCGGTCTACGTAAGCGATCCCAATCGAGTCTCCACCAGCTACGCCCTGACCTCAATGGGCCTCGGTGGCACATCACTGGGCACACTTGGGTTCAACGTCCTTTCGCCGACGCGCGCCGGGGGCGGAATCGGTCTGGTGGCGAGCCTTGCCACGATCATCGCCGGCGCAACGAATCTCGACGAATCCGGTGGCAACAAGAAGCTCGCGATTACCAACACGACCGTGGGCTCGGTGGCTGCGATCGCCGCCATCCGCGCGCTTCTCACGGCGCCGCCGCGCACCTTCAGGCCGCTCAAGCTCACGCCGACGGACGGGCCGCCGCCAAAACAGCGGGTGATCAGAAACGCATCGCTGACGCCGGATTTGATTGTTGCGGACGGCACCACGCGGGTTGGATTGAGGCTACACGCGCAGTTTTAGCCAGTGAGCGCGCGGCGATTCACCTTGACGACTTCGCGTGTCGCGTCGTCGTGCACGATCTCGATCGCTTTGATGAACCCGTCCGGCTCTTCCACAGTCCACACTTCCTTTGGCTGGGGAATCCGATGATCGCCACCCTCCAGCTCGAACTCGATCGCCCTTTCCCTGGGATCGTACGTAATGCCTCGCAGCTGTACGCCCTCGGCGACGTACTGGTCTCCCCAGTCGGGGGCGAGAATCTCAACATCGGCCGCGTTGGTTGATTCCTTCAGAAGGAAATGCTTCGTGAACTTGTCGAAGTGGGCCTCGAGCTGATCGGTTGGAATTCTCATCGTCTCCATTGTCGTATCCTTGCCGCTTCGGGCGGTGACAGCATTCGGGAAAGTGAAATCAGGGCGCGCCGACGTGTACCTGAGCCGCCGCATCCGTAAGAACCCGCAGGAACTCGTCCGCATCGCCCCAGTTTCCGTCGTAGCGAGAGCCGTTGATGAAGAAAGTCGGGGTGCCATTCACGCCGCTGCGGATGCCGCTGCGAAAATCGTCGCGAACTTTTTTCGCGTAAGTGCCCGATGCCAGCTCGCGCGCAAGACGTTGAGCGTCGATGCCGATCCTCGCGGCGTACATCGAAAGGTCGTCGTCCTCGAGGGCATCCTGGTTGTGGTAGAGCATGTCGTGCATCTCCCAAAACCTTCCCTGCGCTGCGGCCGCCTCCGCCGCCTCGGCAGCGTGCTCGGCGTGCGGGTGCGCCTCGCTGAGCGGAAAATTGCGGAAAACGAAGCGGAGCCGCTCGCCCATATAGCGGCGCAGGCCCTGAATGATGGGATGCGCACGCCGGCAATGCGGACATTCGAAATCGCCGTACTCGACGAGCGTCACCGGAGCTGAGCTCGGGCCGAGTGAATGATCGCGATCGCTGACTGGTACTACGAGCTGGGCTGATTGCATGGTCAGGGTAACGGGAGGACGAGACGAGGTAACGAGTCTGCATTGTTTGCGCCGGGTTCCGAGAGGAACCGGGTAGTGTGACGAGAATCCCCTCACCTTCCGCTGCCCTCTTCCCGCCTCCCGCCTTGAAGCACATTTGTTGCGGATAAGGGACTACCAACGCAAAACCGCGAGGAGTGTACAATGACGGCCGACGACACGGTCGATACGGTTCTTCCGGCGGGCAAGCAGGCTCCGCCCTTCACTCTCAAATCGACACCCGACCGATCCTATTCGCTCGCGGATTTCAGGGGCAGGCCGGTAGTGCTGGCGTTTTATCCCGCCGACTGGAGTCCGGTCTGCGGCGACCAGATGGCGCTTTACAATGAGATGCGCGACGAGTTCGCGACCTACGGCGCGCAGGTCCTGGGAATCTCGGTCGATGGCGCCTGGTGCCACAAAGCGTTCGCCGAAGCGCGGAACATCAGCTTTCCTCTGCTCTCTGACTTCGAGCCGAAAGGAGAGGTCTCGCGCAGCTATGGGGCCTACGATAAACAAAACGGTTTTTCGGCTCGCGCACTCTTCGTGGTTGATGGCGCGGGAGTTATCAGATGGAGCTATCTGTCTCCGACTGACGTGAATCCGGGTGCCGACGGAATCTTCGCCGCGCTCGACAAAATCACCGTCGGTGACCAGGCGTCGCCGCGGCGCGAACGCGAGCGTCCGAGCGACGTATCCGCGCGCTGAATGACCTGATTTCTGTACCACGCTTCAGGGTGGCCGGGCGCGGACGGCAACCATTCTCTTGAATGGTTGCCGTTTTTCACATAAATACTCCAGCCGACGACGCCGACACGACTCTCGCGGGAGAATGTGCGATGATCAGAACGCTCGGACTGACCCACCTCGCGCTCACGGTCAGCGATGTCGAGAGATCGTTCCAGTTCTATCACGATGTCTTTGGCATGCTGGCGGTCTATAGGGAGCCGCATTTTGTGCAGGCTCAGACGCCCGGTGCGCGCGACGTTCTCGTCCTCGAGGAAGGGACGGACGGGATTGGAAAGTCGGGCGGCATCAAGCACTTTGGATTTCGACTGACCGACGCGCGCGACATCGACAAGGCGGCGACCACGATCGAGCGCGCCGGAGGCAAGATCACTCAGCGCGGAGAATTCGTTCCGGGCGAGCCGTACATTTTTTTCATCGACCCCGACGGATACGAAGTCGAAGTCTGGTTCGAGCTGCCGACCGATACTGGACGCTGAGTCGCTCTTCTTGTGCAGCTTCGCCCGTTCGAAGATACTTGGCCGTGATGGACTCGCTCAGAATCAGACCAGCAGCCCCCGGCGATAAAACAGCGCTAAGCCGATTGTTGGGGCAACTCGGATATCCTGCCACGGCCGACGAGATTCCGGAGCGACTCGAGAAACTTCACGCGCGGCCCGGTACCACCGTGCTCGTTGCCGAGTACGATGGCGAGGCTGTCGGTGTCGCGACGGTTCATCTCTTTCAATCGATACACGCGAGCGAGCCCGTTGCATGGCTGACGACGCTCGTTGTCGAAGAAAAGGCGCGCGGTCGCGGAGTCGGTTCGGCGCTTGTCGCCCGCGCTGAAGATTGGGCGATCCAACACGGCGCGCGACGGATTTCGCTGACGTCGGCGCTCCACCGGAAGGACGCCCACGATTTCTACAAGGCGCGCGAGTATCAGCATACCGGGGTCAGGCTGACCAAGGTGTTCTCGCCATGAGCCCGAAATCGCGGCCGCAGGAGTTTCACGTGATGGAATTCGCGCACCACGATGAGGCGGCAGCGTTCGTCGCTGCGCTGTCGCGCTTTCTCGATTCCCCAAAGGCAAACATCGCATTCGTTGGCACCTCTTCCTCCCGGGGCCGTTCGGAGGTCGAAGTGTGGGCGCGATCGGCTGTCCGCGCCGAAGGAGTGCGGCTCTTTCTCAGCGACAAAGCGCTCGAAGCCGCGCGGTCTGTATTCTCGCCGATACATGCCAGCAAGACCGTTTCGCGCGAGTCTTTACCGGACGACAGCTTCCTGATCATCGAGGGCGGCGTCACCCCCGCGTGGGGAGCTACCGAAGCCTCGGCCAGACTTTCCCCACCATAGACCTTCACCACATTGACAATGCGCTCGTATCTCCGACGCCATGCACTGACGCGTCTGTCTGCCGCAGTCACCTCGCTCGCGGCATTGACGTGCACGTCGCTCAGCGCCCAAACGCCGCGCGAGTCGCCACTCACCTCCCGGCGCGCGTCCCAGGTCGCGGACTCGATCCTTCGACTCATGACACTCGAGGAGAAAATCGGGCAGCTCAATCAGTTACCGGGGATCGGAACTCAGAATGGCCCGCGCGCATCGCAAACGGGCACAGCCCTCGTCCGCAGCGGCGGCATCGGATCCTTCCTCGGAATCTTCGGCGCGCAAACCACGCGTGACCTTCAACGCATTGCGGTAGAGGAATCGCGCCTCAGGATCCCGCTGCTCTTTGCGCTCGACGTGATTCACGGATTCCGCACCATCTTTCCGGTTCCCCTCGCCGAAGCAGCGAGCTTCGACTCCGCGCGCGCCGAGCTCTCGGCGCGACAGGCAGCGATCGAGGCAACCGCGCACGGACTGCACTGGACGTTCGCGCCGATGGTGGACATTGCGCGCGATCCGCGGTGGGGTCGCATCGTCGAGGGCGCGGGAGAAGATCCGTTCCTCGGCAGCGTGATGGCTGCGGCGAGGGTGCGCGGATTTCAGGGTGGTGACAAAGCGATGAATCTGGGCGCTCCCGACGCAATGCTCGCCACGGCCAAACACTTCGCGGCGTACGGCGGCGCCGAGGGCGGACGGGACTACAACTCGGTAGAGCTCTCGGAGCGAACGCTGTGGGAGACGTATCTCCCACCCTACGAAGCGGCAGTCAGGGCTGGCGTCGCAACGGTGATGGCGTCGTTCAACGACATCGGCGGAGTTCCCGCCCACTCGAGTGACTGGCTCTTCGGAGATGTCCTGCGCAATCGCTGGGGATTCAAAGGCCTCGTCGTCAGCGACTGGTCGGGGATTCAGGAGATGATCGCGCACGGAGCCGCGGCGAACAGAGGTGACGCCGGCGTACTCGCGATCAAAGCCGGCGTCGACATCGACATGTCGGATGCCGTCTACTCGGATAGTCTCGCCGGCGCGGTTCGATCCGGTCGCGTGCCCATCGCGGTCGTCGATTCCGCGGTGACCCGCGTCCTACGCGTGAAGTACGCTCTCGGACTCTTCACCGATCCTTATCGCTTCAGCGATACGGCAACCGAGCGTCGCCATACGATGGCTCCCGAGCAAGTTACTTCCGCGCGCGCGGCGGCCCGGGAGAGCATCGTTCTCCTCAAGAACGCGAACAAGACCCTTCCACTACGAAAGGATCTTCACAGCATTGCCATCATCGGTCCACTCGCAGATGACGGGCGATCCGCTCTTGGCAACTGGGCTGCAGCTGGCCGGCCCGCCGAAGCCATCACCGTCGCCGCGGGAATTCGTGCCGCTCTCGGCTCGTCGGCGAGAATCGTCAGCGTGCGAGGCGCTCCGGTAGACACGGTCGATAGCAGCGGATTCGCCGCCGCGCGCATTGCCGCGGCTGGGGCGGAGGCCATCATACTCGTGCTCGGCGAGCGCGAGAACATGAGCGCCGAGGCAGCGAGTCGCGCATTCGTCGAGCTGCCGGGATCGCAGCGGGATCTTGCCCTGACAGTCATCCGCGCGGCGAGAGCGTCGCCGAGCGGCGAGACAAAGCCGATTGTCGTCGTCCTCATGAACGGGCGCCCGCTTGCCGTTCCTGAGGTCGCGCGCGAAGCGCCGGCGCTGGTCGAGAGCTGGTTCCTCGGCAATCAGCACGGGAACGCTGTCGCCGATGTTCTCTTCGGGGACTACAATCCCGGTGGCAAGCTTCCGGTGACCTTCCCGCGCGCGACTGGGCAGATTCCGATTCACTACGACCACCGCAACACCGGGCGCCCGCCTGATTCGGCGAACAGCTACACATCGAAGTATCTGGACTTGCCGTGGACGCCGCTCTATCCGTTTGGCTACGGCCTGAGCTACACGACGTTTGCATACACGAATCTTCAATTATCTGCCGCCAATATTCGCGCGGGTGATTCCCTGTCGGTATCAGTGGATGTGAAGAACACTGGCGACAGAGCGGGCGACGAGGTCGTCCAGCTCTACATCCGCGACAACGTCGCGAGCGTGGCCGAGCCGGTGAAAGCGTTGAAGGGATTTCGGCGGGTGACGATTCAACCGGGTGAGACTCGTACGCTCACCTTCCGAATCGGCCCCGACGCGTTCGCGCTGTACGACCGACAGATGCGTCGAGTGATCGAGCCAGGAACTTTCACGATCTTCGTTGGCACGAGCTCAGACGATGTTGTGAGCGCGCGAGTCGAGGTGACGGGCGATACGCTCGTGCTCGCTCCGGCGACGCCTCGCTTTCGCTAGGTGATCGTTTCCTTAAATGCCACCGTGCCGATGCCCACAACCGTAGCCGTAACGGTCGCGGCTCCCGGTGTTGGACCCGCGGTGTAAGTGACTAAGGCGGTGCCGTTGGCGTCGGTCATCGTTGACGTCGCACTCAGAGAGCCTCCGCCCGCAGTGATCGCCCAGGTGACGGTGATGTCCTGCACGGGACCGTCGTATTGGTTCAGGACGATGACGCCGAGGGCGCTCGGAAAATCCGTTCCTGCCGGCGCGGTCTGACTATCGCCCGAGACGATGCCTAGTATACTTGGGCGTGGTGCGTCGCTAGTCAGCTTGCATCCGCCCAGCACGAGAAGGCAGACAGCTACGAAAGCTGGTTGCAGCCGACTGGAAATGTTACGGATCCGGATCATGCGGCTCACTCTTCTCCAAAGCAGGCGTGGTGCAGGCGCAATTAATGGCGCATCACTCCGGACCGCAACGACATCTCCGCCTCAAACGTCGAAATCGATATGCAAGACCAGCTCGCTGCCGTAGTCGCGTCGCTCGAATCGGCGCAGTCGCGGCTTCGCCGCCTGACCGACAACCTCGCCGACGAAGCCTGGTCCAGGCGTCCGGGAAAAGATCGGTGGTCGGCGGCCGATTGCGTCGAGCATTTGAATCTCACATCGCGTGCGTTTCTCCCTCTGCTGCGCGAGGCAACGGCGCGCGCAAGGCAGCTCGGCCGCATACCGACCACGCGTTACAGAAAGGATGCGCTCGGCTGGTTCATGTCGATGATGATCGGGCCGATGCGGCACCTCGGCAAATTCCGGATCGGCCGCATCAAGACCACGGCTCAGTTCAGACCCAAGGGCGGACGGACGCGCGATCAACTGCTTTCGGAATTCGTGCGGCTGCAGGCGGACCTCGTCACGCTCGTCCGGTCCGCCGATGGGTTGCCGCTCGATCGCGTGAAGATCGTTTCTCCCTTCGGCGGTCGCATGAAGTACGGTGCGTATTCCGCGCTGGTGATAATTCCGCGACACGAGCATCGCCACATCGAGCAGGCGGAAGAAGCCGCAACCTGACGTCGATTACTCTACGAGGACTGATTGAGTCCGATCATTCGCGTCGCGACTCCTAGCGACGCCGCAGGAATCGCCGCGGTTTACGCGCCTTCCGTTGTCGAAAGCTCGACATCGTTCGAGCTGGTCGTGCCGAGCCCCGAGGAATTCGCTTCACGGATTGCGAGCGTGTTGGCGAAATGTCCGTGGCTCGTATGTGAATCGGCAGGCGAGGTGATCGGCTACGCCTACGCGTTCCTTCATCGCGATCGCGCCGCGTATCGCTGGTCGGTTGATGTTACTGCGTACGTGAGTGAGAAAGCCCACCGACGCGGGGTTGGAACCGCGCTCTATACATCCCTCTTCGAGATTCTGCGGCTCCAAGGTTATCGAAACGCCTACGCCGGCATTACGCTCCCGAATGCCGCGAGCGAGGGAATGCATCGCAGAGCGGGATTCACGCAGGTCGGAGTCTACCATCACGTCGGCTACAAGTTCGGAGCGTGGCACGACGTCGCGTGGTTCGAGCGCGCGATACTGCCCGCGGAGCGCGACCCGGGGGAGCCGGTGCCGTTTCCAGAAATCTTTGACTCGCCGCCGGTGGCAAGCGCGCTCGCGAAGGGGCAAGCGTTGATAAGACGGATTTTATAAAGTAGCGGAGGCCGACCGAGGTCTCGGACCTGGCGATCTGATCACCGAGTAGTCGGTGTTATGCCAGCGACTCGACGCCGCCCGCGTTATGTCAGCGACTCGACGCCGCCCGCCGTAATCCGATGCGACACCAGCGTCAGTGGCTCCGGATGCGATTCGGAAATCACGATTGCCTGCTCGAGCATCGCGCGCGACTTCTCCAGATCGCTCTTGCTTCGCGCGAAAATCGTAGCGAGAGTCTGCCCTTTCGCCACTTGGTCGCCCGGCTTGGCGGTGATCACGAAACCGACCGATGGATCGATTTTCTCCTCCATGTTGCGCCGGCCGCCACCGAGAGCGATCACGCCGTAGCCGATCGACCGCGGATCCACCGAGTGCACCACACCGTCGCTACTCGCCCTGAACTCCGCGATATGTGAAGAGCGCGGCAGTCTTCCGGGATCCGCGACGACGGCGGCGTCCCCGCCCTGAGCGGTTATGATCTGCTCGAATTTTCGCAGCGCCTGTCCCGATCGTATCGCCCCATCCATCATCGCGCGGGCCCCATCCCGCGTCGATGCCAGCGTCGACAGAACGAGCATTTCCGCTCCGAGGGCGAACGTGACTTCGACGAGGTCTGGCGGTCCGCCGCCCTTTAGCACCTCGATTGCTTCCGCAACCTCCAGCGCATTGCCACAGGCGCAACCGAGCGGACGGTCCATCGCCGTCACAAGAGCGACTACCGGACACCCGTGTTGATCGCCGAGGTCGATCATCGCTTCGGAGAGCTTGATTCCGTCGTCGAGGCTCGGAAGAAAGGATCCGGACCCGCGCTTGATGTCGAGTACGAGCCCGGAGAGACTCTCAGAAATTTTCTTGCTCATGATGCTGGCGGCGATGAGCGGGATGACTTCTACCGTCGCAGTCGCATCCCGCAGCGCGTACATCTTCCGGTCGGCGGGAACTATCTGGTCGGTCTGACTCAACATCGCGCAGCCGATTTTCGCGACCTGCTTTTCCGCCTCGGCCAGCGTCAACGCGGTTCGGAATCCCGGGATCGATTCCAGCTTGTCCAGCGTTCCTCCGGTATGACCCAGCCCGCGTCCGGACATCATCGGCACCGCAACTCCCAGCGACGCGATGAGCGGCGCGAGAATGAGCGATGTTTTGTCTCCAACGCCGCCGGTCGAGTGCTTGTCGATTCGCGGTGTCGGGAGAGCGGAGAAATCCAGCCTCTCCCCGCTCTCGAGCATTGCGTCCATCAACGCGTTCATTTCCGCGCGATCGAGCCCACGGAAATAGATCGCCATGAGAAGCGCCGCGATCTGATAATCGGGAACGTGCCCTTCGGCGTAGGCTTGCACCAGCTCCCGAACTTCCTCGGGCGCGAGACGCCCCCCGTCGCGTTTGCGCTCGATAAGACGCGGTACGATCATTTATCCACGAATGGGGTATCTGTTCTGAACAACATCACCTTGTAATCGGAGCTCCAATGCGAGTTCTCCAGTACGTGTCTGCAGGAATGCTGCTCGCCGCTTCGTTCGCGGGCGCTCAGACGGCCGCCGACCACATCGCGCTTGGTGACAAAGAATACGTCGCCATGAATGCGTCCGCTGCCCTCCAGCACTACGACGAAGCGATCAAGCTGGATCCGCGGAACTACGAGGCGCTCTGGAAAGCATCGAGATCCGCCGTCGACCTCGGGTCCTACGAGCGCGACGATGAGAAGCGCGAGCTTTACTTCAGGAACGCCGAGGCATACGCGCGGCGCGCCGTCGAAGTAAATCCGGGCGACGCCGAAGGACATTTCCATCTCGCGCGCGCGCTTGGGAAAAACGCGCTGAGCCAGGGTCCCAAGGCGCGCATCAAGTACGCTACAGATGTCCGTACCCACGCGCTCGAATGTCTCAAGATCAATCCGAAGCACGCTGGCTGCCTGCACGTCATGGGAATGTGGAACGCCGAAGTCATGCGCCTCAACGGATTCACGCGCATGCTCGCCAAGAATCTCCTCGGCGGCAAAGTGTTCAATTCGGCGAATTGGGCCGATGCAAAGCGCTATATGGAGGAATCGGTCGCGGCCGAGCCGGACAGAATCGTCCACCACGTGGATCTCGCCGGCGTGTACCGGGATACTGGCGACAAGGCGAAAGCGCGTGCCGAGTGGCAGACGGTGATGAAGCTTCCGAATCGCGATTACAACGACCGCCACTATAAGGCAGAGGCGGATGCGGGGCTGAGGGCCGGTTAGGTCAGAGCCTCTTCGACCTCTTCCACTTCTTCTTCTCTCTCGGCGGCCGCGCGCTCCAGCTCCTCGGCTAGCTCCGACCAGACGTCTTCGTCTCCGCGCCCGCTTCTGACGCGGCGAGCGATCCGGTGCCGAGTCTGCTCGCCGCTCGCTGGAGCAAGCAGCAGTGCGACCGCAGCGCCGAGCACTGCTCCGAGAGCGATGCCGACTGTAAACAGGCCGATGTTTTGCCAGTCGGGCACGGTGTCATAGGGACGACCATCGTCTGAGGCGGGCTGGGGAATCGATCCGGGTGGCGGTGCCTTGGGAATCGACGACGCCGGTCTGGGCGGGCTTGGCGAGTTGAACATAAGAGCCTGGCTCAGGGGATGGTAAGAAATTTGCCCTAAACCCCACCCAGCAATAGCCGTGCGAGGTCGCTGAATGAGCAGTTCAGGTAAAATGGTTTTGTTGGTGGAGGACAACGAGGACAATAGAATCGTCTACTCCACGATTCTGAAGCACTTCGGATACGAGGTCACTGAAGCTCTGAATGGAGAGGAAGGGATCGCAAAGGCTCGCTCTGAAAAGCCCGACCTGATCCTCATGGATATCTCCATCCCCATCATCGATGGCTGGGAAGCGACCCAGGTGCTGAAGCACGATCCGTCGACGAAGGGAATTCCCATCATCGCGCTGACGGCGCACGCCCTTGCGTCTGATCGCGAGAAGGCGATGGAGGTCGGCTGCGACGGATACCTCGCCAAGCCTTGTGAGCCCAGAGCCGTGGTCGCGGAAGTCCAACGATTCCTCGGCAAAAACAATGGAGCGTAGCAGAAAACAACGGATCCTCATCGTCGACGATCACGAGGACAACATCGAGCTGCTGCGGGCTCGTCTCGAAGCGCGCGGCTACGAAGTCTTCGGCGCCAACGACGGTCAGGCGGCGCTTGACCAGGTCGCGGAGGTTTGCCCGGACCTGATTCTCCTCGACGTGATGATGCCTAAGATGGACGGGATGGAAGTCGTCCGTCGCCTCAAATCGAACAAGGATCTGCCATTCATACCGGTGATCATGCAGACCGCTCTCGATTCGACCGAGAACAAGGTCGAAGGACTGGATGCGGGCGCCGATGATTACATCACCAAACCGATAAACTTCGCGGAGCTCGAGGCACGCGTTAACTCGCTGCTCCGCATAAAGACGCTACAGTCCGACCTCTCGTCGAGAGAGAAGGAACTGTCGGAGCTGAACGACAAACTGCGGCAGATCTCCCTCACCGACGGGCTCACGCAAATCGAAAACAGACGCTCGCTGGAGGATCGTCTCCACGACATGTGGCAGCACTCCGTACGCCTCCACGAGCCGATCGCGCTGGTCATGTGCGACATCGACAAGTTCAAGAGCGTAAACGACAACTACGGGCACCAGGCGGGCGACTCCGTGCTGAAGGAATTCGCGCAGCTCCTCAAGGCCGAGGCGCGGGAGATTGACCGCGTCGGCCGCTACGGCGGCGAGGAGTTCCTCCTTATCCTCCCCGGCACGGTGCTCGACGCGGCGGTAACGTTCGCCGAGCGGCTGCGGGAGAAGGTGGCGCGCCATAATTTTAAGTACGCGGGCGGGATGCTTTGTCGGACAATGAGCTGCGGAGTGGCGGCGTCGCCGCATCCACGGATCAAAGATCAGGAAGCGCTGTTGAAAGCGTCGGACGACGCTCTCTATGTGGCGAAGGAGACCGGGCGCAACCGGGTGGTGCGCTTCGACAGTGCTGATTTCAACGCCCATATGCAGAGCAAAGGAAACGACTCGTCGGATGGCGAAAACCCGGTCACCCAGTCAGCAGCAGGCGGAGAAAGTGGCGCCACTCCAGGCTCGCCCCCGCGAGTCAGAGCTTCCTCAGGGGGGCCAAGAGCCTCCGCTTAATCGCGCCGGCGAGCTGCGGGTCGTTCTCACCCGCGCGGCGCACGAGTACTACGTCCTCGATCGTCCGACTTTATCGGACGCGGAATACGACAAGCTCTTTCGCGAGCTCCAGGAGCTGGAGCGGAATTTTCCAGAGTGTATAGCTCCGGACTCTCCGACGCTCCGAATCGGCGCCGAGCCACAGAGCCAGCTCGTCAAGCACGAGCATCTCCGGCCGATGCTTTCGCTCTCCAATGCGTTCGACGACGATGAGTTGCGGGCGTGGGAGGAGAGACTGGTGCGCATCGCCGGCGACGACGTCAGGAGGTCGGGCTACACGACGGAGCTTAAGATCGATGGAACGGCGGTGGCGCTCACCTATGAGAATCAGCTGTTCGTAATGGGTGCGACGCGCGGCAACGGCACGATCGGCGAAGATGTCACCGTGAACCTGCGTACCGTGCGCGACGTTCCACTCCGACTCCACGAAAGCTCGCCACGGGGAAGGCTCGAAATCCGCGGGGAGATCTATTTTCCGTTCGACCGCTTCGAGGAGATGAACGAAGCTCGCGCGCGCGCCGGCGATCCGCTTTTTGCGAATCCCCGCAATGCCGCCGCAGGGAGTCTCCGGCAGCTCGATCCGGCGATTACTGCGTCACGCCCTCTCCGCTTCTTCGGTTATTCCGTGGCGGTTGCTGATGGAGAAACGTTGCCGTTTCAGACGCAGACCGAGCTCCTCGACGCGCTCGTACAATGGGGCGTGCCGGTCGCGCCGCATCGTAAGCGTCTCAAGACTCTGGCGGAGGTCGAGAAGTGGGCGTACGAGCTCGAGCACAAGATCCGGAGCGACCTCAACTTCGCGATCGATGGCGGTGTCGTCAAAGTTGATTCGCTGCGCCTCCAGGAGGAGCTTGGCGTCGTCGGCGGGCGGGAGCCCCGCTGGGCGATCGCGCGCAAGTTCGCGCCCGATATCGCCGAGACCAGGCTGCTGGCCATCGAGGTGAACGTCGGGCGCACGGGCGCGATGAATCCGTTCGCGGTGCTCGAGCCGGTGGAGATCGGAGGCGTGATCGTGAGACTGGCGACGCTCCACAACGAGGACCTCATCATCGCGAAGGATCTGCGGGTCGGCGATTGGGTGCAGGTGAAGCGCGCGGGCGAAGTCATTCCACAGATCATCGCGCCGCTCCCCGAGAAGCGGACCGGCAACGAGAAGCCGTGGCGGATGCCGAAGAAATGCCCGGTGTGCGGAACGCCGGCGACCCGCGAGGAGGACGAGGCGGCGATCTACTGCCCGAACATCGCGTGTCCCGGCCGACAGCTCGAGGGCCTCGTGCATTTCACGTCGCGCGGAGCGATGGACATTCGCGGACTTTCCTACGCGCGCATCCAGCAGCTGGTCGAGGAAAAGCTGGTGCGCGATCCCGGTGATCTTTACGCGCTGACCCGCGATCAGCTGCTCGAGCTCGAAGGCTACGCCGAGAAAGGCGCCGATGCTCTGATCGCGGCGATCGAGGCGTCGAAGTCGCAGCCACTGAGCCGATTGTTGCATGCACTGGGAATCAGGCACGTCGGGTCGATCGCGGCGCAGCTCCTCGCCCAGCATTTCGGAACTCTCGATGCGCTCGTGGCCGCAACGGCCGACGACATCCTCAACGTGCGCGGAATAGGCGCGACGATCGCCAGCGGAGTGGTGGCGTATTTTTCTGACGCCGCTGGACGACGGCTTGTCGAAAAGCTCAGAGCCGCGGGCGTTAACTTCACGGAGCCGCGCGCCGTTGTGGCGGGTGGACCGTTGAGCGGCAAGACCGTCGTCATCACCGGAATTCTCCCGACGCTCAGCAGAGCGAAAGCGACCGCGACGATCGAGGCTGCCGGCGGCCGCGTGACGGGATCGGTATCGAAGTCGACCGATTTTCTCGTCGCCGGCGAAGAGGCGGGAAGCAAACTCGACAAGGCAAAGACACTCGGCGTCGAGGTAATCGACGAGGCCGAGCTCTTGCGTCGAGTCAATTCGCGAGCAACATCTTCCGAGTGAGATCGTCCTAGACCGCATGGCAACGTCCGAAGCACCCGAGCTCATTGGCCTCGCCCAGCGTACGCTGCGCGATCTCCGGCTACGCGTTGCGGGGGCGAGCGGCGGCGGTCCCGATGCACTGCGCGAAGCCGGCTATGCCGGAGCGGGCTCACTCTTCGACGCGTTCGAGACGTGGCTCAGCGACCGCGGATCGGCGAAGGCTGAAGATCTTCCGATCGACGAGTTCTCCGCGTCCGCCGCCGAATTCTTTCAGAACGCCGGTTGGGGCAGCGTAGCGTTCCGCTCCCTGCACGATGCGCTCGCGGTGATCGACATCGACGGATGCTGGGAAGCGCAGCTCCACGGCGAGGACGAGCGCGGATGCCATCTCACCACCGGGACGCTGGCCGGATTTCTCGGGTGCCTTGCCGATTACCCCGTCGCGGTGATGGAGATCGAGTGCAGCGTTGGGGGGAGGTGCCGCTTTCTCGCCGGGAATGCTGACATGCTCGAGCACGCGTACGATCGGGTTTCGCGCGGGGAGAGCTGGGAGACCATCGGAGCGGGAGACTTTTAGGTAGGCCACTACGGGCGCCTAGAAGTGACGCGTTGCGGGTTGCCGGTAGCGCGGTTGCCGGTTGTCGGTGAACTGCGGTGCGAACTGTTCGGCCCGCGATAACGGCAACGGCACGTGACCGGCCGAAATTGTACGATGGCGTCTCGCACCAACGCACGTTCAGACTCCGAACATGAGCAACTTCAGGAAACTCGAAGTTTGGCGGCGGGCGCACGCTCTCGTCCTCAACGTGCATAGGGCGGCCAAAAAGATCCGCGGCTCGGATTACGTGGCCCTGCGAAGCCAGATGATCCGCGGACCAATCTCGTGGAGGGTGTCGGGCAAAAGAGTGCGCGCGAGTTTGCGCGCTTCATTCGCATCTCCCTGAACTCAGCGAACGAGCTGGACTACCACCTGCTGGTCGCTCGGGATTTCGAGGTGATGCCTACCCACGAATACAAAGCGCTTCTCAACGAAACTGTTCAGGTGAGGAAGATGCTGCACGGCTTGGTGAGAAGCATCGAAGTCAGTTTTGTTGACGGCGGGCAGAACGGTTCGCACCGCAGTTCACCGACAACCGGCAACCGTGCTACCGGCAACCCGCAACGCGTCATTTCAGAATCTAGACAAAATGCTACTGGGTCTTCATCCGCCCAGAACCCTACTCGATCGTCCCCAACGCACCAGCGTACAACGGATTCGGCCTCAGCTCTCCATCAACAAGAATCTCCCGATCCCACGGCAGGATGATCGTGCTCTCCGTGGCGAGTGCGTGAAAATCCGGAGCGTATGCGCCAGTCCGAAACGCAACCGCCGTTCGGACTTCGGCAGCCCCGGCCTCGGTCACCGCGGAAATAGCAAGACGAATGGTGTCGCCCGAATCGCAGGTTTCGTCTACGATGAGAACGCGCTTGCCGCGAGCTTCACTCGGCGCGCTGCCGAATACCTGCGGCGCTTCACGAGCACGCGCTGCCTGGTACTT
>WNGC01001269.1_pt1 | contig 15308 bp, 13 predicted proteins | sample 5400051 | NCBI WGS metagenome assembly WNGC01 (sample SAMN13153368, study PRJNA577476) | soil metagenome | isolation source: 20 cm soil or saprolite under grassland replicate 2 | place: USA:California | collected 2016-06-15 | reverse complement strand
CCTCGCGTCTTGCGCCGAATGGACCGGCGTTCCGCTTTCCACCTTGCTCGAGGAGACCGGAATCGATCACAAGGCGAAGTGGCTCGTCGCCGAAGGCGCCGACTCACTCGCCTTGAGCCGCAGCGTCCCGCTGACCAAAGCCCTCGACGACGCCATGATCGCCCTCTACCAGAACGGCGAGCGGCTGATGCCTGGCAACGGCTATCCGATGCGCCTGCTCCTTCCCGGCTGGGAAGGCAATATGAACGTCAAATTCCTGCGCCGCTTGAAGTTGGTCGAAGCCCCGGCCATGAGCTACTACGAGACCCGGACCTACTCGCAGATCCTGCCGGGAGGCAAAGCGTACCGGTTCTACTTCGTGCAGGAAGTGAAGTCCTTCATCACCCATCCCTCGCCGGGGCTGGCGTTGAAGGGGCCCGGATACTACGAGATCTCCGGCATCGCCTATTCGGGCAACGGTCGGATTTCCAAGGTGATGGTTTCGGCCGACGGCGGCCAGAGCTGGGCGCAAGCGGCTCTGCAGGGGCCCGTGCTCTCCAAGGCTTTCACGCGGTTCCGCATGCCATGGCGGTGGGACGGCGGTCCTGCGGTGCTGCAAAGCCGCGCCTGGGACGAGGCCGGCAACGCGCAGCCGACCCGCGCCCAGTTCGTGGCCCTGCGCGGCGAGACCCAGAAGGTCCCGAACGTGCTGGGGTTCCCGAACCAGCACTACAACAGCCTCACGAGCTGGGCGATCGACGGCAAAGGGGAGGTGAAACATGTCTACGCATAAGCTTCCGGCCATCGTTCTCGTGCTCGCTCTGGGGTGGAGCGCCGCCTTCGCCGCTGGGCCGAACCTCGGGACGCCGCTCGAGCCGGCCGACATCGCCGCCTGGGACATCAGCATCCAACCCGACGGCACGGGCCTGCCTATCGGCGGCGGCACGCCCGCGCAGGGCGCACGCATCTTCGCGCAGAAGTGCGCCCTGTGCCACGGCGAGAACGGTAAAGGCGGCGCCTTTGCCGCGTTGGTCGGCGGCGCTCCGCTTACCGGCGGCATCGATACGCCGAAGACGATCGCCAACTTCTGGGGCTACTCCACCACCGTCTTCGACTTCATCCGGCGGGCGATGCCGTGGCAGCAGCCGCGCTCGCTCACCGACAATGAAGTCTATGCGCTCACCGCCTTTATCCTCGCGCAGAACAAGCTGATCGGCGAGGACGATTCGATGAACGCCGAAACGCTGCCCAGGGTGCGCATGCCCAATCGCGATGGGTTCATCATCCGCTTTCCGGACAAGATCTAGCGCTTACCGATATGTCGACGCGTCGCAAATTTCTGAAGAATGCGTTCGGTGCAGGGGCCGGTTTGGCCTTGGCGGCGCAACACTCACACTGGGCGGCCGCGCAGACTCCGGCCGTTTCGCAGCTCGAGCGCAACAAGGCCGTCGCGCTGCGCTACAAGGAGACGATGAACCGCCGGGCGGCGACGGACGAATTCTTTGCGCCCGGTTACAAGCGGCTGCGCGCCGGCCTTTTGCACCTGGCGAACAACGCGCGCGACCAGGGGTTCCCCGGTCCCGGCACCGGGTTGCGCGACGCCATTCCCGATCGCATGGACGTGATTGAGGAGGTCATCGCCGACGGCGACAGGGTGGGATTGCTCTGGCGGCTCACCGGAACGCACAAGGGCGATTTGTACGGCATCCCTCCGACCGGCAGGAAAATCGATATCTACGAGCTCGGCATTCTGCGGCTCGCGAACGGCAAGATCGTCGAAGGCTGGTTCATGGCCGATGAAGCGGGCCTGCTCAGGCAACTGGGCGCGGCCCTGCCGCCTCGCAAGGACAGTCGGCTGATCGTCCCTGAGCCGTCGAACACGGGCGAGGATCCCGATGTCGTAGTGCGGCGCCTGAAATCCAAACCTCCAGTCTCGCTGGAGGACCGCAACAAAGTGGTGGTGGCGAGCTCCAAGATATCCGCGCCGACCAGCGCCGAGCGCACACCCGACTACCGCCAGCGGCGCTTCGGTTTCCAGCACCTGCGCGACTACGGGGTAGCCAAAGGCGTCGCCGAGTTCAACATCACGCGCGCATTTCCGGACCGGCGCGACCGCATAGACCAACTGCTCGCGGAGGGTGAGAAAGTTTGGATGCAGTTCGAGCTCGTGGGCACCCATACCGTGAGCCTGTACGGCCTGCCCCCGACCGCCAAGCGCGTCGAGGCTCCCGAGATCGGCATCATGCGTATCGTGGACGGAAAGTGGAAAGAAAGCTGGTACTTCGGAGACGAACTGGGGTTGATGTTGCAGCTCGATATTCTTCAGGTGCTTCGCGGGCTGCCGGCCTGACCGGACAGGCGCTCAATAGCCGATCGCGGCGCCGTCGCTCCTCGGATCGGCGCCACCGACGCGCAGGCCCGACACCGGGTCGATCGTGATGCCGTGCGCATGGCCGGCGAGCTCGCAGAAGTCCGGCCAGAGATTCACCGTGTGTCCCCGGTGCTCGAGCTCCTTCAAGGTCGCCTCCGGAAAGCGGCCTTCGATATTGAGCAGGTCGCGCGAGTCGCCGATTTTGAAGCGCCCCGACAGCCAGCGCGGCATCTCGAGCGCCTGCTGGATGTCTAGGCCGAAATCGACGAGACCCACGTAGCTCTGCAGGTGGATCTGCGGCTGGCCGTCCGCGCCCATGCAGCCGAAGACCTGCCAGGGCCGGCCGTCCTTCAACGCGATGGACGCGATCAGCGTATGCATCGGGCGCTTGCCCGCCTCGAGTCGGTTGGGATGCTGCGGGTCGAGCGAGAAGTATGCCGAGCGGTTCTGCAGCATCACACCGGTGTCGCCCGCGACCACGCCCGAGCCGAACGTGAAGTAAAGGCTCTGGATCAAGGCGGCGGTATTGCCTTCGGCGTCCACCGCGCAGACGAACACCGTGTCGCCGGCGAGCGTGCCGTAGGAGGGAACGAGATCCCAAGGCAGCGCTCGGTCAGCGCGGATAAGGGGCCGACGCTCATCGGCGTACAGCTTCGAAATCAGCTGCTCGACCGGAACGGGCTGGAACTCCGGGTCGGCGAGCAGCCTGTCGCGGTCGTGGTAGGCGATCTGCTTCGCCTGCACCAGCAGATGCACGATCTCGGGACCGAGCGGATCCAGCTTGCCGATGTCGTAGGGCTCGATAAGGTTGAGCATCTCCAACACCGTGAAGCCCTGGGTCGGCGCGGGCGTCTCGAAGACCTCGACGCCGCGATATCTTCCCGAGAGGGGCTCGCCCCAGCTCGCTTGTTGCGCGCAAAAGTCCGCTTCGTCGAAAAATCCGCCTCCCGCACGGGAGAAGTCCGCGAGCGAGCGCGCCGTGTCACCCGAGTAGAAGCCTTGGTGCCCATCCGAAGCGATCCGTTCGAGTATCCGCGCAAGGCCGCGGTTCCAGAGTCGGTGGCCCGCGCGCGGCGCCGCGCCGTCCGGAACGAAGAGTGCGAGCGCGTGCGCGTTCAGCGCGTTCTCGGCGGCGCATATCTCGATCCAGCGAGCGAGCCTTCCCGTCACGGAGTATCCCTCGCGGGCGTACTCGATGGCGGCGGCAAGGTCGCGTGAAAGCGGCAACCGCCCATACTCTTGGTGCGCCGCGCACCAGCTCGCCACTGCGCCCGGAACGGTCAGCGTCGCGGATAGGAAACCGCGCAACGGAATTTCGTTCATGCCGCGTGAACGGAACCAGTCGATGCTTGCGTTGCGTGCGGCGCGCCCGCCGCCGCTCAAGTAGCGCACGCGGCGCGCTTCCGCGTCGTAAATCAGCCAGAACGCGTCGCCGCCTACGCTCGTCATATGCGGATAGAGGACCGAGAGCGCGGCCCCCGCCGCAATCGCCGCGTCGATCGCCGACCCCCCGGCCCGCAGCGCATCGACGCCCGCCGCGGAGGCGAGCGAATGGGGCGACGCGACCATGCCCCGCGACGCTATTGTCGGAGGCTTGCCGGTGTCTATGGGAAACACTGCGCGTTCACCGTCGCGGCGAGCCGGTGAGCAGACGCATCACCGCCGCCGTGCGCGTCTCGACGCCGAGCTTTTCGAAAACATGCTCGAAATGCTTCTCCACCGTGCGCGGGCTCAGATCGAGAATCGCGGCGATTTCGAGGTTGGTCTTGCCCGCCCCGGCCCATTGCAGCACTTCGCGCTCGCGCGGCGTGAGCGCCGCGCCCGCGGCGGACTCGGGAAAATCGGCTTCGACCGCGAGGCTGACGAAAAGCAGGGTGCCGCCGCCCGCCGGGTTGGGCACGAGCCGCACGCGCAGCGCCCTTCCGCTGCGCCCGACCGTGAACGAGCCGCTCGCCTGAGCGCCGGCGAGATTCTCCGTTCCTTCCAGCCGTTCCTGCAGCCAGCGGTCGAGGGCATCGGGCAGCCGCGCGCCCTCGCCGCCCTTCCACAGCGGCCAGCAGGCCGCGATGCGCTCGCGCGTCGCGTCGGACGCGCGCAGCACGCGCCGCTCGCCGTCCAATTCGATCGCGCTCCAGCCCCCGGGAGCGGCGAGCGAGTCGAGCTGCGCGAGCAACGAGCGCGTGCGCTCCTGCGACAGCGCCTGGCCGAAAAGCGCGGCGAGCTGCGGGCGCAGCACGTCGAGCGCGTCGCGCTCGGCCTCGTCGAAATCGCGGCGCTTGCGGTTGAAGACGAAGCTCACGAGAAAGCGCCGGTCCACGTACAGCGGCAGCGCCATCACCTGGTCGATGCCGACGCAGCGGTAGTAGTCGTTGTAGAGCGGCGTTTGCCGGAACCGCGAGGCGGGGAGCGAATCGCTGATGCGGTGCGTAGTGCCGCCCGGCGTCTTCGAGTGGTAGAGCACGAGCGGATGCTCGTGGAAGTGCGCGTCGAACGCTGCCCGCTCGCCGGCGGAGAAGACGCGATTGGGAGTGCTGAAGACCGTGCGGCGGCCGCGCGCGAGGTCGCAGATGCTGAGCGTGGTCACTTCGGAGGCCACGAGGCGCGGCAGCCGGTCCAGCCCCGAGCTGGCGAAGCTCCCCAGGCTCCTGGCTTCGGCCGCGATCTCGTTCAGCAGCTTCAAGCCCTGCTCGGCGATGCGTGCTGCAACGGCTGCCATGGACACCCCCCCGTAAGCCGCGCGACTACGTGGAAACACGTATGGCGCGGTTGTGCCCTTCGAGGGAGTATAGGCCGGACCCGCCCGGAGCGGAAGTCATCACCGGCGGCCTGAAAACTCAAGGAGGCGATATGAACGCACCCGCACCACGCAGCAACGTCCTAAAAGGCACGCAGATCAGCTGCATGCTCCCGGTCATCGATCTGGAGCGCGCCCGCCGCTTCTACGGCGAGCAGCTCGGCCTCGAAGCCGTCGGCGCCAAGGCGAGCGGCAAATTCGTATACCGCTGCGGCGGCACCGAGGTCGCGCTCTTCCCGAAGCCCGGCGGCACCAAGGCCACGCACTCGACGCTGAGCTTCCAGGTGGAGGACATCGTCGCGGCGATCCGCGCGTTCGAGGCGCGCGGCGTCGTGTTCGCCGACTACGACCTGCCGGGCTTCAAGACGGTCGATCACATCGCCGTGCTCGGGTCTGAAAAGGCGGCGTGGTTCCAGGACCCGGAAGGCAACACCCTCTGCTTGCACGAAGATATCTCTTAGCAAAGCTGGACCATGTCGGGCGTCGCCATCGTTCAACAAGCGCCGGTGTTCCTCGATCGCGCGGCGACGCTCGCCAAGGCGGTGACCGCGATCGACGAAGCCGCGCAGGCCGGGGCCTGCCTGATCGTATTCCCCGAAGCCTTCGTTCCCGGGTATCCGGCCTGGATCTGGCGGCTGCGGCCCGGCGGCGACATGGGCTTGAGCGAGAGGCTGCATTCGCTGTTACGCGCGAACGCGGTCAACCTGGCCGATGACGATCTCGCGCCGCTGCGCGAGGCAGCTAGGCGCCGCCGGGTCAGCGTGGTGTGCGGCGTTCACGAGCTCGACGCCGACTTCAGCCGGACCACGCTATACAACACCGTCGTCGTGATCGGACCCGACGGCGCGCTGCTGAACCGGCACCGCAAGGTCATGCCGACCAGCCCCGAGCGCATGGTCTGGGGTTTCGGCGACGCCACCGGCCTGAAACCGGTCGACACGCCGTGCGGGCGCGTCGGCGCGCTGATCTGCTGGGAGAGCTACATGCCGCTCGCGCGCTGCGCGATGTACGCGCAGGGCGTCGAAGTCTACGTCGCCCCGACTTACGACAGCGGGGAGCGCTCGATCGCGACGATGCAGCACATCGCCCGCGAAGGCGGGTGCTGGGTGCTGTGCAGCGGCTGCGCCTTCCAGGGGCGCGACATCCCGGACGCCGTCCCGGGCAAGGCGCAGCTCTTTCCCGACCCGGACGAGTGGGTCAACCCGGGCGATTCGGTCGTCGTCGCCCCAGGCGGCAAGATCGTCGCCGGGCCGCTGCGCGAGGCCTTGGGTATCCTGTACGCGCAGATCGACTTGGAGCGGGTCGCGGTGGCGCGGCGCAGCCTCGACGTCGTCGGCCACACCGCGCGGCCGGACCTGTTCCAGCTGCAGGTCAACGGCAAGCCGGCGCAGCCGGTCGTCTTCTCGAAGGAGCAGGCGCCATGAACGACGAAACATCCCCGGCGTACCACGCCGGCATGCGCGAGCTGCAGGACCGCTTCGACACACGCCGCCTCGCCGACCGGCTCGAAGAGAAACTGGCGCGCCAGGTTTTCAGCGACGAAGACCGCGCGTTCATCGAAAGTCGGGCGCTGTTCTTCCTCGCCACCGCCGACGCCGACGGCCAGCCCGATTGCTCGTTCAAGGGCGGGGCGCCCGGCTTCGTCCGCGTGACCGGCGAAGCGGAGCTGGCCTTTCCGAGCTACGACGGCAACGGCATGTTCCGCAGCCTCGGCAACATCCTCGTCAACCCCGCGGTGGGGCTGCTGTTCATCGACTTCGAGCGGCCCAACCGACTGCGCGTAAACGGGCGCGCCTCGATCGCCGCCGACGACCCGCTGCGTGCCAGCTTCGTCGGCGCGCAGCTCGTGGTGCGCGTGCGCGCCACGCGCATCTTCCCCAACTGCCCGCGCTACATCCACCGCATGACGACGGTCGAGCCTTCGCCTTACGTGCCGCGCGCCGGCACCACGCCACCGGTGCCGAAGTGGAAGCGCTTCGACGAGTTCGCCGAGGTGCTGCCGCGGGACGATCCGGCGCGTCGTGACCGGTGACCAAATCGGTCTTATGTTGATTTCGCTCCACCTGCGCACCCCTCAGCAGGGGCGATCGGAGCCAGTCTAGTGGTAAAGCTCTAGGCGCCGCCGCCGAGGCAGGAGCTGATGAACCTCCTGCGCTCCTCGCCCTTCATGTATCTCAGGTTCGCCCGCTTGTTGCACTCCCCCCAGCGGTCCTGCTGCTTCTTCTGGGCCAGCGTCGGGGCCTTCTTCTGCGCCTTCGTCGCTTTCTTCTGGGCCTGCGTCGGCGCCTTGCTCTGGGCCCGTGCCGTCGCCCTCTTCTCGGTCGGCGCCTTGCCCTTGTCTTGGCCGCAGGCGACCAGCGCAGCGGCCAGCACGATGCAAAACAACACAGCGGGTAGTCCTTTCATCAGCTCCTCCTTGCGGGAGTTGTCGGTAAACCGGGCCGATACGGCCTCATAACGGTATCACGGTCCGCATGCCGCCGGGGCTTCGGCTAAAACCAAGTTTTTCAGTTCGTTAGGAATCGGGCTTCGTCACAACATTGAACTGATCCATGACTGGCTCCTTTTTCGTGGAAGGGAGCCAAAGTCTGCGGCCAACGGTCGCGAACCGACCCTAAGCGGACGTTGACGAGCGCAAGAGATTTGGGCCGCGTCCCGTAGCCGCGCGCGCGAAACGCGCCTATGCTACGACCGGTTGTTCAAGTTGGAGGGGGGCGGATGAACAAGCTACTCGGCATCGCCGTTCTCGCGGCATCGCTCTTCGCCGCACAATCCGCTGCCGCGCAATATCCGGCAAAGCCCATTCGAATTGTGGTTCCGTTTTCACCTGGTGGCACGACCGACATCCTGGCGCGCGCCCTCGGCCAAAAGCTTACCGAGGCTTGGTCGCAGCCCATTCTCGTCGATAACCGTCCCGGTGCGAGCGGCATGATCGGCGCCGAAATAGCGGCGAAGGCGACCCCTGACGGCTATACGGTGCTGTTGGCGTCAGTGGCCGAAGTGGCCATCAACCAGAGCCTGTACACCCGCATGACCTACGATCCCCTCAAGGATCTGGCGCCGGTGACGCTCGCGGGGTTTACGCCGCTCATCCTGGTTGTTCATCCCTCCGTGCAGGCGCAGTCGGTGAAGGAGCTCATCGCGCTCGCAAAAGCGAGGCCAGGCTACTTGACGTTCGCCTCGCCTGGAAACGGAAGTGTGCAACACCTCTCGGGCGAGCTGCTCAAGACGGTCGCGCGGATCGACATCACTCACGTTCCCTATAAGGGCGGCGCTCCCGCAGTAACCGATCTTGTTGGCGGCCATGTTGCCATGTTCTTCGCGGGGATGCCGATCGTCATGTCCCATGTAAAAGCCGGGAGACTGCGTGCGTTGGCGGTAACCGTCACGAGGCGCTCGCCGGCGGCACCGGAGGTGCCAACCATGGAGGAAGCTGGCGTGCCGGGTTTCGAGATCACCAACTGGTTCGGCGTCTACGTGCCATCGGGGACGCCGAAAGCCATCATCTCCAAGCTCAACACCGAAATGTCCAGAGTACTGAGCCTTGGGGATGTCAAGCAGCGTCTAGCCGACCAAGGCTTGGAAACGGTGGGAAACAGCATAGAGCAGTTCGACGTGTTCTTCAGGGCTGAAATTTCGAAGTACGCCAGGATCATCAAGCAGTCCGGAGCGCGCCCAGAGTAATTCCGCGCGGGCGCCTTAAGCAAGTCGAGCCATCGTCGATCTTCGATTGTATTCAAGACCGCGCGCGCTTCCGCTATCCTAGCGTCAGTCGAAAACGGAGTCGCACATGAAGACGCTGCGCAGTTATCTCGGCGACCGCTGGGTCGAAGGCTCGGGCGCACTACAAACGCTCGTCAACCCCGCCACCGAGGAGCCGCTTGCCCAAGCTTCGAGTGAAAGCCTCGACCTCGCCGCGGCGCTGGATCACGCTCGCAGCAAAGGCGGGCCCGCGCTGCGCGCGCTGTCATTCGTCGAGCGTGGCGCTCTCCTGAAAGAGATGGCCAAGGCGATTCAGACACACCGGGATGAATTGCTCGATCTCGCGGTCGCGAACGGCGGCAACACGCGCTCGGACGCGAAGTTCGACGTCGACGGCGCGATCTTCACGCTCCAGACTTATGCTGAACTGGGCGCTTCGCTCGGGAGTGGGAAGTTCCTCGTCGACGGGGAAGGCGTGCAGCTCGGACGCTCGCCGCGCTTTCACGGCCAGCACATCAACGTGCCGCGCCACGGTGTCGCAGTGCAGATCAATGCGTTCAACTTCCCGGCCTGGGGACTGGCGGAGAAAGCGGCCTCGGCGCTTCTCGCGGGAATGCCCGTGCTCGCCAAGCCGGCGACCAGCTCGGCGATGGTCGCGCACCGCGTGATGGAGATCCTCGTCGAAAAGAAAGTGCTGCCCGAAGGTGCACTCTCTCTTCTCGTCGGCGCCCCGCGCGACCTGCCCGCGCTGCTCGGCGCCCAGGACGTGCTTGCATTCACGGGCTCCGGCGACACCGGCATGCGCATTCGCGCTCTCCCCAACGTCATCCGCGAATCGGTGCGCGTGAACGTCGAGGCGGACAGTTTGAACGCCGCCGTGCTCGGTCCCGACGCCGAGCCGGGCGGCGACATGTACGAGACTTTTTTGAAAGACGTGCTGCGCGACATGACGCAGAAAGCCGGCCAGAAGTGCACGGCGATCCGGCGCGTGCTCGTCCCGCAGGCGCATGCAGCCACGGTGCGAGACGACCTCGCCGAGGGTTTAAAGGCGGTGCGCGTCGGCAATCCCGCCCTGGAGGAAACGCGAATGGGGCCGCTCGCCTCGGGCAGCCAGCTCGCCGACGTTCGCGAAGGCGTGGCCAAGCTCTGCGCCGAAGGCAAGACCGCGTTCGGCAGCGCTGCGGCCCTCGCGGGCAAGGGCTTCTTCATTTCGCCGGTGCTGATGGAATTTGCGAAGGACGCGTTCGCAACCGCGGTGCATGCGCGCGAGGTGTTCGGTCCGGTGGCCTCGCTCCTGCCCTACTCGGGCAAAGGCGCCGATGCCGCCGCGACCGTCGCGCGCGGCAATGGGGGCCTCGTCTCGTCGGTGTATTCGGAGGACGCCGCGTTCCTCGAAGAGGTCGTTTCGGGTATCGCGCCTTATCACGGGCGGATCTTCCTCGGTCATCCCAAGATCGAGATGTCGCCCGGGCCGGGAACGGTCCTGCCGCAGCTGGTGCACGGCGGTCCGGGGCGCGCCGGCGGCGGCGAGGAGCTGGGCGGCGTTCGCGGGCTTGCGTTCTATATGCAGCGCGTGGCCCTGGAAGGATCGCGGCCTGTGATTCAGAAGCTGATCGGAGTGCAGCCGGGCTAGAGCGCGTTCCGCGCGATGCGAACGCGCGTCGCGCGCATGTCGTCGCCGCGGATCTCGCGCAGCGCGTAGCCCACGAATTCCGCCACCACCGTTTTTCTCCAGTACAGGTCCAAGTCGGTGTTGTCCATCGGCTTCGCCGCCGATGCGACCTTGACGCCGGCTTCCGCGATGGCGTCGTCACTGAGCTTCCTGCCGATGAGAAGCTCGCCGCCCTTCGTGAGAAAAGGCCGCGAGGACACCGCGCCGAGCGCGATACGGGCGTCTTCGACCGTTCCGTCGTGCGCGGTCCTGACTGCCGCAGCGACGCCCAGCACCGGAAAGTCGAAGGCGCCGCGGCGGCGCAGCTTCCAGTAGCTGCTCTTCCAGCTTTCGGTCGCGGGCAGCTTCACCTCGGTGAGGATCTCGTCCGGGCGGCGCGTAAGATAGTCGATGCCGTCGTTCCTGTAGAGATCGGCGAGCGCCACGTCGCGCTCGCCTTGCGCGGAGACGAGGCGCACGCTCGCGCCGAGCGCGATCAGCGCAGGCGCCGTATCGGTCGAGGAAGCCGCGACACAGCGCTTGCTCGCGGTGGCGACCCAGCAGATCTCGCCGTCTTTTTTCAGGCAGAAGTCGATCGCCTTGCGCCACTCGTAGCTCTGGTTGTAGTAGTTGCAGCGCGTGTCCAGGCACAGGTTCCCGCCGAGCGTGCCCATGTTGCGCAGGTGCACGGTCGCGACTTGCGCTGCCGCCTGCCACAGCCCGGCGTATTTTTCGCGCACCGCTGCATTCGCGACGATTTCATTCAGCGTCAATCCCGCACCGAGCGTGGTGTGCGAGCCGTTGGCGACTTTCTTCAGCGCTTCGATCCGCCGCAGCGATACCAGCGTCGCCGGAGTCTGGTGGCGCCGCTTCATGTTGGGCAGGAGATCGGTCCCGCCCGCGATCGGCATCGCCTGCGGGCCCTCGGCGGCGAGGATCTTCGCCGCTTCGGCGATGGATGTCGGCGAATGAAATCCGAACCAGGGTAGCCGCATCATGCCAGGGCTTCCTTCTTCGCAGGCCTGCGCCGCGGCGCGTTGACGGAATTTCCGTCTCCGCCTTCCCAGGGGGGCGGCACCAGCATGGGCTCGGGGTAGGGCACATCGGGAAAACTCTCCGGCCCGACTCGCGGCGTTTCGCCCTTGGCTTTTTTCTCGAGTGCCGCGAGCACCTTGTCCGGGGTGATCGGCAGCTCGTCGATGCGCACCCCGATCGCGTCGTACACGGCGTTCGCGACCGCCGGCATCACGGGCAGCAAGGGCCCCTGCCCCACCTCTTTTGCGCCGAACGGACAGTTGGGGTCCGGGTCCTCGACCAGCTCGGTAAACACTTCGGGCATGTCGAGCGACGTCAGGCTCTTGTACTCGAGGAGCGAAGGAATCTTGTGCACCAGAGCGTTGGAAAGCTTGGGCGGTAGGCGCCGGAACACCTGTTCCTCCATCAGCGCTTCCCCCAAACCCATATAGACGCTGCCCTCGACCTGCCCGCGCGCGCTCACCGGGTTGATGGCGCGGCCGATGTCGTGCGCGATCCACACTTTCGGAACCGTAATCCAGCCCGTGTTGCTGTCCACTTCGGCTTCGACCACGCAAGCCGTATAGGAATACGCGGGCGAAGGCCCGACGCCCGCCCCTTTGTAGCGGCCGGGTGAGCGCGGCGGGGAATAGGAGCCCACCGAGCCGAGCGTGCCGAATTTTTCCTCGGCGAGCACGATCGCCTCGCGAAAGCTCATCGGCTTGCCGGGATCGTCGGCGCGGAACACCCGCCCCTGCGCGAAGCCGACGTTCTCGGGCAAGGTCTCCATGTGATCGGCCGCCGCGCGCGCGATCAGATCGCGCACTCGCTCGGCCGCCTGGATCGCGGCGTTCCCCACCATCACGGTGACGCGGCTGGAATACGAGCCGAGGTCGACCGGCGTCAAGCCGGTGTCGCCGGTGACGCAGCGCACGTCGTAAGCGTCGATGCCCAGCACTTCGGCGACGATCGCCGCGAGCACGTCGTCCGACCCCTGCCCGATCTCGGTCGCGCCGCAGAACACCGTGACCTGCCCGCTCCTGTCGATAAGGAGCTGCACGCCCGATTGCGGCATCTTGTTCCAGTAAATCGGCAAGCCCGCGCCGCAGAGGTACGCGCCGCAGGCGAGCCCGACGCCGCGGCCTTTGGGGAGCTTCCTGTATTTGTTCCTCCAATCGGAGCTCGCCACCACCTTGCGGATGCACTCGGCAAGGCCGATCGTGCCTATCTTCAGCCAGTTCGCGGTAAGCGTATCGGGTTTGGCGACGATGCCAAGGCGGAAATCGGCCGGATCGATCGCGAGTTTCTCCGCGATCTTGTCGAGCTGCACTTCCTGGCCGAAGCGCGGTTGCGGTGTGCCGTGCCCGCGTTTGGGGCCGCAGGGCGGCTTGTTGGTAAAGACCCGGCAGGCGTCGAACTTGTAGCGCGGAATCTCATAGGTCGTTGTCTGCAGCACGCCCGTGTAGAACGTGCTCGCCGCGCCGTAGCCGCCGTAGGCGCCGCCGTCGAGCAGCGTCTGGGTGTGCATGCCCGTGATCTTGCCGTCTTGAGTGACGCCGGTGCGCATTTTCATCAGCACGGGATGGCGGCCGCGGTGCATATAGAAGACTTCCTCGCGCGTGAGGCAGATCTTCACCGGTCGGCCGAGCAAGATCGCCGCCTTGGACACCACGATCTCGTGATTGTGCAGATCGCATTTCCCCCCGAAACCGCCGCCGTTCGGGCAGGCGATCACGCGCACGTGCGCGGGCGGAATCTGCAGCGCATTGGCAAGCGCTCGATGGATGTAGTGCGGCACCTGCGTGGATGACCACAGCGTGAGCTTGCCTTCGCCGTCGACCGCGGCGACCGAGGCGTGCTGCTCGATCGGCAGGTGCGTGTTGCCTTGGTAGAAAAACACGTCCTCGAACACGTGGTCGGCGCGGGTGAGCGCCTCGTTCACGTCGCCGAACTCGAAGGCCTGAAGGCGGTGGATGTTGCCCTGGTCGCCGTAGCTCTGGATGCGCGGATCGGGCGTCGCCAGCGCCTCCTCGGGATCGGAGATGGTCTTGAGCAGCCGGTACTCGACGGCTATGAGATCGAGCGCCTCGAACGCAGTCTGCTCGTCTTTCGCGATCACCGCGGCCACGGGGTCGCCCACGTAGCGCACGCGCTCCGGCGCAAGGGGATATTCGTCTTGAGTCACAGGCAGGATGCCGAAGGTGACGGGGAAATCCTTGCCGGTGAGAACGAGGTGCACGCCGGGATGCTTCTCGGCGCGCGACACGTCGATCGATTCGATCGTCGCATGCGGGTGCGGTGAGCGCAGCAGCTTGCAATGCAGCATGCGCGGCAGCATCACGTCGTCGGCGAAGCGCGTCAGGCCCGTCACCTTGGCGCGGCCGTCCACGCGGCGGCGCGGCTTGCCGATGACGTCGAAACGAGTCTTGGCCTTCATCGCTTGGACTCCCGCATTGCTCTCGCCCCCTCCTCGATCGATTCGTAGATCTGCTGGTAGCCGGTGCAGCGGCACAGGTTCCCCGAGATCGCTTCCTTGATGCGCTCGCGGCTCGGGTTGGGCTCGCGCTCGAGCAGCGCCTTTGCCGTCATCAGGATCCCGGGGGTGCAATAGCCGCACTGAGCGCCGCCGAGGTCTGCAAAGGCCGCCTGCAGCGGATGCAGCTTGCCGCCTCTCGCCAGCCCCTCGACGGTCTCGATCGCCCGCCCTTCGCAGTCGAGGGCGAGCGCGAGGCAGGAGAGCACCGGCACGCCCTCGACCAGCACCGCGCAGGCGCCGCATTCGCCGAGCTCGCAGCCGTGCTTGGTTCCGGTGAGGTTCATGTCCTCGCGCAGCACCTCGAGCAGCGTCTTGTAGGGGGCGAAGGATACCTGCTGCTCCTCGCCGTTCACGCGCAGCGCGAGGTGGACGTTCGTAGGGGCGGTTGTCTTCATTTTGTCGGGATGAGGCCTCGAACGAGGTAATCGGAGAGCGAATCGGCGATCTCGGCGACCGATCGCGAGCCGTCGGGCCGGTACCAGCGCGCGGTCCAGTTGACCGCGCCGAGCATCGCGCGCGTGACGAGCGCGGGTTCGGTCCGGGCGAATTCGCCGCGCTCTATCCCCTCGGCGACAAGGCCGCGCACCGCACGCTCGTAGGCATCCCGCTTCTTGATGACCCCCTTGCGCATCGCCTCGGGCAGAACTTCCACCTCGAGGTGGGCGGTCGCGCCCTCAAGCTCGTCGAGCATGCAGTGAACGTGCGCACTCATCACCGCGCGCAAACGCCCGGAGCAAGAGCCAGACGCGGTACGCGCCTCCTCTACTGAGGCAAGGAGTCGCTCGAGCGTGCGCTCCTGGCAGAAGAGCAGGATCTCGTCCTTGCCGCTGAAGTAGTAATACAGGTTGCCGGGCGAGAGATCGGCTTCCTCGGCGATCTCGCGCATGCCGGTTGCGGAAAGACCCAGGCGGCGGAATACGCGCGCGGCGGCGCGCAGAATGTCCAGGCGTCGCGCCTCGTTCTTGCGCTGCATACGCTCCGACAAAGGAGCTTCGTTCGAACTGCGATTCAAAACTTGAACCATTGTTCAAATTCTAAGCCGCCGAGGAGCCGAAGGCAACTATCCGCGAAGCTTGAAGCGCTGGATCTTGCCGGTCGCGGTCTTGGGTAATTCGTTCACGAACTCGATCCAACGAGGGTACTTGTAGGGCGCGAGCCTGTCCTTGATGTGCTGCTGCACGGTCGCTTTGAGGGTTTCGCTGGGCGACTGACCCTGCTTGAGCACGATGAAGGCCTTCGGCTTGATCAAGCGGTTGTCGTC
>WNGC01001267.1_pt1 | contig 15315 bp, 12 predicted proteins | sample 5400051 | NCBI WGS metagenome assembly WNGC01 (sample SAMN13153368, study PRJNA577476) | soil metagenome | isolation source: 20 cm soil or saprolite under grassland replicate 2 | place: USA:California | collected 2016-06-15 | reverse complement strand
CCAGGAAAATTTTACCATAGGGCATGCGCTGGAGGCGCGTATCCAGCAGCGCCAGCACGCCGCGGTCCGTCTTCGTTCGAATCAAGCGCCCAAATCCTTGCTTCAGCGCCAGGACCGCCTGCGGCACCTGAAATTCCGCAAACGGGTTGCGGCCGTCTTCCTGAAGAGCGCGCACTCGCGCCGCCACGATTGGGTCACTCGGCACCGCAAACGGCAACCGGTCGACGATGACGCAGGATAGCTGCTCGCCGGGCACATCCACGCCCTGCCAGAAGCTCGCCGTCGCAAACAACACCGCCCCCTCGGTGTTCTTGAATCGCTCCAGCAGCACGGAGCGTGGCGCCGTGCCTTGCAACAACAGCGAAAATGGCACGCGCGAACGCACCCGTTCGAACAAATCCTTCATCTGCGAATAACTGGTGAACAGGCAAAACGCCCGGCCCTGGCTCAGCTCCAGCAATTGCACGATTTCATCCGCGGCCTTCGCCGGGAACCCCGCGTCGCGGACGTCCGGCATTTTGCGCGGCAGGTAGAGCAGCGCCTGTTTGGGAAAATCGAACTCCGGCGGCAGCGCGCGATCCTTGGCGTGATCGATTCCCAGGCGCTGGCGAATGAAGTCGAAGCGCCCTCCGACCGTGAGCGTCGCGGAGGCCAGGATTACCGAGTCGAATTTTTCAAAGAGCCGTTCCCGCAGTATCTGGCTGACGTCGATCGGCGTTGCCGTCAGGAATACGCCTTTATTCCTGCGCTCGTACCAATAGACGAAATTCCGCTCGTTCGATTCGAACAGGAACGACAGCTCCTGGCGCATCTCGAAGCTCCGCCGCGCGATGCGCGTCAGTTCTTCCGGCTTGGCGGTGAGTGCCGCAAATTCCGTCTCCAAGCTTTTCAGCGACGTCACCAGCGCATCGTAAGCTTCGCGGTTCTGCTCCAGAAACGCTTCGCGCTCGTTTCTCACGAACGAGAACCGCCCGTCGCGCGGCGGAAACAATTCGAAAAAGCCACGGCTGCGTTCCCTGATTCTTTGCGTCTTTCGCAGTAATGACGGCGTGCCCAGATGCAGCAAGCGCAGCGTTTGATCGGCATCGCGGGCCAGCTCTTCGAACCGGAAATTCGAAATCTGCCGCCCGAAATAGTCGCTGGCCACGTCTTCCATCTCGTGCGCTTCGTCGAAAACCACCGCCGAGTATTCCGGCAAAATGCCGCCGAAATCGTCCTGCTTCAGCGCCAGGTCCGCAAAGAACAGATGATGATTTACGATGATCAGGTCGGCTTCCTGGGCGTGCTGGTGCATGCCCGTCACAAAACAGGGATTAAACGACGGGCAATTCTTTCCCGTGCACGTGTCCCTTCTCGCGTCCAGCTTCCCCCAAAGCTCCGAATCATCCGGCAGGAAGGTCAGCTCCGCGCGGTCGCCGGTCTCCGTCAATTTCGCCCAATCCTTGATCTGCCGGAAGGCATCCATCTCCTCCATGCCCCTTAGCAGCGTTTGGTCCAGCATCTGATTTAGCTTCGAAATGCACAGGAAATTCGAGCGTCCTTTCATCACCGCCACTTTCAGGTTTGGCGCAAAATGTTTTTGCAAAAAAGGAATATCCTTCTGGTAGAGCTGTTCCTGGAGCGATTTCGTTGCCGTGGAAATCACCACCCTCCGTCCGCTGCAAATCGCCGGCAGCAGATAAGCCAGCGTTTTCCCAGTGCCCGTGCCGGCCTCCACAATGGCGTGATGACGCGTTTCGAACGCATCGTGTACTATTTCCGCCATTTCCAGTTGTGCCGGCCGGTATTCGTAGTCGGAGCCGACTGCCGCACGGTCAAAGCCGGCCAGCATGCACTTTTCCAGGAATCCTCCCGGACCAAACACCTCCTGCATCGAAGGTTTCGCCGATTCCTTAACGGCCGCCGTGGGGTCATCCTCGAAGGGCACATACCCGCGCTCGGCAGTCTTTGCCGCACGCTTGACCTTCGCCCCCACGAAATCCACTGCCGAATTGGATGCACGCTTGGCCAGAAATCCGCCTTTACTCTCCCCGACGCGTCGGACAGACCAGTTACGATAACATACCCTTTCCCTTACTCCGTCAGTGGGCCGCCGGGAAGCCACTGAATCTTGTATCTCTCTTGATTCAGGGCGTTTAAGAAGTGAACAAGCTAGCTCCTTTTGCAGTGCCCTCCCGCTCATCCACTGCGTTACACTCGGCAGCGGAGATTTTTGAGCGTTTTCCTTCCAGGAGGCAAACGCAAACTAATTTATCTTGGGGTGCCACATGAATCGCGGCAAAGCTCTATCGTTGCTTCCCGTACTCTTGCTCGTCGTCTTGTCCCTGGCTTCTTGTAGCGGCCCCTATAAGCCATGCACCGTCAACTGTGGGAGCAATGGCAACGGCTCGCTTGCCGTGACCATGATCGCGGATACGCTCCCTGCCAATCCTTCGCTCCTCACTTTTCAGGTTACCATTGCATCGATTAAGTTCACTACTTCTTCTGGCACCTCAACGACCGTCAACCTGAACCCAGCGCTCTCCGTCGACCTCATGCGCCTTCAATCAGACACCGTTTTTCTCGGAACGTTTGCGAACATACCCGCCGCTCAATACACCAGCACGACTCTGGTTCTCTCCGGCAATGCTAATATCACCTTCCTGAACGATACCCCCTCTACGCTCTCGGGCTGTCTGGCAAATAACGTCTGCCCTGTGAGCGTTGCCGCCTCCAGCAACCCGGTCGCCACCGTTTCCTTCACGGTCTCTCAAAACGCCGTGACCGGTATCGGAATCGATCTAAATTTCGCCAACGCCGTATCCATCTCCGGCTCGCCCGCCAACCTCGTCGTGAACTTCAACAACGCCAACGTCCTCAGCGCCTTTACTCTTCCTCGCACGAATTCCAATCTTGCCGCCGGCCAGCTTGATCTCATCGAAGACTTCACCGGCGTCGTGAGCATCAACAATGAATCCGTCACCCTCGCTTCAGACCCGGCCACCAGTCGTGGCTCTCTCACGGCTTCGACATCCTCTACTACCATCTATGATCCCGACCCCACTGGAGTGCTTTGTCCGGCCGTAACAACTCAATTGGCGAGTTGCGTGAAGAATAATGAGGCCGCGAGCATGGACGTTATCCTCAAATCTGATGGAACCCTTTCTATCCAGGAAGTCGAGCCGCTACTCGGAACACTGCAAGACACCGTCGAGGGCATCGTTGTGTCCATCACCCAGACCAGTCAAACTCAGTTCACTTTGGTCATCAAAGACATGGTTCCCGCAGCCACAAATTCCTTGATCGGTACCCTCCACGTCGGCGACGGCTTGACCGTCAACCTTTCGAATAACGCCAATTTCCTGGTGGACCGCAAAGGCCTTTCTGTACTCGCCGGCAGCCTGAACAACTTTGCTGGTCAATCCAATACCTCGGCAATCCATCTCGGCCAGTCCGTCGCGGTTCACGTCGTTGCACCCTTCACAGCGGCCGCGGGAACTACAATCGCTTCCGCCACGGCCGACACGGTTACCCTCCGCTGGTCCCGTTTTACAGCCACACCGCAAGCCCCGTCTTCCCCGGCCTTTAATATCCTGACTCCCCCTACATACTTCGGCTTTGCCACAGGTGCCATTTTCACGGTGCAAACTACCACCGGCACGCCTGGCACCGCTGGGGTCACGAATTTCGACGGGGTCCCCGATGGCAACGGACTCAATCCCGCCAAGCCCATCGCCCTCCGTTCGCTGTTCCTTGAGAACACAATCAATGCGGCTAATCCTGCGTTCTTCGCCGCCAAAATCCGGCAACATTAACCATCACAGTTTTCCGCCTCCGCAAAAGGCACTTGATTTAATTTTACCATTATGGTATATATAAAGACTGATAAAATTGTGCTCGGAGTCGTTTGCCCTGCCGCCTCGAGTTGCACCGTTTTGCAGCAAACGATCCTGTAAGTCCTTTCCCTACAATCTTTCTGCCAACTCCTACCCTATAAACCCTGTCGTATCATCCTTTTACGAAATCTTAGGGGGGAGGGGGTTGGGGAGGGGGTGCCGACGCGCGTTCCAACTTCTAACTTCAAACCTTTAACCCCTGTATTTGCTACACATCCGACACTCCCCGGGGGCTGGGGATATTTTGTTAACCAGCGCTTCCGATCAGGATCGGGCCTACCACCTGTCTCGATCAGGTTGGGAGATCAGCCAGCACAAGAAGTTTAATTCCGAGCAGGGGACAACGCGGCGCTGTAAGCGGGGTCAGAATACAAACGACTTACGCGTTTCCTTCCTGGAGAGTCCCGATTCCTCGGGAGCGGACGATCTCTCTCTGGATTCGGAAACAACTTCCGCCCTGCTTGCTGCGCCGTTTATGAGGGGCCGTGTAGCGGCGCTTCGCGGGGGAGATGCCGGAACGGCTCTTGTTCTTTAAACTTAATACCAAAAACTAAGAACTGATAACTCTCCTCACGCCGGAACCGCCCCGCCCACCGTCGTATTTGGCGGCATCGGCGGCGAGTACGGCGCAGACGGCACGCTCGGCGCAATCACCGGCTGGAAGCGCCGGTAAAGCGCCAGCGAAATCGCGCCGATACCCCAGAGAATTGAGGCCAACTTCACCCAGCCGCCCAAATGCGGAATCGTGGTGCACAGCCGCAAGATCACCAGCCCCGCGGTCATTCGCCCGATCAACGGCCAAAGCTCGCTTGTCCGGCCCATCAACCATTGCCCGATCACCGCGCCCACGATGACCTGCGCGAAATAGAGCGACGCATACCAGAGGAAGAACGCCGAGATACCGATGAACAGGCCCACCACCGTGACGCACGCAATGCACGCGGCGATTGGCACGCCACACAGCACCAGCACTCCTAACCCGGCGGACGCGCCGTAATGTTCCGCCGATTTCACCGCATCCTGCGAAAACTTCGGCATCAACGCGAACAGCACCAGCCCAAATAAAATAAACGCCGCGGCCCAGATCACTTGCCAGATGTAGTAGTGGCCCTCCCGGTAGCTCTGCTTCTTCTCCATCCGCTTGAACTCCACCGGCGACGCTAGCTTCGCTCCTGGCGAAACAATCGCCGGCCGGTCGCCATCAAAGTGAATCGGTCCGTCCACCTGGGCGCCCGATCCGATAATCATCGTGTGCCCTTTTTGCCGGATGCCGCCGCCCACGTTGCCGTTGACGTTCACTTCATCGCCAAAAAAAAGAATGTCTCGGCCCAGGCGCCCGTCAATGGCCAGCGTGCCGCCAAACATTGTGATTCCCCCGCCAACTTTTCCCGTCGCATCCACCGTCACGGAATCACCGAACCATGTAATGTTTTTCCCAAGCGTCCCGGAGATGACCGCGGTGTTCCCCACGGAGCGTATATTGCCGTCCACCGTCCCGCGAATCCGCAGGTACCGCCCCGCGCTGATCACGTCTCCACTCACGTGCCCGTCGATATCAATATCTTTCCCCGCGGCAAATACGTCGCCCTCGACCGTGCCCTCCACTCGCACCCGCTCGCCCGAGAGGTAGATATCCCCCTTGATCGTTTCATCCTTGCTCACCGTAGGGTTTTGTCCTCCGCGATGCTCCGTCGCCGAAGCCCCGGTTGGCAGCGCCAGCACGGTGCAGAACCCCGCGAAAACCAGCGCCAGCGCCGAACCGCGCCGGATCCGCCGCCGGAAGAGCATTGCTCCCAGTCCCGCGAGCGTCATCATCGCCAGCACCTCGAGGAGTGTCATCATGGATTGCCATCCTTTCCACATTGCGCCCTGAAAAATCAGCAGGCCCAACAGGTTCGACCCGCCGAATCCCGCTTGTTCCAGTTGCTGCTGCCAGGGCTGGATATATCCCGTATAGAGCGCGTAGGCTCCCGTCGCCGCCAGTCCGAAAGCCACTCCCCAAATCCATTGCATCGACTTGCGCGCGCGTTCTTGAAATTGCGCCAGCCGCGACGGCAGCGGTTCGTCTTCTTCCAGCATCGCCCGCGTCAGCAGTCGCGATTCCCGCTCCATGGCGCGGAGCAGTGTGCGGCACGTGTCGCATTCTTGCGTATGCGCGGAAACTTCCAGCCCGCGCGCGCGATCCAGTTGCCGCTCGATGTACAGCAGGAGCGTCATTTCGTCTAGATGCTTCATCTTCTCTTCCGGCGTGTTGCTCATGAGGTCCCTCCCGCCGCCAGCGCCGCGTTGCCTTCCAGCGCCTGCCGCAGTTCGTGCCGGGCACGCAGCAGCACCACGCCCACAAAGGCGCGCCGCACTCCCAGCGCATCGGCAATTTCGTCGTAGCTCATGTCCGAGTAATAGCGCATCACCAGCGCCATGCGCGCTCGCCCGCCCAGTTTGTCCAGCGCCTTGCGCACTTCTGCGCTGGTGCGCTGCTCGATCAGCAGCTCCAGTTGACTCGGGTCCGGATGCTCCAGCGGCACGTTTTCCAAATCGTCCGTTTCCTTGTCTTGACGAATCCTGCGCCGCCGCAGCATATCCCAGCAGTGATTCGCCGCCACCTTGTAAAGCCAGGCGGAGAACGACCGCGTCGCGTCGTACTGCACCAACTTGACCTTCAGTTTCATGAAAATTTCCATCGTGGCGTCTTCGGCATCTTCCCGCGTCGGCAAGGCACGCCTGCAGAACCGGAATATCGCGGGCGCGTAATCCCGGTAAAGCTCGCCCCAAGCCTCGGCGTCGCCCGCCCTGGCACGGGCAATCACCTCCGTCGGTTCCGTTATTCCCGGCGCGTTCATCCGGCCTGGTCTTGACGTTCCCATAGACTAGTACGCGCGAGGACCTGCAAATATTACACATTGCAAATCCCGTCCCGCAACCGCTCCAGCTCCTAAACTACTTATGTTCCAGCCTTTAGGCCTGCTTCTCAAAGCCCTGACGCTGCGATCTATGCCTCCGCAGCCCGTTCCGGCAATATTGCTGGGGAGTCAAAGCTCCTAGTGACATGCTCGCTGCCCCGTGGCCCCGGCACCCTTTCCTAAGCGAACACGAAGAGTCAGCGGCGACGCCTCAGCGTTCAGGCGCATAGAAATAATAATCGGCCGAGTACGCGCTCCTCGACTCTTTGCCGTTCGCGGACTCTTCGCACGTATTTGCACTCGGTGGCAGGCCACCCTCGGTGCGAATTCGCTGGATGCTCGTGACACGGCTGAGAATCCCTTCTCCCGAGTGACTTGCCGCCGCCAGCAGCAGCCACGGGATTGCCTCCGGCTTTGGCGCGTCCTGCTTGGCGATTACTTTACCTTTCACTTCGCTCCCGTCGACATGCCTCCAGGTTGGTCCTGCGGAATGATGCACAACCTTTTTCCCCGCCGAATCGATGAGTTCCGCTTCTGGCGCCTTGAACACCCAGCCAAACTTTTGATGTGCTCCGGCTTGGCAAACATAAATTTGCACTCCGGTTGCGTGTGCCGCCAGAAGCAATTCCTCACCTGCTGGCGCTTTCAAGCTTTCCGGGACTTCCGGCCGCGCTGGCCCTTGACCCTGCGCGGCAAGCAACATTCCGATCGCTCCTGCCAACTGCATTAGCCTGTTCATCTTCACTCCCTCCGGCCTGTATACCATACCGCGCAACGGCTATGCCCGTAAGAGGAGAGAGGTCCAACGCTCCGTGGTGCGAAACGGGAATGGAATCCGCAGGGTAGGTTAACTAGCGCCGATGCGATTGATTTCATTTTGGATGGCCAGTTTGTCCAGACTGGAAAGAGGCAGGCTGAGGAACAGGCTGATCCGTCGTTCGAGAAGCAGATACGCATCACGAAAAGCACGTTCGACTTGCTCGGGCATACCTTTAACCACCGCGGGATCGGGAACGCCCCAATGTGCGGTCATGGGCTGGCCGGGCCAGATGGGACACATTTCTTTGGCCGCGCTGTCGCAAACGGTGAAGACGAAATTCATCTTCGGCGCGGTAAGGCCTGCAAACTCTTCCCAATTCTTGCTGCGTAAGCCGTCCGTGGGCAGGCGTGCCAGCTCGACCAGCTTGAGCGCCTCGGGACGCACAACTCCCGAAGGGTGGCTTCCCGCGCTGTAGGCTGTGAAGTGGGGCCTGCCCTTTGCGTTAAGAATGGCTTCGGCCAGGATGGAACGTGCCGAATTCCCCGTGCACAGGAATAGAACGTTGTAGTGCGCTTGCATGTCCGTCACGCCTTAACCGAAAAGCCGGATCTCTGCCTTCACTTGCAACACGCCGGAGCGCAACAGGCTTCTGTCGTGTTCGCCGACTTTGACTTCGTCGCCCGCACGAAGGCGCTCATGAACTTGCCCTCGACTTGCGGCGCCAGCGCATCCACATCAAGGCCTTTTTCGGAGAGAAACTCGCGCGCATCCTCCACACGGTAAATGCGGGTGGGTTCGATCTCCACCTGTTCGAATCCTGCGGACACCAGCTTGTCGCGATATTCGCTTTCCTCAAGCGCTCCTGCCACGCAACCCACCCAGAGAAGTATGTTTTGACGAATTTGTGCATCGACTTCGCCGCGCGTCACCACGTCGGAAACGGCCAGCCGTCCGCCCGGCTTTAGTACGCGAAAAGCCTCTTGCAATACGCGGTCTTTGTCTGCAGAAAGATTGATCACGCAGTTCGAGATGATGACATCGACCGAATTGTCAGGCAGCGGAATATGCTCGATCTCCCCTTTCAAAAATTCGACGTTGTCGGCTCCGGCCTTGCGCTTGTTCTCGTTCGCGAGTGCCAGCATTTCATCCGTCATATCCAGGCCGTACGCCTGGCCTGTCGGTCCAACCCGCTTGGCGGAAAGCAAAACATCGATGCCGCCGCCGGAGCCCAGGTCGAGAACAACTTCTCCAGGATTTAATTTGGCCAAGGCGGTCGGATTTCCGCAGCCGAGCGAAGCTTGCAGCGCCTCTCCGGGAACTTGTTGCATCTGCGTGGCGTCGTAGAGATTGGAAGTGATCGGATCGCAAGCTGACGCGGTTGCGTCCGCCGTTCTGCAACAACTCCCGCTCTTCCCCCGCAGCGCCGCCTGCCCGTATTTTTCCTTAACGATTTCCTTGATGTCTGTGCGATCCATGAGGTCCTCCCCGTGCCCCGCCCCGCAAATCCTCTGAAATAGTTTCCGTATCTCTTTCCGCTCTGTGTTCTCCGTGAACTCTGTGTTGAGAAATCCCCGCCAATCCAAGCAACCCTCGATCAACCTGTAGTCAGTTCCGATCCACCACGCTACCGGCAGACCTCCACAATATCCTGCGGCTTCAGCGCCTTGTTCCGCGTGCAGCACTCCGAATAAAGAAACTGCAGAAGTTCCTGAAGCGCTTCCGTATTCGCCGTATAACGCAAAAACGTGCTCTCGCGCTGCACGTGCACGAGATCTTCATTCTTGAGCTTGTCCAGATGATGCGAAAGCGTCGAATTCGGAATCTCGAGTTCCCCCTGGATGTCCCCAACCACCAACCCCTCCGGATGCGCCGATAAAAGCAATTGCATGATCCGCAGCCGAGGTTCCGTTCCCATCGCCGAGAACATATCCGCGTACTTCGCCACTCGTTCCGTTCGCTTCTTGCTTGTGCCGCCATCCATATTTCTATATTTGCAGAAATATGGATGCTTGTCAAGCCGCACTATTTTCGCAGCCTTGCGCTTCGTCGTTCGCCTCCGAGGAAGAGTAGCGGTGTATAATCACATCATGGCCAAGCATGTGCTCCACGTCTCGGAAACGAAAGCGGCGAGCGACTTCGCCGCGCTCATGGCCCGCGTTCGCGCAGGCGCAGAGGTAGTGATCGAGCACGACGCGGCCCGTAGCGGTCCTTCGTCCTGCCGAGCCTCATGTGCGGTTGCTCTCGGAATCTGTTCGTCTCGCACGTGGGCATGGCTCTACTGTGACCCTTGATGGAGACTTCGGGCGCGATCTCGAAGAGATCATCAACAGCCACCGCGAACCGCTCAGCCCGCCCGCATGGGACTGATCCTCGACTCCAGCGTCGTCATCGCCGCGGAACGAGGCGGAGATACTGTCGAACAGTTGATCGAGCGAGTCGTGAAGCTGGGGGGTGACCAGGACGTGGCGCTCTCCGCCGTGGCCTGACTGAACTCATCCACAGATGCGTGCTCGCCGTGAATCCTTCTTGCGCGAACTGCTGGCGGACTTAACAGTGTATCTATATATACGAAGGAGACCGCGATGCTGGCAGGTAAGATCGACGGGGAGCAGCAGAGTCAGGGCGTCGTAATCCCGTTCGGAGACTTGCTCATCGGCGCGACCGCGCTGTCACTCGGCTTCTCGGTGCTAACAGCAAGTCTCCGTCACTTCCAGAAAATACCCGGCCTCACGGTCGTGCCACTCTAGCGCTCATTGCGCGTCCGGCCCAGGAACTTATGGCAGATCTGCCCCCATCTCTCGTCATCGTCGGCCGCCCCAACGTGGGCAAGTCCACGCTCTTCAATCGCTTGACCGGCACGCGACGCTCCATCGTCACCAACGAGCCGGGCATCACCCGCGACCGGATTTACGGCAAGGCGGAGTGGCGCGGCCGGGCGCTGGAGGTCGTCGATACCGGCGGCCTCGTCCCGGACGACAAGGCCCTGATCCCGCAGGAAATCCTGCGCCAGGCGCATGTGGCGATCAAGAAGGCGGCCCTGCTCGTTCTGGTCGTAGACAGCCAGGCGGGCCTTACGCCCCTCGACGAAGAATTGGCGCGGCTCCTGCGTACCACCGGCAAGCCGTTTGTGATCGCCGTCAACAAAGTCGACGCCATGTCGCAGGAATCCAACGCCGCCGTTTTCCATCGCTTGGGCGTCCCGATCTTCCCGATCGCCGCCGAGCACGGCACCGGGGTCGACGATCTCCTCGATTCCGCACTTGCGCAGATTAGCGTCGTCGCATCCGTCGAGGAAGACAAACAACCCGACGTCATCGAAGTCGCCATCATCGGCAGGCCCAATGTCGGGAAATCCACACTGCTGAACCGCATGGTCGGCGAAGAACGCTCCATCGTGTCGCCCATTCCCGGGACCACGATGGACAACGTGGACACGGAAATCACGCGCGACGGGCGCGATTATCGCTTCGTGGATACCGCGGGAATTCGCCGCAAAGGCAAAACCACGCTGGTCGCGGAAAAACTCAGCGTGGTCATGGCCCGCCGCGGCCTGGAGCGCTGCGATGTCGCTCTCCTCGTCGTCGACGGCGAACAGGGCGTAACCCAGGGCGACGCGCAAATCGCCAGCTATGCCGAAGAGTCCGGCCGCTCCGTCGTCATCGTCATCAACAAGTGGGATCTTGCCGTCGTTGCGGCGCGCGATGCCGCTTCGCGCGATGCGGCCACCGCGAAAGGCAAAGCCAAGCGCGCTCCCGGCGAACGCCACAAGCCGGAAAACCTCGATTCCGGCCGGTTGATGTTTGACTACGAAAAAATGATCCGCGCCAAATTGAAATTCCTGAGCTACGCGCCGATCGTCTTTCTCTCCGCGAAATCCGGCGAGCGCGCCGAAAAACTCTATCCGCTCATCAATCAATGCTGGGAAGCGCGCCGCCGCCGCGTCGCCACGCCGGCGCTCAACAATTGGCTCAAGGAAGAAGTCGACCTGCAGCGCGGCACAACCCCGAAGGCCCGCCCCGTGCGCATTTACTACATCACGCAGGCGAAAATCGCGCCGCCCACGTTCCTCATCTTCACCAACCAGAAGGCGCCGTTGCACTTCAGCTACCAGCGCTTCCTCGAAAACCAGCTTCGTGCCAAATACGACTTTGTCGGCACACCGGTCCGCTTCATCCAGCGCCTCCGCAAGCGCGAGAATAGATCCTCGGGTGACAACGCCGACGGTAACTAATGAACGCCTCCCTCTACATCAATCGCCTGCAAACTGCTACGATAGCGGCGTCCCCCTTCCCGCAGGATCGGAAAATGCCAAGCAACGGCACAGCAGCGCAAGTCGCCACGGAGAAAAAACTCTACCGCATCGGCGAAGTCAGCCGCCTGGCGGATTTGAAACCGTTCGTCCTGCGCTACTGGGAAACCGAATTCCCCATGCTGGAGCCGGTCAAGAGCTCCAGCGGCCATCGCCTCTACCGCCAGGATGACGTGGACATGGTCTTCCGCATCAAGCGTCTGCTCTACGACGAAGGATTCACCATCGCCGGCGCGCGGCGGCATCTCCGCGAGCACGATGGCGCTGTTGAAACGGAGAGCCGAAGCCTCAATCCTGCGGCGGAAGGGGCCGCGCAGCTTCTGAGCCGCAAGATGCTGCTGGATTTGCGCGATACGCTCCGTGCTTTCTTGACGCTGCTCGAACGGCGGTGATAGCCTTGTGGATGCAGGTGCTACCGCGATTCGGCCCTCTGGTTTTTCCCGCCGCATCGTTGTCAGCGTACCGGTCGGGACGTAGCGCAGCCTGGTAGCGCGCACGCTTGGGGTGCGTGAGGTCGCTGGTTCAAATCCAGTCGTCCCGACCATTTCTTCTTCGGACACCGAACAGCTGCCCTCAATGCCACAGGCGGTAAACCACGTACTCTGATTATTTCGAAAAAGCAAAGCATCGAAAAACACTCGCCCATGCCACACATACTTCTGACCAACGACGACGGATATCAAGCGGAAGGGTTGCGCGCGCTGGCTGCGGCGCTGGACGGATTTGCAACGGTGAGCATCGTTGCACCGAGCCGGGAACAGAGTGGTGCGGCACAGTCGCTGACGCTGCGGCAGCCGATCGTTTGCAATCAAATCGCGGAGCGGGAATGGGCCATCGACGGGACACCGGCGGATTGCGTGATCGTGGCGCTGCACAAACTTTTGCCGGAAAAACCGGACATGGTGATTTCGGGAATCAATCACGGTGCGAATCTCGGGGAAAACGTGTACTACTCGGGAACCGTGGGAGCGGCGCGCGAAGGCGCTTTGCATCACATTCCTTCGGTGGCGATGTCGCTGTGCTCGAAAAAAACGGAAGTGAAATTTGAAAATTCGGGGCGCGTGGCTCGGGCTGCTGCGGAATTGATCTTGAAAGAAGGATTGCCGGATCAAGTTTTGCTCAACGTGAATGTGCCGGAACCGTGGAAGGGCGCCGTGAAATTCACGCGGCAATCGCAAAAGATCACGCGCAACCAGCTCAGCGAAGGAACAGATCCGCGCGGCCGCAGTTATTTTTGGCTGTACGAGCAGAAACTCGACAAGAACGTGGAGCCCGACACGGATTATGCGGCGATTTTTTCCGGCGCCGTTTCCATCACGCCATTGCACCTCGATCCCACACACTCAAAATCGCTCAATCATCTCTCGCACTGGGCCGCGCCGATAGCAGCAGCGTTTCAGCGCTAGTGCGCGGAGTCTGCCGCCGGAGCGATGAGCGGGACGTTGTTCTTTTTCATGGTGTCGTTGAACGCGGGAACATCTCTCGCAAGAACCTCGCGCCACTTCGCTAGCTGCGTTTCAAGCTGCTGATCGAGCTCGGCGTAGACGCCGAGTTCGGCTTCGGTGGGCTGGGCGTCGGCGCTATCGACGGCATTTTGTAGGTAGCCTAGTTTGCTGTTGAGCTTTGTGGGGTAGTTGAGTTCATCTTCGCTGGCCTTCGAATTGACCTGGATGAGTTCTTCTTCGATCGCGCTGATTTTCTTGCGCAGGTCGGTGGAAGCCGTGACAATCGGCTTTGTCGGCTCGTTTGCACCGAGGCGCTTTTCGAGTGATTGCAATTGGCCGCGGAGGTCGCGGATCGCCAGGATGGTTTTGTTCATTTCGTCCTGGCGGTCACGCATTTTGAACATCAGATCGAACTGCTTGCGCAGGTCCTCGGCGGAGGTTTTCACGCGAGGATCCAACGCCACTTCGAGAGGAGCGGTGAAATTCTTCGCTCCGACGGTAAGCCGCACTTGATAGTTGCCGGGAAGAACCAACGGGCCGACCGGGTCACCTTCGTCATAGATAGCGCCGGGAATCTTTTTGGGAGATTCGTACCGCAAATCCCAGGTGAATTGATTCAATCCGGCCTTCGCGGGGATGTGTTCCTCTGCTTCGTCTTTTTCCCACTCGTCGGAGCCACCGTCTTTTTTCTTTTCTTCGCTGGTGAATGCGCGGATGATTTTGCCCTGGGCGTCCAGTAATTCCAGTTTGACGGGCTCTTTGGGCTGTTCTTTCAAATAGTAATAGAGCGCCGCGCCGTCGGGCGGATTTTCTCCGATGGCGTAGCGGCGGCGTTTGGTATGACCCATGCGCGTGCGAATGGCGGAACGAGACGTGAACAGGTGCGCGTCTTCGCCGGCGACGGAGGCGTTTGCCTGGCGCAGCGGGCTGATGTCATCGAGCACCCAGAAAGCGCGGCCATGAGTGGCGACGGCCAGATCGTCACCGTGGATGATGAGGTCGTGGACCGGAGTGGTCGGCAGATTGAGCTGTAGCGTTTGCCAGTGCGCACCTTCATCAAAGGAGACCCATGCGCCCGTTTCCGTGCCGGCGTAGAACAATCCCTTGCGCTTGGGATCTTCGCGAACGGCATGAACGTAAGAGCCGTCGGGGAGGCCGGTGGTGATCGGCGACCAGGTCTTGCCGAAATCAGTGGTCTTGAAAATGTAGGGCTTGAAATCGTCGAGCTTGTGAGCGTCGATGGCGGCGTAGGCGGTGCCGGCTTCGAACGGTGACGGCTCGATCAGGCTGATCATGGCCCATCCGGGAAAACTCTTCGGAGTGACGTTGGTCCAATTTTTTCCATCGTCACGCGTGAGTTGGATGAAGCCATCGTCGGTGCCGACCCAGATCAAACCTTTTTGTTTCGGCGATTCCGCGACGGTAAAGATCAAATCGTAGAACTCGATGCTGGCCTGGTCTTTGGTGATGGGGCCGCCGGAGTCCTGCTGCTTCGATTTGTCGTTGCGCGTGAGATCCGGGCTAATGGTTTCCCAGGAATGACCGCCATCTTTCGAACGGAAAAGGTATTGCGAAGAGTGATAGAGAATGTTGGGATCGTGCGGAGAAAATACGATGGGCATCGTCCAGGTGTAGCGGTACTTCTGCACGGAAGCGTTGTAGCCGTCGGGATCGAGCGGCCACTGCTGGATGTTTTGCACCTGGTTGGTGCGGCGGTCGAGCTTGGTGATGTAGCCGAAGTAGGAGCCGGCGTAAACGATGTGCGAATCGCGCGGGTCAACGGCAACGTAGCCGCTCTCCCCTCCGCCCACGGCATCCCAGTCGCCGCGGTCGATGTAGCCGCGATCACTGGCGGTGGCGATACCGACGGAAGAGTTGTCCTGCTGTGTGCCGTAGACGCGGTATGGGAAATCGTTGTCTGCGGTCACGTGGTAGAACTGCGCGGTCGGCTGATTCCCTTGGGTGGACCAATTTTTGCCGCCGTCGATGGAAATGGTGGCGCCGCCGTCATTGCCGTTGATGATGC
>WNGC01001455.1_pt1 | contig 15316 bp, 11 predicted proteins | sample 5400051 | NCBI WGS metagenome assembly WNGC01 (sample SAMN13153368, study PRJNA577476) | soil metagenome | isolation source: 20 cm soil or saprolite under grassland replicate 2 | place: USA:California | collected 2016-06-15 | reverse complement strand
CTTCCTTATACGGCCGAGATTCGGCTCGTCCCGGCGGTGCTGGGCGGGGCGTTCCTGACGGGTCTTTTGGCCACCGTTGCGGCTTCACTGCTGCCTGCATTTCGCGCTTCCAGCATTCCGGTCGTCGACGCGCTAAGGCAGAACATCTAGCCGCTCGCCGGCGCCGCGCGACCGGCGCGCGGACTGTCGGAGAGTCTTACAGGTCGCTGTTGGAAGAACGCCGTGCTCTTCGCCCAGACCTTGCAACTCGTTGAATTCTCAATAACTCTCAAGATACCTTCGCCAATGGCATGTTGCTTGCTTTTAGTGTCGCAGAGCCGTTCTTAACGGCAAACACATTGGGAGATGGGAATGAAAAAGCTAGCAGTAGCCCTCGGCCTGGTCCTCGGCACCGCGACCGGGCTTGCCGGTGCGGCGGCATTCAACCTAGGTGGCTACACCGGCCCCCTGGTGATCCAATTCCGCGATTTCGAAAACATTTCCGGGGGTCCTATCCCTGCACCTGGTGATCAAAACTTCGGCGTCTTGCGCGTAACGACGGTACAGGACCTTAGCGGTAACCTTCTCTGGACTCAGGGCGGTAGCAACGGCTTCCTGTCTGGCGTGTTTGACGGCATCACCGTCAAGTCGGTCTTACCTGCGGGTGCCGGGCACCTCAACGTGCAGTCCACCAATGGCCATATGGATCTGTACCTGACTGACACGGCGCTCGATCCGAACCAGGGCACCTTAGGCTACGGGGCCGGCGGATGCGCGGTCGGAGGCCTTTGCTATCACACGGTGACCGACGTGGGCGGAGTTCACTTCCTTTCTCTAGATTTCGCCCCGGGGATTAATCCTGCTGACGGAACGATCACCGTTAATGGTGACTTCAACATTACAACCAACCCGCCTTCTGGTACCGCCAGCTCGTACCTGGATGTCGTCGGTGGCGTCTACGCGAGCCACTTCGACACCAATTTTTTCCCCACGAACTTTGGGCTGCGAGACCTGAAGATCGAACTGGCAGCTGCAGAGTTCCGATCCTGCGCGGGCGTTCTTCATTCCGGAGCCAGGCACGCTGGCCCTTGCGGGTTTGGCGCTCGCGTTCCTCGGGGGCATGGGTCGCCGCCGTCGCGGATAAAATCGCAACAAGTCAGGCAAGGGGGCCCTTTCGGGCCCCTTTTTTCTTGCCGTCACAGCCGGTGCGCCTTGTCGCTTGCGCAGCCGGCTGGTGGGACAGGTCTCCGACGGCGATATCGCGCGCGCCCACTTCGCCGGCGCTCCCAAGCTGGTCGGGATGGAGAAGGCCGGGAACGATGACCTATATGTCCTCGATCTGATGGCGCTCGAGCGCACGGCCACTTACCCGCGCGTGCGCTACTGGGTCAGGCAGGCCGACTTTCGGCCCTACAGGGCCCGAGTTCTATTCGCTTTCAAACCGGTTGCTCAAGACCTGCCGGTACGACGAGTTCAAGGTCCTCGGCGGGAAAGCGCGCCCGACAAAGCTCGTGAGTGGCGGACGCCTTGAATGAAGGCGAGGAGTCGACGCTTGAATATTCGAGCATGAGGCTGCGCGAGCTCCCCGGACCAGATCTTCACCAGAGAGGTCCTGCGGCGGCTTGACTAGCCCGCTTGGGCGCAGCCTCGGTGCCGGGGGAAGTGACGGGAGCGTTTACAGACGGCGGCCGAAGGTCGCCTCGCTAAAATATAATCACCATATTTCAATGGCTTAGGTAGCAGGCACGCGACTTGCTCTCTTTGTCCGATAAGGGAGGGACATTTCATGAACTGGCAGGCCCGTCGGGCGGGAAAGTGGTGCACGGCAGTATTTCTGGCTTGTTTCGCGTCTTCAGCGTCGGCGCTTATCATTAATTTCAATGGGCTGGGCAGCGGGCTCAATACGGCTGACGGCAATAAGGCTGTGCAGGACTACATGAATGGCATTTTGGGCGCCGCGGGAGCCGGCACGGTCGCCGTCACTGGGGCGCGGTCCGAAACGGCCTACACCGGAGACGGCCACGTGGTGGGCCCTGTGAGCGGGGGGAGCGTCACTCCGCTGACCCTGGGAAACACCGACGGCGGGGTGCAGCATACGTTGCCTTGGGATTCTTATATCGTCAATCAGGACACTACCGATCGGATCACGATGGTGTTTTCGCGGGCGGTCACCAAAGTCTCTTTTGACCTTGAAATCTTCCCCGATGGAACATGTCCCACCGCCGGCGCAAGCGGGTGCGCGAACAACACCGTTGCCAGTTGGCCCGACTTTGAACTGTGGGCAGGCACGAGCCCCTCGAGCACCGTTTCGGTGTTCACTAAGCTGGGCCTGGATCCCAACAGCATGGCTAATCACACCTCGACGGCAAGTTCTAACGAGCGCGCGCCGCAGCTTCTCGCTGCCAGCGGAGATTGGCCGTTGGCCGCAAACGTCACCGTGCTTGAATTCCGCGATTGGCCGGCCCGCATCGGCATCGACAACCTGAACATTACGTTTGTGCTGCCGCCACGCCCCTTGGCTCCTGTGCCTGAGCCAGGCACCTTGGCGCTGCTCGGCCTGGGCTTCGCCGGCCTGTGGCTGCGCCGGCGCCCGGTCCTCTAGAGGGAGATGACGAATCGGCGGCGGTGGCTAAAGCCGGGCTGCAACCGTCGAACTGGCTTACAGTCGGCTTTCGCTCAGGCGCTAACTCCCTGATTGATTGGGGAGGCGGCTTTCTGGCGCAATTTTTGCGTCGGCAACCCAAGATCATGGAGGCAAAAATATCCACACGACTTTGTGGCATCGCGGTCGGCGGAATGCTTGCCCTCATGGCCCCGGCGCCGGCCGCGGTCGCGTCTGTCATCGAGCCCGGTGCATGCGTGGGGCTGGGGATCGAGAGTTGTCCGGGTTTGGTGACGAATTTTTCTACCGAAGGCATATTTGGCCAGCGCATTCTCGGCGACACCAATGTGGAGACGCTTGCCACGGGGACCTTTACAGGCGTGTTTAGGGAGGTCCGGCTCATCGACGGCATGACGGGTGGCTTTGATTTCTTGTACCAAGTGCAAAGAACCGGCGGACCTGGGGTAGGAGGAGATCCGATCGTCACACTTTCAACCGGCGCCTATACCGGCTGGATCACGAATGTCGGCTATTGTTCTGCGTGCTCCGTAGGCTCCGCGGGACAAGGAAACCTCATCTCTCCACTCAACGGCAATCCAGAGATTGCTCCAGACTTCATTTCGCGCGGGCCGAGCGGCGCTGACATCGTGTTCCACCTTGGCGCAGCTGGCATAGGAGACTCCGACGAGTCTTTCGTCTTGGTCATCAAGACGAATGCAACGAGGGCTTTCGCCGGGACCAGTTTTGTGAGCGACGGCGCTCGCGCGAGCGTGCGTTCATCTGCCCCGACGCCAGTTTCAGTTCCTGAACCCACGACGCTCGCGCTGCTCGGCATGGGTCTGGCCGGGGTGGTCATGCTGCGCCGTCGTTCGCGCTCCTGACGCACGCACAGTCCGTTTCAGGCGCCGGCGCGCGGTCCTCCAGGGCGGGGAGCGGCTGCTGCGCTCGGGCTGCGGCTCAAACTGCTTTCCTTCGAGTCCAGTTCTTCACTTGCGGGTGCTCGTTCAGCGCACGGCCAATAGTGAGCCAGAACGCATGCAAGGCCGGCCCTGAGAGCGATAGCAGGACGCGCTTTTTCGCGGAGTCGATGAACTGGACTCCAATCGTTTGGGTCTCGGGGTAGATCATGACGCCGATGGTCTCGATCGGGATGACGAAGTCCGGCTTTAGCGTGTCCATGGCGCCCCCTATTCACGCATCGTCCTCCTATTTGCTGGCTTTTTGAGGACATCAGTACGGTTCGAGACTAGCGGGTGCGCTCGAGCAGTTCTTTCAGCTTCTGTGCCGGGATGGCGTAGGAGATGCCGCTGGGCTGGGTCAAGGCCGCTTCCTTGGTGCCTTTGACAAATACGCTGTTCACGATGCCGATGACTTCTCCGGAATCGGGGCGGTAGACGGGGCTGCCGCTGTTGCCGGGATAGGCCGTGCCGTCGAGCTGGAACACCCGGTAGGCCCCCGCCTTTAGCCGCCGCAGCGAGCGCGCGTCGAGCTGGTCGGCGCGGGCCGCGGGAATGACGATGGGCGTGACTGCGGAAATCATGGTGCGATGCGTCACCGGATAGAGCCCGAGCACCGCGCCGATCGGAAAGCCGGTGAATAGATAGCTTTCCCCCTCCCGAACGCCATCGGAGTCTCCGAGCTGCAGTGGCCGCAGCGGCGGGCCGTCGATTTTCAGAAGCGCGAGGTCAGCCGAGGCGTCAGAAGCGACCTTGCGCGCCATCCTCACCTGGACCGTATCGTCCTGGGCGCGCACGGCGATCGCCATGGTTTCACTGCGCTCGATGGCGAGCTCCCTGGGAAGCACATGCTCGTTGGTCGCCACGAGCGAGCCGTCGCCTACGGCAAACCCGGTGCCGGCGAAACTGAACTGCGGGTTGCGCAAGCGCTCGAAAGTGCCGACGGCGAGGATCGACGGCTTGATGCGCTCGATGGTCGATGGGTTCTGCGCGAGGCCCGGTGAGGCGCCGGCGAGCAGAAGCGCCATCGCGCAGCCCAGCGCCCGCCGGCTCACTGCAGCGCAGCCGCGGTGCTCGAGCCTCTCGCATACCACGGCAAGGCCTCGCGCAGTCCGCTCGATAGGGTATGGGTCGGCTCGTAGCCGAGGAGCCGGCGCGCGAGGCGGATATCTGCGCGCGAGTGCCGCACGTCGCCCTCGCGAAACGGGCGGTGCACGCGCCGGATCGCAGGCGCCTCAGGAAGCAAGGAGCGCAGGATCTCGAAGAGCTCGTTGAGCGAGGTGCTCTCGCCCACCGCCACGTTGTAGACCTGGTTGACGGCCTGCGGGTTGCCCGTCAGGGCGGCAAGCAAATTGGCCTGCACCGCGTTGGCGACGAAGCAGAAGTCGCGCGTGGTCTCGCCGTCGCCGTTGATTTCCACGGCTTCGCCGCGCAGCATCGCTCGGATCCACCGGGGAATCACCGCCGCATAGGCGCCCTCGGGGTCCTGGCGCGGGCCGAAGACGTTGAAGTAGCGCAGGCCGACGACTTCGATGCCATAGCAGCGCGCAAACACGTCGGCGTAGAGCTCGTTGGTCGATTTGCTAGCAGCGTACGGCGAGAGCGGGCGGCCAGTGACCTCTTCCACCTTGGGCAGGCCTTGGTGATCGCCGTACGCCGAGCTTGAGGATGCATACACGAAGCGTCGGGCCCTTGCGTCGCGCGCCGCCACCAGCACGTTGGCAAAGCCGGTGACGTTCGCGGCGTGGGTGGCAAGCGGGTCCGCGATGGAACGCGGTACGGAGCCGAGCGCGGCCTGGTGCAGGACCAGGTCCGCGTTGCGGCAGGCCTCCCGGCACGTCTGCAGATCGGCGATGCTGCCTTCGATGAAGCGGTGTCGCTTCCACGCTTGCGGGCCGACCGCTTCCTCGACCTGGCGCAGGTTCTCGCGATGACCGGTCGAGAAGTTGTCGAGACCGACGACGCTCTGATTCAGGGTAAGCAGTTTCTCGACAAGATGGGACCCGATGAAGCCGGCGCTGCCGGTGACGAGCCAGCTCAGGCGCTTGCCCGAGAGCGCGTCGCGGATCCTTTGCAAGGGAGGATTGGTCACAGTCGCCACACCTCGATCCCGCGCGCGCGCAGCGCAGCGCGATCGGCCTGGCTTTTCACATCGACGTAGACGCCGTTCGGAGCGAGCTTGGCGACGAAATCCTCCAGCGGCCGTTGCGTGAATTCGCGATGCGCCACGGCGGCGACGATGGCGGCGGCCCGGGGAAGGTCGTTCCACTGGGTGAGCCGGATGCCGTATTCGCGCTCCGCTTCCTCGGGATTGGCGATCGGGTCATGCACCAGCACATTGGCGCCGAAGGACTGCAGCTCGCGCACGACATCCACCACGCGCGAATTGCGCGTGTCGGGGACGTTCTCCTTGAAAGTCAGCCCGAGGATGATGATCGTTTCCTTGTTGACGGAAAATCCCCTCAGGATCAGGCGCTTGATCGTCTGCTCGGCGACGTACTTTCCCATCCCGTCGTTGATCTTGCGGCCCGACAGAATCACCTGCGGATGGTAGCCGAGGGTTTCCGCCTTGTAAGTCAGGTAGTAGGGGTCGACGCCGATGCAGTGCCCGCCGACCAGGCCGGGCCGGAACGGCAGGAAATTCCATTTGGTGCCGGCCGCCTCGAGCACCTCGAGGGTGTCGATGCCGATCTGGTGAAAGATGATCGAGAGCTCGTTGATGAGCGCGATGTTGAGGTCGCGCTGCGTGTTCTCGATCACCTTGGCGGCTTCGGCAACCTTGATCGAGCTCGCGCGGTGCACGCCGGCGGCGACGATGCTGCCGTAGACCTGCGCCACGCGCTCGAGGGTCTGCGGCGTGTCGCCGGCGACCACCTTGACGATCTTGGCGACGGTGTGCTGCTTGTCTCCGGGATTGATGCGCTCAGGCGAGTAGCCGACGGAGAAGTCCTTTTTCCAGCGCATCCCCGAATGCTGCTCGATGACCGGAACGCAGACTTCTTCGGTGGCGCCCGGATAGACCGTCGATTCGAACACCACGGTCGCGCCGCGCTTGAGATTTTTTCCGACGCAGGTGCTGGCGCTCAACAAGGGTCGGAAATCAGGCTTGTGGGCCTCGTCGATCGGCGTCGGCACCGCGACGATGATGAAGTCGGCTTCCCGCAAGGCGAGCGAGTTCGTCGTGACCTCGAGCTTCGTGGCCGCCTTGAACTGCTCGGGGCTGACTTCTCCGGTCCGATCGAGGTGCCTGCGGTAAGCGCCGACCTTGTCTTCGGAAAGGTCGAAGCCGATCGTGCGGGTGTGCTTCGCGAATTCGACGGCCAGCGGCAGGCCGACATAACCCAGCCCGACGACGGCGATGGTCGTCACGTCACAGGCTCGCCAGAAGCGCCGCCGCCTCCTGCTGGATGGGGAGCAGGCGATCGAGCTTCGCGAGCACCTCGAGCTCCTTGCGCGCCGCATCCTTGCGCCCCGCCTTGATCAGAGCCTTGGCGAAATTGAGCCGGATCTGGTAGGCGTCCGGCGCAAGTTCCGCGGCACGCCCCATCAGCTCGAGTCCACGCTCGCTTTGTCCGCTCTCCAAGAGGATCGAGCCCAGCGTGTCCATGATCGAAGGATTGTCCGGCGCGAGCTCGTGGGCGCGTTCGGCATATTCGAGCGCCCTGGGTTGCTTGAGCTCCTTCATCGCCCAGGCGAGGTTGTTCAGCAACATCGCATTGTTCGGTTGCCGCTCGAGCGCGCTTTGATAGCGCTGCGCGGCTGATGCGTAACGCTTCGCGGCGAGATCGCCCTCCGCAAGATAGGCGAGTACGTTTGCATCGCTCGGGTGTCGCTTGATCCAGTCTTGCGCGAGCGCTTCCGCCTCCGGGCGCTTCCCGGCGGCTTCCATCACCGCGTGCGTGCGAGCGACCAGCTCCGGAATATCGAACTTCTTCAGGGCTTCGCGATAAACGCGTTCGGCACTGTCCCACTTCTTTTGCGCCACGTAGACTTCCGCCTCGAGCGCGTAGCCGAAAGGCTGTTTCGGATTCTCGGCCTGGACCGCGCGCGCTTCGCGCAGCGCGTCCTGATGACGGCCGCTCGCGACGTAAATCGCGGCGATGTCGCGCTGCGCGCTCACCAGGTCAGGCCGCAGCGCAAGCGCGGCGCGCAGCGCCTTGATCGCCTCGTCGGGTTGCTTCGCCGCCGTCTGGGCGCGCGCGAGCAGCAATTCGGCCTCGGGCGCCTTCGGCGCCAACTCCGCAAGCCGGGTAAAGCTCGCGATGGCCTGCCGCGTCTCGCCGGCGGCGAGTTGCGCCACGCCGAGCGCCTGCGCCATTGCCGGATTATTGGGCAAGGCCACCTGGGCCTCCTGCGCGGCGGCGAGCGCTCCCTTGTAGTCGCGGCCCCTCAGATAGTAGTTGATGAGGCTTGCGCGCGCTCTGGGCGAAGCGGGATTGCTTGCCACCGACTGCTTGAGGAGTTTTTCGATTTCCTGCGGATCGGCGCCGGTGACGCGCAACAGGACCGAGAGCCCGAGAAGCGCCCGCTCGTTGCCGGGCTCTTTCTTGAGCACTGCTTCGTAGCGCTTTCTCGCGGCATCGGGTTTCTTTTCACGCAGATCGAGCTGCGCCAGGTTGGCAATCGCCCCCATGTCATTCGGGCGCAACTGCACGGCGCGCTCGAAACTGGCGCGCGCGCCCGCGAAGTCGCCCTTCAGGACGAGCGCCAGGCCGCGCAGGTTGTGCGTGAGCGGATTGTCGGGCTGTTTTTTCTCGAGCGCCTGCAGCGCCTCGAGCGCCTTGTCGGGCTGGCGCTGGCGCAGATAATTCGCCACCAGCGCGAGGTCCGCCTGGTACTCCTCCGGATGGCTGGCCGATGCCGATTCGAGCTCGGCGATGCCGCGTGCCGGATCTCCGGCGGCGAACCGGATGTTTGCCAGGCGCGTTTGGACGCCCGCGTTGTCGGGCGCCAGCGCTTTCGCCTGCTCGTACTGATGCGCCGCGCCCGCGACGTCGCCGCTGGCGAGATACGCCTCGCCGGCGAGGACGAGAATATTCGGATCCTTTGGGGCCTGCGTCAGGAGCTCGCGCACCTCCGTCAGGGCAAGCTCGGTCTGCCCCATGCGCAGATGAGTGGCCGCCAAAAGCCGCTTCGGCTCCAATTCGTTCGGCGCATTGAAGACCGCCTTGCGCAAATGGCTTTCGGCTTCCGCATAGGCGCCGGTTTGGAACGCCGCCGTCCCGGCGAGCGTCAGGCTCGGCACGTGATTGGGTGAAACCTTCAGCACCTGGACAATCGCCTCGTGCGCCGCCGCGAATTTACGCTGCGCGCTGAGCAGCAGGGCTTTGGCGTAGGAGCTGCGCGGATCTTTGGGCGCCATCTTTTCGAGCGCGTCGACTTCAGCGGACGCTTTCTCCAAGGACCGGGTCCTCAGCAGATGGGTGATGAGGCCCAGTCGCGGCGCGACCTCGCGGGGAGCGGCCCGGATCGTGTCGCGGTAGGCGAGTTCGGCCGCTTCGCTCTCGCCCTGGAGCGCAAGCAGGTCGGCCTTGAGAAGAAGCGCTTCGAAACGGCCGGGCGATGCGCTCAGAGCCGCATCGATCCGCGCGAGAGCCTTGCGAAAATCCCGCTCCGAGGCCGCGAGCTTCGCCATGCCGAGATTTGCCGTCACGTTGCCCGGATCGAGCGCGAGCGCCTCGGCCAAGGCGGCTTGCCCTTCTGCGCTGCGACCCCGCGCGAATTGCGCGATGCCGACGAGGGCGCGCAGCTCGGCCTGCAGCTTCGGCGAGGACAGCGTTTTCGCGCCGAGCTCTGCGAGCACGCTGTCGCTCGCGCCCCGGGCGAGCTCGGCGCGCGCCAGCGCGAGCTGGAGCTCGTCGCTGCTCAGGCCGAGGTCGGAGGCTTTCTTGAGCTCGATCTCCGCCGAGCCGACGTCGCCGCTTTCCAGGAACGACAGCCCGAGGAGATATCTCGCCTCGGCGTTCTCCGGCTCCTTCTGCAGCGCGTTTTTCAGCTGGATGATGGAGACACTGAAATCGCGCTTGCCGATGGCTTCCTTGGCCGAAGCGACCAGCGAGGCGGGATCGTTGCGGCTGCAGCCGACGACCACAATTGACAATGTGACAAGCAGTAGCGCGCGCATCGATTTCATCGCTGTAGTTCCTTGAGGCCAAACCGGTTGAGCAGATCGTAAAGTGTCGGCCGGCTTATGCCGAGCAGCTCGGCAGCCCGGCTCATGTTGCCGTTCACGCGCGATAGCACCCGCACCACCGCATCGCGCTCGGCATCGTCGCGCACCTGTCTGAGTGTCGGCACGTCGTCCTGCGACTTGGCCGGCTCGAGACCGAAATCGGCTGCGCGCAGCAGGGTTCCGTCGGCCATGATCACCGCCCGCTTGGTGTAGTTTTGCAGCTCGCGCACGTTGCCGTTCCACGCATGGGCTTCGATGGCGGCGAGCGCCTCGGGAAGCAGAGTCAGCGTGCCGCGCCTTTGCTCCTCGGCGTACTGCCGCACGAACGCATGCGCGAGCAGGGCGGCGTCGCCCTTGCGCTCGCGCAGCGGCGGAATGGCGACGACGATTTCGGCAAGCCGGTAGTAGAGGTCCTCGCGGAAACGGCCTTCCGCGATCATGGCGCCCAGATCCTGGTGGGTCGCGCACACGACGCGCACGTCTACGGCAATCTCTTCCCGGCCGCCGAGGCGCTCGATCGTGCGGCCCTGGAGGAAGCGCAGGATCTTCGCCTGCAGCGCGGCGGGCAAGTCGCCGATCTCGTCGAGGAACAGCGTGCCGCGATGCGCGGTCTCGATTTTCCCGAGCGTCTGCCTGGTGGCGCCGGTGAACGCGCCCTTCTCGTAGCCGAAGAGCTCGCTCTCGAGCAGGTTCTCGGGGATGGCGGCGCAGTTGATGGCAACGAAGCGGGCTTCCCTGCGGGCAGACAGCGCGTGAACCGCGCGCGCGAGCAGCTCCTTGCCGGTGCCCGATTCGCCCAGCAGCATCACGGTAGCGTTCGTGGTGGCCACCTTCTCCACGGTAGCGCAGGCTTTCAGCATCTGCGCATCGCGCGTGAGGAGCTCGCCCAGGGGGCCCGCGCGCTGCGCTGACTGCAGGCGCTTGTTCTCGGCCTGAAGCTCGTGCAGCCGGAAGGCGCGCTCGACGATCAGCGCGAGCATTTCGGGCTGGAAAGGCTTGGCGTAGAAATCGTAGGCCCCGAGGGCGATCGCCTGGAGGGCGTTTTGATGGTCGTTCTGCCCGGTGAGGACGATGACTTTCGTATCCGGGGCCCCCGACAGGATTTCCTGCAGCAGCCTGAAACCCTCGGAGGGATCGTCGGGGCGCGGCGGCAGTCCCAAGTCCATGGTCACGACGGCCGGCCGGTGGCGCCTCAGCTGGGCCAGAGCGCTTTCCCGATCCGCCGCCGGCACCGGCTCGTACTGCTCGAACGCCCAGGTCATCTGCGTCTGCAGCGCCGGGTCGTCCTCGATGATCAGCAACGGTCCTCTGCTCTCGCTCATGGTTTGCGCATCACGCGACTTCGCGTTGTTGCCGGTCCTGCCACGCAGGATCCCGGTGCAGCGGAAGGATAACCCTTATCCTCGACCCGGCGCCGGGCGTGCTTTGCACCTCCAGGGCCCCGCCGATCTCCTTCACGTACTGCGCAGCCTCGTAGGCGCCGATGCCCATGCCGGCGCGCTTGGTGGTCTGGAACGGCCGGAACAGCCTCTCGCGCAGGAATTGCTCGCTCATGCCGCAGCCGGTATCGCTGATCTCGACGCACGCGCGTGCCTCGTCGGCGAATACGCGCAGCCCCACCACGCCCCCGAGCTCGGTCGCATCGAGCGCATTCTGCAGGAGATGCCCGATGACGCGCTCCAAGCGCTGCTCGTGGGCGAGCGCGAGCACCTCGCCCGCGGCTTCGATGGCGACGGGGCGCGCGTCCTTCGCCCTGGCGTGGAGGACGCGCTCGGCAACGAGGGCGAGGTCGACCGGCAGCAGGTCCTCCGCGCCGCGGCTGCCGGTGCTCAATTGCAGCAGCAGCTTATTCATCCGGTCGGCCACGTGCCTCACGGTGGCGAGCATGTCATCCTGGAAACGCGGATTGTGGCGGTGACGTTCGGCATTCGTGAGGAGCAGCGCGAGCTGGGCGACGAGGTTCTTCAGGTCGTGCACCACGAAGGCGGTCATCTTGTTGAAGGCGTCGAACTTTTTCGCCTCGAGCAGAGCTTCGGAGGACTGCATCTGGGCCAGAAAGCTGCCGATCTGGCGCGCCGCGGTCTTGAGCAGGTCGCGCACTTCCCAGTTGACGTCGATCGCCGCGCGCGGCGCGGCGAGAACCATGAAGCCGATCAAGTCATCCTGCGCGATGATCGGGACGACGAGCCACGCTTGAGCGAGGTTGTGCAGCCACGCGGGCAGCTGCAGGTCCGGGTAGCGTGACGCATCCTCGCGGTATTCGTCCAGATTCACCACCCAGCCGGTGGCGCGCATGAAACGCGCCAGCGGATGCTCCGGGTCCTCGCGCGCCTGGCTCTCGGGGAGGTTCCACCTCGCCGCCTGCGCGAAGCTGCCCTGCTCGCCGCGCAGCCAGAGCGCGCCGCCCGGGCTCTCGACCAGGTTGGCGAGCGCCTGGATGCAGCGCTGCGGCGCGCTGATATTGTTCTCGCGCGTCGCAAGCAGGTTCGTAAAGCGCAGCCATTCCTCGCGGTAGTCGTAGCGGTAGGAGAAGAAATTCTTGTTGATGAAGACTTTGAGCCTCGAGCGCAGCGCGCCCGAGGAAAACAGCCAGCCGAGCAGCAGCACTGCGGCGAAGATGAAACCCACCTGGAAGGTCTTTCCCCAGCTGCCTCCGAAATAGCGCACGTAATAGCCCGCCGCCGCCACCGCGAGCAGGTACATTCCCGAGGCGAAGAAAGCGGTGGAGTGAAACAGCACGCCGCGCGAGAGTGCGATGTCGATGGTCCAGTCCTTGTTGCGTGCGGTCGCAAGCGCGATGAAGGGGATCACCAGGGCTTGCGCGAAGCCGCGCGCGGCCCAGATGTCGGCGTCCAGGTGGCCGAGGAGCAGCGCGTCGGCATACATGTACAGGTCGAAAACAAAGCCGCCGCCCAATCCGAGGCAGAGCGGCTTGATCGCCCAGCGCGCCTGCTCCAGGGTGCGACGGAAAACCTGTTCGGTGAGGACCAGGCCGGCGATGGAAACACCGAGCAGCACGCCAAAGGGCAGGTGCGAGGCGCCGACGTCTGCAGCCGGGGCGCCGGGGGGCAGGAACCAGGCCGCCGCGGGAAGGAGCAGCAGTGCCGGTCCCCATTGCGAGGCGCGGCGCACCCCGCCAAGCAAAGCGATGACGAACGCGAGCCAGCCGCCGCTGCGCAGCGCGTCGGCGATAGCCTGTGCTTTCCACCACGCGCCTGTTTCGGTGAGCGCGAAGCCGAGATTCAGAGCGGCCCACAGCGCACTCGCGGCGATCGTTGCGAGCAGCACCGACGCACGCGGGCCGCCGCGCCAGCCCGTGGCGAGATGAATCCCGAAAGCGACGAACGCGAGCGTGCCGAATGCGTAGCTGACGATCGCGGGGTTGCGCAGAGGCAGATCGAACACGCGGCTACGCCGCCGCCGCGGTGGCGCGCGATGGGCTAGCGCGAACCGATGCGGAAGAGAACAATTTCAACGGTCTGCAGCAGCACCATGAGATCGAAGGCAAGGCTATGGTGCTTCACGTAATACAAATCGTACTCCAGCTTCCCCTGGGCGTCCCTCTCCGAGGATCCGTAACTGTAGCGCACCTGCGCCCATCCGGTGATGCCGGGCTTCACGAAATGCCGCTCCGGGTAGTACGGAATGGCCTGGGCCAGTTCGCGCACGAATGCCGGCCGCTCCGGCCGCGGACCCACGAAGCTCATGTGCCCGATGAGGACATTGAACACTTGAGGCAGCTCGTCGATCCTGAGCCGGCGGATCCAGCCGCCGACTCGCGTTAGGCGATCATCGTTGCGGCGCGCCCAGATGGCTTGTCCGTCAGGCTCCGCGTCGGTCCTCATGCTCCTGAACTTCAGCATCGGAAACTCGCGCCCGTTCTGCCCCATGCGAGTCTGGCGATACAGGATCGGTCCGCGGTCCTCCAGGAATATGGCGATCGCAGTCAGCAAGGCGATCGGCGAGGCGACGAGCAGCACAGCGATGCTGGTGACCAAATCGAACGCCCGCTTGCTCGCCAGCCTGAGGATGTCACAACGAAATCCGTTCGAGAAAATCAGCCAGCTCGGCTGCATCAGCTCGACGCTCATGCGCCCGGTTTCGCGTTCGAGGAAAGCGAGAATGTCGTACACCGCAATGCCGCGCAGCCGGCATTCGAGCAGTTCATCGGCCGGAAAGCCGCCTCGCCGATCATCCATTGCCACCACGATCTCCTCCACTTTATGGCGCATCGCCAAGCGCAGGAGATTTCCGTCATGCTGCAGAAGCTCGGCCTGCGCAACGTCGGCCGCGTCGCCGGGGGCTCTGACATAGCCGACGATCCTGAAGCCGCGTCGGTCGCTGCGTCGGCGCAGCCGCTCGGCGATCGTTGCGGCGCGCTCCCCGGCGCCCCACACCAGCACCCGGCGCTTGAAAATCTCCTCGTCGACGACTTGCAGAAACACGTACCGGGTCAGGGCCAATCCGAAAACCGCAAAACCCCCGGCCAGACCGACAACGCCGCGACCCACAAAGAGCGCCGGCGCCAGATAGAAGATCACGCCCAAAGCGCCTTCGGCCGTCAGCACAGCGATCAGCAGGCGCGCCACGATTCCGGTGAATCGTGCGCGCTGCCGCAGCTGGTACAAGCCCATCGCCGCGAGGCTGAGCACGAACACGCCGGCGATCAGCAACGCCCTCGCCCATGTAGGATCGGCCGTCGTCTGAAAGGCGCTGAACGTGCCGGAAAAGCCGTAAAAACGCGCCAGGACTGCGCCATAGACGCACGCTATGACGACGCCCAGCTCGGCGAGCACCAGCAGCGCAAGGCGATGGACATGCCCATCGAACAGTCGAACCGGTATCGGTATCGCGCGCGCCGGGGTCGCATCGAACATCCGATGCGCCCTGACGGCCAACGAGCTCCTCGCCATTGCTCCCCCCCCGGGAAACCCCTCACTGCTGCGTTCGCTGACCGGTTCAGGCTGAGCGTGGCGTCGGGCTGTTTGGCTTGCGTGCCCGTTGTTTTTGTCGCAAAACCTTCCACTCGGGGGTCTGCACTGCCAGCCACCCGTTTATCAGCTTATCCGGAAACGGGAAGAACTGTATCCTCTAGGCGACAGCTTGGCAACACTAGTCACTTGGAGCTAACAGAGGACGCACGATCCCATGCGAGCCCTGCTCATGCGGATTGGGCGCGTTGCCGGGATCATCGGCGTCGCGCTAATCGGCGTCGCAAATTGCCGCACGCCTCGGCGGCGCGCACTGGCTTGGCGGTCAGGTCGGTACGCTGCTTCTGGCCGGCATGGCGGCGGCCCTGCTTGCTTGCCTGCGCGACGTCGCCGCACTTGCCGAGCGGCCGCGAAGCTAAGCGTTTAGCTGCTAAGACTTCAAGCGCCGGCCGCTGAGCCTAGTGGCGTGGAGGGAGCCTGATGAAACCAAGGTCGCTCGCTCGATGGTTATCCAAGCTTGGCGTGGCCGCGCTGGTGATCGCGGGCGCAGCATCTGCCGCCGACGTGCACGTGATGATCTCGGCCGGTTTTTACGGCGTCTATTCCGAGCTGGGGCCGGCTTTCGAGCGCGCGAGCGGCCACCGCCTGGTCACGACGCGCGGCCCGTCGATGGGTG
>WNGC01003977.1_pt1 | contig 15330 bp, 8 predicted proteins | sample 5400051 | NCBI WGS metagenome assembly WNGC01 (sample SAMN13153368, study PRJNA577476) | soil metagenome | isolation source: 20 cm soil or saprolite under grassland replicate 2 | place: USA:California | collected 2016-06-15 | reverse complement strand
GAGAGATACACCGCGTAATGCGTGTACGCGTTCTTCTTCTTCGCCAAGGTAGCGTTCGACGCCTTCGCAACTGAGGCAAACGTCCGAGTTCATCGTGAACCTCGAATCGTGACCACCGGCGGCAACTCAGCGGCGCGGCGCGCGGGGACATAACTGGCGATAAACACGGCCAGAATCGCGAGCAACGTCGCAAAGACGTAATGGCGCCAATCCCATGTCACCAAAAAGTAATTCGTATACAGCAAACCGCGGAGACGAATCGGTATGTGCGACACGCCCCAGGTCATCAACGCGCCTAATGAACACCCAAGCAGCGATCCCGCCGCAGCGATCAGCGCACCCTGCCACAAAAAGATCGCGCTGATATCAATCCGGCGGTACCCCATGGAGCGCAAAATCGCGATCTCCTTAATTTTAGCCAGCACCGACATCGTAAGGACATTAAAAATGCCGAAGCCGGCAAGCAGGATGATAAGCGAAACGGTAATCGCGACCGACATTCTCAAGGTCAGGAAAAGTTGTAATGTGCTTTCCTCGCGATCCTGCCAACTGGTCGCGCCGTGCTGAAACAGCTCCTCGAAATGTTCGGCCAATGCAGGCGCGCGATTCGGATCACGAAGTTTATATATGATCATCGACGCGCCCGAGGGTTGGTGTAGTAGAGCCTGAGCGACACGGGCATGCGAATAAACTCGCGTTGAATCAATCGAGCCGATCCCTGCGCGCGCGATCGCTGCAACAGTGAACCGCCAGTACTCCCCGTTGGGTGCGAGCAATTGCACCGTATCGCCGACGCCCGCCTGAAGAAGTTCTGCCAGACGCGAACCGATAATGATCGAGGTGGTGTTATTTCGAAAGTCGTCGAAGTTGCCGTCGATTAATTGGTGAAGAATATCCGTCGTCTGCGCGTGCAGGGCGGGATCGATGCCGTAAAGATCGACAGTCGCGTTCTCAAATCCGGCGCGAGCGCTAACGGTTCCGCGCAGGACAGGCGAACAAGAAACGACGTTGGAAAATTGCCTGCTCACCCGCATGATTTCGCTGGCGTTAGTAATGCCTTCGAAATAGAGCCGACGTCCCACAGTGTCTTTGCCTTTCGCGGAAACCATGAGCGGTTCGTACCGTGCTCGGAAACGTGATCTGACGACCAGCGCGCCGTTGCTGCCGATGGTTGAATCGATGAAATAACGCGTGAAGCCCTGGGTTTGCGCCTGCGTGCAGATGAAGATAGCGACGCCAAAAACAACGCCACTAAGGCTCAAAAGCAGTGGGCGCTTGCGATGCGTCAAAAACCGCAGCGCAATGTAAAGCGGCGGGGTCATGATTCGTTCGGCGGCGGCGGTGAACTAATCATTCGCTGCCGTACTGCTTCGCCGGGGCGGAATTTGTCCTGGTCGGATACGATTACGTGACTGCCTTCTTCCAGACCACTGGTGACCTCTGTAAAATCCAGGGTGCGAAATCCTACCCCAACGGTGCGAGAATGCACGATGCCCTGGTTCACGATCAACGCTTGATCGACGAGCAGAGCGCGCGTCGGCACCAAAAGGGCATTTTGGTGCGTGCCGGTAATGATGTTCATCTCCCCGGTCATTCCTACCATCAAATTGTCGGGCGGCTTTTCCATCTCCAGCACAACCGTATAGCGCTGGGTGGTTGGATCGGCAGCCGGTTGGACGGATGTGACGCGTGCGGTGAAAGTCCGTGTGCGATAGGCGTAGAGCTGCACCTTCGCTTTCATTCCCGGTTTCACTTCGCCCACATCTTCTTCGTTTACTTCGCCGCGGACGTAATTCTTGCGTGACGACACTGTGAAAAGCTCGTTGCCGTCTGACACCAGTTCCCCGTCGATTGTCTGCACATTGGTCAGAAGCCCGTCGATCTGCGAACGGACTTCCGCGCTCTTCATCTGCGCTTCCAGTTTTTTAGTCGTCTCCTCCAGTGAGTGGAGATTGCGATCCCGCTCGATCCGCTCCGTTTCCACCGCGCCTCGCAAGCGGTTTGCTTCGCTTTTCGCCTTTTGATATTCGACCGCTGGCACGTTGCCCGATCCGACCACTTTTTCCAGCCGCTGTAGATTGTCCTCCGCCGCTTTCAGCAACTCCGACGAGGGAACCGGAAGCGCTGCTCGGTCAACGGCGGCCTGCAAATCGGCGCGCGCTTGCTTCAATTCTCGAGCGGTCTCCTCATCGGCGATTGTCGCCAGCAACTGACCTTTTTCGACGTTCTTGCCGATTGCGCCTCGACCTGCGGAAAAAGGTTCCGCCAATTGGATGAAACCGTCATTTTGCGCTCGAACGCGCACCACAAACGCCGGTTCAATCCGCACGGTTCCATAAACTGCGGAGATGGCGGTGCCCCGGCGGACTGTAGCTACCTCCGCCACCGGCATTAGGAAGTAGTACGCCAGCGCGATAACGAGAACGAGCGCTGCTCCGCCGCCCCACAAAATCCTTTTTGATTCCGGCAATTTCAATTTTGGACGACTAGTGTCATGTCCGTCAGTCTTCTTTGCAATCACGTGGTGCCGCGCCGTTGCGGCTGTGACCGCCGCCTGTTGATACATCTTCGAAAGCATTCTTTCCAAGACACAGCATTAAGAACCTCCGTTCGATCGGCGAAGAAATTCCCAAGCAACCAAAAACATCGCGAGAGTCGTAGCTCGATGACCAGTTAAAGCGTTAAAGCGTTGAACCAGCAGCCGATGTAACGCTTCAACGGTTCAACGAATCACGCTGTTCCAGCCGCGACGACGCGGTGTCGTCCGAAAATTGAAAGTAACGCCCGGTAGCCCGGTCCCATTCTGCGACGGCCAGATTGTGCTGATAAACAGCATCCAGCAGGCCGCTCCTGGTCGTCAAAAGGGCATTTTCAGTGACGCGGTATTCAAGTGGCGAGACGAGACCGCTGGCGACATTTTCACGAACAGTGTGGGCGCCTTCATCCGCAGCGACAGAGGCTGCCGAAAGCGATCTTTCGCGAGCATTGATGGCCTTAAGGTTGTTGGCGATCCGCGACAGTTCGCGGCTGACATTGGCTTCCAGCTTCCTGCACGTCAGTTCGTTCGTCTCCCGTGCTGCGCGTGCCTTTAACACTGCGCCCCCTACTTTGCCATTATCGATGACTCCCCACGTGTATCCCGCCCTTTCGACAATCTCCGATCCAATAAAGTCCTGTGTTTTGCTAGTTGAGCCCTGGCGATGGATGCCTGTGACGGGGACGTACTCGCCGCTAATGCGTCCGTCGACCTCAGGATAATAGTCGGCCGCGATGATCCGTTGATCTTCGTTGGCGGCGCGAACGAATAGACGTGCGAGCTTCAAATCAGCCCTTCGTTGTAAGGCTGCGGCTTTTTCGGATTCCAAATCGACGTGCATCGGAGCAAACTCCAGTTCGCCTTCCGGCTGGGGCAACGCTGATTCCGCGGGATCGATTCCCATCGCTTCCGCCAATCTCAATTGTGCTTCCCGATATGCGCGGTGGGCGCTTTCAACTTGCGGAACCAGTTCCTCGGCCGAAACAGTTGCGCTGGTGAAAGCGCTCCGGTCGGCTAAGCCGGCTTCGAAACGATTCTTCTGAGTGGCGACGTTTTCTTCCAGTTTGTTTCGTTGTTCGTTTCGAATGGATTCCAAAGACCGGTTGTAAAGGGCCGCATAAAACGCCAGCCGCGCCCCGTGTAACTGCTCTACGACCGCGACATTCAACTTCTGTTGGGCGATGAGGACTTCGACGTCGCCGCGCCGGAGCGACGGCGGCACAGCCATGTTGAATAAAACCTGCTCAAGCGCGCCGCGTCCTACGGCAAAGCCTTTTACTCCGCTCTCCCCGGACCGGTGACCCGCCTGAACGCCGGCCGGCACGCCCAGTTCGGCATGAGGCCAGACGATGGAACGAAACACCAGTCGCTGCCCAGCCGCTTGCTCCAAACCGGCTTTGGCTTCCTGAATGGCGGGATTTTTCTCCAGCGTGGTTTGCAGAACACGCTCAAGCGTGACCGCGCAAGCAGAATCGAAAACCGACAAGTACGAAGCGACACTCACCAGAACTAGCGCTGGCAAGGCGCGACCGCCGGAAGCGCCGCGACAAGGTTTCAGCTGAGCGCAGTCTTGCTTCATCGCTGACTCAGTTTCTCCGGCGGCTTCGCCACATCGGCAGCCTTCGCAGCATTGCGATTCTCGCGCTTCACGTCTTTGAACTGTGATCCAAAATCGAGCTCTTCGGCTGAACTGGCACAAGCGTGTGCCAGGCGGGCCAGAGCCACATTGTGCAGATAAATCGCGCTCAATCGCGTCGTGCGCGTCCTGGTGACGTCGGATGCGGCCTGCAGGATGTCGAGCTGTGTCCCCAGGCCCGCAGCGAAATTGCCTTTGGCTGTATCGAGCGCTTCGTCCGCGGTCTGTACGTTTTTTGTTTCGCTTTCGAGCACACGCTGGGCTTGTTGAAGATCGAAAAACGCGCTGCGCACTTCCGAGGCGACACTCCGCCGCGCTGCTGCCAGAGCTTGCACGGCTGCCTCGCGCCGGGCGCGCGTCGCTTGCATCCGCCCTTTAGTCGCGAACCCGTCGAAGATGTTCCACGTTGCGTTTATCCCTACAACACCGCCGTAATTAAATTCTGGACCGACCTCCGGATCACGCTCGCTATACATTTCATAGCCGGAAAAGGCACGCACATGTGGACGCATCGCGCTCTTATCCAGTACATACTGTCGGTCTTCGATCTCAATGTCTTTCTCACGGGCTTTGATGACTGGGCGATTTGCGTCCGCCCGGGCCAGACAATTATTTAGGTCCGCATGATTGGGCCGATATCGCAGTTCGCCGGCAATCTCGAACGGCGGCGCTTGCGCCTCTGGGGGCACGTCGGTGCCGAACAGTTCACTCAATCGCAGATAGGAGTTTTTCAATTCAGTCTGCGCACTGTAAAGTTCTGGACGCTCGTTGGCCGCGGCGACCTCAGCCCGTTGAATATTCAATTTACTCACGATGCCGGCGCTAAATCTTTGCTGCTGGTTGTTGAGTTCTTCGTCTAAGACTCGCACGGACTCTTCGCGCACGTGTACTTTTGCCCGATTCAACAGCAATTCGTTGAAGGCAATTCGCACGTCCATTGTCACGCGGGTGACAACTTCCTGAAGTTCATAATTTGCCTTGGCAATGTTCAACTGCGCGATTGCCACCTGGCTGCTTACTGCTCCGCCGGTATAAAGGTTCTGCTCCAGCTTCAGGATTGCATTGTAATCTTCCTGTCGCAGGCTGGTCTCGCTCTGAGTCTGCCGTTTATCGTACAGGCCGCTGGAGCTTAGCGACGGAAGATATCCCGAACGCGCTTCAATAAAGCCGCCCCGCGCTGCCAGCACTTTCTTCCGCGCAATCAGTATTTCCGGGTTATGCTCCTGCGCGACGGCGACTGCTTGTTCGATGGTATACGCGGGGACGGCGCGGACAATGTTCGCGGAACCGGGCATAACGGCAGCGATGAGCATGCTGATGGCCGCGAGCTTCGAACGCATTTTCGTGTATCTCCTTGCAAGGGCCTTCCTTGGGCAGGAATGCCCCTGACTTTTCCCCTTATAACAGTTCTTGCAAGCTAGCGCGACATCAGACACATTCCGCGTTTGCGATAATCGGAGTCGCTACAGGGAAGGCGTACCCCCTGGTTGAAGCAGCCTAAATTGTATCTTGCTCCGAATAATCTAAATCAGGTAGCCTTTCAGCTTTAACAATTTAGAAATGAGAAAAATACGAATTGCAATTGTAGGCGTTGGAAACTGCGCCAGCTCTCTTGTCCAAGGCCTCAGTTTTTACGATGGCCCTTCCGTAAACGGTACTGGCATTGGGTTGATGCACCGGCAGATCGGCGGTTACCGCCCGAACGACATTGAGGTCGTGGCCGCCTTTGATATCGACCGCCGCAAAGTCGGTCTGGACGTTAGCAGGGCCATTTTCTCGCCGCCTAATTGCACCAAGGTTTTCTGTGAAAAGATCAAGCTAACCGGCGCCATTGTAAAAATGGGCTGCGTTCTGGATGGCTACGCGCCGCACATGAGCGATCAGGATCCGCTCCGCACATTTCTTCCACTGGAGAAAGAATCAAGTCGCGAAGAGATCATCGCCGAGTTGAAAAACTCCTCTGCGGAACTGATGATCAATTATCTGCCCGTTGGTTCCGAGCAGGCCACCCGATTTTATGCCGGCTGTGCCCTCGAAGCGGGGCTGGGCTTGGTTAACAATATCCCGGTATTCATCGCCAGCGATCCGGCGTGGGCGAAGCGTTTTGCTGATAGAAATCTGCCCCTCATCGGGGACGATATTAAAGCCCAACTGGGTGCCACTATCCTGCATCGCGCAGTGGTCGATCTCTTTCGCAAGCGTGGCGTGAAAGTCGTGCGCACATATCAGTTAAATACGGGCGGCAACACCGATTTTCTTAACATGCTCAACCGCACACGGCTGGCGTCGAAGAAAACTTCCAAGACCGAAGCCGTCCAATCTGTGATAGGCGATCGTCTTTCGGATGAAAATATTCACATCGGTCCGAGCGATTACGTGCCGTGGCAACTGGACAACAAGATCGCCTTTATTCGCGTGGAAGGTCGGCTCTTCGGCGACGTCCCGATGGAAATCGACTTGAAACTTTCCGTTGAGGATTCGCCGAACTCAGCCGGAGTGGCCATCGATGCAATCCGCTGCTGTAAGCTTGCGCTCGATCGCGGCATCGGCGGCGTGCTGCATTCCCCTTCTGCGTATTTCTCCAAACATCCGCCCGTCCAAATGACGGACGACGAAGCGTATCGCTGCGTCGAGCAATTCATCCGAGGCGAACGCGAGAGCTGATCGGCAAACGATTTCGTAGATTGTTTCGCTGGCAGCTTCGCTAGAAATTGCCTGATAATCGGCGCCATTCTTCGCTCAGCTCGTCGTCACCGTAGATAACGAGCTGGCCCGTGGCGGTGGAATAAACTGCGGTGCTGACGCGCCCCTTTGTTAGCTCCAGGACCGCCTGCCAGTAGGCTGCCATTTGCGACCGGTAAAGCTCCCGCAGGACCTCGATCTTATCAGCAGCGATCCGGTTCGTTTTCCAATCGAGAATAAAAACCGCATTCGTCTTCTGATTAAAGGACGCCAGATCGATGATTCCTTCGAGACATTTGTGATTCATTTTCCAGAAGAACGGCATCTCCTGACGAACCAAGTCCGCGTCGCGCAAAATGCGAAGGAGTCCATCCGCGGATTCGATATGCTTTTGTAACAGCTGCCACTCGCGTCTCGAGCGGGCAACATCCGGCGATTCGGCAACGTTGCGCTCGAAAGTTTCGCTCCACTTCTTCGGCTCGGACCGCCATTCGATCTGTTCGGCGAAATCGTGCCACCAAACGCCGTAACGCTTGGCTGGATTATCGATCCGCGGCGGTCGCAATTCCGGTTCGAGCTCGATCCATTCCTCGACGCTCGGACTTTCGCTGGATTCTTCTTCCGTCGGCGCGAACTGACTCGGAGTGACTGTCTCTATGATAGACGCTGCTCTTTGCCGCGCGATGTCGACCCAACCAGTCTCAAGTCGCAGTACGCCTAAATTGTCAGCGACCAGGTCAGGTACGCGTTCCCTGTGACGCGCAGCGGTTAGCTCGCAAGCTGTCGCTTCATCGGGGAGGTCTGATATGATCTGGGAGTTCGGCTCTTTCGCGTCGGCTTGCAGCCATTTCAATTGCGTGTCGCTGAGGACGCCGCGTTTGCCTCGAAAGAACTCGGCATCGAGTGCGAGCACGAGCGTGTGACGCGCCCGTGTCAGCGCCACGTATAGCAGCCGTTCCATTTCCTGGCGTTGGACCTTTTTCATGTCGTCTTCCAAGTCCGCGCGATCGCTGCGATCGAATGCGATGAACGGTTGCTCGCCCGGAATGACCAACGGATAACGAATGTTCCCGCCAAGCCGCGCCTCGCGCGCCAGAAACGGTACAATCACACAATCCCACTCCGATCCTTTCGCTTTGTGCGCGGTGATCAGCTGGATCGCATCAGCTTGCGCCGGTTCAGTCTCGCGGATCTTATCGAAGTTGCGCCCAAGCGTCAGCGCAAAGTCGGCCAGCGATTCCTGCCGTCCCTCCGCTGATGCCGCTGCGCTGAGCAGTTTCTCCAGCTCATTAACCGAATCGCCGAATTCTTCGCGCGGCAGCGTGCGCAATCGCTCGCGCAACTGCGTCATTCGCACGGTCTCCCGCACGGCGTTAAAGAGCGGCTGGTGGGGCAAGGTTTCGCGAAGTCGCCGCAGTAGATTCAGCGTGTCGACAACAATTCCTCGGCCGGAAGTTTTCCGCTCGATTTGAAATTTGTAGCCGTCGCCTTTCGCAAATCGCGCCAGCTCGTCGTCCGATATTCCAAAGACTTCTCTCAGCACCCCCACGATTTCATAGCTCGCATTTGGGTCGACCATGATCGCGAGCAGCGCAGTCAGCCATGCATACGCCGGATGTTCCGCCTGGCGATCAGACTCAGACTGGACCTCCACCGGAATTTGCTGTTCGAGTAACGCGTCGCGAATTGGACCTAACCAACCCTTGCGCGGGCATAGAACCGCGACTTCACGCCAACATCTCGCCCGCAACTTTGCGAGTCCTGTCTCGCATATCCATTTCGCCAAACGCTGTGCCTCGATGCGAGCTCGTTGCGTTTCTTTCAGCGACGCGTCGAAGTCATCTCCAAGCTCGAAGCGAACGATCTGTCCTGGAAGGATTTCCGGGCGAGGATTGAGCTCAACAAATTCAACCTGACCCTCAGCGTTGTTCAGAATGTTCGCGAACATGTCGTTTACGATCACGGTAGTGATTCAAATCGGCCGGATCGCGGTAGATCGATTGTTGGAAATCGCCAACCATCGAGAAATGGCCCGGCTGCGGAGGCGATTGTTGAACTTCGAGCCATTCACCGCCTGCTTTGGTGGATCGTGTGATTTCCAGCAACACAAAAAATTGCTGCGGATCGGTATCCTGAGCTTCGTCGAGCATAACGCGATAATTTTTGGCACGAATCCGTCTGGCCACGTCCGGCAGCCGCAAGAGTTCGCCCGCCAGCGCCACTTGGTCCGAATACGTGATCGCGCCATGAGCCAGACGGAACTCACGATAATTGCGTTGCACTTCCGCCGCCACGCACGACGCGCATGCGCTTGCCCACTCCCGGAGCGGCCGAAACGCTTCGCGCCAGCGTGCGGTGAAATCTTTTGCTGTTGTGGCGCACATTGGCCAGGGCGCGAACTCCTCGCTTTCGCGCCAACGCCGTAGCCATTCACGCAATTGCGTCTTTGCTTTGGGAATATTCGTCGCCTGCGCGGTTTCAATTGCGGCTTCGACTTTGCTGAAATCGCATTCCGGACACCGCTCGAGTGCGGGCGACGTGTTGAAATCGTGGTCCTGGTTTCGCGCGAGCTCCATCAGTTGCCGCGCTTGCATTAAGCGCAACAGCACACGGCGATTTTCCTCCCCAAGCGATTGACCGATCTGTCCCTGCTGCTGAACGAACTCGTTCCAAAGGTCGTCATCGTCCGTGACCGTCTCGAGTCTCGCTGGTAGCCCGAGACGATGGCCATGCGTCGCGAGCAGTTTCATACAGAACGCGTGGATCGTCCCAAAAAACGCGCGGCCAAATGCTTCGATAGTTTCCAGAGGCAGTCCGGCTTCGAGAATTAGTTGTCGTGTTCGCTGCTGCATTTCATCGGCTGCTCGATTCGTGTATGTCACCACGACGAGTTGCGGCAGCCATTCCAGCGCGCGTGGTCCATTCTTTGCAATCTCGAGAATCCGATCGGTTATGGCCCGTGTTTTGCCCGAGCCGGCGGAGGCGATCACGGAGAAATTCCGGTCCAATTCGCGAATAAATCGTTGCCGCGCTGTTTCGTCGGCAATTGTTCTCATTTGGCTTCTTCTTCGAGCACGAATGCGGGATGCGTCATTGCCCATTTTTCGGCGAGCAGATCGATGTCGATCGGCAGCGTCGCGAGTGGATATTTTTTAACAAACCCGAAATCGGCATGAACTGCGCCGAGCATTCCGAATAGGCCCGTTTGCTGCATCCGGTGCAGCTCGCTCCAGAAATCCTTTTGTGCGAGCGCATCGGCCAAACGAAACTGGCGTTCCAGCTGTTCCGGCGGAGAAAGCAGCGTCAGTTGAACCTGCTCGGCGCCGAGCGCGTGCACCGCGAGCGCGTAGAGTGCGAGTTGGACGCCGCGACCTTCGATCAACTGCTTGCGAAACTTTCGCTCGGGCGTGTCGTTGCCGCGCAGATGTTTCAAACTGAAGCCGCGCTGCCGTCCTGTTTTGTAGTCCACCACCCAGAGGTCTTCGTAACCGATTTGAGATTGCTCAGATTTTTGCCGCGCAAGAATTAGGTCGATTCGGCCGCGAACTCGCAGCGTCTCGTTCTCGCTCAGTGGAATTAAACATGGATCACCGAGCGACCATTCCACTGCCAATTCTAACCAGTCGTGGAGATCGGAGACTTTTGCGGCGAGGCAATCGGCAATGTAAAACGCGTTGCTCCAGCCGGAGCGCCACCAATCCGGAAGAATTTTGCCACGACTGGCACAAAGCGTCGCGACTTGTTCGCGAAGGTCGCAGGCGTACTTCGAAATACGCTCACGGATTTCATCCGTGCAATTCACATCGACAAATTTTCGCTGGTCGCCGTTTCCCACGCTGTCCGCGAGCCAGCGGTGGACCCATTGTCCGGTCGCAACTGCCCAGGCATTGCCGTCATCATCGTCGGGCGTCACGCCGAGAAAAATTTCCATCCAAACGATAGCCGGCGAGCGCAACGCTTGTTCCCACTGCGTGACGCGCAGCGATTTTTCCTCTTCGGATGGGCTTCGAAGCGCGAATTCATATTCGCCTGCAGGGCGCAACTGTCGGCGCGCATCGAACGCGTACCGTGTCCGGCCGACGCTAATCGAGTCGACTTTCTGTGCATCCACGGGAGACCAATCCTTCAACCAATCGCGGGTTTGCTGTTCAAGGGAGTGGAGCGTCTGCTGCGAAACGCCACGACCGTGCGCCTTGAAGTAAAGCCAGGAAAAAAATTCGTTCGGGTTCGCGATTCGACTCGGGGTCGCTTCGGAATACAGGCTCGCGCTCGCGCCGATACCCACGGTGACAGTTTCCACGAGGTTGAGAAGTTGCCGCCGGCGGATCTGTCTTTGTTCGTTCGGCCCCAGAAGCAACGTCTTCCCTTTACGAGCGCTCCAATGATCTTCTCCTTGCCGGCCGCGTTTCGACGCGCGCCGGTTCAGTGTCGTATTTTGTCGATTAAGATCCTCGACTTGCTCCTCGCGAACAAAAGCAAGCTCGTCGTCAAAGACGGGCCATGTTTCATCGTTTAGTCCGACAAAAATCAGATGCGACCACGGCTGGTCCTGTGCGTCGGCGCAAGCGAGCAGGTGCACGCGCGCGTATGGATGCGCGCCCAGATTGTCGCGCTCCAGTGATGGCGCGCTGAGAAGTTCTCGCAGCCATCGCAAAAAGGAATTCTTTGAAAATTTTGTCGTTAGCCGATCTCTCCAATTGCGACTCAACCGCTCAACTTCGTTCCAACGTTCTTTCCAGCCGAGCACAGAAAAGATTGCTCGCGTATGTGACAGAAATTCGGTGAGGGATGCGCTGTCTGGCAGAAACTGGATTTTCTCCAGCTCGCGCGCGACAGCATTACCGTGCCGCAAGTCGAGGCTGCTCGCGCAGTAATCGCGCAACAGTTCAATGTCGTCGATCAGCACGTTGTTGTAGCCGCGGCGCAGAGTCTCTTCTATCTGCGACACGGATAACCCAGCGAAGATCTGTCCTTCGATAGCGCGAAGAAATCGAAACAGCGGTTTTAATCGTGGCGTTTGTTGCAATTCGAGCCATGAGCGCCAGGCGTCATCGTCGAACGCATTCGGCGCGAGATGCGCGATGGTGTCGTTGTGGGCAATTCCGGCTGATTGAAGAAACGTCGCGACCAATCGCGCGAGCGCGCCCGGTCCTGAAAACAAAATGCCGAGCCGTTCGCAGTGCGGATCGGCCAGGAACTTTGCGGCGACAGCGACGATCGCACGCGCCTGCTGCGTGGTGTCCCGACCGATAACAAAGTGAACGTTCGAAGCGAAAGCCGGTGACGATTCGATTAGGGAGGCTGTCGTTTTTCCATTTGCCGGCGGAATTATCTCTGCCGGGCCAAAGGTTTCCTCCCACGTTCCGATCCAGGTTTCGTCGAGATTACGCGCCTCATCGCGCGGATCGCTCAACACAATCCTGGTTTTATCCGTAGAGACTGTGGCAGCATGGAGTAACGGCCACAGCGGCCAATGTGCCGCGTCGAATCCGAACAAGAGCAGATTGCCAAACAGCGGTTGAAACTTCTGAGCGTCCGCAAGCACGACTCGGTCCGCGTCGTAAACGAAAGTGAAGCCGCATTCATGCACTTGTTCTTCGAATCCCGCGGCCATGTTGCGCAACGCGGGCGAGTCGATCTCATCAAAAGTCCAGCCGGCGGCGCCTAGTTGGTCTATGGCGCGGAGAAAACGATCGGGATCCCGAGCGACGGATTTTGCGATCAGCACCGTTTCGTCATGATGGAGGTCATAGCGGCGAAGCAATTGTTCTCGCAGTTGCGACGGCGAGAGAAACTTTACTGCGAGCAGGGATTTACCTTCGGCAAGCAAACGACTGCGGAAAAAATAGGCCTGGCTGCGAGAAGCTGTGACGACAGCCGCGGGTTGCTGATCCTTCAAGGCGCGGGCGGCGATCTTTTCAAACCAGGGCCTGACTACATTCTCCCACGCCGCTTCCGGTGAGACTCCGATGTGCAGCGATACGTGCGCAGAATGTGATTCAGCTTTGCTGCGCGCTGGCGGCATTGGCCAATTTAGCGGCTGCTGATTTCTTCGCGAGCACGCGTTCATCTCCGATGCGCCGAGTCACACCCTTGCGGTCCAAATATTCCAGAAATGGAATGATTACGCGGCGAGTAGTGCCAATTTTTTGTCGAACCTGGCTGGCTGTGGCGGAACCGTGTTTGGAGAGCAATTCGGTGACTGCATTCTGCATCTGTTCGTCAGCCTCTCGAAGAACAATGATCTCACTACTGATCTCAACGATTTCTCCTTGATCGATTAGGAAACGTAACGCCTGCTGAACATATCTATCTTGCGAAAACGCTTTCCGATCGGGAGGATCAAAACGTTTGGCCGACAGCGCCGCGCGAATGTTTTCCGCGGCCGACACTAATTCGGGCGGCAGCGATGGACGATGGCTGACGCGACCAATTTGGTTTTCGGAACGACTAAAACCGTTTCGGGTCAGCTCTGAAATCACTGCGCTAAACAATTTGTCGGATTGGATTTCTAACTCTACCCGAAGCTCCGATACATCGACTCCCCTGCGCTCGGGATTTTGTTCATGGGCTCGATCAATGATTCTGGCTGCGCTATTGATCAAATCGCGCCAATAAGATGCGTCGGCGACGATATCATCGGCCAGTACTACCTGGCCGTGCTGGCTCAGGCGAGATAATGTCTCATGGATTTCATCGGCGCCGAAGTTCGATTTGATCAGCAGCGTTTTGGATTCGGCGAACGCGTCGTGTTTAAGCTGAGAGCGCACGCAAACGTCGATGTTGTGCGGAGCAGTCATGCGCTCTCTTAATAATCCGATGTGTGCGGCAGAGCGGAAATTGGCTGGATCGGCATCGGGGTCGAGTACCGTGCCGCCAGCGACGGTGTTTTGCTCGGAAGAATCGCGCAGGACAAAGCGATCGCCAACAAACGCAAAAATCGGTGAGTCGAGTCGTAACCGAGCAATTGCGCTTTGTCCGGCTGCAAGCGCACCTCCGTCGAATAATGTGATCTTCGCGGCAGAGCGACTGGTTCCAAAATGAACTTGAACAGAACTGCCGTCCTTAATTGGCCGTGCCGCAGTAGGGTTTCGTTTTAGTCGCGGCGATCTTTCGATAAGGACGTCAATCGTTGCATTTGTCCTACCGAGGTTCGGAACGGTGATGAGATCGCCGCGTTGCATCTCCTTCTCGCCAATCGAGACATCAGGCAGATTCATCGCCGTGCGCATTCCCGGCTGAGCCATTTCGATATCGCGGCCGTGGTTTTGAATGGAGCGAATCCGAGCTGAAATATTTCGGGGCTGAACGACGACATCCTGGCCGCGCCGAATTGAACCGCCGCTCAGCGTGCCGGTGGCGACTGTTCCGACCCCGCGAAGCACGAAAGCGCGATCGACGAAAAGTCTGGGCTTTCCGATATCGGGCGGCGGCCGCAATTCCGCGAACTCGTGCGCGAGCGCGTCTTTCAAGTCCCTAATTCCCTGACCCGTCCGGACGGATGTCGGAACGATCTGGCAATTGGTGAACGGGGTTCGTTCCAACTGGTCGCGGATTTGAGCCGTGATGGTCTCGACGTTTCCCAAATCGCATTTCGTGAGCGCGATCACAGCGCGGTGCGCTCCAAGATAAGTTAGAATTTGCAGGTGCTCCTCGGTCTGTGGCATCCAGCCGTCGTCGGCAGCGACTGCCAGGAGCGCGAGATCAATCGAGCCAACGCCCGCAATCATGTTTCGGACGAAATCTTCGTGACCCGGGACGTCGACGATGCCGGCGTGGAATTTCTCGCCCTCGGGCCCGATGAGATTCAGTTCGGCAAAACCCAGATCAATGGTGATTCTGCGCGCTTTCTCCTCGGGCAATCGGTCCGGATCAGTTCCGGTCAACGCTTTTACCAGCGCGCTTTTGCCGTGATCGACGTGGCCCGCTGTGGCAATGATGAAATACCGAGTGGTCACTTCGCGCACGCTGCACTAATCGCTCGAATGACAACGTCGTCCTGCTGCGGAAAAATTGTGCGCAGATCGAGTTTGAATCGGCTGTCCGCAATGTAACCAATCATGGGAGGATTCGATGCGCGGAGCGTTGCGGCGAAATCGCCCAGCGATGAATTCTTCGGGATGATGTCGATTGTAACTGACGGCATGTTCGACTTTGGCAAAGTGCCGCCGCCTGCTTTCGCCTTGCCGCAGCCGATGGCAATTTTTAGCGACAATCCCTGCAATGCCGAACAAATGGTTACAGCGCGTGTGCGCAATTCATTTTCTGAAATTTGTAATGCCGCCAGCGTCGGAATTTCGGTCGTCGTTTGATTAAGATGGCAATCGATCGTTGCCTGGAGCGCGGCGAGACAAAGTTTGTCGCAGCGCAGTGCGCGAAACATTGGTTCGCGTTTCAAGGCAACGATCAATCTCTTTTTCCCGGCAATGATTCCCGCCTGTGGGCCGCCGAATAATTTGTCGCCGCTGAAGCAAAC
>WNGC01001261.1_pt1 | contig 15330 bp, 8 predicted proteins | sample 5400051 | NCBI WGS metagenome assembly WNGC01 (sample SAMN13153368, study PRJNA577476) | soil metagenome | isolation source: 20 cm soil or saprolite under grassland replicate 2 | place: USA:California | collected 2016-06-15 | reverse complement strand
CGCTTCCGTCAGAGCCAAGCGGGACTGCTTGACGCCCTAGTGGCGGCACAACCAGAAACCCGGTGCGATGAGACCTTCGCACGCGTGCGCGAGGAGCTACGACGGTTTCACAGCGTCGAACCTGCGGCACAGCCTGCCGGATTTGTGGGTCGCCTGCGTGATTATCAAAGCGAAGGCTTGGGTTGGATGCACTTTCTGCAGCGTTTCTCCTTCGGTGGCTGCCTGGCGGACGACATGGGTGTGGGCAAGACCGCGCAGGTATTGGCGCTGCTCGAATCCCGCCGCGAGCTGCGCGCCGCCGGCGAGCCCATCGGTCCGTCCCTGGTGGTCGTTCCGAAGTCGCTCGTATTCAACTGGAAGGAGGAAGCGGCACGCTTCACTCCGCAGCTGCGCGTGCTCGATCATACCGGCTTGGAGCGCAACGGCAATGACTTCGGCGCTTACGACCTGGTGCTCACCACTTACGGCACGCTGCGCCGGGACGCCTGGCGCTTCAAAGACGCCGAGTTTGATTACGTCGTGCTCGACGAGGCGCAGGTGGTCAAGAATGCGGAAACCGAATCGTCAAAGGCCGCGCGGCTTCTGCGCGCACGACACCGCCTGGCTGTGAGCGGCACTCCGGTGGAAAACCACCTCGGTGAGCTGTGGACTTTGTTCGAGTTTCTCAACCCTGGAATGCTTGGCGCAGCCAATGCCTTCAAGGTCGCGGGCGGGTCGATGCGCTATCCGGACGAAGAAACGCGCCGCCTGCTGGGTCAGGCGTTGCGGCCGTTTATCTTGCGCCGAACCAAGGAGCAGGTGGCGCGTGAACTGCCGTCCAAAACCGAGCAAACAGTGTACTGCGAGCTCGAACCTGAGCAACGAAAGCTCTATGACGAGTTGCGCCAGCACTACCGCGATTCGTTGCTCCGGCGGATCGAAACCGCCGGTTTGGCGAAATCCAAGATTCAGGTCCTGGAGGCATTGTTGCGCCTGCGGCAAGCTGCTTGTCATCCCGGCTTGCTCGATTCGAAACGCTCCAGTGATTCCAGCGCCAAGCTGGACGTGCTGCTCGAGCAACTGCGTGAAGTCCTCGACCAAGGACACAAGGCGCTGGTGTTCTCGCAGTTCACCAGCTTGCTGAAGATTCTCCGCGCCCGCCTGAATCAGGACGGTATACTTTACGAATACCTAGACGGCGCCACTCTTGACCGCCAGACCCGAGTGGAACACTTCCAGAATGACAAAGACTGCCGGCTCTTCCTTGTCAGCATGAAGGCAGGCGGTCTGGGCTTGAATCTCACCGCCGCCGAGTATGTATTCATTCTCGATCCTTGGTGGAACCCTGCGGTTGAAGCGCAGGCCGTAGACCGCGCGCATCGCATTGGACAGACGCGGCCCATCTTCACCTATCGACTGATTGCCCGCGACACCGTTGAGGAGAAAGTCCTGGAGTTGCAGAAGACCAAGCGCGACCTTGCCGCCGCCATAATCGGCGCCGAGAACAGCATGATTCGAGACCTACGCTCTGAAGACCTGGCATTGCTGCTGTCATAGCGATGCCTGCGATGAAAACGTAGTACAGACGTAGTATCAGTTATAGAGAATGCCGGCAAAAGTGAACATCGCACGAATGAGAACTGAGGAGTGGCTCGCTGGATTTTGCTGCAATTCGTTAGCGCTCCTCCGTTTAGCTTAGCTCCGGCGAATTCTATTAAGTTACTCTACCCCGGATCACTCGCCCCCGGAAGAGCGGTTCATGCACAGAAATTTGTCAGAATTATTGTGACTTCGAGAAACGCGCCAAGAAACCGCCCCCTGCCCGCAGTTCGATGGTGAGGGAATCGCTATGCCTTTGAATCGTGTTTTCGATTTCCACCTTGGTGTCGTCCGCAGGGCTGTCGTGAACTTGAACTGATTTGTATTGGCCATCAGCCAGAAACGAGAGCGGTACGTGTATCGTCCGGGCTTGAGGACCGCACATGACCGCTAAGAACCAGCTGTTGCCCTTGCGCCGGGCGTAGGCGGCGAGTTCGCCGATCGCGGAGTACGGCAAGACGATGGTTTCGTCCCAGACGGGAGGGATGCTCTTGATCACGTCGACGGCAGGGTTGCTCAGAATGCTCTGCGGATTGGCGGCAATCGTAAGCAAAGGGGCCGCGAAGACAGCGATGCTGGCGACTTGGTGGGCCACGGTCGTATCGCGGCGGCGGTCGTTGAATAACATAGCGGTGTAGTCAGCCGGCCCCGCCAAAAGGCGCGTGAAGGGCAAAATGGTTTCGTGCCGGGCGCGTTCCTTCAAGGCGCTGGACTCCATTCCTCGGATGGCTTCGCGAACCAACTCGTTGGGCCAGGCGCGCTGGCGCCCCGTGGGCTTATTTGCACCGTGGAACACCACGAGAATCTGGTATTCGGCTGCCTTTTCTAAAAGCGCCTCGTATAGATCGATCACTTCTTTGGCTTCGTGATCGAAGAAGTCGATTTTGGCGCCGGTTACGCCGAGGTCGTGCACCATCTTGAAGAATTCCTCGCGCGCTTCCGGAGTGCGGAGATCCTTGCTGTGCTTCCAGAACCACACGCCGACGCCCTGCTGCCTGGAATAATCAATCACTTCCTTCCTCTGCTCTGGTGTCCATTTGCTCCAGAAGCCCTCGATGACGTTGTATTCGAACCCAAGCTGTCCCGCCATGCGGGAGAATTCCTTCATGCCATCCATGCCTTCGGGGCCGCCATCTAGATAACGCCAGACAGCACGGCCGGGTTTGATCCATGAGGTGCGGATTCCTTCAGCGAAAAGTTTTGGGTCAGGGGACGGGCAGAGATTAGTCAGGATCGTGCTGTTAACCAGCGTGTTTAAGTCTGGCCCCAGCATTACGACACGCCATGGAGTCGTGGCCGTTCCCGCGATGGATGCCGGTTTGCCGAGGCGCTTGGCTTCATCCCTTCCGTATCGCAATTCGAACGGCCAGTTCAGCGGATGCCGGTGCCCCAAACCGATGATCCATCCATGGCGACCGTCGGCCTCCAAGCCCATGCCACTGTAGTTCACAAGATTGGCCTCGGTGATGGAGGCATAACCGGCATCGAGTGGCAGCTTGAACGTCAGTGGAGGTCCCGCCCATTCTCCGGCGTGAACTTCGGAGATATTCTTTTTCGCAAATTCGGTTTCATAATGGCCGTCCGCCACTCCGCCATACCAAAGCGTTGAGTCATTTGGAATAACGAAGGCGGAATACTCATCTGGTGCGCGCAAAGTGCTTTCTTCGCCGGGAATGACATGGCGATAGGCAACGCCATCATTGAATACGCGGACTTCCAGAGTATAGGCAGTGAAACTCAGGTCATGAGTGAGCGAGATCTTGGCGCCGTTGCATTGATTGACTGCGGTGCTATGAGCGCCATACCCGGGATAAGATTCATCGATGGAGTAGCGCTCCAGATTGTTGAACACGACACCCGATGAGAGGTCATAGCCGTCAAGCTTCATTACGATCGGGGAAGGCTCAATCACAATCGTGTTCCCCATCGTCACGGTAAAGGTCAGGCGCTCCGCGTTTGGCAGGATCGTGAACTTGATCTTGCCATCCGGGCCTGCGACTTGGACCGCTTGCATGTGAACGCGCTGCGAGCGCCGAGACCTGGGCGGCTGCGCTTGTGCCTGCGTTTGTGCGAAGCTCGCTTGCGGAAGACTGAATGCCGCAGCAGCCCCCAGGACCAAGAGAACGAGAACCACTCTTCTTTGCATTGTTTTTAGCTCTCAACTAAATTCCTGGACATGATTCTCGTTGCCGGCGCCGCTTCAGACTCCTTCGCGCGGCTTTTCCTTGCGGACAAGAATATTGTCCTGGGTGGGTTCCGCGTCGCATTCGAGGGCAATGGTCGCAACCGGATGGTCCGGCGCTTGCGCCGGCAAACCGGTGAGGCGCACGCGGTATTTATCCTGCTGGAAGCTTATTTTTTCGCCTGAAGCGAAGAAGCGGGCAGACTTCACCTGTGCTTGCAAGCCTGCCACTACTGCGCAATCGCCGGGCCAGAAGTGCACGTGCATGTAGAGCGTGTTGCCCTTCCGCGTGAAGCTCGCGTAATTGGAACGGCGGGGCTGGCAGGGTTCTGAACCATAGATGGAGTTGCCGTTGCGGCGCATCCATTGGCCGACTTCGGTCAACACGCGGACGGATTCTTCGGGCACGTTGCCATCAGCCCGAGGCCCGATGTTCAGCAGATAGTTACCCGTGTCGCGAGAACAAGAAATGACATTCTGAATGACGCGGCGCGGGCTTTTCCAGTCATCATCGGCACGCTGGTATCCCCAACTATCATTGAGGGTCATGCAAGATTCCCACGCGCGGCCTTCTTTATCCGCGGTAATCTGCTGCTCGGGAGTGGAAAAATCGCCCGGTAGCTTGTTGCGATTGTTTACGATGATGTCCGGTTGAAGCTCAAAAACCATTTTATTCATACGCTCGGACTCCCACCCGGCGGCGTCGAGTGGCCAGGAAACGTCGTACCAGAGAACGTCAACCTTTCCATAATTGGTGAGCAGTTCGCGGATGTGCGTGTGAATATATTCGATGAAGCGTTTGCGCGCGGCCTCGTCCGTGGCGCAGCGAGCGCCGTCGGGATGGTGCCAATCCATCAGTGAATAGTAAAAGCCGACGCGCATGCCTTCGGCGCGAGCGGCTTCGACGTATTCACGGACCAAGTCGCGGCCCGGTCCCTGCTTCGGGGAACAGTAATCGGTGGTCTTGGTATCGAAATGGCAAAAACCTTCGTGGTGTTTGGTGGTCATAACCATGTAACGCATGCCCGTTTCGCGGGCCATCTTGGCCCATTCGCGGGCAGGAAATGGTTTGGGCCTGAATTGCTTCGCAAGCGGAGCATATTCGGAAACGGGAATGCCCTCGTTTTCCATGACCCACTCATGGCGGCCGAGGACGCTATAGAGTCCCCAGTGGATGAACATGCCGAAGCGAGCCTCGTGCCACCACTTCATCCGGCGCTGACGGTCGGCGTCACCGGAGGCCGGGGCCGTCGCAGCCTGTGCTGGATTGGATGATTGTCCGAAACCGAGCGCGGGACTCATGGGAAGAGTCGCCGCTGCCAAGACTGCGCCTGTTCCCATCATCCAATCGCGACGCGATGTTTTCTTTTTTGACATCGGTTGAGCCCTCTCTTCACGAATTCTATCCACCGGCCTTCTAAAGATCGCTGTGAGCTCGAAATTGTTCTCAGAAGACGAATCTCAGCCCAAACTGCATCTGCCTGGGGTCATGGGCTAGCGTCGTGATCCTTGCAAAAGCCTTGTTGCCAACCGTCAAACCAGAATCACTGCCCTGTGTGGTCGGCGTGTCCCAGTTCTGGATATTGAGCACATTGAACGACTCAAAGCGGAGCTGGAGAGACATGCCTTCCCCAGGCAATGGGACGCTCTTGAACAAAGAGACATCCATGTTGTACACGGGCCTCCCCCTGAACGCATCGCGCCCGAGATTCCCAAATGCGCCTGACGGCACCGTAAACGCGCAAGGATTAAACCAAGTCTGAGAAGTATGAATTTGGTCCGCAGCCTTCCCGCCCTGCGAAATAGTCAGTTGACACAGGGGGTCAGGATTCGCAGACACCGGGCCGGCCTTGAAGGGGTCCGCAACTATGTTAGGCCGCCCGTAACCGGTAAAGTTCTGGGCGCCGACTCCTCCCGATCCCGTGAGATTGGCGGGATCACCCGTCACTCGCAGGGTATACGGCTGGCCTGATCTTCCCTGGAAGATATAGTTAGCCTGCCAGTTGCCCAAAATCCAGGACAGTGGGCCGCCATGAAGCCATGATTTCCCTTTCCCGAACGGGAGCTCATAGACGGTGAACCAAGACAGAAAGTGTGTGATGTCGAATCCAGAAACGCCGCGGGCAGTGCTCTGGTCATAATAGTTTTGAACGGTCGAACCGCCTCCATTGCCGTTCTCGACGCCGAAATAGCCGCTGCTCACGTCGATGGACTTTCCGTACGTATATGAAACCAGGGACTGCAGCCCATTGAAAAACCTGCGCTGCACTCGGGCCTCCAACGCGTTGTAGTTGGAATAGCCAATGCTCTGCGCGTACGTAAACCCAGGATTTGCCCAAGGCATGGCTCGCAGCGCATCAACGGACGCAAAATAAGCGGCTTGACAGCTCGCCCAAGCCGGCGTTACGGGATTCGGCTTGGGACCACACGTAGTAACTCCGTGCGGACTCGCGGCGATGGGATCAGTCACGTTGGGAGAACTGAATCGAGCGGCGTTAGCTTTTCCTTCGTAGTCAAGGCGCTCATTTTTGCTGCCCACGTAGGCGGCCGAAACCATCAGATTGGGAGTGAGCTGCCGCTGAACTTCCACATGCCACTGCTGTGAATAGCCGTCCTTGTATGAGTGGGGATCGAGGGCAAACCCTCCGGCTGTCCAAGGAGTTGGTCCCGGCAAGGGATTCGGAAAGCTGCCTTGGATGTCTGAGATCAATTTGCTCGTTCCTCCCGAGAAGTCCGCGGGGGCGTTCACATTGCCGCTGAAAGCTGTGGCATCAGGCCAGATTCCGTGTTCGAGGTCATTTTGTGCAGCCTGGCCTCTTCCCGCCAATGTGTCCCAGTAGAGCCCGTAGCCTGCGCGCAGCGCCATGTTGGAAGTGACCTGCCAAGCTGCACCAACTCGCGGGCCCCAGTTGTCGCGGATGGGAGGAGGATCGAAGAACGCCTTGCCTGCCAGCACAGCGCTGCTGAAATGTGGGTCCAGACGAAAATCACAAGGGATTCCGTTTGGCTTGTTGTTGCATGTTGCGTTTGTAGGTGTGTAGAGCGGTCCTCCGTCCGGAATGCAGGGCGCCTGGTTGGCTTGGCTACAAAGCGGAGGCATGGTTGAAGCCCCGATGACGTATTGCTTGTTGGTGACATCAATAGTGCTCCAAAGCCGGCCATCAGTTGTCTGCGGCTGCGTAAGGTAGTCATAGCGCAGGCCTACGCTCACCGTGAATCTAGGTCTCACTTTCCATTCATCTTGAACGTACGCAGCCCACGCAGCGTATTTGTATCTAACCGGCCCACCATGCAAGATGGGCAACTGGGCGCTAAAACTACTTGGCAGTGCCATCAGCGCCGATGCCAGTGTCAATCCAGTTGAGGCATTGCCTGGGAGGCCGGTCTGTGGTCGGCTAAAATTGAAGGTCTGGAATGTATTTTCCTGCACCCTCTGGGAATCGATGAACCAAAATCCACTCTTAAGATTGTGGTTGCCTTTGATCCAACTCACATTTGGTGTAGCGCTCCAGTTCGGGTTTTCTCGGGGCGCACGGCCGCGCGTACCGAAGTTGGCGTTGGTACCGGCCGTCCAGTCATTACCGAGGTTGAGGAGCATCCCTCCATATTTGTCGATGTCCTTGAAACCAAACTGCTTCATCGGGTCCGTCCCGAAGGAACTCTGGTTTTGTTGGCTAGCATCAACGGCGGGCCGGCCTGCGTAACCAGCTCGTACGTCAAAAATGAGATTCGCCTTGAACGTATGTACCCACGCTCCGCCGTAGTTCCTACCTTGTGAACCTCCTGAAGTGGAACCTGTATCTCCTATGGGAGTGAAAGCGGACACCCGCTGTTCGGTATAGCGGAAGAAAACGTTGTCGCCGTTGCGGAAACGGTGATCGACTCTCACTTGAAAACTGTTGGAGTTGTTCGTCTCCGGCCGGTTTTGCTGGTAATCGAAGCCGGGAACGCCGGTCAGATTCGGGGCGGGTGAATATTCTTGCAGAAACGATTGCATCGCCGGGTTAGTCAGACCCGTTCCGTCGGTGTAGTTCGGAATCTTATTGCATGGGACAGATCCGGCTAAATTTGGTTGCACGTGGGTAATGGGATCAGCGTGCAAGGGATTGCCTTGCGCGTCGCAAAGGAAACGCGACCGATTATTGCCCACCGTGCTGTAAGGGTTGTAGAGATTGGGATTGCTGACAAACGTCTGGGAGAAGTCTCCCGCCAGCTCAGCAGCGGTCGGCCCGTACGTCAATGACTGCGGTGGCTTGCTATATCGCCAGCCATCGTATCCGCCGGAGATAAAGGTTTTGTTCTTGATGATTGGACCGCCGCCTTCCACCCCAAATTGGTTCTGCCGGAATGCGGCAATGGATGGAGCCTTGGTGAGCGTGTTGAAGTCCGTGAATGTATTACGGGCATCGAAAGCATTATTGCGTACGTACTCGAAGACCGAACCATGGAAGACGTTGGTTCCGGATTTGGAGACCATGTCCACTACGCCGCCAGTGGCGCCGCCGTACTCAGCCTTGGCGTCGTGCCCAACGACTTTAAACTCCTGAACCAGATCGATGTTGGGAATCACAATGTAGGTGGGGCCACGAATATTTGTGTTGATGATACCGTCAAAAAAATAGAGCTTCGAGCGGTTCTGCTGTCCGTGGAACGACGCGTCCGAAAACCCGGACCCCGGAATTCCCACATTCCCTTCGCAGCAACCGATGCTCTTGTTTTGAGCCGTAGAAACGGGAGTGACACCTGGAGTTAGGGTCAGTAACTGTGTAAAATTCCTGCCATTTAGAGGGAGATCGCTCACAGCTCTGTCGGGAATCACGGTGCCCAATTCGCTCGTAGAGGCATCGAGCATCACGGCTTCCGCATTCACCACCACCTGTTCCGTGATCGCTCCGACCTCAAGCCTCACGGCTTGCGTGGCGGTTTGGTTGACGCCGACGTCAAGGGAAGAAATTTGCGTGGACTTAAAGCCCTTTGCCTCAACCCCCAACACATAGGTTCCCGGCTTGACGTTGATGAAAAGGAAGTAGCCGTCCGAATTCGTCGTGACTCGATCCGCAATCTTGGTGGCCTGGTTCGTGAGCCTGATCGCGGCACCAGCCACAAATCCTCCTGATTTGTCAGTAACCGTGCCATTCACTTCACCTGAAGCCGTTTGGGCGCGAGTTCCATCCGCAAATAGGAGCAAGAGAGGGAAAAACGTTGCCATCTTAGCCAGTCGCATACACCCCTCCCAGGCATGAATTCCGAAAAACATCGCTAAATCCAGGCACAAGACGAAAAACGCGCCGACCAAGAAATTTGATACTGTTGACCTGCCGGCGCCGCGCGCTGTCCAAACGGAAAGGCTTCTACCAAGCAGCATCGTAAAATTCAATATTAAAAATCTGCGTTTCACATATTGAAAAACTAAACGATCCCTTGCGCTAGAATGCCGCAAGGCACTGTGGACGCAGCCGCCGCGCAGATACGGCCGGATTCCTCGTACGCGGCGGTGACCACGCAACAGAAGGAGCAGACTTCCCATGATCCGGGCACGTGAATCTAAATCTGCACCAGTCGGTGTGGTCGGAAAGGTCTTGCGAATTTTGGAGGCACTGGACGCTGCACCCACCGGACTGCAGCTACGCGAGATTTCTCAGCAGACCAGCCTCAACAAAAGCACGGCTTATCGATTCGTAGCTCACCTGGAAAGCGAGGGCTATCTCTTCCGCGATGATACGGGTGCGTACATCGTGGGGCCCAAGTTAGCCAGGCTCGGCGCCGGGATCGCCTACCATGCCACGCTTCGCAAGATCAGCCGCCCAGTGCTGACGCTGCTGTCGAAGGAAACAACGGAAACAGTAAACCTCGCCGTCCTCGACGGGCACGAGGTGCTCTACCTCGAAGTGCTGGAGAGTTCGCACTCTTTCCGCATGGCCTCTCAGCCAGGAATGCACCGGCCGCCGAACTGCACCGCGTTAGGCAAAGTTTTGCTGGCATTTCTCCCCAGTGAGCAGCGCGAGGAAATTCTCTCCATGCTGACCTTCGAACGCGCAACTCCGCGCACTATTCCGAATCTTGCGCGGTTCCGAAAAGAGCTTGTGCGCGTCGCACTGCAAGGCTATGCAATGGATGATCAGGAGACGGATATGGGAGCACGATGCGTCGCCGCTCCGGTTCTAGACGAAAACGGGAAAGTGGTGGCTGCTATCAGCGTTTCCGGACCTATCACTCGGATGAGCCGGGACCACATTCAAGCATTTGCCCTGGCGACAAAAAGAGCTGCTCAAACAATTTCGGCGCGTCTGGGCCATTCGAATTAAGATTCAGCGGTGGCCAGACCGCCCGTACTCTTCAGAGTCAAACCAAGGAAACCGCCGGCGATGGGGTCTGCCAATCTGGTGGAAGCATCTGCCAGAGAATCAAGCATTCGGTTCCAAGCCGAAGGCGCATTGAATCGGGATACTTTAACTGCGCTGTGGGTGCAGGTGTGGGTGCAACTAAAGAAGGAAAAATGGCTCCCAATTTCTCGTAAGCGACACCAGATAGGGTGCTTAGATTTTTAATCATTTCAGCTGTCAAACGAAGTGTTGCTAGTTCGAATCTAGCCCGGGAGCCAGATTAATTTCTTGAATCTAGACGACTAAGAGGGTAATGAAATACCCTGCTCACGGAGTGATCCGAACGGGCCGGTCGTAGCCGGTCATTTCCAGGTAGCCGGCGCCGCTGAGCGGCTGTGAATTGCGCTGACCGCTGAGAACAATGGCGCCTTCCCAATAGGTCGGAGAAATTTTTGTCTTGCCGGTCAGCTCCTGCGATACCAGCGGTGTTTTGGCTTCGAGTTCGACGCCTAATTTTGGAATCGCTATCTTCCAGTGGATGGGATATTCGGCGCCGGTAAGAGGGCTCCTCCATTTTTCTCCAACGGGCTGCAGCTTGAAATCGCTTGAGCGCAGCTGGGTGGTCTTTCCTTCTGCATCAACGTAAGTCCCAGCCGAGTACGGATCAATAGAACCGTCCTGGCGGCGAATGTGAAAGAGCATCACCTCGGTGTGATCCTCGAGTTGGAGGCTCAGCCAGTCCCAGCCGGTTTGGCTGGGCGCAAGCTGATGAGTGAAGAACTCGTGGTCCATCCAACTCGTACCGCTGACTTCAAATCTCCTGGTACCTAGCTCGATGACACCCGAGGTGGCCAGGCGCGTGAGAGAAACATAGTGTGAGGCGCGGCCCGGCCCCTCCGCCTTTTGGCTGACACCGTTTTCACCGTGAGTAACAGGAGGTTTTTCCGCGTGCAGTGTCAAGTGCAGTTGAAAGCGCTCATCGACCGCTTTCAGCTCCTGGTCGCCGCCATGCCATTGAATCTGCCAATTGCCGTTCCAGATGCGGCCGAGGGATTCGCTCGCGGCAGCGATGCCCGGACCGGATCGATTGGTGCGCGCCGCGTGATAAAACTTCCCACCATCCAGATCGCTCAAAGCGAGATGCGCGATGTAAAGATCCCGCACGTCCCAGGCGGAGTTCCTGGCGGGATCGCGGCTGATGGCTTGCCGGAAGAAAGTCAGTTCGAATCCGAACCGCCGGCCATCAGCTGATTTCAGATTTCCCGTGTAGTACCACCATTCCGTTTGAAAATCCGGATGATTGAAATGATCGCGCGGGAATTCGTACCGGTATCCCGGTAAGGCAGTGCGGTATTGCGCTGCAAGAGACTGCAGGAAAAGCAAGGCGGTCGCGATGCACGCAAGCCTACTCTTCATGCATTACCTCGAGCGAATTCAAACGCACCGCGACTTGCGCCGGGTAGAAGCCGGCAAGCACGGTCGCCCCATAGACCACCGTCAGCGCGCCAAGAAGAACTTCCACCGGCCAGTGAAACCGGATGGTCCAGCCGAACGACTGCTTATTGATCACATAGATGAGGATGAGCGACAGCGCAAAGCCCAGGGCCAGACCGGCAAGATTGGCCAGAAGTCCGAGCAAACCGGCCTCAACGAGTATCAGCTTTCGAACCTGACCGGTGGCCGCGCCAAGAAATCGAAGCAGGCCAAGTTCGCGCCGGCGGTCAATCACCAAAGCGAGAAGCGCTCCGGCTATCCCCATAACCGCGACGATGACCGCGACCGCTTCCAGGGCGTAGGTGATTGCAAACGTGCGGTCAAAGATGCGGATGGCTTCGGCGCGCAAGTCTCGATTCGAAAACATAAGGACGCGGTGGCCGGCGGCGGCCTTTTCAATTTCGACGCGCACGGTTTCCACTTGTGTTCCTGGAGCGACGTAGACCGCAAGATTGGAGGGGGTGGGGTCGGGCAGGTAGCGGAGCATGGTGCTGCGAGACATGACGATGTTCCCGCGCTCGCTCGAATAGTCATAGTAAATGTCGGCAATGCGGAAAGTGGCCTGCGCCGCTCCAAGCGAAAGTGCAATGGAATCGCCCGCCCTTACGTGATGCTTGTATGTAAAGGGCTCGCTGACGATGACAGCGTTCGAATCGCGCAGCTCGGCAAATACCTGCTCGATAGGACGGCCCGAGAAAAAATCCGAGCGGCGGGACTTGCAAAGCGCTTGCGGATCAATGGACGCCAGAGTGACGGGCATGCCGTCATAGCTGATCTCATAGGCCCGGAGACGGGCGACGGCCGCGACACCTGGAAGCGCCTCGATTTTCTGAGCCAGGTCGAGAGCGATCGTGGGGTGGCGGTCTGCCGCAGGGCTGCCGGCGGGGCGCAAATAGAGATCGGCGGGCAAGCGATCGTTCATCCAGAGCATGACTGTTTCACGGAAACTCCCGACCATGATGCCGACCGAAGTCATCATGGCGATGGCTGTCGAGAGCGCGCCGACGAGGACGGAAGTTCGGCGCAGGGAAGCTGCAAGACTCCGCGAGGCAAGCATGCCCTCAATGCCGAGCAGTTTGCCGATGAACCTCGAAAAGAGCGAAGTGAGCGCAGCGGCAAATGCAGGGATCGCCAAAGCAGAAGCTGCAACCAGCAAAATCGTCGCCAGGTAACCAAAGAGCGGCTTGCCAGCGACCGCGGGCGTGCGCGCGGCAGCAGTTGCCAGGAGACCGAGCGCAAGAGCCAGCCACAAATCGCGGGTTTTGTGGACGCGCGCGTCATATTCGCGGCGGCCACGCGCCATGGCCTCAACAGGAGAAACGAGAGAAGCTTCGCGGGCAGGGGAATAGGCTGACAGAACGGCGACTCCAACGCCAATGGCGAGCGCTAAGAGCAGGGATGCGGCATTCACTTCGATGGGTCCGGGCCTGCTGCTGACGTAAAGGGATTCGACCGTAGCGGACATCAACCGCACAGCGCCGGTGGCCATGAAACGGCCGAGCGGAAGCCCGAGGAGAGCGCCTGCAAGGCCGAAGCAAGCGGCTTCACCGACAAAGGCAGCGAGAATTGTGGCGCGTCCGGCGCCAAGAGCGCGGACAATGCCGATGTCCGGGCGACGGCGGACGACCGAAACAGAGATCGCGTTGTAGATGAGAAATGCACCGACAACCAGAGAGATGTAACTGAGCAAACGTAGATTCCAACGGAACGCTGCGAGCATGCGGCGATTCTCGTTCGTGCCGGTGCCTTGCGGACGAACTTCCACACCGGAAGGAAGCACGGTCCGTAAGCGCTGTTGCCAGTCTTCCAGACTGGGAGTCTTAGGCACTTTCAAAAGGATGCGGTCGACGCGGCCATAGCGCGCCAGTGCATGTTGGGCGGCGGCGAGGTCCATCACCATGGCGGATTCGTCGCCGTTCGAATCGGCGTAGACGCCGCGCACCGTGTATTCGCGGACGTGATCGTTGATGAGGAGCTGAAGGCGATCGCCTGGTTTACGGCCGAGGCTGGCGCCCACCCAGATGGCGTCGCTATCGCCGAGATGCTCGAAAGTTTCCGGGGAAGTCCTCGGCGGCCGGGACAGGTTAGCACCGGCGGTTGAGTCTTCTTCGAAGGCGCCGGCTTCGGCGACCAGATCCACGCCAATCAACGGAAGTGATTTCTTGGTATCGGCGATAACCGCGAAGTCCTCGAGGCGCGGGGAGATGCGAATCGGATACGGCAAGGAGGCGAGCGTTGCCACCACATCTTCCGGCACGCCACCGGAGGCGATGATTTCCAAATTACTGTCGCCCGCGAGAGTTTCCATGGAGGACCGGAAGGAACCGGTGGCGGCGTCGCCCGCGAGGTCGATGGCGAGAACGACGGCAACGCCCAAAGCGACGGCAAGGACAATCAGTGCGGCGCGCAGGGGCTCGCGGAAGAGCGGGCGGACCATCAATCGGTAAAAAAGGAGAAGACGTGGCATTTCAGCGCCGGACTATCTCTTCGATTTTACCGTCGCGCAGCCGGACCAGCGTATCCGCGAGAGCGGCGGCTTCGATGCTGTGAGTCGCGATTATGGTGGCGGCGTGCTGCTCGCGGGTGAGGCGTTGGAGCAATTCGAGAATGACGTTTCCGGTGGTGGTGTCGAGATTTCCGGTCGGCTCGTCGGCAAGAAGAAGGCGCGGGGAATGGATCAGTGCGCGGGCAATCGCCACCCGCTGCATCTGGCCCCCGGAAAGCTGGTGAGGAAGGCGATCGCCAAGACCATCGAGCTCTACCCACGCGAGGCGCTGGCGTACCGCTTCGCGTGCAGCCGGTTTTCCCGCCAGAAGGAGGGGCAATTCCACGTTTTCGAAAACCGTGAGGGTGTGAAGCAATTGAAAGGACTGAAAAATGAAACCGACTTTTTCGCGGCGTAGCTGGGTCAGACCCGTATCTTTCAGCAAAGACGTTGAAATCCCATCCAGAAGTACTTCACCCGACGTCGGGAAATCCATGGCGCCTGCAAGGTTGAGCAGCGTGGACTTACCGCAGCCGCTGCGCCCAACCAAGGCCACAAATTCACCGGTTTCCACGCGGAGAGAAAGACCATGGAGAGCACGAACGGGCTGGCCGTCGGTCAAGTAGTCCTTCGAAACGTCCTGCAATGACAATATGGGCATGTGGATTGGCGAGCCGGCAATACTCGCCGATGCGAGAATACCGCGCAACTCACCTATTCCCTGTTGCGTCCGATCCTCCGCGAACCGGACGGGGCCGGCGGGCTTCGCTCAGGATTTGAGCGAGGCAAGGGCCTGTGCAATCGCGGAGGTCACCTGCGGCGAATCCGGCGTGATCTCGGGTTCGAAACGAGCGATGACGCGACCGTCCGGGCCGATGAGGAACTTGGTGAAATTCCACTTAATCTCGCCGCCGGATTGCGGGTGCGAGGATATATCGGTTAGGAACTCGTAGAGCGGCGTGATGTCGTCGCCCTTGACGGAGACCTTGGCCATCATGGGAAAAGTGACGTGAAACTTGGAGGAGCAGAACGTCTTAATTTCCTGATTCGAACCCGGCTCCTGGGCGCCAAAGTTATTTGCCGGGATGCCCACGATGACGAAGCCGCGGTCTTTGTACTTTTCATAGGTGGACTCAAGCGCGGAGTATTGCGGAGTGTAGCCGCACTTGCTGGCGACGTTGACGAGCAGCACGACTTTGCCTTTGTAGGCCGCGAGAGGCGCGGGCTGACCATCGATCGAATTCAATGTGAAGTCATACACCGTCTTA
>WNGC01011137.1_pt1 | contig 15335 bp, 20 predicted proteins | sample 5400051 | NCBI WGS metagenome assembly WNGC01 (sample SAMN13153368, study PRJNA577476) | soil metagenome | isolation source: 20 cm soil or saprolite under grassland replicate 2 | place: USA:California | collected 2016-06-15 | reverse complement strand
CCGCGAGGGAGGCGTATGCGTCAACGCCACTTATGTTCGGGATGATGGTGATCTCGAGAGCAACCACGTCTTCCAATTCGACTCGGTAGTCCTCGATCTCCTCAGTCGCTCCCGATAGGCTGAAGTGATACTGCTGACGTAGGATCTCGCGCGATGAACCGTCTACCGTTGGCGACCAGCGCAGGACGAACTCCTGCGTGCGCGCCTCGTTTTCTTCTCGGAAGACCAGGCGGATGCGTCGGACGCTCTGGGGGCAGTCGAACAGGAGGCGGATCGTCTGTTCTCCTGGGCTTTGCGCACGCCATCCTGTTGCGCCAACAGTCAACAGCGCTGATTCGATCGGGTGCGCCGCGTCTTCCGATGTGACTTCGACTCGGGCTAGGGCTTCCAAGTCGAGCCAGGCTGTATTCGCTGACGGGCTTTCTCGCTGCGGCTGAGGACTGATTCGCTTTCGCATTCGTTTTTATCCTTTTTGACTGCTCCAAATCCGCGCGAAACGAGGAACCATCCTCACGAGACGCTTTTCAACAGCGGCCTCGCTTAGGTTTACTCGGGTTCCAGTTGAATGTGGAGATCGCGCTAAGCGGTGTCTCAGCGAAGGTTCAGCCCGGCCGAAGGTGCGTTGAAACGTCGGATGACGTAATCAAAGATCCTGTACAGAATCCGCGCCATCGTGTCAAGCCTTTTTCGCTTCCGATTTAGCGACTTGGGAGCAAATTGGGTCGCGTCTAAACTCCAAGAGTTTCTGTAACAGTGTATTTTTCTCGAGTTCGAAAGCAGGCCATTAAATTTCCGGTGCAGGCATGGGTCCGAAAAATAGCCTCATCACCTTTTCCTTCCCAACAACGCGCACCAGTTCGTGCATCATGCAATACATGGCAATGAGGACAAACAGAATAATCTGAATCGCCCAGAAATGCGGCCACACGATTTCCGCCAGCAGCTTTCGATTGCCTGCAACAAAGCCGCCAGTCTGCCGCCAGAAATCGATAAGACGTTCCACGTAGTGAATCAGGGCAGCCATTAGCCAGTAGATCAACGTCTTCCAAGCAACGTTGTAGATCAGCGGTTCATTAGGAAAGCGATTGATCATCGGCACCATGTCCGCGAGCAACACTGCTTTGCCCAGAATGAGGGCTGCGACGGCAATTGAAACTGAAGAGGATGGCGAGACTCCTGTTCCCTCCAGCATCAGTACGCGAATGAACATAATGATATGCAGCGCGACGAAAAAGAAGATCGTCGGCGGGAGGATCTTGAAGAATTCTTCTTTTAGCTTGGTCATTTTGAAGTGATTTCCTTTTTGCTAGGATGGCCAGCGAGTGTCCGGCGACCGTTGAAGTTGCTTGTGCATGTTTGTTTTGGGCTATCGATTCTTACAAAATTGGTCCCAGCATTGCAACGGTGTTATTCCAAAGTCGGCGGGTCATCGGCCATTGGGCCACCGCCTCGGCGGTGACGGGATGGGAGCGAGCAAGATAGGCGTCCTGACGGCGGCGCATTTCGGCAGTTAAAGTCGGATCGTAGAACAGAATGTTGTTTTCGTAATTCAAATCAAAACTGCGCCGGTCCATGTTGGCCGAGCCGATCAGCGTGACTTCCCGGTCCAATGTGACTGACTTCGTATGGAGGAGGCCGCCTTGGTATTCGTAGATGAGGACCCCGGCGGCGAGCAAGTCACTGTAGTAACTGCGACTGGCCGCGGCCACAATCCATGAGTCGTTTCGCGCAGGGAAAATAATAATGGTCTTTACGCCGCGCCGGCCACTGGCACAAAGAGCGGCCTGCATGGCTTCGTCGGGCACATAATAGGGAGTCGTGATGACCAGCTCCCGCCGGGCGGTGTATAACAAGGTTTCGAACACTTCGGGCATGGCCGAGTTATACACCGTCGGCCCGGTGCCAATGACCTGCGCCGTCAGCCCAGGGTCGCCGCGTGGCAACGGTTGACGCAACAAGGGCGTGAGATCGCCACCCATTTGCGCCATCCAGTCGCTCGCGAAAAGATACTGATTATGCCGGGCAATCGGCCCCTCAAAACGCATCATCGCATCTACCCATGGTGCAAACCTTGGCTTGATCCGGAACTCGGGGTCTGCGCAGTTCTGACTGCCGCAATAGGTGATCCGATTATCAATCACCAGAATCTTGCGGTGATTGCGCAAATCGATGCGTCCTCGCAACGGACGCAAGAGAGGATTGCCGATGGGCAAGGCGGTAGCCACCTGAACGCCCGCCGCTTGCATGGCTTTCCAATGGGGGGATTCGATCATGATGTGCGAACCCAACCCATCGGCCATCACCCGGCAGGCGACATGGCGTGTAGCCGCCCGTTTCAGCGCCTCGACCACTTTGAGTCCATTGTTATCCGGCAGCCAGATGTAAAAGATCAGATGAACATGATCTTGAGAAGCATCAATATCTGCGACCATGGAGTCGATGGTCGCGTTGGAATCTGACAGCAAGGTCGCGCAGTTGCCGCCCACGGGCTCGAAGCCATTGACCGAATAGCCGAGCCGGAAGAGGTGAGCGTAAGTCTCTGGAATTTTCGGTTGCAGATTAGGCGAATCCATCCCCGGGACCCTGGTAAGGTCAGGCATGACGGCCAGCACCGCGCACAGGCGACTCACACGCCGGCGGCCGATATTGGTTTCGCCGAGAAAGATATAGGCCAGGATCCCGATCACCGGCAGAACAATGATGACAACGATCCAGGCAACCCTTGAAGCGGGCTCCCGGTGTGGCCGCAAAATGACCCGCGCAATGACGCCGAGGTGGACCAGGAAAAAGGCTGCCGTCCACAGTGCAGTCAGGATCTGAATTTCAGTCATTCATAGGCTGGGTTGACGTGGTCATTTTCTCTCTCGTGTGCAATTCGTTACGTAATCGCGGGATCAAACAAGCGCAAAGTCTTCCAACGATTGATGACGACCTCGATTTACAGCGATAATTGTGCTATCAGTTTGTTGATGATTCGGAGGATAACGGTTTCTGTCGCAATCGTAGTCGCACTATTTACCGCGACGGTCCGATTGCCGGCCGCTCCGTGTATCATCACAAACACTGCGAGCGAGAAGCCGTGTGTGCCTGGTTGCTGCGCGAATAAGGCATGCTGCACCACAACGCACCAACGCACTGGACCAGCCGCTCAGCCGCTAGCGAAAGCGGCCTCCGATCAGCAAAACATCACTACAATTTCTGCCATCATTCCAATTCCACTGGCCATTCAGACAACGGCCAACTCTTCCGTCTATTCTAGCGTTGAGGCCGCATTCACTTCCTTGCCGCGACTCGCGCTTCTTTGCACATTTCTCATCTGATCCAAGAACGCTGACGCCCGGGGTGTGCCCATTCATCGGCATGCCTGGTCTTCAACCGCAGTCTTGGATCAATGAAAACAACAACTTTCTTATCGCTATTACTTACAACTTTTAGTCCGGCTTTGATTTCGGAAGCCAAACCGCTTTCGTATGTCGGCGGCACGATGGTGATGCAGGAGAACGACGAGACGGGGCACACGGTCTCGTTGGATTACACGTTCATCCCAACGAACGCGTTCGGCTTTTACCTCAAACAAGAGGAGAACGGTAAAGAGATCCTCATGGTCACGCCGGAGTTCAATACGCTGCTGAAACGATGGAACCTGCCCGATGGCCAGGGGAACATTTTTAACATGACTGGTGCCGGCCTGGCACGTTACCAGGGTAACAATCAGCCGTGTCTCTGGACTGCGTTCCTAGCCGACTACGAGTCGCGTCGCTGGTTTTTCTCTTACGAGCCGCGGTTTGTCTGGGACGGCGATATCGAGAAATCAGTCTGGCAGCGAACACGCATCGGCATAGCGCCCTATCTCGCTAAATACAACGACTTGAACACCTGGATCATGTTTCAGGTCGATCATCATCCGGCGAAGCACGACCATTTCGTGGCGACGCCGCTGATCCGCTTCTTCTACAAAACCTACCTATTCGAGGTCGGTTACAGCAGCAATCAACACATCATGATCAACTGGCAAATTCAATTTTAAGGAGGAAAACATGAAAAATTATCTACTAACACTCGTCGTCATCTTTGGCCTAACGGCAGCTGTTTCTGCCGACACAATCAAGGCCACAGTCAACGGAATGGTCTGCGGCTTCTGCGCAACCGGAATTGAAAAAACCTTCAAGGCTCAGCCGGAAGTTAAAACCGTGGATGTCGACCTGGAAAACAAGCTGGTCACCATTCAGACAAAGCAAGGGCAAACACTGCAAGACTCAAAAATTAAGAAGTTGCTCGGCAACGCCGGCTACTCCGTCGTCGCTGTTGCACGACAGAAATAATGAACGTGCGAACCATTATTCTGGAGATCCTGACAATTCTCAGCTCCTTTAGCACGCTTATATGCTGTGCGTTGCCGGCAGCGCTCGTGACAATTGGAGCAGTCGGCTTACCGCAATCGCAACGCGCCATGTCCCGCTGATTCCGCGCGGGCAAGGTCCTGTATGCGACTGCGGCGTTGGTCGGCACGCATTTTTTATTTCTCCGCGGTGTTATACGTCATTGGTTTCTTCTTCGCATTTCTGCTCTCCCGGATCGTTTGAATCCCGACTACTTTCAGCACCGATCGCTGAGATGCAGCCCCAACCCCAATTAGCTTTCTTGAGACTGTCGGCATTATCTCCCAGTACTTCACGCATCGACAGCACACACTTCATCACACCAGGGCTTCGACTCTCGCCTGAATGTCGTTTCGAATTTGCGTGTGCCTTCCGGCCGTTACTGGCCCGTACCTTTGCCGGCGGCCTCGGCCTGTTGCATCCTTTTCGCCATCTCCGCTTTCACTGCATCAAGGTTGAAGCTTGCGCCTCGCTGCATCGGCGGGTAATCGAGGAACGTCTGGAGTTCCTTGCCCATCACCTGCTGGACAAACACAAAACGCCAGAATTGGAATTTGAACCAATCGAAGTATTGCTGAGCGCCGTCTTTTGTTCCGTTATTGGGCCAGCCCTGGCGCTCGAATGGGTCCAAGCGCAGGTTGATTAAATATGGTACATCAACATGTGTCTTCTCACCGAGCCAGCCTTGGGGCTGGTCAATAAAACGATACTTGTAGTCATCGATTCGCACCGCGCCGACTGTGCTTTCACCGAGGTAGAAGATTTCGTGACGGTTCGATGGCCCTTTGCCAGTGATGGCAGCCGTCTGGTCGTAGCCATCGAGGTGATTCTTATAGGTCCGATCGCCGAGTTTTACGCCTTTAAGCAACTGATCGGTGATGTTCGGGTTACCGGCGGCATCGAGGAAAGTTGGGAACCAGTCCAGTCCGGAGAAGATGCCGTTCTGCACGGAATCTGCCGGCACATGACTGGGCCAGCGCAGAATGCACGGCACGCGGAAGCCGCCTTCGAGGACCGTCCCCTTGGACTGAGCGAATGGTGTTGTTCCGCCATCGGGCCAGGTGAAAAGCTCGGTGCCATTATCGGTGGTAAAGACGACGATGGTATTATCGTCAACGCCGAGATCCTTCAGCTTCTGCATAACTAGACCGATGTCGTCATCGAGCTGGGCCATGCCTGCTTCCTCTTCCGACCAACCATTCACCGAATTGCGCATCTTCTCGTATTTGTCGGGAAGATGGGTGACGATGTGCATGCGTGTCGGATTAAGCCAGCAGAAGAACGGTTTGCCGTCATTTTTGGCTTTCTCGATGAAAGCCAATGCGAAGTCACGGATCTCGTTATCCACGGTTTTCATCCGTTCAGGATAAAGTGTGCCAGCATCCTCTACCTTTTGTTTGCCTATCTTGCCCCATCGCGGCATCACGGTGGCGTCGTCGGTTTCGGTGGCCCAAGAATGGACCATGTTGCGGGGGCCAACCTTGTCTAACAAGTCCTGCGGGTAATTAGGGTGGGCCGGGTCTTCCATCGCGTCGAGGTGATAGAGATATCCGAAGAACTCGTCGAACCCATGGACAGTTGGCAGAAACTCATTCAGATCGCCGAGATGATTCTTACCGAACTGACCGGTTGCGTAACCCTGCGCTTTAAGTGCCGTCGCGATCGTACAGGCTTCAGCCGGTAGACCGGTTTTGGCGCCCGCCTGGCCGACTGTGGTCATGCCCGTCCGAATTGGCAATTCCCCGGTGATGAAGTTCGCCCGGCCCGCCGTGCAACTCTCGCCTCAGCGTAATAGTCGGTGAACAGCATCCCTTCCTTGGCAAGCTTGTCGAGGTTTGGCGTTCGCCCTGCCATCATGCCGCGATGGTAGGCGCCTATGTTCCACATGCCGATATCATCGCCCATGATGAACAGGATGTTGGGTTTCTTGTCTTGCGCCTGGGCTGGAGCGACCGCACTGAAAAGCGCAGCCGTGGTTGTAAGCAGCGACAAACCGTTACGTATTAAGTGTCGTTTCATTTTTGTTTATTGTTGTTGTTTGGTTTCGCGTGTGTGGAGGGACAGTTGAATTAAACCGTGACTCATGAAATTTAAGCTATCTTGCTCATCTAAACCGCCCGACTCCTACTCCCATTCCCATCGGTCCCCAGCCCATGCCCCAACCGCCCCATGCACCCCACTGCATTGCTTCATCTTGGTACATCTCAGCGGTCTCGAGATTCTCCTGCGCAATGTTATTTGCGGCGCGGAGTTGTTGGTAAGCCTGGTACTCGTGCGGTCCACCGACATACGCTTGGTTATGTGCCGCGTCCGGGAAAATGTAGTAGGTTCTCCCTTGCCTGTTGATCATGGCCACATGGCCCGGCTGAAGCTGTTGGAGCTTTTGTTGCTGCGCAGGCGTCTTGGGGGTGATCACCTTAAAGCCGGATGCCACAAGCAAGCTCTCCTTGTTCTGCGTGCTGCTTGTTGTACTGCAACCGACCGTCAACGCTAACAGAGCGATGACGCTGATGGTGTTGAATGAGGTTCGTATCTGTTTCATTTTGCTTCCTCCCTGCTTTGGTTTCATTTGGTATCAACGTGAGTCGGACACAAGGTTTTTCTAATTAGTTCCTTTTTTGTTTCACGTTTGTCACTCTTTTGTCACATGATTGTCACTTTCCGAAATGCCGACGCGCCCCGACCGGCGAATCTGATCGCAACCGCGCAAGCGTGACTAGGGTTACTCTCATGCTTGATTTCATTCGTCGGGCTCCGTTCGTAGACACGCCCGATGCCCTTCTAGCCCGCCGCCCGGTGTGCCCAATAAGCAACCGTAAAGATGCGCAGGCCGGTCTTGAGTAGATATGGGACTTTAGTCGTACTACTTTAGGCGGAGGACGTGAATTGGTCCTACCAGCTAACGCCGGATGTTCAGATGCGGGGCAGCATCAGCAATTGCCAAAGCGGCAGGCAGAGCAACACCCACGCAAGAATCATAAAAACGATCCGCACGAGCTTGAAATGAAAGCGCTGTCCGATGGCCGTAATTAAAAGTACGGTGGCGAGGAAAACAGTGATACGCACGTACTGGTCTCCCGTCTCGCCGGATTTTGTGCCTTGTTCGGCGACTGCCGAAGCTTCCTTGCTCAAGCCAAGGAACTGCTCGTGCTTCGCGTCATGATATTCGGGCATGAAGATCGGGCCCGGAGGCGCTTGCGCGTTGTTAAAAGGATCTGTGCTCATCCAAGCTGCGAATGCGGGGCGGTACTCGTCGCGAAAACGCCGCTCGAAGAACTCCGCCGCCTGCTGCTGGCCACCGAGCTTGGCGGTGAGCCAACTGTTGAAGGTATCGCTGTCGTAGATCCGCTCCTCTCCAGCCAGGGTGGCAAGGCCTTCGGCAGTAACTCGAAGCCGGTTCGCCTTGGCGTACTCCTCTGCGCGTCTTCCAGCCCACGATGCTGCCTGGTATCCGCTCCAGGCGGTGGCCACGGCGACCAGGGCAAGGATTAGCGCCTCGATTATTTCAATCACTTCCAAACGGGACTGAGATGTATCACCGCTGTCGCGCACTTGGTTTAGTTTTCTAATTACATAGCCTAGCGGTCCAACCGACTCTAGCATGGCAAACTCTTCTCTGCGGAATCACATCCGACTATTAAGAGTCGGCCGGCAGCAGGTGTTCGTTGGTCCGTCTTGAGCTCGACGGAATCAAATGGCCATTTTGATCGAAGCTAAGCAGGATGATCCAATCAAACACGGCACCGGGCCATTTGCCATTCGGCAGAAAACTTTTCGGGTTTGCTCCCAATCCAGCGAGCAGAGCCGGAATGTATGGGTGACGCCAACAGATGAGAATCACTTTTCCCTGCTGGTTCGCACGCAAGTCAGCCGCCAGGTCAGCCGACTGAACGTTGCCGAAACGCGTATCGATTTTCAAATTCGCTGCCCTTGCAAATGGTTCCATCGTTAAACGCGGCCGATGGCTCTTCTTTGAGTCTTTAGCAGCAAAAATGACCTGCGGTTCCCGCCGCTTGGAATCCACGGTGAACTTTAGAAAGTAATCCTTGTATGCCTCGGCCCGCTTTTCTCCTAGCGGCGAGATACCTTCGCCGCTATCCGCGTCTTCCGCATGACGAATAATCAATACCACGGCGTCCTTCGGTCCTTCTTGAGCAGTCGCCGCGACTACGAACGCGGAAGCAAAAATGACTGAAATCAAGAGGCGGCTATGCATGAATGTCATGATTCAGACGCGTACGGGGAATGTCAACAAGCGTGTTGGCGACTAGTCAGCAGAGCGCCTTCGTACGTGTTTAGCGGCAGTTTAGGTACGGGAACTTTCGAAAGCGAATCAGTTTAGCCAAAGGCGCCTCTCATGCTAGTCCGCCAGTGGACGGATTGACTTATTCGCTCCCGCTCATTTCGGCCTCTCGGCTTAACCCATCTATGTCGCTCGCATCCGTGCGGCTCCATTCGCTGTGGCGAACCTGGGCAGCGCCCGGCCTCGAGGTCGATCCAGAGGTCAATGCTGAGCGCTCCTCTGCCTCGCCCCGGTAACGGGGAGAGGATTGAGGTGAGGGGTATTCGTAAACGGCTGTTCAAAAGACGAGTTAATAGTTAGAATCAATCGTTGTGGAACGCGCTCGGTTGCTGCGAAAGAAGGCGACGCAGCCTGAACGTATTCTTTGGCGACACTTACGGAACCGAAATTTCGCAGGCTACAAATTTCGCCGACAGCATCCGTTCAAAGATTACGTCTTGGATTTCTATTGTCCCACTGCAAAGCTGGCTATCGAACTAGACGGCGGTGGACATAATTATCATGCAGGCCAAATTCGCGACCGCACGCGGTCGGAATTCCTCGCGCGCCATGGGGTCATTGTGTTGCGATTCTGGAATCATCAGGTCCGCAGAGAACTCGATAGCGTCTTGCGAGCAATCTGGTTCGCACTCGGGGAGCGACAGCAAAACGAACCCTCAACTTCATCCTCTTCCTTTGGAAAGGGAGAGGCGAGGTCTAACAGGCGTTCAATTTGAAATAATTTATGCGATTTGCCGATGTGCTCCTCGGGCTTGGCAGGCACTAAGAAACACGAGTTTTTCGACGGTATGTACGCGATACGCGGCACCGTTCCGCCTCGCCCCGCTTGCGGGGAGAGGATTGAGGTGAGGGGGCGTGCTCAATCCGAGAGGCAAGGTCTAACGCGCGTTCTGTTTGCAAAGTAACCAGTGCGTATGGAATTGGAAACTATACACTGATCTCACCCGTGCGTTGAGCGATTGGCACATTGTGGCAATTATGGCACGAAAGGCTGCCAGAAGTGAATCGCGCTTTCAGCGCTGGCGCTTCTGGGGTGCAATTTAGTCCTGGTAGTCCTGGTCATTGCGCCAGGTTGACCGTGAATGCTGCGTCTTTGGCGCTAAAACAACTACCCGAAGCGTTTCGCAGGGAAATCGATGAAGCGCTTACACTACATCAACGCTGATCTTCGAGACCTGGTTCTTACGCAGCTTGGCTCTCACTTCATGCTCCAAGAGCGTTGGGTCCACTCCATTTGGAAGGTACAGGAGAAACACCATGCGTCCTTTATCCTCGTAGAGTGAGGAGCTTTGCAGCCTGCACTTATGTGAAATAAGCAGGGACTGCACGGCATCGAAGACGGGCTTTGGATCTTCGGTTTCGTCGCACGCGAGCCCGACTACCACGACCATGATCGCTTTGCCGGTGAGTTTTGGGTTGTCGAGCAGAGTCCTGAATCGCAACAGCGCGCCTATGCCGAAGATGACAAAAGCGAGCGTTTGGCTGGTTCCGCTTAGTTCAGCGACGACCGCGCCGACCACGCCAAGGAGTATGAGTGCCTTGCGTTCCTCAAAATCCCTCAGTGGATCCCGGAGTGACGCCCGACGCGGATGCCATGCGATAGCAAACGCGCAGCCGACCGCCAAAGTAAGACTCAGGAACAGTCGTAGAATGAACGAAGGATGGGCGAACTGTTCGACACTTCTCTGGATCGACACCCATGAATTACCCTTCGGATCGACACCTCCAGTGGCTCCGGCCTTGGCCATCTCTTCCGCTGGATTGGCGCCGAATGCTGCCGAGGAGAACAAACTGACAATTGCGATGCCAACTATCGCACTGACGGTTCGTAGCGTCCGTCGAAGATGGCGATTAGACCAGAAAAGATGTGACCGCATGGTCGAGCTGACCCGCATTTTTTCTCTTCGCACTCGGCGTTCAACACGAATTATTTTCGACGTGTTCAATTTCGCTGGAGACATTTTTTCTCGTTAGCCGCAACCTGGCGCCAATTTCCCGCCAGCGCACGGCTGTACCCAGCATGCTACTGCGAGATTCACTGCCCCGACAATATAAACTTTCCTATTTAATAGACTGGCACCGACTGACCCTGGTTCTTTACGAAAACCACATTGCCTCCCGTCCAGGATGCGGTGTAGGAGTATGTCTGCCCAGCTTGTATCGTCAGGGTTTGTCGCGTAGGGGGGGTACCGGCCTGAAAGGGATCGATTCGGGCGATAAGGCTGTGCTGACCTGCCGATAGGTAGCCATTGTAGTTTTGGCCCTCAGTAAGGGTTGCCACGTCCTTCCCATCAATGGATAAGACAAGAACAAGACCGCTCCCAAAATTTGCGGCCCGGTAGACGAGTAAACGGCCTGAATTCGCAGGTATTGGCGCGGTGGCCTGATTCGTTGCGCACCCGGTGAAGATCAGGCCGGCACAAGCCAGACTGACGATGTAAATGATCAAACTATATTTTTTCATGCTTTGGACTCCTTTCGTTTTAAATTCGCGCCCATCGTGTTCCTCAAAAGTTCGTACGTCAATGAGAGTTTAGGCCCATATTCATTTCGAGTCTTTCACCATGCTGCTTTGGCATTTGGTAGTCTATAGGACTTTACGGCAATGCACTGCATCCACTGATTTTCGAACAGGAGGATGGATAGGAACCAGAGGCGCATGAACTTTGTTCGCTTTTTTCGGAATTGTCGTCTCTCCTAGGTTCCCAGTCCGTCATCTCGCGAGCTGCTCAAGGCATTCATCATCGGTTCGCTGGAAATCCCGATGAGTCCGCCAAAAGCCTGATTCAACTCCAGGATCAAGAAATAGCGCCCGACACGGCAACGGCCGAGACCATTAAAGCGAGAATGGCGGTACCATTGGGTGGTGCGAGGACACTGAAGCCGACGAAAATAATTGCGAGCCAGAAGACAAGGATGATGAGCATCGGTATTGAGATTGAGGGCACCGACTGCGCGGCGAGCAGCGACCGGACCTCGTCAAGAGCTGTGAGTACACTCGCTGCCTGCGCCTGGAGGCTGCGCTGCGTGTCGTCGTTAGGAGCGAGATGTTGGATCGCACCATAGGCGATATTGCCTATTTGGATGTTGGGAGTGTAGGACGCCGGTCGCTGCATTTCTCCCGGCCATATTTGCCGAATTCCTTCCTCTACGCTGTCGCGAATCCGCGCGCGCTTCAACGGCTTCTGGTCCATAGGCGACCAGCACCCGGTTGAGGAAACGCGACCTTCGCGGCCATCTGGATTACCTCGCTTCGTTGGGCGTCGTACGCGCCTTTAGCCGAGCTTACCAGCAGCCCTAACGCCAGGGCTGACATAGTCGCTACCAGGCCCATTGCCAATTTAACCGCGTCCTTACTTTCCGAGTTCAAGTGACTCTCAGGAAGAAGCCCGTGAAGAATTCTCCCGGCCAACACGGCTGCGATGAGACACGCCAGCACGATGAGCGATGTGAACGTCGTATTCATGTTTGCGTTCTTCGTCTGTCTTCTTGTGGCTTGAACCAAGCTCGCCTAAAAGCAGCGTCAGAACTGGATGCAACACAACCACCGGCCACAGCAGTGGGCCGACCCATTCACCGGCGGAAGTTGTTTTCCGTCAATGGTCGTCGTCGCGCCAGGCGAACCGAGCAGTGGTTTGAATTTCCGCTTCACTAAGAGACGCAGCCGCCAAACGGCGACGACGAGCATCCCGCAAAGAAAGATCTGTCTTGCTGATTTCATAGGGGGCTGATCTGGTTGGTTGATGTTGGCCAAGATCACACTTTGTCATACCTGCCGAGACGTGCCTATGGGACTTTAGGGCTATAGGTCTATCGACGCGTTCAATCGTTGAATCCTTGCAGCTGTGTACTGCAACGCTTTTGACGCGTCCCGCGGGGAGATGCTGACGCGCCAATTACCGTCCCGGAGCAGCAAAGCAGCCGGTGCCGCCTTGGGGGCAAACTACGACGTATGTCCTGCGTTTGCCGCAGCCAGTCACGCCGATCGTGTATTCGAAGCGCTGCACTCCGTAAGCGGAAGCGAAGCGTCCCTGCACTGCAGGCTGGCTTACGTTCGTAGAAAGAACAGTTCCGGTTGCTGATGGACAGTTCATGTCAAACTTGGCGCGGCTTAAGGCTGTTTGAATCGCTATCGCCTGGTTGCTTTGAACAAGTTGCTGCTGCGTCTGGCATCCCACCGTCGCAAGCACGCCGATGAGCGCCACGAATACGAATCTCGTAATTGATAGTTTCATTGGTTTGTCAGTGCTGAGTTTACAATTTTGTCACACCAACTGAGAAATGCCTATAGGATTTTAGGCCTATGCCATGCACTGTCTCGCCGTGCCCAACGCGAGGCTAAGGGCGGTCAGTGGATTGCAGTTTTCATAGTTCATTGAATTTTATCACTCGACTCGTTCTTTCCCTCCAACTGCTGTTGCAGATAGTCTGGGAGAGGGTGATGAGGTAGTCGGGCCGGTGGCCTGACATTTCTTGATGAAGAAGTCCTTGATGTCTTTAAATTTCGCTGCGCGGGAGCTGTTTGGGAGAACCTTGGCACCGGAAGCATCGACTGCTATCGTTTGGCGAAGAGTCCCTGATCTGTCCGTAAGCCAGGCAGCGCCTACGGAATAAATTTCCGTCTTATCTGCTATTGTTTTGAGAGCAGAAATCACGATGCCCTGTTGCTTAGGGTTAGTGCTGACCGCAAATGCGAGATTAGTACCATCCGACGTACGAAACGCCTTCAATTTCACTGGAAGACGGTCACTGCCCAGTCCGAGTATGGCCGCCAACTCCGGGGCTATTGATTCTGCGATGCCTTGTGAAAGCACCCATTCTTCCACTTTGGAAAGGTCGGCCTGTTCAGGGTAAGAAGGTGTTGGAGTAGGATGCTGACCTAACAAAGGAACCGCGATAAGCGCCAATGCCGCGATGAGAAATTTGCGGCAGTGTCTTTTCAGCACCCGAAAAAGCCGGGAGTTCACGCCGCTTAAAAATTCACTCCGCCTTGAATGAACGGGCCATTCACTGCGATTTTGTTAGTGAACCCTTCTTGCTTATAATCGTACTTTAGGTAACGCCAGCCGGCCTGTGCCCAGAACCATCGGCTGATTTGAAATTCGAGACCGCCTTGTAGCTGGTAGCTCCAATCGGAGCTGTCCACCGGCTCTCGGGCAATCGTCCGCCCTTCGCGGTGGATTTCGAACGCGGAGCCAGAGTTGGCGTCAAATCCACCTACATCGCCTTCCGCGTAAAGCGACGTGGCCCTCCAGATCTTGACTTTCCCGCGCGTGCCGATCACGGGATCAACCCAACCGGTCGAACCCGAGAAGTCCAACTTGTTGCGGATTCCGAGTAGCCGGCGAAGAATGACCAGGCGTGCATCGCCGTTATTGAAAATGCTGAGATCGCCCTCCAGATAGGTATAGCGCGCGCCGGCGAAGAGAGCGAGCCATGCCTTATCGCAATTGATCAATCGATAGCCGACGAATCCTCCCGCCCCCCCGACCTTGAGGTGCACATTGGCATTAGTAAAAAGTAAACCGGGCAGCGTAGCCGAATCACCTACCTCCATGTACTGACCGTCTCCGAAGAATTCCCACCGGCGATAGCGAATGTCGGCCGAGAGCGCGATGGGAACGTGAGTCAGATGTCGGAACATCTGGTCGAACCTGACGTCTACGTCGCTGACCACTCCCTTTACTCCGACATCGCCCGACACACCAGCCAACCATCCAGGAGCGCCGATGCGAATTTCGAGCGTCTCAGGCGTTTGGCACCAAGGCTGTGGCGGCGGAGGCGGAGTTTCTTTTGAAATGTCGTACTCCGATCCCGCGAAAAGGACTGGCGTCGAAAGGATGACCGTGGCGAATACTGCCCTCGCAAGGAGATGCAATTTTGTTTTCACGAGCCGATCTTTACCGTGGCCAACGCCCAAATCCGAGAAAAATAAATTGTCCATTAGTCGGATATGTCTCACTGGTTTCAGTCTCCTTAGTCCTGTTCGTTGGCACTAATTTGAGCGCAATCATGCGATGCCTAGTGCCATGCGTCTATAGGACTTTAGGGCTATAAGCAATGTTTGGGTTAACAATGGACGATTAAAAAAATCGGCCTCCTGATGAAAGGAGGCCGATTCACAACCTGTTAGAGAGATTGCTCGCGCTTAGTGGAAAAAGAAGCGAACACCGGCGCCTACGAGGTGCTGCCCCAGATCGCGATTTTCGCGGGTATTGAGCTGGGTGCTCGTGTAATCGAGGTAGTGATATTCGATAAACGCGCTGAATCTCGGATTAAAGAAGTAATCTGACCCGGCGACAACTTGCCACGCCAGGTCCGCATGATTTGCCCCGCCGCCAGTGTTGATTGGGACTCTACCGGTTACAGGATCCCGAACCTCGACCCCCGCAGATTCGGCATAATAAATGCCGACACCGGCGCCCGCGTACGGCTGAAATCTTCCGTTTCCAGGTGCGAATCGCAAGATGAAGTTCCCCATGAACGCGCCTGTATTGATCCAAGTGGTAACGTCGCGCTGTGCGACAGTGTCACCAAAGCGGTCCTTCAGGGTGAAGTCAGCGCCTCCCCGAAAGCCATTGTAAAAGAAGTCGCCTTCGACCGTTGGACGAACTACACCGCTGCCAAAGACGTAACCGAGTTTAACGCCGCCG
>WNGC01001255.1_pt1 | contig 15340 bp, 5 predicted proteins | sample 5400051 | NCBI WGS metagenome assembly WNGC01 (sample SAMN13153368, study PRJNA577476) | soil metagenome | isolation source: 20 cm soil or saprolite under grassland replicate 2 | place: USA:California | collected 2016-06-15 | reverse complement strand
CGCTCTGGGGCTATGAGGCCGGGGCGTTCACTCGTACAGTCGACACGCACGTGGCCGGCCTGCGCCAAAAGCTGGAGGACAATCCCGGCCGGCCCGAGCTTATTCTTACGATCCCTGGAGTCGGCTACAAGTTTGTGGGGATTAAGTCAGACGCAATTTGAGCAAGCCCAGCCTCGATGTCGCCTAGTCGGCGGCGCCTCGGCAATTCCCATACTCCCTGTTCTCCGTTCATCCCTTAACTTCAGCACGCACTCCACTCTCTGACTAACCAAACACCTTGGTCGCGCTCTCATAGTCGAGGTCTGTCAAATGTAAAATTATTCGTATCGTTGTAAGACTGTTTTACATGTGCGTTCCATGATTAGCAGACTGTAACTTAATAGAGTGACTTGTAACTTGACATTGTCCCGCTGATGGCATGTGAAGTACTTGTTAATTACCGTCATCTCGCTGGTAATTTTGTTCTGTCGCAACGAAGTAATGTCGCCGCGCTCTTAATCTCCTAACACTGCAGGCCGGTCGTTACAGGCGGTAACCAATACAGACTGCGCTCGGCGACGGACGCAGAGGTTTGCAGGTTGGCTGATCAGGTAAGGAGGCGGCATGGTTGTAGGAAAAATGTTTTACCGGTTCGGGTTGCCCACGCTTCTTTTGTGTTTTGCAAGTCTCCCCTTGAGTGCTCAGTCTTTCCGGGTTCAGTGCCCGACAGTCACGACCCTTCATTCAACAGCACCGGCTGTCCCCAATCCGGTCGGTGGCTCGATCAAGTGCCAGCAGATTTCCGGGGGTGATGGCCTCGCCACGATGGGAGATGGCACCCAGACCTATCTCTTTTCCTTTGGCCCTCTTTCTGGCCTGAATGACATCGCGAGCGGACTGCCGGGGACACAACCCGCAGCCGTGTTTAATACGCCGTACGACCCGAACGCCACGACGGGTCCTGCGATAAATGGTGCCGTTGGTCTCGTTGCGGATCCTGAGGCAGCTGACCCAAGCCATCCGTTCACGGGTCACGTGGACCCGCGGGCGATCATGGACGTGGGAGTCATGAATGGAAATATTCCGGCGCCCATGATGGCCATTGACGAAGATGACGAGTTCTTCCTGACGCTCACGAACGTGGGGATGATCATGCGCCCGGACCTTTTCGAACAGCACACGGTCCACTTCCACGGCTACCCAAACGCATCGGCCTTTTACGACGGTGTGCCGGACGCGTCCGTGGCCATCAACATCGGGGGAAGCTTTACCTATTACTACCTGGCTCCGGACGCGGGGACGTATTTTTGGCACTGCCACATTACGCCTCCTGAGCACCTGCAGATGGGCATGGTAGGGCAGTTGTATGTGCGGCCGCGCCAGAACCGTGTGTCATCTGGCACTCTCTACGCCGGGCTGGTAGCTCAACAAAACGACCTGCGGACGAAGTGCGGTAATGACATTCTCTGCTCGAGTCCGCTGCCATTTGGAGGGGATAACGGCGTCGCGCATTTGAATGACAAAGGCGGGCATCCCACCAAGTACGCTTACAACGACGGCGATGGCTCAACAGCCTATGATGTTGAGTTTCCGATTCAAATCCACGGATTTGATCCTAGCTTCCACTTTGTCGGAATGACGTTCAACCCGGAACAGTTCGTGGACATGAAAGATAAATACTTCCTGCTGAACGGGCGCAGCTACCCGGACACGATCAACGAAACCGGTTTCAAAGACACGAGCCTAGGCGGCGGCAACTCCAACTTCGTGGGCCAACCGCTCGCGTCGTCCGCGATTTACACGCAGGACGTGGACGGCGTTGCTCGCCCCTCTCAGCCACTACCGACGGTCATCAACATTCCGGCGGGCGGGAAAGCGCTTCTGCGCATATCCGACCTGGACGTTACCGAATATCAAACGCTGGCCTCATTGGGAATTCCCATGCACGTCATCGGGATCAACGCACGCCTGCTGCGTGATTTGGCTGGGAACGACCTAACGTATTTCTCAAACTCGATTACTTTGGCTGGCGGCGAATCCGTTGATGTAATTCTGGACGCGAGCGACACCACGAAGTACCCGTCGGGCAGCAAGTTCTATCTCTACACGCCCAACCTAGACCACTTGTCAAACGATGCCGAGAACTTCGGCGGGCTGATGACCGAAGTCAATATCCTGTAGCAGGAGAGCAGCGATGAGCCAAATGAATACGAAAACACGGTTCGCGGTAGCACGACTGATTCCGGTGCTTGTGGCAGCGGTGGCTGTGCTGTTCACGGCCACGGCACATGCTGCGGCGCCCGGCATCACGGGCACGAGCTTCAGTTTCAGGGCGGGAGCCAATTACATCAGCCAGCCAGATGGATCGATGGTGTATTCGTGGGGTTACGGCTGCGTGAGTGCCCCGTCCGGCTTTCTACCAGCCCCTGGCGGGACAGTTCTTGCCGGAGCCAATTGCCCCACGATGCAGATCCCGGGTCCCACGATTATCGTTCACGAAGGGGACGTGGTCAGCGTGACGCTCACGAACAATTTACCGGCGGCCGCAGGCAATACGTCGATCTTGTTCCCCGGTTTCAATGTAGCGACGAGTGGCGGCACGGCAGGCGTGCTGACGCGAGAAGCCACTCACGGTACCCCAGTGACTTACACCTTTACGGCGACCACGCCTGGCACCCGCGCCTACTACAGCGGAACGCAAGGCGACCTGCAGGTTGAGATGGGCCTCTATGGCGCGATCATTGTGCTCCCTGCCAGTGTTCCCACCGGTTGCACAGCAGTCTCGGGGACCTTGGCCGACGGTCAACCTGATTTCCGGCTAGCGGCTTCCGCGTATGACCATCCAGCGACGTGCTACGACCGGGAATATCTCTTCCAGTTTTCCGAGATGGATCCGAAGATCCACCAGCAAGCGGAAGAGCAAGCGGGCAAGGCGTGCACCACTAACGCCGGATGCATGAACGTCGCTACCGAGAATTATCATCCCGCTTACTACATGATTAACGGACGTTCCATGCCGGATGACATGGACCCAAACTATGCTGCGGAGTATCCGCACCAGCCCTATAACGGCAATCCCCATATGCATCCAGGCGAGTTGGTATTGTTGCGAATTATCGGCCAGGGGCGCTGGCAGCATCCCTTCCATGAACACGGAAACCACGTGCGCATTCTGGCGCGGGACGGAAATCTGATCTTGGCCAATGAGACGGCCACTCCAGCGCACTTGGCCGGACCTCTGCTTTTCACTACGACCACGACTCCGGGCTTGGCGATGGACGGAATCTTTTATTGGACCGGCAAAGGGCTCAACTGGGATGTCTATGGCCACGCACCGGGTGGCGTATACACCGATACGGCGTTCCCTGCATATCTGGGCTTGCCAGTCGTATGCACACCTGACGCCAACGGTTACTACACGGCTCAACCTCTTGCGCCCAACTATTATGAATGGTGCGCGGACCACAACAGAGCTCTTGAAGTTCATCCCTTCGGCGATGTCGGAAGCGGCGGGCCAGTAACACTGCCCGATGCCAACATTCTAACCAATGGTGCATGGTACGGCGGCAGCCCGTATCTCGGACCAGATGCGACCACTCGGGCTACCGGTCCCACAGGGAGTACTCCGCCATCGGGAACCGTCGCGAACTCGCCCACCGGCGAGGCTGGCTTTGCCTTCATGTGGCACTCGCACAACGAGCGCGAGATCACCACGAACAACATTTTCCCTGGCGGCATGATGATGATGATGTTGGTGGATCCCCAGGCGTTTACCATCGATGAAACGCTTTAAGGCAGAGGAGAGAGAACAATGGAATCCAAGACACTAAGAACGATCCTGAAGACAGCCGTACTCGCGGTAACAGTTCTGCTCCTCACTGCGGGTGCGTCCTATGCGCAGGTAAGTTTGACCGCGCAGCCAACCACCGTGACGCTGCCGGATGGGCAGATCGTCCCCATGTGGGGTTTGTTCTGCGTGGCGGGTAGCAATACGGACCCTGCTGCGGGTCCGACTTGCACTGCTATGAACGGCGCTGCACAGACGGGCACCAGCTGGCAGCCGCCGCTTATTCGTGTCAAAACGGGGACCACGCTGTCGATAGGGTTGACGAACAGCCTCTCCTTTACCACGCCTACAGCTGGTACGAATACCGTGCCGACTTCGCTTGTGATCGTAGGCCAGCTGGCTACAGGTCAGGGAACTACCGCGACGACAACGACGAGTCCCGTTCACGGCGCGCAAAGCACAACGTGGCCTATTGCCGGCGATTCGACAGGTCCTCAGTTTACTCCTCCCGATCAGCATCGGCGTGTCCAGTCGTTCGCAAATGAAGTGCTTGTAGGAACCCCTGGCAGTTTGACTTGGCCTACTCTTAAGGCTGGCACGTACCTGATTGAATCGGGAACTCACCCCTCCATTCAGGGCCCAATGGGTTTGTACGGAGTCCTTGTCGTCACGGATACGAGTGTGTCTCCAGCCGTCGCTTATCCGCCTGTCGGCTCGACCGGGGCTGTGACCTATGCTGCGGATGTTCCCCTGCTACTCAGTGAAATTGATCCCGTACAGAACCGCGCCGTCGATGCGGCGGTGCGCGCAAGCGGTTTCCTCGAGACAACAGTGTGGTCTGGCCAGCCAGGCCAGTGCGGCAATCCAACCTCGACAACCTTCGGTACCTGCTATCCCCCGGCGGTGAATTACGATCCGCGCTACTACCTCATCAACGGCGTCGGCTTTGACAAGACCAATGCGAGTCTTTCGGTATTTGCGACAACGCCTGCCACTGTCACGGGAACGGTCCTTGTGCGTTTCGTGAACGCGGGCCTGCGCATGCACGTTCCTTCCGTTGTTGGCGCGCAAACAGGAGCCGGGCTGGCCTCCGGGTTCGCTTTGATCGCGGAAGACGGCAATGTTCTGCCCGGAATCCCCAGGGTCCAGAGCGAAGTATTTCTACCCGCGGGCAAAGTATACGACGTGATGATCAACGCGCCGGCTACTGGGACCGACCTTCCTATGTTTGACCGGCAGTTGAGTCTATCGACCAATAACCAGCGTGATGGTGGCATGCAGGGTTACATCAATGTGAACAGCGGCTCCCTTCCGGGGGCAGCTGCGACGGCCTCTGCTGTTAGCGAATCCTACTATTGCAACGCTGGCGTGACCTTGAACGTCTCGGATCCCGCCAAAGGCGTTCTGGCTAACGATGTGAACGCGAACGGTGCGAGCCTTGGCACGGTCAATCTTGTCAGCGGCGCCTTGACATTCAACTCGGACGGTACGTTTACCTACACTCAAGCCGCCACGGACACTACTTGCGGTGGATCATTCACTTACTTGGTGAATGGGACTCTGACAGCAACGGCCACGATCACGCGGTGCGACGCGGGGACGCCCAGCTGCTCTGCTTTGGGAGGGGCGCCGACGGCGGTCGCAGACAGTTACAGTAGCAACATCGCGTCGCGGCTACAGATCGCGCCGCCAGGAGTGTTGGCGAACGATACGGATCCTCAAGGGCATCCGCTAACGGCTGCTGCTGCCACTAATGTTGCGGGGGGCACTGTCACGCTGAATGCGGACGGCTCGTTTACGGCTGCACCGACTACACCCCCAGTCGGAAGCGCAACAGCAGCAGTTACCTTCCAGTATCAGGCAGTGAACTCGCAGAAAACGGCCAGCACCGCGGCGACGGTTACGGTGACGTTTGGTGGCGGCAGCGGACTCGTGGTTCACGTCTACGATGCCCCAAGCACTCTGCCGGGGAAGACCCCAGTCGCAATCACCGACTATCGCTGGATTATCGAGGAAGACCGCACGTTCCAGATTGATCCCGCGTGCCAGGTGAACACAACTCCCAGGCCAATCAGCAGTACTGGCGCGCCTTGTCCCGCTCTGCCGGTTCCGAGCCTCGGGACGAGTTTCCATACCAGCTACATGCCGGTGGTTGCGGCCGGCTGCCTCGGCACCGTCGCTTGCGAGGCTGGGCAAACCCTCTTGGGAGCTCCGGCTGTCTGTGACATCGGCAACGGCGCTTGCCGAACAACTGCCACGCAGCAGGCCCCGGTGAATCCCAGCCAGGTCCATCTGGACCCGAACAAGCATTACTACATCTCGATTCTGCCGGGTGATGCCGGCAACTCGTTTAGTTCAGGTGCGGGTGCACCGGCCGACTTGGGTGGTGGTAAATCAAGGCCATTCAGCATCGACCTCGACTGTCCGTCGGGTCCCGGCGGCGCGGATTTCACTCCCGGAACGGGCACTTGCGGGCACGGCATGGGCGGAGCTCCGATTACGCGGGCGCAGACGTCCGTGGATGTAAAGTTGCAGGAGACTCCATTCCCGACTTCAACGATTGCGGCGTTCGTGTTTGAGGATGACTGGCCGCTCAACGGTGAAGCCGACACCGGTGGCGGGATGGACGCCTATCCCACCGAGGAGATTGGACTGGGAGGGTTCGAGCTCGCGCTCTTCGACCAGGCTGGTGGCTTTGGTGATGCGACCGGACAGATGACCTACGACATGTTCAACATGCCGTTGTCCAACAGCTTGGCAGGCACAATCGATCAGATCTCGGGACTAGATGCATGCCCGATTTCAAAAAATCCGGACGGGCTCATCGGCATGATTGTCACCTGTCCGCATTTTGAGTCGGACGGTGTGACACTGTCCCCCCTAGCGGGCCAAGCGGTCATTAAGAACCTGATGCCTGGCCTGTACGAGGTGTTTGCGACGCCGGCCGCCGACCGCATTGCCCGCGGAGAAGAGTGGCTCCAGACCAATACCCTAGACGGAACGAAGCCCCACGAGGCTTTCATCAAGCAAGGCGAGCCGGCGTACTTCCAGGAGTTCGGGCCAGCGGGCTTCCATGTCAGCATCGGCTTCGCGAACCCGGCCATCATCAATGCCCGCAAGCCTGGAGTCAATGCAGGCTGCGCCAGCACTCCAGGATGCAACAACACCAATTCAATCAAGGGCAGAGTCACGACTGTGCGCATAAGCCGTTCGCCGGACGAGAGACTCTATAGCAGTGGTTCGTACGATGCCAACGGTTTCACTCAGTGCTTCGTGAGTCTTGGGGATCCGGACGCCGCAGATTTCGCTTTCACCAAGTGTGCCTCCGACGGTACGTTCAGCTTTAGCGGGATTCCCGATGGCAGTTGGAGAATCACGGTTTTCGACCAGTGGAACGACCTGCTCGTCGACGGCCTTTCGTTTCCAGTTGCGGTAACGGGCGGGCAGGCTTTCGACATGGGCGACGTTCCGATGCAGCAATGGCGCACTAATCTCTACACCCGGACGTACTTTGACCTGAACGGTGACGGAGTGTCAAATGTCGACCCCCAAGGGAATCCTACTGAGCCGGGTCTTGCTCTGCTCCCGACTAACGTCAGGTTCCGGGATGGCAGCTACTCCAACTTCAACAACACCGATCTGAACGGATTTGCCGGGTTTAACGAAATCTTTCCCTACTTCGCCTGGGTCGTAGTCGAGGCTGACACTACGCGCTACAAGCAGACGGGTGTACACGTGGTCTATGACGCCGGCGGACCCGCCGACGGCACACCCGGTGGAGCAAGCTCGACCATTGCGGACCACCTTGTAAACACGACGGAAGCAATCCATGTTCCCTCCAACCTCCGGGTACCAGGTGCCGTGTATTGCGCGAATGCGGACTGCAGCGGGGCATCGATCGCGACGGGTGCTGGTAATTCGTCCGCCCCATCCACTGGCCGCATTGATCCTCCCTGGGTTACGACCGAGGGCTGGCAGGGTTTTATCGGTAACTTTGAGTTCGTGGAATTCGGCAAGAAGCCGTTCGCAACAGGGGAGAATGGCGGCATCCATGGAGAGGTGATTTACGCCTCAACCCGGCCATTTGATGACCCGACGCTGCTGATCCACACCAGTTGGACCCCGGATGTGCCGGGAGTAACCATTAACCTCTATCAAGAGAGTACTGCGGCAGATGGAACCCAGGGCCTCAAACTGGTTGACCACACCACGACCACTAGTTGGGACGACTGGGCCCAGGGCTTCCGCTCCGACGGCGTTCCTAACATGAACTGCCCGGGCCAGGATGCCACCAGTCCTTTCTTCTTCACATTGGCCGGCAGCACCCAGTGGCTTGATCCGCAGCAGCGCGCCCTCCCCAACAGCAGCCAGTTCAAGTGCTACGACGGCATGCACGCGTTCAACCAGGTACAGCCGGCGCCTTACGACGGCAGGTATGAGTTCCCCAGCGTTACCAGCAGAAGCACCACGACGGGCGCGACCACTGGTACGAACTGCACGATTTGCGTCAACAACCCGACGAATGACGGAACTAAAATGTTGCCCGCCGGCAAGTACGTGGTCGAAATGATCGTGCCCCCGGGCTACGAACTGGTGAAAGAAGAAGACAAAAACATCCTGATTGGCGACAACTACATTGCGTCAGTGACTCAGCAGTTCGGCGGTTTGGGCAGCATTTTCATCCTGCCGGACCAGGCCGAGGTGAGCGGCCAGTACAACGCCAACAACGCACAGAATCCGACGAATAATCTGGGAAGCCAGCCACGACATGAGGGAGACACAGGCAGCGTTGAGACCTTCTGGCCCTGTGTAGGCGCACTGCGTGTGGTCCCCGACTATATCAGCCTTTTCCCGCAATCACACGAGGTAGCGCCTTTCGCGGGAGCTTCCCGCCATCTTTGCGACCGCAAAGAAGTTACGCTTACGGACCAGACCGCGGCCCTTGCAAAGTTCTGGATCTTCAGCTCGACGCACGTGGCTGCGCACTACAGTGGCATCATCACGGACGACTTCGCTTCGGAATTCGACCCGTTCTCGCCGCAATTCGGCGAGAAGTTTGCGGTTCCCAACGTGCCGGTATCCTTCAAAGATTTCAACGGAGTTGAAATTTCCCGCACGTATAGCGACCAGTGGGGATTCTTCAACGGCTTGAATTACTCGACCTGGGAAGTGAACCCGCCCAATCCGACCGGGTATGCCCCGACAATGATGATCACATGCATGAACGATCCGGGACCAATTCCCGATCCGGCGCACCCCGGCCAGACGATCACGGATCCTCTGTACAACTCCAACTACAGCCAGTTCTGCTATGAATGGTCCTTCATGCCGGGCCAAACAGCATACATGGATACGCCGGTGATACCCACATCAGCCTTCGCTGAGGGCTACAACCCGGTAGACTGCGCCTACCCGGATGCGACTCCGGCGATTTCGAGCGTGACGGGCGATTCGAGCGGCGGCGGCGCGGGACCTTGGGTCAGTGCAGGCGGTCACAATATAACAATCAACGCGTTGGCGCCGCTCAGCGGGCCGGGAATACCAGTTCCCAACAACGCATATTCCGGACCTTCCGCTACCACCGCTCCGTTCAACCAAAAGACAACCATGCGCCATTACGGCTTCGGGAGCACTCGCGGCACAGTGAGCCTACCAGACTTGACCAACCCTGGGGGCCAGCACGTGCCAATCACAATCGTAAGCTGGAGCGACAGTCAGATCGTGGCTACGATACCGGCCGCACTTTGTACACAGCCGGGGACCACGGGACCGGGCTGCAAGAGTGAACTGGTCATCACGGCAGCCAACGGCAAGAAGTCGATCGACACTGTAACCGTCACCATCGGTGGCAAAGCTCCGAGCTACGTCAACGGGGAAAATCTGTCCAACAACGCGATCCAGACTGCGATCGACGCCGCTGCCCCAGGCGACCTGATCATCGTTGGTCCGGGCACCTACAACGAAATGTTGCTGATGTGGAAGCCGGTCCGGCTGCAAGGCGTGGGCGCGGTCTCCGTTATCCTGAACGCAAATACTCACCCGGCTGGAAGGATGGACACCTGGCGCCGGCAGGTCAATTGTCTCTTTGGCCTATCGTTAAACGGTGGTTTGATCAACGGCACCAATCCGTTCGATCCAAACAAAACGTTCACTTGTTCGGCGGCGATGCAGGGTCAGGTGGATCCGATACCCCTTGAGCCTGTGGTCGGCTGGGACCCCACCCTCAACGGCAATATTGCCGAACTCTTGCAGGAGCCCACGCTCATGGGAGCTTATGAAGGGGCGGGCATTACGGTCCTAGCAAAGGGCGTACGGGAAGTACAGCCCGATCCCAACTGCTTCGGCGTGACCGGCACTTGCACTCCGCTCACCAACAGCACTGCCGATTGCAACAGTTGGCACAGCAACTTCCTCTGCCACCCGGCGCGCATTGACGGCTTCAGCGTCACCAACAGCTCGCAGGGCGGTGGGGGTATCTTTCTCCACGGCTGGAACCATCTTATGGAAGTCTCCAACAACCGCGTCCGCTCCAATGCCGGGACTCTTACGGGTGGTATCACCATCGGCCAGATGGAGACCCCCCCTGCGACCATGGTGGGTACGCAACAACAGGCGTATGGGTTCAACAATAATGTGAACGTACATAACAACGCCGTTACACAGAACGCTTCTTTCGGCGACGAACTGAACTCCACCACGCCGGAGGCGGCCGGAGGTGTGACCTTCTGCACGGGTTCCGACAACTACCACTTCAACTCCAACTGGGTGTGCGGCAACCTGAGCGGGGGTGACGGAGGTGGCTTCGCCCATTTTGGGTTCAGCTACAACGGCAATATCTCGAACAACTGGTTCCTGTTTAACCAGAGCTTCAACCCGACGATCCCGACCTACGGTGGTGGGATCCTGGTTGCCGGTGCGCCCCCGGATGGGACGGTTTGCGAGAATGCCACGGCCGACCAGGATTGCCCGCCTTCCCTGGGTGAAGGCAGCGGGCCCGGCCTGGTGATCGACTCGAACCTGATCATGGGCAACAGCGCCGAGAGCGGCGGCGGCGGCGGTCTGCGGTTGCAGAGTGTCAACGGCACCGAGGTTGCCCTCAACCCCAACGCTCCTCAGAATTGGTACGGTGTCACGGTGACCAACAACATCATCGCGAACAACGTCGCCGGCTGGGATGGAGGCGGAGTCTCGCTCCAGGATGCGTTGCGGGTTACCTTCATCAACAACACAGTGGTGGCCAACGATACGACGGCATCGTCCGGAGTCCTGTTCAACACGGGCGGAGCCGCCAGTGCCAACACGCCGCCACCAGCTGCTGGATCAGGGAATGGCTCTAGCTGCACTCCGAACCCGGACCCGACGCAACCGCAGGATCCAAGTTGTGTGAACCCAGTTCTCGCATCGACCCCCCAGGTAGCGGGACTCGTGGCGATCCGAAATACCTCGACCCTGATCGCGTCGTTGCCGACGACGGTGACCTGCCCCGCAGGCTACCCGGCTCCTTTACTTAATGGAGCTTGCAGGATGGTCTCGTATCCTGTGCTGGCAAACGATCTGTTCTGGCAGAACCGTACGTTCAATATCACCGTGGGTGACTTCGGCGGCGCACTCCTGTCCCAGAACCACCTGGTCACACTGGTTCCGCAGTTGAATCAAGCCTTAACCGGCGCCTGCCCGAGCGGGGCGAACTACTGGGATATCGGCATCCGTGGCGACACGGGAGCGACCAACCACAGCTCTGGATTCACGCTCAGCCCGGTGAATTCCATCCTGACCAGTTTCAGCGGCAGCTACACTGGCAATGGGAACATCGTGCCAGGCAGCCCAGGCGTTGCAAGCCAGTACTGTAACGGTTCGCGAGTCCCGCCCGAAAACGGTGGACTGGGGTACAACGTGCCTCCGGGCATCGCGGATGCGACCCTGCCCAACCCGGTGTTCAGCCTGACCCCGGCGGCGACAGTGGATGAAGGCAACAACTGGGTCAACATGAGCTACGGTCCGCTGTCGCTGGTCAATCCAACGGGCGCCACGCTCGGTAATTACTCGATCGTTGCGGGTTCGCCAGCGATCAATCACGCCACCGCGACGGGTGCACCCAACCACGACTTCTTCGGTACTACCAGACCGCAGGGTGGGGGGTTCGACATCGGAGCAGTGGAGTTGGCGGGCCTTACTACAGGGCCGCCGACGCTGACCTCGATCGCTCCTACGTCAGGCACACGCGGCACCATCGTCTCGGTGACTTTGACCGGCACGAACCTGACCGGCGCAACGGCAGTGAACGTGTCCGGGACCGGCGTCACCGTCGGCGCCTTAACCTTGACTTCTACTACGGTTACGACAACCTTCACCATCACGGCTACCGCTGCGCTCGGCGCGAGGACCGTCAGCGTCACCACGCCAGGGGGAACCAGCAACACCGTGACGTTCACGGTGATCGCTGCTCCGCAGGGAACGGTCACCTTCACCTCGGCGACCAATGGAACACTGACGACCGTAGCGGGCGTTCGGACCCTCACATTCACGATTCCGACGCTGCGCGCTCCGGTCACTAGCGTGGTCACGGTGACTAACAGCGGTACCGCACCTGTGCAACTCACAGCGGAGAACCTCTTGGTCAACATCGGCGGGTTGTACTCTGTGACTGCAAACACGTGTTCCTTCACTACCCCACTGGCGATCGGCGGCACATGCACCTTCAGTGTGAGGTACGCAACGCCAGCCACTCTACCAGCACTTCCTGATGTGGGAGCGCTGGCCGTTCGCAACAACGGTACGGCAACGATTGCTGTTCCCGCTCCTCCGTACACACCATTTGCGTTGGTTGCCCGGTAGGCGACGGCGGCTAGTTGACGATAACCAGGGCAGGTAATGCCCAGTAGAAATAAACAGGTGCCGTCCCGCCTCAAGCGGGACGGCACCTGTTTCAGACCCTGTTCGCCGTTACTGACGACTTGCAGGCGAGGAAGGAAGGTCAAGTAGTCGATTCTGCAGGCCGCCTCAAACTACCAGGAGCGAAGACCAGATGGTTCGGGACCGCGCCGTTAGCAGCAAGTGACACAGGCGTGCAACAGGAAAGAATGCAAATAACAGCGGCTCGGCTGTCCAGATTGTGGCGCTGGCCGGGAACTAGCCCAATTTAGTCAATACGCTCTATAACGACTGGATACCGGACCCGTTTTGTTACGATACCCAGTCTACAAGCTGTCAAGAGCGGCCGAGCGGCAAGAGTAAACTAAAAGAATGCATCATCCAGGTAGGACCAAAAGGCTCGTTTTGTCTGTAGGCTGCTCGCGGGCATGCCTGCGAGCAGCGTTGCTTTCTAGGGCGCTGAGGTTTGACAACGGGCGACTTTGGCCGGGCAGAGCTATACAATAAGCTATGTGCCAACGATCAAGTTGGATCCAGCGGAAAGCCTTACACATGGGTCTTCTCATTGGTAGCATGCTCGTTTTCGCGACCTTCGTGCAAAGCCGCCAAGAATCGGCTACTCCGGTGGGCAAAGAACCCGACAGGACCCAGACTCCAGGCGCTCCTCCGGCGATGACTCGTCCTCCGAGTAAAATTTCCCCCTATCATTCCGCCGGAGCCTCCAACCGCCAAAGAAACCACTACCAGCTCACCTGGGGTGTCGATTCTTTCGAGGTGAAGTCGGTGGAGTCAGGCCAGATGATCCGTTTTAGCTACCGCGTGATTGATGCGGAGAAGGCCAAAGGTGTGAACGAAAAGAAGGCCACTCCGTACTTGATCGACGAAAAGGCCCGGGTGAAGCTGGTGGTGCCAAGCTTGGAGAAGGTTGGGCAGTTGCGGCAGAGCAGCACCCCCGAGGCAGGCAAGTCGTACTGGATGGTGTTCTCCAACAAAGGTAACGTTGTGAAACGTGGAAATCGTGTCAGCGTGGTAATCGGAAGGTTTCGGGTAGACGGACTCGTAGTCCAGTAGCGTTTGACCACGCCAACCTTACGCGAAGCACTTAGGTGTTATCGATGTCGCGGAAAACGTTGCTGATCTGCATTTCTCTGGTCTTTGCAGTTTCCTTGACCGTGGACGGCATCAACGGTTGGAAGCTGAGGCCGTTCCTGAATCGGCGCGAGGTAGAGTCGTTCACGCCAGAGGAGAAGAAGGTGGCGTCTCTGCAATCGGACCTGGACGGTCCCCTGGTCGACTACGCGGCCAAGGGTACCAAGGTCGAGTTGCAAGGGCCCGAAAAAGTGGAAGGCAAGGACACGTACAAGCTCAAGCTCGCGATGAAAGACGAGAAGGTGCAGCACGTGTGGGTGGCGCGCAGTTCGCTGGATCAACAATATTCCAAGGAAGTCGTACAAATGTCCGGGGACGCGGCGTGAGCATGAGATCAGATGCGAGGTCGAGTGAATTCCCTGGTAGGAGACGCCGGGCCTTCGTCTTGGCACTGCTGGGTTTTTTCCTGATGCCCTTGCATGCCTCGGCTGGGCGCCAATCGTCGGGGGATGTTACTCCTCGCCATCAGAGGCAGCGTCAGTACAAAACACCCAGCATTGATGATCGAGTCAAGTCACTGGCCAAGTTGTTAGACCTCGACGGGAAACAACAGTCCGAATTGAAAGGAGTCCTTTGGAGTCGGCACGAACAAGTCATCAAGATGTTGAGGGCTGAGTCGCGGTCACCGGTCGACCGTATACAGCAATTGCGGGCCATCAACGACAATACCGTCGAACGAATCACGGCTCTTCTGAACGAGGAGCAGAAGAAAAAATACAATCCGGCTGGGCATCTGGAGGCCCCAGGGACTTCACCAAAGGCCAGTTTGGAAGATTGGCTAAAGACCACTAAGCAAAAGTAAACTAAAAGCTTAAGTTGCTGGTGACGAGGCAGAGGCCGCCTCAGCGTTTTACGACGAACGTGATAATTCTCTCCCCAAGACTGGTGCCCGCGATGCACGTACGGCGCCCAGGCAAATCCCCTCTGTTCCGCATCGGCTGGAAGCTTGTTCCAGGGGAACAAGTGTCCTTGCCCGGCGAGGAGGAGGGTTCCGGGCTAACTTTGGACAAGCTACCTGTCCGCCGACCGTGCTGCTGTGCAGAATGATTCTCGCCCTGCAGTAATGGCCCTCCCCAGCCTTCGCCGTGAGGCCCGCGAGCGAAACCAGCTTCGATTGGTGTCCTCGTTTACCGATTGGTTTTCTACCGACTGACAGTGGGCTATCAAAGCACTTCTTCGTGGTCAAATAAGGATGTACGCGCTGCTGAATTTGGAGGGCAACTCCGCGTCGAAAGCTAAAACGAAGGAAACATGTCTCCCAAGCAGGTCGCAAGAATCGTCGTCACATTTCTGTTGATCGCAAGCGGCATCTGGCTGGGCCGAAATCGGCAGTTTTACACTGAAGCAGTCGTCTCCATCTTTTTTGCGTGCACGCTCACGAGCGTTAGCGTCATTCATTTCCGCATCCATCCTTCCTGGCGGGATGCACTGCTGGTTTTTTGCGGGACATTTCTCTTTGCGGTGATTGATTTTCAACTGCTACATTTCCGGCCAATGTTTGCGTCGTGGTTTTCATTCGCTGGACTCAGCAGCTTGGCCATTCTGGGCGTCCGC
>WNGC01004963.1_pt1 | contig 15358 bp, 11 predicted proteins | sample 5400051 | NCBI WGS metagenome assembly WNGC01 (sample SAMN13153368, study PRJNA577476) | soil metagenome | isolation source: 20 cm soil or saprolite under grassland replicate 2 | place: USA:California | collected 2016-06-15 | reverse complement strand
GGAAATTGTCGCGCCCCTCCAGCTCACAAAAAAGCTGAAATATTTCGACCGCCGTATTTACACGCTGCATTGCAACTGGAAAGTGTACGTGGACAACTATCTCGACGGGGGCTACCACGTCCCGCACGCGCACAAAGGATTGAGCAGCGTCATCGAATACACGAAGTACACGATTGAGAATTTCGAGCGCGCCTGCCTGCAGTCCAGCCCGCTTTCTTCGGACGCCAAGTCTCAATCGGGGGTTGCGGCAACGCGGCAGGGACGCGCGTTTTACCTATGGATCTATCCGAATTTCATGATCAACGCCTACGAAGGAGTGATGGACACGAATCTGGTTCTTCCCCTGGGTGTGGACAAATGCGCTGTGGTATTCGACTACTACTTCGCAAACGTCAGCAAGAAGGCTTTGAAAAAGAATCAGGCGAGCATCAAAGTCAGCGAAAGAGTGCAGGATGAAGACGAGGCCATCTGCGATGCGGTGCAGCGAGGGCTCGGCTCACGCGCTTACGTCGCAGGGCGGCTGTCGGTGCGCCGCGAAGCGGGCGAACATCTGTTCCATCGTTTGCTGCATGCCGACCTTACCCGAGCGCTGAACCGGCCTGCCGCGGCGGATTGAGCGAGTTGCGGGCTGGGATGCGCGTGGAATTGACGGTGCTTGAAGCGTCGCCTATACTGAGAAATCGAGTTGCAAGGTGAATTCTCACCTGTCTGGTTCCTTCTGATTTCAAGTGCGGCCAACAAGCCTGGCTTGTCCGTCAGCTCCGATTGTGGCGCATGCCGTCGAGACCAGCGAAAGATTCGCCACTCAACCGATTGCCGTCCCAGGAAAGGACATTTGTATGGCCGAAGCAAGCTGCCGCCGCGAGCTGGAATTGGAAATTCCCGCCGAGGAAGTATCGAAAAAGATCGAGAGTGTTGCGAAGGAATTCGCGCGCTTCGCGAACGTTCCGGGATTCCGCCGCGGGAAGGCGCCTGTCTCGCTGATTCGCCGCAAGTTCGCGGATGACATCAAGGGAGAAGTGCTGCAATCGCTGGTGCCGGAACGGGTGGAAAAAGCCGTGGCCGAACAGAAGCTCACACCGGTCTCGCAGCCGCAGGTGGATCAGCTGGACTTCAACGAGGGCCAGCCACTGAAGTTTCGCGCGGTGTTTGAAGTGCTGCCGGAATTCGAATTAAGCAACTACAAGGGCCTGGAGTTCGAGATGCCCACGATGGACATTACGGACCAGGACGTGGCGAAAACGCTCGAAGAGTTGCGCGAGCGTGCCGCAACCTTTGCGCCTGTCGAGGGCCGCGCCATCGCGGACGGCGACTTTGCCCAGGTGAAGCTCCTCGGCACGCCGCAAGGCGGCGGCGATCCGCTGCAAGCCGATAGCGTTCTTTGCCACATTGGCGCTGAAGAAACCATGGAGGAGTTCAATGCTAATTTGAAAGGCGCTAGTGCCGGCGATCACAAGAGCTTTGACGTCGACTATCCCGCCGACTATCCGGATCCCAAGCTGGCCGGCAAAAAGTATCACTACGCCGTCGAGGTCCTTGGTATCAAGACGAAAAAGTTGCCCGAACTGAACGACGATTTCGCGAAGGATGTCAGCGACGCGGCTACCCTGGACGAACTCAGGAAAAAAGTCAGCGAGCGCTTGGAGCATCAGCGTGATCACAAGCACAAGGAATTGCTGCACGAAAAGGTTCTCGCTGAAATCGTGAAGCTCCACGACTTTCCTGTGCCCGACGCGCTCGTCGAGCATCAAATGGATGTGCGACTTGAGCGCGTGGTGCGCTCTCTGGCTCAGCAAGGCGTTGACCCGCGCGCCGTGAATCTGGACTGGGTAACGCTGCGGCGCCGCCAAGAAGACCGCGCCAAGGATGACGTGAAGGCCGAACTGATCATTGATCGCATCGCGACGGTGGAGAACATCGACGTGACGGACGAGGAGGTCAATCACGAACTCGAGCACCTGGCTGGCCATGGTGACGAATCAGCGGAAGCGATTCGCGCGCGTTTGACAAAGCAAGGGGCGCTCGATAGGATGAAGGCTAAGCTGCGCAGTGACAAAACACTCGATTGGATTGCGCAGAATGCCAAGATCAAGACCGTTGCAACAGCGAACGCGGCGACGGATTCAAAGTGATACACTCCGGTTGAGCGCCAGTAACATTTACCTCCATGAAAAATTTCGACGAACCAGACTATCGCGGCACAACGCTCGTACCCATGGTGGTGGAACAGACCAGCCGCGGCGAACGCGCCTACGACATCTATTCCCGGCTCCTGAAGGAGCACATCATCTTCATCGGGACGCCGATTGACGACCACGTCGCCAATCTGGCCACGGCTCAGATGCTGTTCCTGCAGGCCGAAGACCCGGAGAAAGACATTCAGCTTTACATCAATTCACCAGGCGGCTCGATTACCGCAGGATTTGCCATTTACGACACCATGCAGTTCGTGAAGCCGGACGTGGTGACCACCTGTGTCGGCCAGGCGGCTTCCATCGCGGCCGTGCTGCTGGCCGGGGGTGCTCCCAAAAAGCGCTTTGCCTTGCCCAATGCGCGCATCTTGATTCACCAGCCGTGGATGTCCGGCCTCGGTGGCCAAGCTACGGACATCGATCTGCACGCGAAAGAGATTCTGCGCATGCGCTCGACCATCAATCAGTTGTTGGCGAAACACAGCGGCCAGCCCGCGGAGCGCATCGAGAAAGACGTCGAGCGTGACTACATCATGAATCCTGAACAGGCCAAAGAATACGGTATGATCGACGAGATCATTTTTAAGCATCGCTAGTTTTCGCGCCACGGAGTGCTTTGCGGTTTGAAGTGGAATGCACAGCGGATCCAAAAAGTTAGCGGCCTGGCTACTTTCCGTTTTGCCCAGGGGAATAATCGGCCTACAATAGGGTATAGACTCCGTCGAAGCCCAGCGGAGACGAGGCCTTCACACCAGTGAAGAAATTCAACCCAGACGAGCCGCTGCGTTGCTCCTTTTGCCATAAAACGCAGGAGCAGGTCGAGAAGCTGATTAGTTCGCCTTCGGACTATCCCCGCGCCTACATCTGCAATGAATGCGTGGGTGTTTGCCAGACCATTCTGGAAGACGAGAAGCGCGAACAAACGGCGGCGCCGACGAAGCGGCTTCCCCGCCCGCCGGAGATCAAGCAATTCCTGGATGGCTACGTCATCGGGCAGGACCGCACGAAGAAGAAACTTGCCGTCGCGGTTTACAACCACTATAAGAGGATTTTCCTGAACAAGCAGCCGGGCGACATCGAACTCAGCAAGTCGAATATTCTGTTGATCGGCCCCACTGGCACAGGCAAGACATTGCTGGCGCAGACGCTCTCGCGCATGTTGGATGTGCCATTTGCCATCGTCGATGCCACCACGCTCACCGAAGCGGGTTATGTGGGCGAAGACGTCGAGAACATTATTCTGAAGCTGTTGCAAGCGGCGGACGGCGACGTCCAGAAAGCTCAACAAGGCATCATATATATCGATGAGATCGACAAGATTGCCAAGAAGGATGAGAACCCTTCGATCACCCGCGATGTGTCCGGTGAGGGTGTGCAGCAGGCGCTGTTGAAAATTCTCGAAGGCACGGTGGCCAATGTGCCTCCGCAGGGCGGACGCAAGCATCCGCACCAAGAATTCACGCCCGTGGACACCACGAATATTCTCTTCATTTGCGGTGGTGCTTTCGTGGGCCTAGAGAAAATCATTGAAAGACGCGCGGGCCGCCATTCACTGGGATTCCACACCGACGCCGCACCGTCCACGCCGCAGCGCCGCAACACCGAGATGCTCGAACAGGTGCAGCCGGGTGATTTGATTCGCTACGGACTGATTCCTGAATTCGTGGGCCGCCTGCCGGTGGCGGGCGTAATGAACGATCTGGACAAGGGCGCGCTGGTTAAGATTCTGACGGAACCTAAGAACGCGCTTCTGAAACAGTACCAGCGTCTATTCGAATTTGAGAATGTGCGGCTGCGTTTCACTGACGACGCGCTGGAGACCGTCGCGGAGTTGGCACTTCAGCGCAAAGTCGGAGCGCGCGGCTTGCGTATGATCCTCGAAGACCTCATGCTGGAACTGATGTACCACCTTCCCATGCAGCGGAAGGTGCGCGATTTCGTGGTCACAGCGGACATGGTCCGCACCCGCGAAATCAATTGGAGTTTGCTCGAGAAGGCCGGATAAGCCGTTCGGGCTTCGCTCTTGATGTGCGGCCGTACCGGGCCACACGGGGAGAATCCAGGGGACTGAATGTTCACTCGCGAAAAACAGGAAATGAAGCGCGTGCCCATGATGCCGGTGCGCGATATGGTCATTTTTCCGCAGCAGATGACCCCCTTTATCGTGGGCCGCGAAGCGAGCGTCCGCGCGCTTGAGGAAGCGCTGGCCGGCGACAAAAAGATCTTTCTTTCCACGCAGCACGACGCTTCGGTTGATGACCCCAAACCGGAAGAGATCTACGCCGTGGGCACTCTCGCCAACATCGTGCAGAGCGTCAAGCTTCCCGATGGCAACATCAAAGTTCTGGTCGAAGGCGTGGAGCGGGCGCGGGCCCTCTCGATCGCCGCGGAGGAAGGGTTCTTCCGTGCCACGGTTCGGCTCCTGGGTGCGCGTGTCGAGCCATCTCCGCAAGTCGAGCAGACCGTTCAGAAAATCACCGCGCTGTACGAACAGTTCATCAAGCTTTCGCAAAGCTTGAATTACGACACCATGATTGCCGCCGCGCGGGTGGATGATCCGGCGCGCCTGTCGGATACGATTGCCGCCAACTTGCAACTGCCGGTGGATGAAAAGCAGGATTTGCTCGAAACCGTTGATCCCCTCGAGCGGCTGAATCGCATCGGCGACATCCTGGAAATCGAGCTCGAAAAGCTGAATGTCGACCGCAACATCAACACGCGCGTGAAACGTCAGATGGAGCGGGCACAAAAAGAGTACTACCTGAACGAAAAGCTTAAGGCCATTCAGAAAGAACTGGGGCGCGGCGAGAAGAACGAAATCGACGAGCTGAAAAAGAAGATCGACACCGCCGGGATGTCCAAGGAAGTCCATGAGAAGGCCATCCAGGAGCTGAAGCGCCTGGAGCTTATGCCGCCGATGTCCGCGGAGTCCACGGTCAGCCGCAATTATCTCGATTGGCTGCTCGCAGTACCGTGGAAAAAGAAATCGAAGGAAATTCGCGACATCAAAGCCGCGGAAAAGATCTTGAATGAAGAACACTACGGCCTCGACAAGGTCAAAGAGCGCATCCTCGAGTTTCTTGCCGTACGCCAGCTGGTGAAGAATCCCAAGGGCTCGATTCTCTGCTTCGTCGGACCTCCCGGCGTGGGCAAGACTTCCCTGGCGATGTCCATCGGCCATGCGACTGGCCGCAAGTTTGTCCGGGTTTCGCTCGGCGGCGTGCGTGATGAAGCCGAAATCCGCGGCCATCGCCGCACCTATATCGGCGCCCTGCCCGGCCAAGTCATACAGATGATGAAGAAGGCCGGCACGGTGAACCCGATCTTCGTGCTGGACGAAGTCGACAAGATGTCCACCGATTTCCGCGGCGATCCATCAGCGGCGCTGATGGAAGTGCTTGATCCGGAACTGAATCACTCGTTTACGGACCATTATCTGGACGTGGAGTACGACCTTTCGAAAGTGATGTTCGTATGCACGGCCAACGTGCTACATACGATTCCGCAGCCCCTTCAGGACCGCATGGAGATTCTGCGCCTCCCCGGCTATACGGAGCAGGAAAAGCTGGAAATCGCCAAGCGGTTCCTGGTGAAGCGGGCACGCGAAGCGACCGGCCTTACCGAGAAGAACCTCAGACTTACGGACGAAGGCCTTCTTCACATCATCCGGCACTACACCCACGAAGCGGGTGTTCGCAGCCTGGAGCGGGAAATTCACAACATCGCGCGCAAGATGGCGCGCAAAGTGGTCACCGACGGTGCGAGCTCCAATGTGGAAATCACGCCTGCCAACGCCAACGACTTCCTGGGCGTGCTGAAGTACCGCGAATTCTGGCTCGAGAAACACAACGAAATAGGCCTGACCACCGGCTTGGCGTGGACCGAAGTCGGGGGCTCGGTGCTGTCCACGGAAGCCACTCTGATGGAAGGCAAAGGACGCCTTACGCTTACCGGCAAGCTCGGTGACGTGATGCAGGAGTCCGCGCAAGCGGCCATGAGCTACGTACGTTCGCGCTCCCATCTGCTTGGCTTGCCCAGGGATTTCTACCGCACCATCGATATTCACGTGCATGTTCCGGAAGGCGCGATCCCTAAGGACGGACCTTCTGCCGGCATTACCATTTGCACCTCCATCGTCAGCGCGCTCACGAAGAATCCGGTGCGCCGCGACGTCACCATGACCGGCGAAATCACGCTGCGCGGCAAGGTGCTCCCCATCGGTGGCGTCAAGGAGAAACTCCTGGCCGCCCATCGAATGGGCTTGCGTACGGTACTGCTTCCGAAGGACAATGAGAAGGACCTGTCGGAAATCCCGCAGGAGATCCTTTCCAGTCTCACGACGCATTTTGTCGAGACCATGGATGAAGTGCTGCAGTTTGCGCTGGAGCGGCCCACGGTGCCGCTCGAGCATGCCGCGGTTGCGCCCGTAGCGGAACCTTTCGTGGCCGGCGCCGAGAAAGACAAGAGTTTGACCAACTAAGCAGCGTTGTTTTGGGTCCCGCCTGTCCCGCGAGTTACCCCGACCTGGTCGGAGTTATGCTTGAGGAATTCACAGGTTCGCGCGGCCCGGCGCTGCCGCCGGTTGCTAAGGTCTGGTTTGCCCCATCCTGGCAGGTTTTCGCTTCTCCGCCAGTGCGGTCGACCACTTCAAAATCAATCCGGATTCTCAGGGTCAATTTTCACAATCATCGCTAAGGATATATGCCAAAAGAAACAAGCATTGAAGGAAACAATCAGATGAGTATCAGCCTTGCCGAGCTGAAGGAAAAGAACATCACCGACCTCGCCAAGATCGCCAAGGAATTGAACATTCCAGGGGCTAGCGGCATGCGCAAGCAGGAGTTGATCTTCCAGATCCTCCGGGCGCAAACCGAAAAGAACGGTTTGATCTTCTCCGAAGGCGTCCTCGAGTGCCTTCCTGATGGATTCGGCTTTCTGCGCGCCCCGGAATACAACTATCTCCCCGGCCCGGACGATATCTACGTATCGCCGTCGCAGATCCGCAAGTTCGATCTTCGCACCGGCGACACGGTCTCCGGCCAGGTCCGCCCGCCCAAAGATGGTGAACGCTATTTCGCGCTGATCAAAGTCGAAGCGGTCAATTTTGAAGACCCGGAAGTTGCACGTAACAAAATCTTCTTCGACAACTTGACCCCCCTGTACCCCCAGGGCCGCCTGAAAATGGAAACGACTAAGGAGAATTCGACCGGCCGCGTGCTGGATCTTCTTTGTCCCGTCGGCAAGGGCCAGCGCGGCTTGGTCAATGCCCCGCCGCGAACCGGAAAGACCATGATGTTGCAGTCCATGGCCAATGCCATCGCGACCAATCATCCCGAGGTCGCGCTGATCGTGCTGCTCATCGACGAGCGTCCCGAAGAAGTGACCGACATGCAGCGAACCGTCAAGGGCGAAGTGATCAGCTCTACGTTTGACGAGCCGCCCCAGCGGCACATCCAAGTCGCCGAAATGGTCCTCGAAAAGGCCAAGCGTCTGGTCGAACACAAGCGCGACGTGGTCGTGCTGCTCGACTCCATCACCCGGCTCGCCCGTGCCTACAACGCCGTCACTCCACCTTCCGGCAAAGTGCTCTCCGGCGGTATCGATGCCAACGCCTTGCAACGCCCCCGCCGCTTCTTCGCCGCGGCGCGCCACGTTGAAGAAGGTGGCTCGCTCACCATCATTGCCACGGCGCTGATTGACACCGGCAGCCGCATGGACGACGTGATTTTCGAAGAGTTCAAGGGCACCGGCAACATTTGACCGGCGCCTTGCCGATAAGCGCGTCTTCCCCGCCATCGACATTCAGCGCTCCGGCACCCGTAAGGACGAACTGCTCCTTCCGCCGGACGAGTTGAGCCGCGTCTGGGTGCTGCGCAAGGTACTGAGCCCGCTCTCCACGGTCGAGGCCATGGAGCTGTTGATCAGCCGACTGTCGAAATCGAAGTCCAACATGGAATTTTTGGGCTCGATGTCTGCACCGACCTGAGCACTCCGCGATCTTTCCATCTCAGTCACCACATAAAAAAAGGCGCAGTGAGTTTCCCCGCTGCGCTGATTGAATTGTGTGCGTCCAGCCGTTGCCGTAGCTGATGCCGTGTTTGTACGGGGCCACGTTTACCGCGTACGCGCGTGGCGTCCACGCTTGCAGGATGCCGTCGTGCGACTGCTCGTCGGTAATTACGATCAGCCGATCGAGTTCGCGCCACGCTGCCTTGTCGTGGAGCTGCCTCAGCGCGCGCTTGAGGTAGGTTCCCGAGTGGGCCTGCGAGCCCACGATGGCATCGCGCAACGCGAAGCCCCGTCGCGGAGGCAATTCGATGCAAGTGTCGGAGAAGGTCGCGATGGTGAACTCGTCGGCCTTCTCGCGAAGCAGAATCGCCAGCCCCGCCGCCGCGTCCACGCGCGTGGTTTCGCCCTTTTTCGACAGCTTGTAGTTCATCGAGCCGGACACGTCCACGACAAGTCCGGTCGACCCCGCAAGCTTCGCGAATCCGGCGATGCCCTTGAGCATGGCCTTTTCGAGAGCATCCTCGAGCCTGGGTGCGTAGCGAGCCGCCGTCACGAAGCGGAAGGGCAGCGCTCGCGCGACGCCCTGGTCCAGCCGCTCGCGCACGAGCTTGGGATCGACGCCTGATGCTAGCATCAAGCGGAGGTTTCGCAGGACGGCCATGCCGCCGAGCTTCCCTTCGCGCAGGAGTCTCTCAAAGTTCTCGCGCTTGTCCTTCCCTGTGGACAAGGCAACCTCCCAGGTATCGGGAGGTTCGAGCGTGTTCTCAACGAGCTTCTTCCAGAGCACGGCCTGCGCTTGGTCCTTGGGCTTCGCGTGGCAGAGGAACAGCACGTCGCGGAGCTTCACCGCCGATTCGCGGTCGTACTTCGCAAGCTGGTAGGCGTCGAACTTCGTGAACGCTCGTGCCAGACCGCGCTTTACGCCCGCGGCGAGCGGCTGCTTCTTTTCCTTCCAGTAGAGGGCCACAAACTCGCCGAGTTCATCGGCCCGCTGGATGACGTCCTCGAGCGTTTCGGCCACGAGTCGGCCGGTGCCCTTGCGGCGCGCGAGTTCACGTGTGAGGAAGAGCGGCGCGTGACGAAGCTGCATCTTGCCGCGTGCTTCCCGCGCGAGAGCGGCCACGACTTCGGGCTTGTTCTCGGCGGCAAGCGCGGCGATGCGCTTGGCGATGTCGTTGCCCTTCTCGTAGAAGGTGTCTTCCCAGAGCAAGCATGTGAGCACGGTGCGCCGCAGCTCGCTTTTCGCGTCCATCTTCTGCGCCACTGCTCCTTCATGCGTCCGCACCGGGAACATCGGCTTCCAGACGTTCATCTTGGCCATTGCTAGTCCTCCTTTCCTGAAGGCTTTGCCCCCTTCTCCAAGGCACAGGCCCCGGTCGTTAATCGAGAAACGCTAGAGAACGCATTGCGCTCGAGCGATTCTCGGTGTTCATCAGTACACGGTGCCAGCCAATGAGCGTCACGGTTTTGTGATCGGGATGCGACATCTTCCCGCGCACGTAAACCGCTGCATCGCGCTTCATGATGCTGAAACCCCGATTGCGCTCGCTCGCTGGCAACTTCTTGTATTCCGGAGCGGTCAATCCGCTCGGATATCTCGCTGAGACGTAAACGGTGTCCCCGCCGGACCGATAACACTCTTCAGCCCAGTGAGGCTTTCCGCCGTTGCCGCGAGAGAGCGGCTCGTCCTTGAGAACGAGCAATGGATCCACTTTCACCGCCGTGGGGACGAAAAACCATTCCCCTTGGCGGATGAAGGCTGAATTCCTCCGCCGGAAGCTCACTTTCCGCGAAATTCCAAGCAGACCTTCTCGTGTGCGTACTTCCTCTGGCTTCAGCGCGATCTTTGCGCTCGCGACGGTGGTTACCGGTTCATTTTCTGGAATTGCCGCTACGAACCAGTGCCTTTCGTCATGACCGCAGAGAAACTTCTGCTTGGCCAAAAACCGCCCCTGCTCGTCGAACTGACGGCTGAGCAGAAGCAAATGCTTTTTCCTTGGCTGGAGGTTCAGAACGACGACTTCCTGCAAGCTGCCTGGAGCGATTCGGATCTCGAAGTATTCGCCAATTTTGTCTCGGCGAATATCGAGAACCATGCGCGGGGCTTCCTTCTGAGACCCAGCCAGGTTCCCACGGCGAGCCGCAGGCACGGCTTCCAAAACCTTCACGCGTGCGCCCATCCGATAAAAATATCGGTGCAAATCACTGCCCACTGCTTTTTCCTTTCTAAAGACTGCCCGTGGCAGTCGGAATGTGTTCACGGCTCGGAGTCTTGCTCCGAACCGTTCAAATACTGACGAGTTGGCGCCACAGGATTCTTGCCCCACCGCATTTCTTTTCTCCTTGCCGTAACCGAGAAAACTGCCGGACCGGAACCCCTGACCAGGGAACATTAGCCGCTCTATTCATTGAGCTGGCCCGTATCAGCATCCGCACAAGCGATTCTTGGTTAGCGTCACCACCGCTGGCAGCGATTTTCCCCAGCCCCGGCGCGAACCGCCGACTGTTCCGCGGTTCGCGCCGGCCAAATTTGAGCCGGGAGGAATAATCGAGCAGAGCTGCGGAGCAGCAGCCCCGCATCGCTTAACCACGAAGTATCTCTGCACAGCGCCATCCCGGCAACTCATCTGGTGGAAACAAGCGGTTCGCGTTTGTCTGAGCCACTGCTTCTTACGAAGCAAACGAGAATTGCACTCGCGACCTCCCCAGTTCATCATCGGGGCGCTCTATCGAACTAACGCTCACCTTCAGCACACCAGAAACTTTGCCGCGGGAATCAGCGGCCCAGGTATTTGTCCCGCTGCTCTATCCGTTGAGCTACGGCAGCTCGCGCCACCGGCAGGAGTCGAACCTGCAACCGTCGGAGCCCGATGTAACCCAGGCCTTCACCACGCCGCAAACTCTTCAAGCTTTCCAAGCGCTTCTCTCCTTGTTACCCGGCCCCGTGACTCCTTCACTAGCGCACACCCGGAGTGTGGCGCTTCCTTCTTCAAGGATCCACGGCGTCAAGAAATCCGGGAGAGGTCGGCGCTCACGGTGAAACTGCATTCTTGCCTGGGGCGCACTCCTTACTCCAGAGGCCCAGAACAAGCCGTGAACTTCGCCGTCCCGGGACACAAATCCCGAGGCCGATAATCTTGAATCGAAACTACTTAGGCGGCTTGTTTTACAGTCGCGCGAACAAGCAGTCCACGAGACTCGATCGCCTTGGTGTCATTCCGTATTGGCTCTTGTCTTCGTGTCTCATAGTCTGCTCTTCACGCTCAGCGAGGACCTCGGCTAAGCCGAGGCGTACGACTGAGGTATCTCGAAAGTAAACGCATTCGGAAAATCTGTCAAGAACTATTTTTAAAAAGCACCGTTTTTGGCCCATTTTTGCGCTCCTTGTTAATTTCAAAGTACTTAGAGGCCGCAGAACCCACGCCCCGGTCTTCATTCGTACCGCAGGCAAACGATGGGGTCGAGGTTAGCGGCCAGATTCGCCGGATAGTATCCGAAGAACAGTCCCACGCCGACGGAAATCGCAAACCCAATGGAGACCCACAGATAAGACAATGTCGCGGGAATCGAAGGCACGAGTGTGCGCACGAGAATGGACACGCCTGCCCCAATCAGAATGCCGATCGAACCGCCGACCAGGGTGAGCACCACGGCTTCCAGCAAAAATTGCAGACGGACATCCGCGCGGCGCGCGCCGATGGCTTTGCGCACGCCAATTTCCTGGGTGCGCTCGGTCACGGAGATGAGCATGATGTTCATCACGCCGATGCCGCCCACCAGCAGCCCGATCGAACTGATGACCGTAGTGAGAATGACCAGCGCGCCAGTGAGCTGGTTCCAAAGATTGCTGAGGAAATCCGGCGAGCTCAACTCGAAATCATTTTCCTTCCCGGCAGGGATACGGCGGAGACGACGCAAGGCCTGAATGACTTCGCCGTGTGCGGTCTCCACGTTGACGTTCTCCGGAACAGTGAATGCCATAATCAATTCTTTGGCTTCCGGGTACTGTTTCTTGAAGTTGCTGAGCGGGATGACCACAAAGATGTCCACGCCCGGGCCGAGGAACAAGCCCTGGTCATGCTCGAATACTCCGATCACTTCGTAAGCGGCGCCATTGACGCGCACAGTTTTCCCGAGGGCGTCCGTGTTGGGGAACAGCGATTCGCTGATGGCCGCGCCCAGCACAGCGACGGGCCGCGCATGCTCCTGATCGAAGACGCTGATGAAACGGCCGCGCTCGATGCTGAACAACGGAATCGCCTCCGTATACTCCGGCTCCGCGCCGCGTATGACAACCTTCTCGACACTGCGGTCACCGCTGATAATGCGATTGCTGTCACCGAAGAAGAAGCCCCGCGTGCCAAACGTCGTCACGATCTGCACGTCGGGCGCAGCATTTCGGACAAACTCGGCGTAATTGTATTCAAGATACTTGCGCGTTCGAATCCGTTCCGGCAAGCGGGATGGGTCGGTGCCGAACGGGAATCGTGAAATAAAATAAGTGCGCGACCCCAGCCGCTCCACGCGGTCCTGCACAAACTTGTTCAGACCTTGAATGATGGCCGCCATGGAAATCACCGAAGATACACCGATGACGATACCCAGCACCGTCAAGGCGGAGCGAACCTTGGACGAGCGCAACGTCTCCAGTGCGGCAAACAGGTTCTCCCGCGTTTGCGCAAGCGTCATAATGGCCATTAGTCGGACCTCAAAGCCACAATCGGGTCCAGCTGTGACGCGCGCAATGCCGGATATATTCCGAAAAACAATCCGACTGCGGAGCTCAGAAATACTCCTAGCACCGCGACCCACGTTTCGACCGCCGCTGGGAACGGCGTATACGTGCGAAGTGCCAGTGCCACCAGAAATCCGACAGAGATGCCCAGAGCGCCTCCGGCGATACATTGCATGACGCTTTCGGCCATGAACTGGCGCAGAATGTCGCTCTTCGTCGCACCCACCGCGCGGCGCACACCGATTTCCCGTCGCCGCAGGTTCACACTTACCAGCATCACGTTCATGATGACGATTCCGCCGATGACCACTGAGATGGCACTCACCAGAATGAAAACGCCGAAAAACGCCGAGCTGATGCTGCGCCACAAGGCCATATAGCTTTCTTTCGTGCCGATGAAGAAATCATCTTCCATCTTGCCACTGAGGTGACGTCGCGCCCGCAGGACCAGGTCGGCCTGATCCTGTGCCTTTTCAAAATCACCGGTGTTCGTTCTGACGTTGATCGTGAGGCTGGTGTGCACACCTTGCATGCGTAGAAATACCGGCAGGGGGACAATGATGAAATTGTCCTGGTCCTGCCCCAGGACACTGCCGATCTTCTCGATGACCCCAATTACCATGAGTTCGTCATTACTGACACGAAGGTTCTTCCCGATGGGGTCCATGCCGAGAAACAGCTGCTGCGCTAGTGTGTCGCCGATCAAGCAAACATCAGTGTGGTGCTCGGCTTCTGCGGCCGTGAAGTAGCGGCCAAATTCCACTGTGCGAGTGTCAATGTCGGCCATGTTTGGCGTTTGCCCATAGAAATTCACATCGGTCACCTCTTTGTTGCCGTATCTTGCGTGTGCGCTTCCGCTGGCGGTGGCGCCAACCTCCTGGCAAGCGGGACAGCCTTCTGCAACCGCGCGCATGTCCTCGAGCTCAATCTTCTTGAACTTCAGCGCCTTGATAATGATGTTGAAATCGGTCACCGCGAAGGGAGTGCGCGCGATTTGAAAGACGTTTGTGCCCAGGTTGGCGATCTTTTGCTCGACGTAGACGTTGGCGCCCTGCACGATCGTCATGACCGTGATAAGTGTGGCCACACCCATCGTCAGCCCCAGCATCGTGAGCGAGGCGCGCAATTTGTGCGTGCGCAGGGCACTAAAGCATTGCACGAGATTGTCACGGAGGGCGAGCATGGGACTCCCATTCACTCTATCAAATCCTTTGGGCGCGCACTCCAAGCTCACGCACCACATCGGAATCGTCTCTAAGTGAATACGGAAGGAGAGCTGCGGGAGTTACAGGGCTTGGATGGTAATTCAGAGGGTGCAGGATTCTTTGCCAGTTGAAACGCCTGTGGGGCTGAAGGGCATGCCCGCAGGCCGCTAATGGCCCACCTGCTCATCGATCCAGCGCTTGATACGCGCTTCCAAGACGCTCAGGGGCATCGCGCCTTGTTCAAGCACGGCATCATGAAATTTGCGCACATCGAGTCTTTCGCCCAGTTTCTTCTGTGCTTCCGAGCGCAACTCGCGAATCTTCATCTGCCCGATCTTGTACGCGAGCGCCTGCCCCGGCCACACGATGTAGCGATCGACTTCGACGGTGATGTCCTGATCGGTCTTTCCGGTATTCTCGCGGAAGAAATCGATGGCCTGCTGCCGCGTCCAGCCCATGGAATGCATCCCAGTATCCACCACGAGCCTTACCGCGCGCCACATTTCGTAGCTCAGCTGCCCGAATTTCGAATACGGATCTTTGTACATGCCCAGCTCTTCGCCGAGGCTCTCCGAATACAATGCCCAGCCCTCGACAAACGCCGAGTAGCCGAGGTGTTTTCGGAATTCAGGCACGTTTTCCATCTCCTGCCCGAGCGAAAGCTGAAGATGATGCCCGGGCACCGCCTCATGCAGCGAGAGCGCCTCCATTTCCCACTTTGGTCGCGCGTGAAGGTTGAAGGTGTTGACGAAATAGCAGCCTGGCCGCCCGGCACTCGGTGCACCCGGTTGGTAATACGCCGTTGTTTGTGAAGGCGCTTTGAATTCCGGAATCACGCATACGCCGTAAGGAAGCCGAGGCAGCTTGCCGAAGAGATGCGCGAGTTCTGGGTCGATCCTTTTTGTGATAATGCGGTAACCGTTCACCAGATCATCGGCCCGGTCATAGTAGAAGCGCTGATCCGTGCGCAGAACTTCCGTGAAGTCGTGGAAGCTGCCCTGGAATCCCGCCGAGGCAATGACCTTGTCCATCTCCACGCTGATACGTTTTACTTCGGAAAGTCCGATCTCGTGAATCAGTGGCGGCGTCAAGTTTGTCGTGGTCTGCCAACGCACATGAAACGCGTAAGCTGCGGCGCCGTTGGGCAGCGCCGTTGCCGCGATCGATTCACGGCAGGCCGGCAAGTACGTGGAAGTCACGAAGTCGTGCAGTTTCTG
>WNGC01001250.1_pt1 | contig 15358 bp, 16 predicted proteins | sample 5400051 | NCBI WGS metagenome assembly WNGC01 (sample SAMN13153368, study PRJNA577476) | soil metagenome | isolation source: 20 cm soil or saprolite under grassland replicate 2 | place: USA:California | collected 2016-06-15 | reverse complement strand
CAGAAGTCTTTTAAATTCCTGGATTCCGGGTCGCGCTGGCTATCGCCAGCTTGCCTGGAATGACGAATGAATGTTTGTTGTAAATTTCTGGGACACAGAACACCTTGTCTCAATCGGCTTCGCAACCCGCGCTGGCCTGCTGTCTCATGAGTAATCACGCTGACTTCGTGGTAGTGCCTCGTGAGGAGAGACCGCTCGCACGCACGTTCGGACCAGCGCATCGCCGATACCGTGGATGGTCAATTTCCGCGAAGGGGCGACGGGGTCATCTGTGGCAGGAGCGTTTCCATTCTTATCCGATGCCCGCACGGCGGGTCAGTACAAATATATGGCTTATCTTTTCTTCGTGGCCCCTGCCTTTCGGATAATCGCAGCGCACTTTGCGGCGTCTGCGTCAGACTCAAACCCAAAGACCGCTGAATATTTTTTCCCTACAACCTGGGCCATAAGAAAATCAAGACTGATTCCCGCGTCGGCGATGGCCTGTGCGGTTGCATAGCCAAGACCCACCCGGTTATCGCCCTCGACCAGCAGAGCCGGGATGTCTGACGCGCTGAACCCCGCTTCCTTGGCTGCAGTAGCGGACTTCTTCCCCGTAACCGGATAAAGCTCAATAGCGCCCTTGGATTCCTGGCCCGGATAGCGATATGCCATCACGACATGGATGTTTGCCCCAGTGTGGGCAAGCGGCGCGAGAGCCCCAGCAAGAATTCCCGCCCCGTTCTCAATCTCTTTTCGCCAAAGCGCAATCTTTTTGACGGTCGGTGCCACTGTAAATCCTCCTTGTTTCCCCAAGAATTCGTGTTTCCTGTGACGGAATTGTATTGCGGAAGGCCGAGGGCTGCAACGCACTCCGTTTACACTGTCCGTTCAATTCAATCCTGCGGCAATGCACCCAAGATCGGCTCTGCAAAAGATGGGTACAGTAGCTTCTATTGGGGAAGAGAGAAGTTTTGGATCAAACCGCTGGATCTGTCACACCGGCGAGAGGATTTGGCTCATCGGGGTGGACGCGAACGAGAACCCGTTTGCGAGTTTCGATCCGCCTTCTAATTGAGAACGCGATGAGCGCCATGATTAACGGATGCGTCTTCCAGTACGCACGATAGACCCGCCAAATTGCGTTCCTGCCCATTACGATTTCAGCAGTACCAGGTATTTGAGGGCCTTCTTTATCGCCGATATAACAGATTACGCGCGGGTTCCTCCGTATGCGCTTAACTTTGTACGAATCATCGGGGGTCAGAAACTCGATGCATCCGTTGTTGACGGTGAGCCAAACCTGGACCTTTATTAACTCACCTGATTTTTTGTAGGAACCGAACCACTGTCTATAACGCTTGACGGCGCGTTCCAACTCCGGTGTCATCGGTTAGTCCCAGTTCCCAACAGGGAGTCCAAGGCAATAAGATGAACCATACTATCACAGCTGGAGTAATCTTCCTCCTGAGGCTTTAGGCTGGGAAGAAAGATCTGCGGGAATAGTATACAGCAATTGACAAGTAGCATGAGAATCTTCTCTATCCCGATATTTTCCAAAATCCTCGGTGAGGTGAGCCGCTCTCGAACCAGTCCGTTAATCACGATTGACTTAGCCGGCCCGGTGATCCGCCGCGCCAGGTTCATTCTGTCATCATCTAAAGCTCAAAGTATTATCGTAGAAAGGCTTCCTTCAAGATCTGCCGAATCTTTCTTTTCTTGATTTCGCTCGGAACGCTCGCCAGGCGATGCCAACCGCGTGTGTGCTTGCTGCTGCCTGCCTGTCGACGCATCACACCCATTGCCCTATCCTACTGCGGCTTTGGCCCAAATTGCGGTGACTGCGGGAGACGGTTATCGTTTGGACCGGATTTATGACCGTGACAGAAAGGCGTGGGCAGTGAAATGACAACTTTGGCCGAACAACGAGGATGTATGCTTCTAATTTATTTCGTCGTTACCCTCTCGATGACTTTCGTAGGGTGTGCCTCTCATGACATCAGGCAAATAGCGCCAGACCCTATAGGCGCGTACCAAATCCAAGCAAACGAGAGCGGCGTGGTAGTCGCGGCGGATCCGTTCAGTACCAAAGAGAAGGCCGAATCCGCATTTACTCTCGACCTTACAGAACAGGGGTTCGTGCCAGTGCTTTTAGTGTTGGAGAATCGCACAAAAGACAATGTTTTGCTCATTAAAGACGATATCGAGCTGACGGACAGTCGAGGCAATATTCGTAAGCCGGTGAGCGCGAATATCATGGTCTCCAAGTTCGAGCATAACAAGATGGCGTACGCGCTATTAGGGTTCGGGATCTTCTCCTACATGTCGGCGGAAGATGCCAATAAGAAGATGTTGGAGGACTGGAGCAGTAAAGAATTACCAGCGGAAAAAGTTTTGCTTCCCGGTCGGAAAACACATGGGGTTGCCTACTTTTATCTAGGTCGGACAGGGCTAGAGGCATTTTCAAATTCGACGTTAAACGTGCCGCTGCTCAATATGCGTACAAGCGAACGGACCGGCAGCATCCTGCGAATGGTCGTGTCGCAATAATTGGACAAGAGTTTAATGCGGTGCGCTTATCTCACGACGATGAAGATCAACCACTTCGCCGGAATGGTCGCGCTCACGGTGTTTTTAGCCGGCTGCTCGGCCTCGGCATCGGGCACCAAGTTCAAGGATAGTTCGTTTGTCACACAACGGGTCGCGGACGACAAGGGTAGAGTCATTTTTACCGCGAGGCGGATACGAATTTCCGTTGGGTCACTCTGGGCATAGATCGTTCGATAGTAGGCGCGCTGGCTCAGAGTGGATTCATCGTCGCTGACATCGCGCCGGGAGATCACAGTCTTTCCGCGTGGCTGCGATACATGCCGGGAGAATTTGCAATCAGACTAATGGTTTCAGCCGGAGAAACTTACTACATCCGGCGTCTCGCCGGGCCGAGCGCATGCTTTACTCAGCCTTCGGTGGCATCGGCGGAGTTGTTCTTTTAGCGGACACCAAAGGTGAATTCCAGCTTGAGCCGGTCCCCGCAGCGATTGCGTCGGTGGATTTAGAGGAACTCAGGCTTTCCGAGTAGCTCGTTAAGCTGACAACCCGATTTACCGGCGCCAAAGTCAGAAAAGGTTGAGTAGTTAGCTCTTCTTTTTCGGCTATCGCATCCGAAGTTCAAACTCGACGAAAGGACGTGCTCGGGTCGGATGACTCACCGCTCTCGAAACCTTCACGAATCACAGCTGAGCCGCTACGCTGACTTACTATGGAACACTTCCACGTTTTGACAATTCTCAAAACGTCGAAACGTTCATTCCGGCGGACGTGCGGAAAGCACAGAGAAATGGCGAAGAGAAAGTGACTTGAGTCTGTTCATCACCAAATCTATGTCAGTTGTCCGCTTCGCCACCTACGCTTGAGAACGTTTGACGCTGGCACCATTTATAAGTAGGATATTCCCCGTTATAACGGCGATAGCCAAAAAACTGGACGCGAGGATGAACCGGTGGGCGCCCGAAACGGCTAAGAAGGTGGAGCGACTCGTGGCTGAAATCATTGAATTAGCCGACCACGATGCCCTGGACGTGGTTCGTTCGCGCCAGGTCGAGCAAGAAGTACTCGACATTATCGATGGCCGCCAAGCAGGGTGAGGTCTGGCTTGCCGACCTTGGGCTCGCAGCAAAGACGCGCCCTGTTGTTATCCTTTCCCGAGACGACCCGCAAGCATCTCGAGCGCTCGTGACCTATATTCCGTTCAAGCCGTTAAAGACAGCAGCTGCCTTCGTAAAACGAGCGGCCTGATCCCCGCGCTTTTCACAAATTGAGTATCTTGTCTGAGGCACAAACAATTTTTGGCCGGCCAGTTCAACTTTTCGCGGGTCATGGCATTATAAACAGTATGCCCAGAGTAAATAGAGAGCCGAGACTTTTTGATGTCTCGGCAAGAGTTCCGGATGGATTGGTTTATCACCAAGACTTTATCTCAGAGGCCGAAGAGCACGAACTTATCGGTGAGATTCAGGAACTTCATCTTACGCCGTTTAAATATTATCAGTTTACCGGGAAGCGGCGAACGGCTAGTTTTGGCTGGCAGTACGAGTTCGGCAAAAGTGAAATCACTACAGCTCCCGACATGCCGGCATTTCTTTTACCGGTCCGGGCACGCGCCGGAAAACTCTTCAATATTGATCCGAACAGTTTAACCCAAACTTCGATCATTGAATATTCTACTGGATCCCCGATTGGCTGGCATCGGGATATTCCGCACTTTGGCGTTGTGGTTGGTATTTCTCTTGGCGCAGCATGCCGGATGAGGTTTCGAAAATATGACCGGCGATGGAAGAACTTAAATCGTGATGAAATATTATCGCTCGAACTACAACCCCGGTCGATTTACCTAATGAGCGGAGCTTCGCGAGAGATCTGGCAGCATTCAATTCCGCCGGTGAAGGAGCTTCGCTACTCGATCATGTTGAGGACTTTGCGCGCGAAGCCATGAGAGCTTTGCCCGGCCCCCCAAGCCCCGGTCAGACCAGAGCACGGTGTTGATTCAGCGATAGAAGATTGCATAAATAACGTGGCTTAGAGAAAGTTAGACGGGCTCGACGACTCGCGGAACGTTCAGCCCGACAGGAGACGAGATGCCCAAGAAAGAAGTCATTCAGGTAAATCTCGGCGCGGCCAATCCCAATCTGTCCCCCGCCACCCGTTTCGGCAATCTGGTTTTCGTGGCCGGCCAGACCGGAAGACACCCGGTTTCGGGGGAGGTCGGCAAAAGCGTTCGTGAGCAGACCAATTACGCCCTGCAGCGCGTCAAGACGATCTTGGAAGCCGCCGGCACATCCCTCGATAACGTCTTGACCGTGACGACGCATCTGACCAAACGGGAGGACCTGGCGGACTATAACGAGGAGTACGCCAAGTTCTTCCCGACCAACAAGCCGGCCAGGACCACCGTGGAAGTGATGTTAAACTCGCCCGATCTTGTGGTGGAGATCACCGTAACCGCTTGCATCCCCGATTGACGTCAGCTTCCAAATAGCAGCGCAGCAATCCTTCAGTTCGGGTTTGCCGCTCCGGCGGCAGCCGCATATTCGGGAGTTCCCTTGGCGGGTATCGTCCAGAAATAGACGGTACTCCCGCCGGCTTCCAGGGTCTGCTGCGGTTTCCAACTGCCCATGTCGAAAGCGTGTGAGACGATTCGGGTTCCCGGCTTCAGATCAGCCAGCAATTTGGGCAACAATTTCAGATTAAGGCTCGGCAGCAGGTAAAGAGTTACCACCGTCGCATCGCTGATGTTCGCTTCGAACAAATCTGCGTTCAAGAAACGCACGCGGTCGCCGATGCCAGCGGCTTTGAGGTTGGCCTCCGCTTCCTTGATGCGATCAGGATTGATGTCGATGCCGATGGCGCGCGCAGCATTGTACTTCTGCACCGCCATGATCGGGATGCGCCCGTCGCCCGAACCCAGATCATACACGACGTCGCTCTTGCCCACCCGCGCGACTTTGAGCATCGCGTCCACGGTTTCATAGGGCGTCGGGACAAAAACGACATCGGGCGAGCGCAGTTGCTTGCCGGATTGTTGTTCCTGATCAGTCGACTGAGCACTCGCGCCATACCCGACGAAACAGAGCGACAATGCCAGTAGATAGAGAATGCTTTTGATTTTCACCGATCCTCCTTGCATGCATGGTATCAATTCCTATCCGCAGCACCATGACGGTACGTTCAAAACGTTTACTACAACTAGGCCCGGAGGGGAAACTTCCACGGTCGCGAATTCTCGAAATTTCACAACAGTGTCGCTTACTCTGTGAGGCGAACCAGCAGCCCCTCTTCCGGGCGGAGGTGGAGATTGCCTCGCAGACGCTCCCCCGAGCGATCCAGATAGGTCGAGAGCGCGATCCTCCCCTCGGACGCCTGCTTTGAAAAATTTACCACCTGCGGCTGAAGCCCCAGGTTTAGCGCGACTAGAAATGCGCTCTCCCGATCGCGGCGCACATAGGTGAGCAGATCCCCATCGGCTTCCAGCGGCTCGAATTGTCCCACTTCGAGGGCGGACTCGCCGCGGCGCACTTTGATGAGCTGGTTGTAAAGGGTGAGCATCGAAGCGGGATCATCGCGCTCTACTTCCACGTTCACCCGGTTGTAGTCTTCAGCAATCGGCAGCCAGGGTTCGCCGTCGGTAAATCCGGCGTGCTTTGCCGCGCTCCACTGCATCGGAGTTCGCTGGGGATCGCGACCCAGACCGCGCCCCTGAACATTTTTCTCGAACGGGTCCTGGACCTTTTCCGGGGGAATCTCCACGTCATGCATGCCGATCTCATCGCCGTAGTAAAGCGTCGGCGTGCCGCGCAGGGTGAGCAGCAGCATCGCTGCCAACCGCGCCTGTGCTGGACCGACCCGGGATGCAATGCGCGGCCGGTCGTGGTTTCCAAGAACCCAGTTCGGCCAGCCACGCTCCGGCAGCGCCGCCTCGTATTCCCCGATGATGCGAGCGATATCACGAGCCTGCCACTTCGTGAGAAGGAGCTGAAAGTTAAAGGGGAGGTGGACGCCGCCAAGATCCGCGCCATAGTATTGTACAAGGCGCTCGACGGGCAGATAGATTTCACCGATCAGCACCCGATCTTGGTACTGATCGACCAGGCGGCGCATGCGAGCAATCACTGCGTGCACCTCCGATTGATCCGTGGTGTAAAGCGGAATCAGCTTTTGGTATGGGTCGCTGCCCTCGCGCCAGCTCGGGTTGGGAGGATTGTCGCGAAATTGATCGTCTTCGATTAAATGCCAGAGTACATCCACCCGAAAGCCGTCGACGCCGCGCTCCAACCAGAAGCGCAAAACGTTCAGCATCTCTTCGACGACTTCGGGATTGCGCCAGTTGAGGTCGGGCTGTTCGCGCAGGAAGGCATGGTAGTAGTATTGCTCCGAATGCGCGTCGTATTCCCAAGCGCTTCCACCAAAGCACGACAGCCAGTTGTTCGGCGGCCCGCCGCCCGGGCCAGGGTCGCGCCAGATATACCAGTTGCGTTTGGGGTTATCGCGCGACGACCGCGACTCAACAAACCACGGATGCTGGTCGGAACTGTGATTGGGGACAAAATCCAGGATGACTTTGAGGTCGCGCGCATGCGCCTCTCTGATCAGTCGATCGAAATCAGCGAAGGCGCCGAACAACGGGTGGATCGCGGTATAGTCCGCCACATCGTAGCCGAAGTCCTTCATTGGCGACGGGTAAAGCGGCGAGATCCAAACGGCGTCGACGCCGAGCCAGCGAAGATAATCCAGCCGTGAGATCAGGCCCTTGAGATCACCCACGCCGTCGCCGTTACTGTCCATGAATGAGCGCGGATAGACCTGGTAGATAATCCCCCGTTGCCACCAGAGATACGTCGCCGCTCTTTTTGCGGTGTCCCGAGTTTGCTCGGTTCGCTGATTGGTCATGGATGCCGTCCGAGATCTGATCTGGTAAATTCAGGTCGATTCAACTGCCATAGGAAAACATTTCCGAGAGATTGCGAGGAGAGTTCCGGCGAGCTGATGCGGCGGAGGGTCATCAATACACGATAAAATGTAAAATGGCCCGCCTCAAGATAGTTGGTACCACAGCCAGCTGTTTTTAATGTTTTCTGTCCGTTATTCACCTAATTCCTGCCTTCCGTTGTGTGCAAAATCACGTCGACTTGGCGTCGAACGATGGGCTGCTCGACGAAAAACACCGACTAGCTCGCTCAGAACGGCGTCGAGAAGCCTCTGGCATGTTGGTTGCTCTACTGCTGAGTAAAGTTTTGCCGGTTGTCGGGCTAAAATGAAAATGACCGCTTCGAAACATCGTCGCCAGATCCGTTATGCAGTGGTCGGGTTGGGACATATCGCCCAGGTGGCCGTGCTCCCGGCGTTCGCGCATGCGCGGGCAAATTCTCAACTGACGGCGCTGGTATCCGATGATCCGCAAAAACTAAAAACCCTCGGACGACGCTATCAAGTCGATCATCTCTTTTCTTACCGGGAGTATGGTGATTGCTTACGCAGCGGCGCGGTGGATGCAGTTTATATCGCTTTACCGAACCATCTGCATGCACAATACAGCATCGACGCGGCACGGGCCGGGATTCACGTTTTGTGTGAAAAGCCCATGGCAGTTACCGAGAAAGAGTGTTGGGCGATGATTCGGGCCGCAGAACGTGCCGACGTCAAGCTGATGATCGCCTATCGGCTTCATTTTGAAGAAGCTAATATGACCGCCGTAAGGATCGTACGCTCGGGAAAACTCGGCAATCCGCGTTTCTTCACTTCGTCCTTTTCCATGCAGGTGCGCCCGAATAATATTCGCACCGATAAGGAAAAAGGAGGCGGAACACTCTACGATATCGGCATTTATTGTATCAATGCCGCGCGCTATCTCTTCGGCGCAGAACCCACGGAGGTTTTTGCTTTCAGCAGCACCAGCAAAAAGGACGAGCGCTTCAAAGAAATCGACGAAATGACCAGCGCGCTTCTACGCTTTCCCGACGGTCGATTGGCGGAGTTCACCTCAAGCTTCGGTGCGGCCGACGTGGCTAGCTATCGCGTGGTGGGCACGAAAGGCGATGTGCGACTCGACCAAGGTTACGAGTACGTTTATCCGATCAGTCTCCATGTCACGATCAAGGGCGAAAGCCGGAAGCAAACCTTTCGCAAACGAGATCAGTTTGCGCCCGAGCTGGAGTATTTCTCCAACTGTATTCTTAACAACCGGACTCCGGAACCCTCGGGGATGGAGGGAATCGCGGACGTGCGCATTATCGAAGCGCTCTATCGATCGGCAAAACGCCGGAGGCCGGTGAAAATCGAACCCGTGCGGCAAACCCAAAGACCCTCGATTAAACAAACAAAACAGCGCCCCGCCGTCGACAAACCCGCGCTTGTGCACGCCGAGAGCGCTGCGTTATAAGGCACGGGTCACAAGTTTCGGGTCGGACCTCTGAAAGCTATTGATTCAGCGGTAGAAGATTGCATAAATAGCGTGGCTACAAAACGGCAGCGGGTTCAAGCCGTTCAAATCGTTCAAGCAGTTCAAGACGATCAAAAGTCGAGATGCGGGATTACGAACGAAAAAGAAGCGATAGGGCCAAGTCTTTTTTCTGACACAGCGCTGTCACGATGTCACGTCCTCTACGGGTACCGTACGAAGGAGCGCCACGTTATGAACCGTGGAAGAGCGAGGCAGGCAACTTTCCTTGGGGATCAGCCATGGTTGCGCGGTGGCGGCGGCCGAAGGACTCACATCTACAGTTATAATTAAGACGGAGGAGGCGGCCCCATGATTCTGATCACAGGTGGGCTGGGATTCATTGGACTGCACACAGCCAAGCGATTTCTGGACGCGGGTGAAAAGGTCGTGCTCACGCATTATCGCGTGCGGCGCGAGCCTGACTTCATTAAAGCCGAGATCGGAAAGAGCGTTTTCATCGAACCTCTGGATGTCACGAGCGCTCACGACGCGATCGATTTGGCGCGCAAGCACAAAGTGACAGGCATCGTCCATTTAGCGGTCCCCGGCCTGAACGCTCTCTCGGCGGCGGAAGATTATCGGGTAAACGTTACGGGATGGTTGAACATCCTCGAAGCGGGGCGACTCTGTGACGCCCGGCGTATCAGCTTGGCAAGCTCCATAGCGGTCTACGCGGGTCTACCCGCCGGTCCTTTTAGAGAAGATATGCTCCTGCCGGTCAATTCGGGAAACGCGACCGAGACATTCAAAAAAGCACTGGAAATTTTGGGCGTGCACTATGCGTCCCGCACGGGCATGGAGGTGGTGTCGTTGCGCATCGGCAGCCCTTTCGGACCGCTCTATCATTCGCTGGCCGCTCCTTCGAGCCGCATATGCCATGCCGCGGCGAAAGGAGTGCCGGTTGATTTCAAAGGCGCTCGCGGCGGAGCGCCGCATGAGGAGGATGAAGTTGGCTGCTTCTATGTGAAAGACTGCGCGACGGCTATCCAACTGCTCCAGATGGCGAACCAACTGTCACACCGGGTCTACAACGTCGGCAATGATGCACCGCTTAACTACCGGGAATTTGCGGAGCTCGTCAAGAAAATAGTTCCGGGTACCGAGATCAATCTCCAGGCGGGACAGGGCCCGCGGAACAGACCCAACGCCTATATGGACAACACCCGTATCAGGGAAGAAGTGGGCTACCGCCCGGAATACAATCCCGAGCGGGCAATCGCGGAGTACATCGACTGGTTGCGAAAGTATCCGGAACGATAAATCCTAACTCGGCTCTACAGGGTTGGGGCCATACAGCCGTAGGCAGTTCAAGTCGTTCCAATCGTTCAACCGCTACGCTCAGTTCAAATCGTCGAGTTCAAGTCCGTTGAAGCAGTTGAATCGCGGCGGTCCGTTCTATCCGTTATACCGCTCCGCTAGGTTCCAGTCGTTCCAAAGGTTCGAGGAACTAAACCAAAGAGGTCAAACTTCCACGTTGCGGGAATGTCTCGAAATGTCGAAACGTTAAAACAAATAAAGTTTGCAGCGCAAAAGGGACTCTCTTCTAAACGGGATGACGCCCGGTCAAGAACTCACAGCTCTCACATTGACGTAATGCCCCGTTATCCGCTACCTTCAGCCCAAAATGAGGGATCGCAGGAAAGGGAGATACCAATGGTGGGGACCCATGTCACGATCGCTGCCACCAACAGCGGTAAATTTGATTCTTACGTTGCGTCGCCTGTGTCCGAAAAGGAGGCTGGCGTGGTCATCGTGTCAACCATTTCCGGCGTTGACAGCGACATGACGCATTACGCAGACGCGCTCGCGGCCGAGGGATTTGTCGCGTCCGCCCCTGACATGTTCTGGCGCGATGCTGACTCGGGCCCGCTGCCCTGGACCGACGACGGTCGCAAACGCGCCTTCGCGCGCAACGACCGGTACGATCTCGAGCTGGGCATGACAGACCTTGCCGATGCGATCGCGAATCTCAAGAAGCATCCCCGATGTAACGGCAAAGTTGCCGTGGTGGGATTCTGCTTCGGCGGCCCCTTCGCCCTCCTGGCGGCGGCGCGCTACGGCACCAACGCCGGGATTGCCTTTCACGGATCGCACGTCGAGAATCACCTCGACGAGCTGGACGGCGTACGCTGCCCGCTCTCGTTCCACTACGGGGATCGGGACGAGGTTGCTCCGATAACGGCGATCGAGCGTATCCGAGAGGCGTTCGGCCGGCTCGCGGATGCCAAGGTTTACGTATACCCCGGTGCAGGCCACGGCTTCATGACTATGACGCGCGGCCACGGTTATATCGAATCAGTCGCCCGCTCCGCCTGGGCTCGGGCCCTTGAAGTGCTTAGAAAGCTTCAGGCATGATGCGTGCAGCGAAGCCAAGTACCGGGCCGGACCTGCGCACGGCATTGATTCAGCGATTGCCTAACGGCCGCGCGGGGCCTTGAAACGATAGTTGAAGTCGGGGTTCAGCTTTGGCGCGATAGTGTTGCGCAGGATCCCGATCCCTTCGACCTCGATCTCCACGGCGTCCCCTGGTTCGAGATAACGCGCTGGGAATCCGTTGCGTATCGCCTCGCCGATTGACCCGCCAGTGACTGTACCCCCGCCAAGTACGTCGCCGGGAACGACTCGGCTGTCCCGCGAGGCGCGCTCGATCATTGCACCCCAGGTGTGATACATGATGCCAGCGTTGTTCTCCATCCACTGGGCGCCATTCACTTTCAACGTGCAGCGCACGTGCAGGCGGCCGTCGCGTATAAAGGACGCCAGCTCATCTGTCGTCACGATCCAGGGGCCCAGCGAGCTCGCTGAGTCTTTCCCTTTGGCGGGCCCGAGGCGCGCCTCCATCTCGTCGCGCTGGAGGTCGCGACAGCTCCAGTCGTTAAATATGGTGAAGCCGGCAATGTATGAGAAAGCGTCCGCCTCGGCGACATTGCTGGCTTCTCGGCCGATGACCGCAGCCAGCTCCAGCTCGTAATCGAGCTGTTCCGAAGCGGATGGGTAGGGAATGGCATCCTCTGGACCGAACATGCAAAGCGGGTTAGAGAAGTAGAAAATCGGCAGCCGATACCAGGCATCGGAGAGTTGCCGCGCGCCTCCCCCGCTGGCATGTCCCTCGTACACCATGAAGTCGCGGACCGTTGGCGGCTGCAAGATCGGCGCCCGCAAGCGAATCCCGCCCAGCGGTACACCCTGCCTGGCGCGCCCTGAACCCAAGGCTGACTTCAGCCGTGTTAGCGGGTCGTTTGGTAGTTCCAGCAGGGCACGGACATCGCGTAGCCCGTCCTGCTCTCCAAGCAAAGTTGCAATATCTAGTACTTGCCCGTCGACGACAACGCCAGCGCGCGGTCCGTTCGCAGTCTCGTAAGTAATCAGTTTCATGTTTCGCGTAAATTAGGGCAACCGTAGCGGAAAGGCAATAGAACGGATGCGGAAGGTTTTTCTTTTTCCCCTGTCAAGCCATCTAAGGGGACACAAATCGCAAATTCCGATGGTAGACACCAAATATTCACGAGCGCCGATGGTCGTGTTATGGATAACCTCACACTCGTCGCTATGCACGCAAGGAGGGAGCACTCATGCGCGACGGTTTTAAGATTTTTGATTCGGACACGCACCTCAATCCCTCGGCTGAAACCCTGGAGCCCTACTTCGATGCCGCTATGCGTAAGCGGCTGCCGGAATGGGAAAGCTGCAAGGTTCCCTTTCGCATCGGCTGGGCCGGTGAGATTCTCCAACCGCCGTATCGCCACCGCTACCAGTTTAAGAAAAGAGCCGGCTGGCGTGAGGGGCTGCGGGTTTTAGGAGAAGCGGGACCCAGAGAGCATATCGCGGCTCATTTCCCGAAGTTTATGGGCAGCCGGTTTCCGACGCCCGGCGGGTCTGACGACGACATCGAAGCGCGCGTTCGGGATATGGACGAAGAGGGAGTGGACGTCCAGCTCATGCTTCCCGGACTACCGCCGGCGACGGACGAGGTCGAGGTTGAGGTCGGGTTTATCCGCGCCAACCATCGCTTCACCGATGACTTCTGCAGCAAGTATCCGCACCGCCTGAAATCTCTCATTGTGGTGAGCAGCCGAGCGATCGAGGCATCGGTGCAGGAAATCAAAACATGGTCGCGCGCGCTATGGGCCGGGGGCATTTATCCTCATTTGGCCGAAGGTGTTCCCATCGATCATCCGAACCTGGAGCCGATCTGGGCAGCGGCCAACGACGCGGGGCTCTGCGTGGCGCATCACAGTTTCACTTCCGGCTATCCCGGGTACCGCGACCTATGGGATAACCCATTCATCGGGCGCACTGCTTCACACCCGTGGGGCGCGATGCGAGCAGTGAGCGCATTTTTCGGCGCCGGCATCATGGATCGGTATCCCGACATTCGTTATTGCATCCTCGAGTCCGGCTTTGGCTGGCTGCCGTTCTGGGGCGCGCGCATGGACGACCAATCCGTCTACATGTCTTACGCCCTGCCGGAAAATCTCGCTCGTAAACCCAGCGAATACATGACCGGGGGACGTTTCTTCACCAGCGTCGTGATCCACGAAGGCGAGAAAATGGCCCGCATGGTCACCGACTTCCTCGGCGACGGTGTCCTCATGTATTCGTCCGATTACCCCCATGCCGAATCCCGCTTTCCCGAGTCGACGAACAAAGTGCTGGGCTGGAAATCCCTCGGAGATGAGGTCATGCGAAAAATGCTCTGGGACAACGCGACGAGATGCTTCGGCGAGCCCTAGAAAGTTGCGTGTTGTGACCCGTTCAATACGTTCCAAACGTGAGCCGTTTAACCGCTGCGCTCCGTTCAAAACATTTGAGAAAATGAAAACACACGAAGAGCCTCCACGTTTCGTGAATTCTCGATGATGGAGCCAGGTAAGCACAGAGAGATGAGGGTAGTAATCGGGACAACTAAAGATCTCTAACAGAGCGGCTGCCAAGACAGGCAATGAGCGGCATGATAGAAGTTGGTCAGATAATTGTCGGGTTCGAAGCGGTAAACTTCGTGCGCGCAAAGGGAGGACGTCGATGAAAAACCTATCGTTGTCAGTTGCAATTATGACTCTGCTCTTGGGTTCACGACTGTTCGCGGCGCCGGTGGAGCTTGGCGCTTCCGTTCAATTGACCGGCCAGTTTGCCAACACCGGGCGCTACTACGGGGACGCCTATCAATTTGCGGTGGAAAAAATCAACGCGGCCGGCGGCGTGAAAATCGGCAACGCGCGGGAGAAATTGAATCTCAAGATTCTCGATAATCAGTCGGATGTGAACCTGAGCGTGCGCCAGTACGTGCAGCTCGTGACCCAGGACAAAGTTAATTTCCTTCTCGGGCCCTTCGCCAGCGATTTCGCGCTCGCCGACTCGTCGATTGCAGAAAAATATAATATTCCAATGATTCAAGGAGGCGGTGCCTCCGACCAGATCTTCAGCCGCGGCTATAAATATATTTTTGGCACCCTGCCACCGGCGAGCGATTACTTCCAAAGCACTCTTGACCTGATGGCGCAACTGAAACCGGCGCCGGCGACGGTAGCGCTCCTCTATGCCGATGATGCGTTCGACGTTTCCGTGGCGGACGGCACGCGCAAGGCGGCCGGCAAGGCTAACCTCAAGATCGTTGTCGACCAGCGCTATAGTTCGAAGGCCTCCGACTTCAACTCGATCCTATCGTTGATCAAAAGCCAGAACGTGGACGCAATCCTGGTTGCTGGTCATGAAACCGAAATTTTGAATTTTATTCGTCAAGCTAAAACTCTCAATGTAAACCCGAAGCTCTATTCTTTTACCGTGGGCGTGCCCAGCGCGGATTTCCGGGCCGCCTTGGGACAGGATGCCAACTACGCCTTCGGCATGACCTCTTGGGTTCCCTCGCCGGCGTTTAAGGACGATTACTTTGGCAATGCGGAACGATTTGCCACCGACTATCAGAAGCGCTTTGGGTACGAGCCCGATTACCACGCGGCATCGGCGGTCGCCGACGTCGAAGCATTCGTTAAGGCGATCGAGACCGCCAACAGTCTCGACCCGGCGAAGGTTCGCGACGCCATTGCCAAGGTCGACTTCGACAGCTTGTACGGCCGCATTCGCTTCAACGCCACAGGCCAGATCAATCTTCCGCAGACCGTCGTACAGATCCAGAAGAGCAAACTGGTGGCGATCTACGGTCCCAAGGGCCTTCTTGAAAAGGCGCTCTATCCGATGCCCGAATGGGGCAAGCGTTAGGTGCAGCTCCTCTGGCAGATCCTCGTCAATGGGGTCTTGCTCGGCGGTCTTTATGCCTTGATGGCGTTGGGCCTCGTGCTCGTCTGGGGCGTGCTCAACATCGTCAATCTGGCGCACGGCGCGCTTATCATGTTGGGCGCCTACGCCTGTTATTATCTGTTTACTGGCTTT
>WNGC01003827.1_pt1 | contig 15370 bp, 15 predicted proteins | sample 5400051 | NCBI WGS metagenome assembly WNGC01 (sample SAMN13153368, study PRJNA577476) | soil metagenome | isolation source: 20 cm soil or saprolite under grassland replicate 2 | place: USA:California | collected 2016-06-15 | reverse complement strand
AGGCTGGCCAGCAGGTGAAGTCCGGCCAAATAGAGCCGGCATTGATGTGGGCAAACAAAGGTGCTTCGTTCGATTGAACAAGCAAAGATCCTTCACCCGGCTAATAGTCTTTGATCGAATTTGCTATTAGACTCATCCTAATTCACAGTACCGGCTTAGACCTTTTGCTTAGGTAGGTGAGATCCCGGGGGAGGGGTAGGCGCGAGTTCCCGGAGACAAATGATTGTTAAGGGAAGGGGCGAAGAGTCATGGTATCGTTAGCCGGCACGAGAATTCGAGTCCTCGTATTCCTCGCTGTGCTCGCACTAGTCACTCCTGCGCCAGTCGTGCTTGCTCAGGAATCAACCTGCCCGAGCGGCGGTACCCCGCCTCCGGGGTCAACGGTCAACGGCGGACTCGACGTCGATGGGGTGTGCCTGCTCGATAGCGTGACGGTGAATGGTGGCATCCTCGTGGAAGCGGGCGGCCACCTTCAGTTGACGCGCAGCACCGTCAACGGCGATATCGTCGCATTACCGTGCGGCGAGCTAGACGTCAACGCCGTCACCGGCAACGGAAGCCCAACGGGCACGACCTCGACTATTAACGGCGGCATACACGTCGCGGCTGGCCTCACCTGCTCCTCCGGTGCCTTCTCTGATCTCGACATCTGGACGGCACAGATCGCGGGTGATCTCACGATCACGGGGACGTATCCGACCGGCTTCGCTCCATTCATCTGTGGCAACACGATCACGGGCAGCGTGCGCCTGGAGGACGTCACGGTGACCCAACTGGGGACATTCGAGAGCACCATCGGCGAACCCGGTGGCGACACGACAGGGAGAGTTTGCCCCGGGAACACGATTGGCGGCTCACTCCATATGAAGAACTCTTCGGGCTTCACAGTTGAATCGAACACCATACGCGGATCGGTCCACCTCAGCGCGAGCAAGCTCGAGTTGAATGGCAACACGATCGGCGGCAGCTTGCTGTGCTCGGATGGCACTGTGATCCTGCCGAGCGACGTCAACGATCCGCCGGGCAACACAGTACAAGGAAAGAGCACCTGCTAGCAAGGCGTGTCCCCCGATGGGACATACTCCTTGCGGCTCACAGGCTTCTGGCCAGCAAATTGAGCGCGGCGAGGAAGACCACCGTCAACACGATCCGCTCGAACAGCCTGGCCGGCAGCCGGTCCTGCAGCGCGAGGCCGGCGAGCGTGCCGGCCGCCATCGGCAGGCAGGCGGCGAGCGCGCCGGTCAGGACGGGGCTTGGATAGAGGCCCAGCTTGAAGTAACTGGCGACCTGCACGATGTTCACTACGAAGAACATCATGGTGATCCAGAAGACGAATTCGCGCTTGGCGAGACGGCGGAAGTGAAGGTAACTGGCGAGGAGCGGCGATGAAATCCCCGTCGACCCCCCCATCAAGCCCGCGAGCACGCCGATGATGGGCCCCGCCCGATTGCCTGCGGCGGCGGGGACCTTGAGCGTCAACCGGCCCGCGGTGGCGAGCACGTAGAGCAGCGCCACCGCGCCGACCAGACCCGACAGCAATCGGTGGCTCAGCGACCCGAACAACACCGCGCCTCCCACCGTGCCCGCGCCGATGATGGTCGACAGCAGCGGGACCGCGACGAGCGGAAACCCAAACCCGATGGCGCCCTTGAGCATCGAGGCGCCGCACACCACCACCGCCCCGGCGATCATCTGCCAGGGATCGTATGTCATCCGCCGGTGGCCCGGCGGAGCGCCTCCGCAAACCCGGGAAACGACGTCTCGATGTTGTCAGGGTCCTCGACGGTAACAGACCCGGCGGCGCACAGCCCGGCCACGGCCAGGCTCATGGCGATCCGGTGGTCTCCGCCGCTGGTGACGCGGCCGCCCTGCAGCGGCCGGCCCCCGGCAATCACCATGCCATCCGGCCGCGGCTCGATCCGGGCGCCGAGGCGCCCCAGTTCCCTCGCCAGCGCCTCGACGCGATCCGACTCCTTCACCCGCAGTTCGGCGGCATCCCGGATCACGGTCTCGCCCTCTGCGAAACACGCCGCGACCGCCAGCACCGGCAGCTCGTCGATCGCGCGCGGCACCAGGTCCCCGCCGATCACCGTGCCGTGCAGCCGGCTCGCCCGAACGGCCACGGTCCCCACGGGCTCACCGCTCTCCTCGCGGAGATCCCCCACCTCCACGCGCGCGCCCATCATCTTCAAAATGTCCAGCAGCCCTGTGCGCGTGGAATTCAATCCGACATCGCGGATTTCGACCTCGGAGCCGGGCACGAGGGACGCGGCGACGATAAAGTAAGCCGCCGAGGAAAAGTCGCCCGGCACCCGCACCCTCGCGGCCCTGAGGGTCGCCGGCCCGCGCAGCCGGGTGGTCAGCCCGTCCCGCTCCACCGCCGCGCCGAACGCTCCCAGCATGCGCTCGGTGTGATCGCGGCTCTGGGCCGGCTCACGCACCGATGTCGCCCCCTCGGCGAAGAGGCCTGCCAGGAGCACCGCCGACTTCACCTGCGCGCTCGCGACCGGGGTGGCGTAGTCGATGCCGCCCAGCCGGCCACCGTCGATGGCGAGCGGGGCGAGGCGGCCTCCTTGACGCCCGGAGACCCGCGCGCCCATCCGCCGGAGTGGATCCGCGATCCGGTCCATCGGCCGCCGGCGGATCGACGCGTCGCCGGTGAGCACGCTGTGAAATGGGTGCCCGGCCAGAACGCCGGCGAGCAGGCGGATCGTCGTCCCGGAATTCCCGACGTCCAGCACCTCCTCGGGCTCCTGGAGCTGCCGGCCGCGGACGTCGATCTCGTCGCCCCGTTCGTCGATGACGATGCCGGCCCCGCGCAGGCAGCGCAGGGTCGACCGGCAGTCCTCCGCCTGAAGGAACCCTGTCACCCGCGTGGTGCCGTGCGCGATGGCGCCGAGGATCGCCCCTCGGTGCGAGATGGACTTATCCCCCGGCACGCGGAGCACGCCCTGGAGCGCGCGCCCCGGGGAGACGACCAACGGGGTCACGATCGCGTGAGGTCGGGGCGGAGGCGCTCGGCGTCGCGGAGGTAGACGTGCCGGACCTCCGCCGCGGTCTTGGTCGTGTTCATGAGCATGAGGATCCGCACGCACCGCGGCAGGGCGCCGGGCACCGGCACCTCCTGAGCGCACATCAGCGGCACGTGCGTCCAGCCCGGCAGACGCCGGCAGGCCTCGGCGGGAAACGCGGCGTTCAGGTCCGGCGTGACGGTGAAGAGCACGCCCGCCACGTCGTCGGCGTCCACCTCGTTCATCCGGATGATCGCCCGCAGGAGCTCCAGCGTGGCATCAAGGATCGCCTGTTCCGTGTTCGCGTCGACCGTGATCGCCCCCCGAACCCCGCGGAACCGCATGGTATCCTCCTGCCGGCCCCGCGGCGCCGGTTGACAGAGTCAGGTGCGCGGGCTGGCTGTTGCTTCGACGGGCCCTCAGGGCCTCCTTTGCCGGGCGCGCTGACGCCGCGATGCGCCGCCGGACGGCGTCCGGCGCGCCGGCTCGTCCGTCACGGACGCCGCGCCATCCGAGCCGCCCGGATCGGCGTGGGATGCGCGGGCGGCGATGGCCAGCGCGGCGCGGAGCCCCAGCAGGTAGCTGTCCACGCCAAATCCGCCGATCTGCCCCCGGACGACAGGGGCGATCACGGAGATCCGGAACGCTTCGCGGGCATGGATGTTCGAGAGGTGCACCTCGATCACCGGCACCGGGATCCCCGCGATCGCATCGCGCAGCGAGTAGCTGTAGTGGGTCAGGGCTCCCGCGTTGAGCACGATCGCGTCGTACCGCCCCTGCGCGGCGTGCAGCCGGTCGATGATCGCTCCCTCGTGGTTGCTCTGATACGTGTCGACGCCGGCCCCTTCGGCGCGCGCCAGCGCCACGAGCCGGCGGTCGATCTCGGCGAGCGTCGTCGTGCCGTAGATGTCCGGCTGCCGCTGCCCGAGCAGGTTGAGGTTGGGGCCGTGGATCACCAGCACCTTAGCCATCGGCGAGGACCTCCTCGCCCCACCGAGATGGCCTCGCCGTGGGTAAGCCCGCGGTAGGAGGCCGCCGCCTCGATCGCATGGCCGATGGTGTGGCCGTAGTTGAGCACCATCCGCGGACCCGCCTCCCGCTCGTCGCGGGCCACCACGTCCGCCTTGTAGGCCGCGCACCGGGCCACGATCCACTCGAGCGCAGCGGCGTCCCGGCGGCGGCACTCTGCCGCGTGGCTCTCCACATAGTCGAACAGGTCGGGAGCGCCGATCACGCCGGTCTTGACCACCTCGGCCAACCCCGAGCGCAGTTCGCGCGGTGGCAGCGAGCGGAGCGTGTCGGTATCCGTGAGGACGGCCGTGGGCTGGTGGATGGCCCCGATCAAATTCTTGGCGCGGAAGTTGATCCCCGTCTTGCCGCCGATGCTGGCATCCACCTGCGCGAGCAGGGTCGTCGGCGCCGAGATCCAGGCGATCCCCCGGAGAAAGGTGGCCGCGACGAACCCGCCGAGATCTCCCGCCACTCCGCCGCCCAGGGCGAGCAGCGCGCAGCTCCGGTCGAACCTGGCATCCACCAACCGGTCGAACACCCGCGCCGCCACGCGCAGGCTCTTGCTGGATTCGGTCGGGGGCACGATGACGGGAACCACCTCGTACCCGGCCTTGCGGAGCCGCCCGGCGAGCGGGCGGCCGTACAGCGCTTCGATGCGCGGATGCGTGAGCAGCGCCAGCCGGCCGCGGAGGCCGCACCGCTCTAGGTACGCCGCGGCCTCCACCAGGATCCCCCCGCCGATCCAGACGTCGTACCCGCGCGGGCCGAGGTCCACCCGGACCGCCCTGGCCGCGCCGGCGGCCGGGCGGTCCCCGGCCGATCCGGCGGCGGGACGCGCGGGGCCCGACATGGCAGCCCCGCGGAGCGCGTCCTCGCGCGCGAGAACGAAGCCGATCACCCGATCGGCCACCGCATCGGCGGAAAGCGCTGAGGTCTCCACAATGAAGTCGGCCTTCCGGTAGAACTCGCTCCGCTCTTCGAGCAGGCGGTGCACGCGGCGCTCGGGATCGTCGCCCAGCAGCGGGCGATCCCCGCCGGGCGCCACCCGCGCGAGGATCGCCTTGGGGTCGGCCCAGAGCGCGATGATCAACCCGTGCTGCCGCAGGCGGGCCATGTTCTCGCGGCTGAGGACGACGCCGCCCCCCGTGGCGATGACGCTCCCGCCCGGCGCCGCCGCCCGAACCACGGCCTCGGCCTCGAGCCTGCGGAACGCCGCCTCACCGTCCTCGGCAAAGATGCGCGGGACAGACCGGCCGGCCTGCGCCTCGATCAGCGCGTCGGTGTCCACGAAGGGACGGCCGAGCCGGGCCGCGACGATCCGGCCCACCGAGGTCTTGCCCGTCGCCATGAAGCCGATGAGGACGATGTTGGGCGGCACGCGCGCGGTCACCCCGCAGGCGCGGGGGGACCGCGCCGGACCCAGCGCCGATGCGCGTCGTAGGCGACGCGCATCTGGTCGAGGCTGTCCCCGCCGAATTTCTCGACCATCGCGTCCGCCAGGACAAACGCGACCATGGCTTCGCCGATCACCCCGGCCGAGGGCACGGCGGTGACGTCGCTGCGGACCACCGCGGCTTCCACGCGCTCTTTGGTGACGATATCCACGGACGCGAGCGGGCTGCGCAGGGTGCTGAGCGGCTTCATCGCGACCCGGGCGACCAGCGGATCTCCGGTCGACATGCCGCCTTCGGTGCCCCCGGCCCGGTTCGTCGCCCGGTGGAACCCGCGCTCCGGATCGTAGAAGATCTCGTCGTGCGCGGACGATCCCGGCAGCCGCGCCTCCTGAAATCCCTCGCCGATCTCCACGCCCTTGATGGCGTTGATGGACATCAGCGCCTGCGCGAGCCGGCCGTCCAGCCGTCGATCCCAGTGCACATAGGTGCCGAGCCCGACGGGGAGGCCGAGTGCCACGACCTCGAAGACGCCGCCCAGCGTATCGCCCGCCTCCCGAGCTTTGTCGATGGCGGCGATCATCCGCGCCTCGGCCTCGGGGTCGACACACCGCAGCGGGGACGCTTCGGCGAGCGCGGGGATGTCCTCATAGCGGTCCGGGCGGCGGCCGATCGCGATCCCGCCGAGCTCCACAACGTGACTCGCCAGGGTGATGCCGAACTCGGCGAGGAGGGCCCGGCAGATCGCGCCCGCCGCGACGCGGGCGACCGTTTCGCGGGCGCTGGACCGCTCGAGCACCCGCCGCACGTCATCGAAGTGATACTTGAGGGCGCCGGCGAGGTCGGCGTGTCCGGGCCGGGGCCGGGTGAGCGGAGGCTCCGTCTTGCGCCAGTCCTTGTTGCCGATGTGCAGGCCGACCGGCGCCCCGATCGTCGTGCCGTTCATCACGCCCGCATAAATCTCCGCCCGGTCCTGCTCGATCTGCATCCGCCCGCCGCGGCCGTAGCCGCGCTGCCGGCGGGCGAGTTGGACGGTGATGTCCTCCTCGCTCAGGGGGAGGCCCGCCGGGATCCCCTCCAGGACGACCAGCAGGCCCCGCCCGTGCGATTCGCCTGAGGTCAGAAACCGCAGCACCGGCGATGCTCCTAAGATTTCGAGGCCGCTTCCCGCGGCAGGCCCAACGCGTCGCGCATCACCTGCAGGGGGGCCTGGCGGCCGGTCCAGATCTCAAAGGCGCGGGCGCCCTGGTAGAGGAGCATCGGGAGGCCTCCAAGCGTGCGGCATCCCGCCGCGCGCGCCTCGCGCAGCAGGACCGTTTCTCGAGGATCGTAGACCATATCCATCACGAACAGCCCGGGATGCAGCAGGGTCCCGGGGACCGCCGACAGCGCGCGCTGACCGCCGGCGCCGGCCGTCGTCGCCTGAACCAGGAGGGTCGCCTCGCGCAGCGTCCCGGCGACCCCGGCGCCGTCGAGCGGCACCGCGTCGACCGCGCATGTGACGGTCCGCCGGACGGCATCCGCCAGCGCGGCGGCGCGATCCCAGTTGCGGTTGATGATGGTGACGGCGCCCGCCCCGGCGCCGGCGAGGGCGAACGCGGCGGCCCGCGCCGCGCCGCCCGCTCCGACGATGACGGCCCGCTGTTCTTCCGGCATCACGCCGCCGTCGAGCCGGAGGGCATCGAGCAGCCCGGCGGCGTCGGTGTTGTGGCCGATCAGGCGGTCACCGGCCACCTGCACGGTGTTCACCGCGCCGATCACGCGGGCGTCCTCCGTGGTCTCGTCGAGATACGCGAGGGCGGCCTCCTTGTGGGGGACGGTGATGTTGGCGCCGGCGGCGCCGAGCGCGGCCAGCCCCCGCAGGGCCGCTTCCAGGCGATCCCGGGGCACCCGGAACCCGACATAGCACCAGTTGAGCCCCAGGGCGGCGAACGCCGCGTTGTGGAGCCGGGGAGAGAGGCTTCCCCGAACCGCGTCTCCGATGACCCCGACGACCGTGGTCGCCCCGTCGATCTCCGTATGGTCCCCCCGATCTATTTCGCCAACCGTGGTTCCCAGATCTCTGAGAGAGCCTCTATTTATCGGTGCCTCCATGCATATCCTTCCTGACGTCTCGCGAGGGCTGATCCTCGCGAAAGCAGGGTACTATGGTCCTTGTCCAACATACCACGGAGGTGAAACCATGAGAACAATCCTGGTCGGCCTGGCTCTGATGGGCGCCACGTTGTTCGGCGTGTTGCTGAATCCTGCTTCGTCCGTCAGCAACGAACCGGTGAAGATGACCATCACCCTGGCCGGGAAGATGGCCGAGGGGCAGGACTGGGTGGACACAAAAATTCTGTGCGACAGCCACGGCAATGAGGTCGTGGTGATCAAGAACAGGGAACAAGGCCTGAAAGGCTCCGACATGCAGCTGGGTGTCGTGGCGATTCCCGGCGGCTGCAGGTAGGGCCGGATCGATTCGCCCTCCGACGGCCTCCCGCCTGGTGAGCGCCGCGACGCCGCTGGACAGACCGCGGCCCCGCATGCCAGAATGTGTGGCGCAGGCGACGCGTGCGGCCGGGGGGCGCAGATGAAATACGAGGGGCAGGAGTACTACGAGATCGAGGTGGTGGGAATCCGGCGCAGGCTGCCCGTCGTCCCCATCACCGACTCCCTGTGGATCGCTGCGTTCGTCTTGTGGGGGGACGTTGAGCTGACCAATGCGTGCGCCCGGGCGATCGCCGCCAGGCTCCAGCCGTTCGAGTTCGATTGCGTGGTCTCCATCGAGGCCAAAGCCCTCCCGCTCGTCCATATGGTCGCCACCTATTTGTCCGACCCGGTCGCCGGCCGGTACTTCCCGTACATCGTCTTCCGAAAGAGCGTGAAGGGCTACATGAAGCGGCCGCTGACCGTGAAGGCGAAATCGATCACCACCGCTTCAACGCAGACCCTCGTCCTCGACGGCCCCGAGGCCGAGCGGCTGCGGGGGAGCCGGGTCGTAGTGGTGGACGACGTCGTGAGCACGGGGGGCAGCCTCCGGGCCGCCGATGAGCTGCTGACTCAGGTGGGCGCGCGCGTGGTGGCCAGGGCCGCGGTCCTGCACGAAGAGGGGGGGTACACGAACCCCGCCCTCATCACGCTGGGGACACTTCCAATCTTTACAAAGTAACCTGCCGCGGTGTTCCACCGCGTCGCGCAGCCTCCGGGGTCTATTCCTTGCGCTGGATGAGCTCCTGAACCGCTTGGGCGGACGGCTCCGACGCCAGCGAGTCGCGTTCCTCATGCTCGGAGGGGTCGACGGGGACTTGGCGGTGGAGAGGCTCCGCGGCGGGCACGCCGGCAGAGGACTCGGCGGTCGCGGGAAACCCCCCTGGAGCCGCCGGGTCGGGAGCGGGCAGCGCCGGGGGGACCGCGGGATCGGTCGCCGCGGGATCGGCCTCTTTGACCGACTCCTTGAGATCTGCCATTTGCTCCCTGAATGACTCCTGCGCTCCCCGGACGGCGTTGCGGAAATCCCGGATCGATTTCCCGATTGTCCCTCCGAGGCTGGCCATCTTCGACGGACCGAAGATGAGCAGGGCGATCGTCAGGAGCACCAGGAGCTTGAACTCATTCTCGAACATCGAGCACCTCAACAGAAATGTGCTGCCGCTCGGTCCGAATACAATTCTACACCGGATATGCCCTTCGCCGGCATGTTTGAGGCGATCGACATGGAGTCCCGGAGCGCGCAACATCTGCTTGCCGTTGGCGTCAGTTCAGTATGGAGCCCCCGCAGGGGGCAACATCTGCTTGGGGAGATTCCGCGCCGGGAAGAAGCGGGACCGTAACCGGCGAGGGGGTGCGCTGCGTCGATGCCGCGGGGAGCCGGCGGGGCCGGGACTACCGGCGGCCGCGGGGCCGCCGGCGGCGCCGCGCGGTGCGGGCGGCGGCGGAAGGGCGCGGCGGGAGAAGGGTCGGGGCGCCTTTCCCGGCAACGACCCGGCCCCGGCGGCCGGCCGCGGGGACCTGTCCGGCACCGTGCCTGGTGGCGAGGAGCCGGCGGTACAATTGCTCGACGCTGCGGCGGGTGATCCGGAAGGTCGGGGTGCGGTGCGGTCTGATCGCTCCGCTGAACGTCCGGGGAATGTGCAGGAGCTCATGGATCAGCACGCGGTCCTGCTCGTCCGTGGGAAGCCGGCTGAACTCCGGCTCGATGATCTCGACGACGTACGCGGGGCGGGTCTCCAGCACCTGCTGCCACAGCGTCGGCAATCCCCAGATGCGCGCCCACGCTTCCGAGGTCGACCCGTAGCCCCGGACGCAGAAGATGCGTGAGGGATCCACGTGCGTGAACCCGAGCGCGCTGGCAATCCGCTGGAGACGGGTATGCGTCTTGCGGCACAGCTCCCAACGCATGGATCTACTCCACGTCAGCGCGCGCTGGCTTCGCGAGGAGCGGTCTGCGCCATCTTGAGCAAGAGCAGCGCCTGGCCGCGATGATAGCCGAGGTGCTCGAGATAGTGCAGCAGCGCCCACAACTTCGTCGGCCGGCGGGGCGGCTTGCCGGCCGTAACCGTCGGCGTCGTCTCCGCCTCCAGGTCCCGCATCGACACCGCCCCGAGGACCTGCCGGGTGAGACGCCGCGCCTCCTCCACGCTGCGGAGCACGTCGTCGCGGCGCGGGCGATCGTGGTGAAACTCCGCATCGCGCACACGGCGGCTCGGGATCCCGCCAATCGCCTCACCGATCCAATACCGCTCACTGCCCGCCAGATGGCGGAGGAGAATCGCCACGGAGTTGAACCCCGGACCGGGCGCCCACTGGAAGGCGACATCGTTCGCCTCGGTCGCCGCTTTGATCAGCGAATCCCACGTCTCGTCGAGGTGCGCCGCGATCCCCTGCACTCCGGCATCCATTGAAGACCCTCCTTCTTGCCCGGACGCCGCGGCGTCCGGCCGATCTGGGCGGTCAATCTACGCTTCGATGGCCCTTCGGCTCTTATCCTCTCACGACTTCTGTCCGATCAAGGCGCTGCCCTTCCTCCCATTCGCCGGCCGGCGACGCCCCTCCCTGCCGCGGACGACTCGCGCCCGTCAGCGCCGTTAACGCAAGGAGCCCTGCCGCACGCGGGCCTTGACAAAGACAAAACTCAGGGACCGGGAGTGTTCTCCCGGTCCCTGACGTTCCGCGCGGATCGCGACGGGGACGCGCCTATCCGTCGGCGCCTTCGTCCGCGGCGGCGATCGGAGCGATCGCGGACACGCGGTCGCCTTCATCGAGCCGCTGCAGCCTGACCCCCTGGGCCTCGCGTCCCTGCGTCGAGATGTCCTTGACCAGGAGCCGGCTCACGATCCCCTGGGCCGTGATGACCAGCAACTCACCCTCGTCATCCACCGCCCGGATCGCGGCCACCTTGCCGGTCCGGGCCGTCAGCCGGATGTTGCGCACGCCTGAGCCCCCGCGGCGCTGCAGACGGTACTCGCTGAGGAGGGTGCGCTTGCCGAGCCCGAGCTCGGTGGCGACCAGCAGGTACTTGCCCTCGCTGCTGATCGCCATCCCGACCAGCGCGTCGTCGCGGCGCAGGGTGATGCCGATGACGCCGCGCGCCGACCGGCCCATCTCGCGCACGTTGGCTTCCTTGAACCGGATCGCCTGTCCGTTCCGGGTCGCCAGGAGCACTTCTTCCTGCCCGTCGGTCAGGCGCACCGCGACCAGCTCGTCGTCCTTGTCCAGGGTGATCGCCGCGATGCCCGCGCGCTTGGCGTTGATGAACTCCATCAGGCCGGTCTTCTTCACGTTGCCGTGCTTGGTCGCGAAGAAGAGATACCCCGTGTCCTCGAAGGACCGGATGGGGATGATGGCGTTGACCCGCTCGCCCTGGGCGACGCTGAAGAGGTTGACGAGGCTCGTGCCCTTGGCCGTCCGGCCGGCCTCCGGCACCTCGTAGGCCTTCACCCGGTAGACCTTGCCCCGGTTGCTGAAGAAGAGGACGAAGGCGTGGTTGGTGGTGACGGTGGCGACCTCCACGTAGTCCTCTTCCTTGGTCCCCATGCCCATGACGCCGCGCCCGCCGCGATTCTGCCGGCGGTAGGTCTCCAGCGGAAGCCGCTTCACGTAGCCGTTGTGGGTCAGCGTGATCACCACCTCGGCGTCCGGGATCAGGTCCTCCACATCCAGCTCGGCGTCCTTCCCGGTGATCCGCGTCCGCCGCGCGTCGCCGAACCGCTCCTTCACCGCGACCAGCTCAGCCTTGATGATCTCGAACACCTTGTGCTCGTCGCCCAGGATGTCCTCGTACCGGGCGATCGCCTTGATCAGCTCCTTGTACTCCTCGTCCAGCTTCTCGCGCTCGAGCTGGGTCAACCGCTGCAGCCGCATCTCCAAGATGGCGTCGGCCTGCAGCTCGCTGAGCTTGAACTTGCTCATCAGGCCGGTCCGGGCCGCCGGCACGTCGGTGGCCTTGCGGATCAGCGCAATCACATCGTCCAAGGATTTGAGCGCGGTCTTGAGTCCCTCCAGGATGTGCGCGCGCGCCTTCGCCTTCCGCAGCTCGTACTCCGTCCGCCGGGTGACGACCACCTTGCGGTGGGCGAGGTAGTGCGCGAGGATCTGCTTGAGGGGCAGCACCCGCGGGACGCCGTCGACCAGGGCGAGCATGATCGCCCCGAACGTGGTCTGCATCTGCGTGTGCTTGAACAGCTGGTTCTGCACGATTTGGGGATTGACGTCGCGCCGCAGCTCGATCACCACGCGCATGCCCTGGCGGTCGCTCTCGTCGCGCAGGTCCGAGACGCCGCCGAGCTTCTTCTCCCGCACCAGCTGGGCGATCCGTTCGACCATGGCGGCCTTGTTCACCATGTAGGGGAGCTCGGTGACGATGATCGCCGTCCGGCCTCCCCGCAGTTCCTCGATCGCCGTCTCGGCGCGGACGATCATGCTGCCCCGCCCCTCCAGGTAGGCGGCGCGGATGCCGTCCCGGCCGAGGATCCGGCCGCCGGTGGGAAAGTCCGGCCCCTTGACGATTTTGAGCAGCGCCTCCGGCTCGAGGTCCGGATCGTCGATGAGGGCGACGAGGGCATCCACCAGCTCGCCGAGGTTGTGGGGCGGGATGTTGGTCGCCATCCCCACCGCGATGCCCGAGGCACCGTTCATCAGGAGATTGGGCACCCGGCTCGGCAGCACGACCGGCTCTTGCATCGACTGGTCGAAGTTGGGGACGAAGGGCACCGTCTCTTTGTCGATGTCGGCGAGCAGCTCCATCGCCATCCGGGAGAGGCGCGCCTCGGTGTAGCGCATCGCCCCCGGCGGATCCCCGTCCACGCTGCCGAAGTTGCCCTGCCCGTCGATCAGCGGGTAGCGGAAGCTGAAGTCCTGCGCCATCCGCACGAGGGCTTCGTAGACCGGCACGTCCCCGTGCGGGTGATACCGGCCCATGACGTCCCCGACGACGCGCGCGCACTTCCGGTACGGCCGGTCGGGCGCGCCAGGCCCATCTCGGACGCGCCGTAGAGAATGCGGCGCTGCACGGGCTTGAGCCCGTCCCGGACGTCCGGAAGCGCCCGGCTGACGATGACGGACATCGCGTAGTCCAGATACGATGTCCGCATCTCTTTTCCGATCGGTTGCTGGATGATGTTCTCTTCGGTTGCTGCCATATCACTCCTCGGTCGATGGGCAGGCCGTGCGGGCGGCCTTAGATATCGAGGTTGCGCACTTCCTTCGCGTACTTTTGAATGAACTGCCGCCGGGGCTCGACTTCGTCCCCCATCAGCGTCTTGAACAACTCGTCCACCTCGGCCGCGTTGCCATCGCTGCGGTCGAGCTCCACCTGCAAGAGCGTCCGCTGCTCAGGGTTCATCGTCGTCTCCCAGAGCTGCTGCGGGTTCATCTCGGCGAGGCCCTTGTACCGCTGGACCTCATAGGCGGTGTTGCGCTTGGCCAGTTCGGCGGTAACCTCGTCCCGCTCGCCGTCGGAGTAGGCGTAGTGGTGCTTCTTGCCGGCTTTGATCAGGTAGAGCGGCGGCTGGGCGATGTACACCTTGCCCCGCTCAATCAGCTCCGGCATGTAGCGGTACAGGAAGGTGAGCAGCAGCGTCCGGATGTGCGCGCCGTCGACGTCGGCATCCGCCATGAGGATCACGCGGTCGTACCGCCGCTTGTCGATGTTGAACTCCTTGTCGATCCCCGTGCCCAGGGCGGTGATGAGCGCGCGGATCTCCTCGTGGCCCAGCATCTTGTCCTGCCGCGCCTTCTCCACGTTCAGGATCTTGCCCTGGATGGGCAGGATCGCCTGAAACTGCCGGTCCCGCCCGGCCTTGGCGCTGCCGCCCGCCGACTCGCCCTCGACGACGAAGATCTCGCACTTCGTGGGGTCTTTCTCGGCGCAGTCGGCGAGCTTGCCCGGGAGCGTGCTGATGTCGAGGGCGTTCTTGCGCCGGACGAGGTCGCGGGCCTGCCGGGCCGCCTCACGGGCGCGGGCCGCCTGGATCGCCTTGGCGACGATCTTCTTGGCATCCCCCGGGTGCTCCTCGAAGTATTCGGCCAGCTCTTCGCCAACGACCGACTCGACCAGCCCCTTCACCTCGGGATTGCCGAGCTTGGTCTTGGTCTGGCCCTCGAACTGAGGCTCGGGCAGTTTGAGCGAGAGCACGGCGGTCAGACCTTCGCGGACGTCCTCCCCCTGGAGGGTCAGGTCCCCGTTCTTGAGCAGCCCCTGCCGGCGCGCATAGTCGTTGATGCTGCGGGTCAGCGCGGAGCGGAACCCCACCAGGTGCGTGCCGCCTTCGGTCGTGTTGATCGTGTTCACGTAGGTGAAGACGTGCTCGAGATAGCCGTTGTTGTACTGGATGGCCACGTCGACCTCGACGCCGTCGCGAGCGCGATGCACGGAGATCGGATCGCCCAGCGCCCCCTTCTTGTTGTGGGCCCGGACGAGCTCGACCAGGCCGCCCTTGTGGGCGAACTCCTGCTTCTCTCCTGTGCGCTCGTCCAGCAGCGTCAGCACGAGGCCGGAGTTGAGATAGGCCAATTCGTCCAGGCGCTCCGCGACGATCTTGGCGTCGTACTCCCGTTCGACAAAAATCTCGGGGTCGGGCTTGAAGGTCACCGTCGTGCCGGTGCGGGTGGTTTTGCCCGCCTCGCGCAGCGGTGAGGCACGCTGCCCGCGCTCGAAGCGCTGGGTGTAGCGCTTGCCGTCCCGGTGGACTTCGACCTCGAGCCATTCGGAGAGCGCGTTCACGACCGACACACCGACGCCGTGCAGGCCGCCGCTGATCTTGTAGACCCCGCCGCCGAACTTCCCGCCGGCGTGGAGCATGGTCATGACGACTTCGACGCCCGGCTTGCCCACCTTGGGCACGACGTCGACGGGGATCCCCCGGCCGTCGTCGGCAACGGTCACGCTGTTGTCTTTGTGGATGACGGCGTCGATCTGATGACAGAACCCGGCGAGGGCTTCATCGACGCTGTTGTCCACCACCTCGAAGACCAAATGATGGAGCCCCCGGCTGCCGGTGCTTCCTACGTACATGCCGGGGCGCTTGCGAACGCCCTCGAGCCCTTCCAGGACCTGAATTTGTTGTGCGTCGTAGTTAGTCTCGGCCATGCTGCAACCTATCCTCCGATGCCGGCTCAGAAAACTCCCACGAAAGTGTGCGCCTGCAGGGCCAGGCTGGCGCCGTAGCCCACCGTTCCCTTCAAGATCCTACAATATACATTACCAAAAATCACGGCCGCGGTCAAACCGCTATCGAGCCTCCAGGGCGTCCCCAAGAACCCCGCCCAATGGAGCCGCCCGCCCGAAGCAGGCAATCCAAAGCTCTCCCGGGCTCACTCGGTCTCCGTCTGAAGCCCCCACTGGACGTTCGTCACCCGCTTTTGAAGCGTGAGGGAGGAGATGGCCGAGGTGTAGACGCCGGTGGTCGTCACAACGACCGATTTTCGGTCATCCTTGGGGACTTCTGACCGTATACGAGCATGGGAGCGCGCCATGTC
>WNGC01001247.1_pt1 | contig 15372 bp, 11 predicted proteins | sample 5400051 | NCBI WGS metagenome assembly WNGC01 (sample SAMN13153368, study PRJNA577476) | soil metagenome | isolation source: 20 cm soil or saprolite under grassland replicate 2 | place: USA:California | collected 2016-06-15 | reverse complement strand
GGGACCGGCAAAGAAGCTCTGGTGGTCCCATGAAGTTTCACCGTAGCGCGCGAGCCATTCGGTGAAGTAAGCCAGAACATGGGAGACTTTGTCCGCCACCGACAGAGGGCGGGGGACAGCCTCCGGCCCAGAGGGGCCTACGCCCCGGCGGGAGGACGGCGGATAGCGGTCAGAGATCATTTCACGAAACCTGCGAGCCGCGCCTTCGTCGGCATGAAATAATTATCTCGCGCCTCGGACAGATAACGGCGGAGCCAGATCTTTACTTTGTAGCCTGCATTTTCCCTGTATTGCCCATTTCCGCTGAGATCGCGAAATCGAATACCAACTGTCCGGCTCTCTCCGGGATTCAGTTCAATCTCCAAAGCAATGCGATCGTCCGAGAAATGCCAAGCGATCTGATCGGATTCAGCGCGGATTTCTTTGATGGCCGAAGGATCGGATTCACGCCTTGTTATAATGAACCGCTTTTGCTTTTCAGAACGATTCTTCACTCGCAGCTCGGTGCCGTACATTTCTACTTCCACCACTTCGGTTGAGAGTTCTCTCTGACGGCAACTGCGCTTCACAACTTCGCCCAGGCTCCGCCATGACAACGGACATTTCAGCGCATTGAGCTTGTCGATGAATTCCACGAGGCGCCCGTAACCATCGCGGCAGAAATCGTGGTGGATAACGACGATGCACGGTTTCCCAAGAAGAATATCGAAGGCAAAGTTTTCCACACCTTGTAAAGGATATCGCCGTGTAAAGATGGGAAAGGAACCGTAGCCCATGACCGCGACGTCCCAGACATCGGAGACCCTGACCGTCGTCGCCTGCGGCGTGGTGCTAACAACTTCGGTGTTGACCACGGCGGTGAAGTTGGAGTGCTTCAACACCTCGATGGCGGCTTCAGAAAACACTCCCTGCGGGAAAACCATGATCCGCTCGTGACGAAGTCCCGTTTTCGATTCGTGATCAGACATGCGATCGACAGCTTGCCGCGCCTTGCTGCGAAGCCGGTCTTGATCGTCAGTGCCAAACTCTGCTCCGGTATGATCGCAACCATGAATTGAAAGCGAGTATTTCTCTGGGTTTTCCCTGAACAATCTGACTGTTTCCGGATCGCTTCTGCGCCAATTCCACGGGATGAACGCGACATTGGTCGAGAACCGGTGGTGCTCCATGAGACCCAGCAACTCCTGAAAGTTTACTGAACCATAGCTGCGCTTGAGCAGAGGATCGTCGATCACCAGGCAAGCATTTGCCTCCGGAGCGTGCCAGCGGGTCCTGGCGAAAGCCCATATAATATAGAGCACGACCGGTACTGCGGAGCGAACATGATCGCGGACGTCGAAGTTGCCTTTCTCAAGCGCGGCATCAAGGTCAACGATCTTTGCAAAGGCTGAAAGGAAGATCGGCACCGTGTGGCGTTCGATCTTCACAAAGGTTGCTCCGCGATCGGTCGAAATAATGGCGGTTATGTTTCCGTTCGACGCATCAAAAACGGGGCTGGCTTTGAACGCGGTTGCGGCCGCATGCATTCGTACTCCGCTCATTACGCCGCAGAACTCAGCAAGATCATTTGATACGACCCACTCGCCGGCGTCACCATTCATTTGACGAAGCGATGCCTCGTCATCGGCCGTGATGCGCCTGACTAATTTCTGGAGCACAGCGGAATCTTCTCCCGCATAGACGAAGGCCGAATGAACACGTTCCTGCCAGAGCCGAATGGTATCGGCGCTAGCCTCCAGCTCCTTGATCAATCTCGAGAAAACATCAGCTGAGCAAAGCAACCTCGATTTCGAGGCGCCGGCACTCGCGGTGCGATCATGAGACAAAAACTCGGCCAGAGCCAGAGTGCGCCATGGGACGCCAAAGAAACGAAGCACTTTGGCTGCGTTGTCGTTTTCCAATGACACGTTGCCGTCTGTTAGAAGTATCGCTTCCTCTGTCATGACCAAATTTTCTAACGACTCCGAGTACTTACGCCGCTGGTTTTCGCGCTACCACGAGCGACCTCATGGCCCGGGAGTGAGCAACGAAATTCAGCAAGGGCGACATCCGGCTAAGAAGTCTGCACATGAATCGCCCGGCGGAGTGCGGAATCCAACAGAAGTGTTCTTTTCGCAACACCTCGAAACCGACTTTGCCAAATGGCGCCGCGTATTCCTCCAAAGAGGGAAGATAGCACTCTTCCTCTTTTTGTTTGCGGAGCCGATTTTTCAATGCGCTCCGAAACAATGGAAACCGGTCGTTCATGTCGATAAGGACGCAGATTCCTCCGGGCACAAGCAAATCGAGAACGGCTTGGGCACAATCCAACTCCTTCCCCGCGCGATGACAGTAGCGGACGGTGTTTACACCAAGAATGAAATGAAACGAGTTTCCCAGCTCGGACTTCGCTTTTTCCAACGATGCCGACAGGTCCTCCATGAGCGTTTCGTTCTTAGCGACGTGAAACGCGACCTTGCCCTGCTCTTCGCGCCCCAGATAACTTTTGGCTTCACTCTTGGCCGCTTCGATCAGGACCGGGGAGAAATCGGCTCCGATCGCGCTTTCAACGCGAATCCCTTCCTGGCCCAGGACAGAGATCAGGTGCACGAGATTCATTCCTCCACCGCAACCGAACTCCAGAATGCGAATCCCTTGTTGCCTCACTTGTTGAGGCAAGCAGCCGAGTGCCTTCAGATAAACCGTCTTATAATCGTGATCGAGAAGATAACTGATCCCAAGGCCTGCCGTAGCTTTGGTGTATTTTAAGATCGCATCCTGCGACGTGTACTCGCGGAAGAACGCGTCCGTCCTGTTAGATGTATTGGTGTCTGTAGAAATCACTTTTCCGGATTGAGTTGGCTAAACGTAGAAATCCCTTTTGTCCCCAAACACCACCCGCTTAGAGTCGGGTGTGGCTCTCGGTCTTCACCAGGGAAAAATTGTCCACCTTTTTGAAGCTTAGAAGGGTGCGAAAAATCGCTCTTAGCTTTTTCATCTGTTCGCGCCGATGAAAGCGCATCAACTCCGGGGTTACCGGGCGCTTCATGCGCCGCAATGCCGCCCAGCAATAGCCCGACAATAATGCTAGCCCTTCAATGAGGATCGGTCGCCTGGTCATTCGGTAAGCCACACGAAACAACTCCCAAACAGGAGAACCTCCAAGGTAATAATCCTTTTCTCCGTAAGAAAAGCTTGCGGCCAGACCGCTCCTGCCAGCTGTGCCCAGTGTTCGGTAATGATGAAACCGCTTTTCCGGAAAGGATCGTGTCTTCCATCCTTTCAACCGCGCCGTGGTGACCGCAATCCAGTCAATTCCGCCCGCACGATTTGGAATGTAGCCGCCGATGTCTTCGAAGCACTGGCGCGTGAAAAGTTGACAGCCCCCAGCAACGTGGTTCTCGCCCTCAAAACTGTCCCGAGCTGAGTCATAACCATTTTCGAGAAATGGAGTTCCGGCCACGCCGAGTTTCGGATCTTCGGAGAACTTCTCCATTAGAAACTCTAGGTAATCGGCGTCAAATGAAAGGTCGGCGTCCAGGTTTCCGATTACTTCAAATTGCAGTGATTGAACTCGCTCCAACCCGGCATTGAAAGCGTGAACCTTTCCAGCAAAACTACGATCGCGACGTTGCGGTAAGCACACCAGTTCGATCCAGGGATAACGACTCGCGTAATTCTCCCCGATCTCCCTTGTTCCATCCGTTGAGCCGTCATCAACAATTACCCATCGCTCAGGCAACGCTGTCTGGACGACCATCGATTCAAGCGTCTTTTCAATGAAAGCTGCCTCGTTTCTTGCTGGTGTGATGAGGACGTACTTCATTCGCTTTGCGAAAGTGAAGAGTGAAACAGTGGCCTTCCTCCGTCCTCTGTCGTCTGTCCTCCCTCCGGGGCGGAGGCCCCTCTGGGCCGGAGGCCGTCCTCTGTCCTCCGACCCGGGTAAATCTGAGCGAAGATTTCATCCATGATGCGGGCCGTAAGAATGATTTCCCGATAAGGAATTGGGGGCGGTCCTCCCGGATGGATGCTGTTATAGAAGCGTTCGATCAGTTCCTTCATTCCAAAGTCCTGATAAAGCCGCCGGCGAAGGAAATTCGTGACGTTGACCCGCGCATTTCTAACATATTCCCGGGCACTGTTTAACGGTGGAACAAAATACGTGAGATAGCTTTTGTAGGAGCGATTCTCGTTTCGCACCAGGCTTCCGCTGACGTGATCCACCACAATTGAATTGGCTGGGCCGTAAATCCGAAATTGGTTCAGTGCCGGTTTGATCTGAGTCGAAAAACAGAAAAACGCAGTTGTGCCGCTCTCATCCCGGATGAGGACCCGCAGCTCGTCCAGAACATCTTCCGCTCCGACGGTCCGGAGCCGCTGGCTTTGATGAGCCCCGGCAACAATTTCAGTCAACTCATCATCGAGAAACTCAGCTAACTGGGCAATCCCATGGCTGATAATATTGTGAAGCAATTGTCCCGGAAGCTGGCGCACCCAATGGTTGGCATCTCCCAGAACGGGCCCGACGTAACTCGCGTCACCGAGGTCGTAGGAAAAGTAGCTCTCCAGATGGACAGGCTTTCCGCCCAAGTATCCCTTCTCCAGGAGCCGTCGCATTTCGAGCATCTCGAGCGTGAATTGAAGATTATGGCCCGCGGTGACCTTTAGATCGCGGCGATCTGCGAGCTGGGTCAACGATTTTGCCTCATCGGCTGTAACCGTGAAAGGCTTCTCCACGTAAACGTGACTGCCGAACTCAAGACATTGTTTGGCGAGTGAAAAATGACTTTGCGGGGGTGTCGTGATGTGAACGACGTTCGGAGTAGTCGCTTCCAGCATCTCATTCAAATCGGAAAAGCACTCGGTAACGCCGAAGCGTTCGCCAAGTTGTCGCGCCGTCAGCAATTCTCGATCGCACAGACCTACAATCCGGCAATCCGGAATTCGATGAATCGCGTGCACGTGCTGGTCGGCGACTTTACCGCAGCCGACGATGGCAATGCGTAGGGTGCGCGAAGTTGATCCGCCTTCGCTCAGCTTCGGCGTGACTAGTGGTTGAATGTTAATGGTTGATGGCCGTCGGGTAGTTGAGGGTTAAGCGCTGCGCTGAGGGTTCGGGCAGTGACGACGGATGGTCGATGACAGAGGACCGCTTTAACGCTTCACCGATGCGTCCGCGGCTCCGCCGCGAGTAAATTGGCTCAAAAAGGCGGCCATAGCATCTTTCATGTTGACCCTTGGCTTCCAGTCCAGTCGCTCCTTGAGTTTCTGATTGGAATAGCGGTTGCCTTTCCATTCCGCAGCACAACGACGCCGATTGAAAGCGGGAGGAAGCTGGCCCTTTGATGACTTGGAATACTTTTCCCAGAGCAGGCACAAGCCGTACGCGATAACATAAGGGATTCGGACGCAAAAAAAGCGGTTCACGCGTTTCTTATAAGCCCTTAGGAATTCCCTGCTGGTCATCAACTCATCATCGACGACATTGAAGATCTCTCCGTCAACGCCGGGCCTCAGACCTGCCAGAACGATCGCCTCGGCGCAGTTATCGACAAAGGTTAATGGCAGTAGATTTGATCCACCTACATTCAAGAAAAAACCGAATGTGTCGATCCCAACCCGGCCACTCAGTGCCTTTTTGCCGGGTCCGAACACAGCTCCCGGTCGGATGATCACGTAAGGCAACCGATGTAGATCCCCGTATTCCCTCACCAGTTCCTCTTGTTTGAGTTTCCCGAAACAATAAGGGGCAAATCGTTCCTGCGGGGCATCCTCTAATGCGCAATTCTCGTCGAGCAGAGCGCCATGTTTCAATTTCAAGTTTGTGTAAACCGCAAAGGAACTGACATTCACAAAGCGCCTGGGCTGCCCAAATTCAAGAAATGCATCGATTAGGTTTCGGGTGGCAAGCGCCGAGTTCATGAACGCTCCGGCGAAGGACTTTTCAGTCCCACCGGCCAAATGATAAATGACTGAAACTCCTTTGGCTGCTTTCTGGCAGTCTTCTCGTGAAACCAGATCGCCCGAAATTAGTTCGACATTTTTCCCCGCATCAAATCGCCTCAGCACTTTTTCGAGCCGCTCCAGCCGGCTGGAAGGCCGAACAAAGCAACGGAGTTTAGAAAAACCATATTCGAAAAGTGTCTCGACTACCTTTGCGCCAATAAAACCGTTCGATCCGGTGACCAAAATCGTGTCCTCCGATCCGGCAATACCTTTAAAATTCATCGGGCCCGACGTTAGCAATATTTAACGTTTCGCCGGCCGCTGTTCAGAACCAAAAATACACGGATGGCTGTAGTAGTGATTTGCTCACTAAAGGGCCGAGCAAGGGAGCGCGCCCAGTTGCAGTTCTGGTACACAAAAACGTAGATGAAGAACTATCACTAAGCAAGGTATAAGACGAGACTAACTCGATTCCTCATCTTTCCAGAATCGGCGCGGGTTCAGCTTGGCTCGCACCAGGGTTCTCGATACCAACCAAGCTCAGATCCTCGGCCGAAGCTTCGAGCGCGCCGTCGGTGCTGGTGGCCCTGAGATCGTAAGGGGGCCGGTATTGTGTTGCAATGAGCCAAAGGCTAAACCCCACGATGTTGCCATTGTTGAAGGTGACCTCTGTATAGTTGTAGATTACTCCGCTGACGAATAATGCTGGAAATAGGTGTCCAAGTACCCCGCCACGCGACAATTCTCGCACGCTGTTTCTGCCTGCGGTGAACAGCACTCCCAAAAGCAGAATAAGGCCAATCAGGCCCGTGTTCAGGTATGTCTCCAAGTAGCCGTCGTGCGAATGGGCAAGGACACCATATTCTTTAACTAAGGCAGAGCCGCTGGGGGTCAACCATACGCTGGCAAAACCGGCGCCGACCAAAGGATTCGTCTTCAAGTCCAGCGCGTCCTTCCAGATGTCGGTCCGCTCGGTTAAAGAGCCCTCTCTGCCGAGCGCTCCCGCGAATGTTCCTCTTAGGCCTGAATTTGCGACAACAATGAATGAAGCCACCAATAGCCCGCAAACCAACCAACCCATACGCTGGAGATTGGTCAATATCCAGTTTGAGTGCGTAACTAGAAATATGAAAATGCCTATAATCAGACACACGAGTGAGGTTTTGCTGTCAGCTATCTTTAGAATCCAAACACACATCAAGAGAACTATCAGTTCAGGCCAGGTGCTTTTAATCGTCTGAGTCCATCGTGAACGTCTCTGGATATCTACGACGGTCCAAATGAGAAAAAGAGCACTCATCATGGTGAGGACGCCAAGTGTATTCTTGTTGATAGTTACGCCACAATACATCACCGCCCCTGTCCATTCAGTGTAGTATCTACCACCCAACTCCGGATAATACTTGATGAAGAGAACTGATAGAGGAATAAGCAGATAAGCGCAGCGAAGAAATACTGTTCGTATTGCTGCGGTTGGGTTTTGTTCTGTTAGGAGGATCAGAATCATGACAATAGTCCCGACATCCTTGATCCATCTCTTAAGTGCTACGAATGGAATAGGAGACCAGAGCACGCTGATGAGGCAGAAGAGAGAAAAGATCCAAAGCCACCTATTCTCAACAAACACCCGATTCCATGTGATCCTTCTTTTCGACAGAACGATTATCCCAAGAATGATGAGCACCAAGTAAGCATTTCTGTCGAAAAAGCTCCCCTGCGTCACATCAGCAGCTTCTGGTGCTGTCCCGCCAGCAAACCACAATGCGAGCGGTTTCGACGCAATTATCCAAATCCATAATAGCGGGATCCATATAGCAGCTGATACATCAGGATCCCTCTTTGCATCGCGACGGAGGAGCCACAGAGCGAAGCCAAAGTACAGACAGGCAGCTAAAGGGGGCGGCATGAAAGTGTTTCTCGATGCGCGGCCGATTATCCGCGGATACTTTGAACAACGGGCTGCGTAATCGATCGAGGGCCGGTTTTCTTTCCCGCGAAAAAGGAGTCGATCTGCTCCACAATAGCAACGATTGTTTCTTTTCCCATTTCCGGATAAATCGGAATCGAGAGAATGCGGGATTGGTTAGCGTACGCGATCGGAAAATCTTCCGGAGCGTGGCCGAGATACGCGTAGGCAGGATAAAAAGGCAACGCTTTCGGATAATTCAAGACCGTTGCAACGCCGGCATCGGTAAGATGCTTTCTTAAGGCATCACGCTTTTCCGTCCGAATGACGTAAAGATGGTAAACGTGGTCCCGATCAGGTACGACCTTTGGTGTAACGACGTCGCCCACCTCGCGAAGAAGATCACCGTAACGGGCAGCGACACGGCGACGCGCCTTAATCCAGCCGGGCAAATGGGGCAATTTCACGTTTAGAATCGCAGCCTGGAGACCATCCATCCGGCTGCAAATGCCTTCCATCACGTGCTCCCCTTTGCCACCATGACGAGCAAACGCTGCTGCCCAATCGGCAAGATGATCGTCATTCGTCACGACGCAACCAGCATCACCATAAGCGCCCAGATTTTTGCCGGGGTAGAAAGAAAAGGTTGCCGCCTTACCAAATGTTCCTACGACCCGGCCCTTGTACTTAGCGGCGTGCGCCTGGGCGGAATCTTCGATGACCCAGAGATTGTGCTTTCGAGCGATGGCCATGATAGGATCCATGTCCGCGGGTTGGCCATAAAGATGAACCGGGATGATGCCGACCGTCGCTGAAGTTATCTTGGCCTCAATCAAGGCCGGATCGATGGTGAAAGTCTCGTTATCGGTGTCGCAGAAGACGACGCGACCGCCAGCCTGGGTAATCGTCTCCGAAGTCGAAATCCAGGAATGTGCAGTAGTAATTACTTCGTCGCCCGGCTTTACACCTAGGGCGCGCATGGCGATGTAGATCGCATCCGTGCCATTGGCACAGGAGACGCAATGCTTAACCCCCAGAGTCTTTGCCCACTCTTTTTCAAATCGCTCGACATGCCGGCCGCGAATGAAGGCCGATTCGGCGATCACCTCGGCAATGGCCGCGTCAATTTCTGATTTGAGGCTCAGATATTGAGCATGCAGATCAACGAAGGGGACGTTCATCAAGGTTGAGAAGTTGAGACGTTGAGGAGTTGAGAAGAAGAATAGCTGAACGTTACAAAGTAAAATCGTTGAAGCAGCCGTCCTCTGTCTTCCGTCCTCCGTCCTCTGATCTCTGACATCTGATCTCTGATTTTTACAGCTGCCGCAGCAGCCGTGCAGGGTTACCAACGTAGATACCGGGGGTGTTAATGTCCTTGGTCACAACCGCGCCCGCCCCAATTACCACATTGTCGCAAATTGTAACAGGAAGCACGGTGGCGTTGGTGCCAATACTTACACCGTTACCAAGTTTTGTTGGTCGCCACAGGTCTTGGTTTCCGCCGGCCGGCCCGCCGTTAGCAAAAAGGTCGTTAATAAACATCGCGCCGTGAGAAATGAAGCAATCATCGCCGATCGATACGAGCTCGCAGATAAATGCATGGGACTGAATTCGGCAGCGTTTGCCGATCGTTGCTCCTTTTTGTATCTCAACAAACGGCCCGACGAAAGTTCCATCTCCAATACTGCACCCATAGAGGTTGACCGGCTGCACCAGCGTGACGTTCTCGCCGAACTTAACATCGACGACTCCAACCTTCCGAAGCTCAGGAGTGCCCACAAGGTTTGTGCAGTCACTGCCCGTTCAAGCCAAACGGTCGAGCACGTTCAAGGATCGAGACCACAGTGCGCGCATGGCTAAGGCCGGTGAGAGGCGCCTGCGAATTGAGGATACAGTCGCGAAAATGCTCGGCCTCGACTCGGAGCGGTTCAGTGAATTTAACTTCGGGGTAGAGAATGTCCCCGCTGCGATAGTTAAATTGCAATCGCTGCGGATGATCGAAATCCATATTTTCACCAAGGATCGCTTTCCGATCGATACCTTTGTCGTAGATGGCGATCTTGTTCTCGGCGATGTCATCGTAAACTACCATCTTGCGCGACCCAACGATGATCATCTTTCGAACCTTTTGCGGGTCGAGCCAGCTGACATGGATGTTGGCAATAATCTTTCCAGGATACTCGAGGTTAAGAAAAACGACATCGTCGATTCCCTCCTGCATATAGGCCATGCCCTGTCTGGTTACTGAAACCGGCTCCGGATCTCCCAGCCAGTATTGGATGATGCTGATATCGTGGGGCGCGAAATTCCACAAGGCGTCGATATCGGCACGGATCCGGCCCAAGTTGAGACGCTGGCTGTAAATGTAGCGGATTTCTCCCAACTCACCCGCGTCGATGAGCTGTTTCACATACCGGACGGCAGCGTTGTAAATGAAGGTGTGCCCGGCCATGACGACGAGGCTTCGCTCAGCGGCAGATTGGGCCAGTTTATCCACTTCACTGGCTCTGGTGGCCAACGGCTTCTCGACAAAGGCGTGTTTGCCAGCATGCAGCGCCTGTTCTGCCAAGCTGAAGTGAGTTTCAGCCGGAGTTGCAATGATCACTGCATCGACTTCAGGATCATCTAAAACGGCGTCGCACGATTCGACTGCACGCGTTTGTGGGAAGTTTCTCTCGACAAATGCGCGCCGGTCTGCGCTCTTATCCGTGACATATTTCACCGAGCAGTCCGGCAATACCGAGAAGTTCCGCAGAAGGTTCGGTCCCCAGTATCCGCACCCGAATTGCGCTAGAACCAATCGCTTATTCATGTTCTACCCAACCTAACGGCTAGAGCGCGATCTCAACTTCTTCAGAGCGATTTAAAGTTACCTCGGCGAATCGGTTCCGAAACTGCTCGTGTCCGGAGAAATGCGTCTCCTTCGCCAAGGGCTTGTTAACTCTGATTCTCAATCCCGGCAAATCTTCGTGGCTATCATCCATCGAGACCTTGACGCGCATCGTCTCGCCTTCGTGAGCGACCTTCTCAATCAGGGTGGACCGGCGTTTCCGAAACCATGAGACAGCCTGAGCGGCTGTTGGAAACCAAGCTCCTGTTTCCTTCAAATCGTCCAATAATTTGCGGTATACTTCGCCCCACAATCTTTCGGGCGCAATGCTGCGGTCATGCCAATTGATTGTTAGCGCACCACCGAAGTGAATTACATCGGCTGTAAAATCGCCGACCACACTTTCGCTTTGTCTCGGGGACAAATTCATGTGCGCCGGATAAAGCAGCGCTGTATCCATGATGTGCATTGGCAACTCCAGCATACGCGCCGCGCCCAGCGGCTTGAAGGCCTGTGTCGTGCCAGCACGGTAGCCGACCGTTTCGTTATAACCAATCGTTGAGTCGTACGAAAATCCCGCCTCTTCCAGCTTACCTAGGGAGTTTTGATCAAAGAAAAGCCAGTGCATGCGCACTCCGATTTCGGATTCGCCGGTTAGGTGCCGAATGGTCTCGAGCTCGGTCCGGCCTTTTCCGATGTCGTGCCACGCATCAATTCCGTGGAGAGCAATCTCACGACGAGCAGAGATGAGCCGCTGCACCTGATCTGCGATGTCCGAAATGCCGTAGCGTGCTGCCCGCCTCGCCGACGCAGGTCCGTCGGCGTTCCGCCCCGGATCCCCCTTCTTGGGTATGACAAAAAACGTGGAATTAAGACCTTCTTCAAGGTCAACGTATCGGTCGAATTGATTCCAAAAATCCTTAGCCAGCCCCAGGTGAACAAAAGGCAGAGAAAAAGCTGCCATCCAGTTGGCAGCTAGGTACCCGGCCGATCTTCGGCCCCTGCAAAAGCTGATTAACGAACCGATGGTGGCCCGGTAGAGAAATCCAAACATGGTGTGATCGCACTTGTGATTCCGGATTCCAGCGTGATCAACATCATGTGTCAGGCAAACAATGAAACGATAGCCAGCCGGGATTGGCGGAATTTCAATGAGAGGGATCGCGTGACTAGTAATCAGATCGCGGAGCACCGCGATATGCATTTCGAGCGTGGGAATCCTGGCGTGGGCCAGGGGCTGGCCGCGGGTCAGTAAATGACGGATCTCCTGGAATAAATCAAAACCTACGCGCAACAACGTCTGTCCCGGCGAGGCAATTTCTAGTGATGCCGGTTCGTGCGTAGGTTCGTGCAGGAAGGGGCAGATTCCTGCGTTCCTAAACGTGAGGCAGTCTCGATAGACCGGAATTCGATCTCCCTTATACGATACGACTGTGTTAGAGAATTGCGAAAGCATTTCGATCCCATGCTCTTGATCAAAGGCTCTCTGGCCAACTCCATAGACCAAAACGAGTCTTGCGGAACTCTTCCCAGGCGGCGCGTTCGAACAAATCAGAACATCGTACTCCGAGTTGCCGCGGTAGAATTCCCAAGGAGTTTTGAACAGCTCGAAGAATTCGCGGATGACAGGATGTTCCGCCTCGTTCGCTACAACGCCAATCATCCCCGAAGGCGCGCCTCGGAAGCGCAAATGAACGGGAAGTTGAACATGTCAGGAACAGGGTCCGCTATCTTGCGAAAACTTCCTAACAAATTGAGGCTGCGGATCAAACGTAATCAGAGGAGGTCGCTTATCGGGTCCAGGAGGTTGGATTTTTCCCGGCTCCATTTGTGCGCAAGATAAACCCGCTGTCCTCGTTCTACGATTTGTCCGACTTCGCCCGGATAGGAGAAGGCGAATTCAATTTTTTGCGAGAGATCGTTCGCGTCTCCCACATTGAAGAAAATGAGTTCTTCGTCCCTGAAATAGTCCTGAATGCCTCTGGTTCGGGGAGCAATTACCGGCTTGCCCAAGGCCAGGTACTCGAAAATACGAGTGGGCGTGTTTATTTCGGTGAAGGTATTACGATGATTAGGAATCACGCCGATGTCACAACTATTAATTGCATCCACGATTTCCCGGCGATTTTTTACTCCCAAGTATTCAACCTCTCCTTGCAAACCTCGCTTTCGCACTGATGCCATAACTTCTTCAAAGAAAGCACTTCGCTCACCACAAACCATCAGCCGCGCAGTAGGAATGGATTTGATCGCCTTTTCCAGAGCATTGACTGCCAGATCAAACCCGTTTCGGCGGACCAAGGAGCCGTGATAGAGAATTACGAACGGCTTGGCCGGTTTCTCTCCGTTGCCCGTTTGAGAAGCCGGCGGTTGGAATTCAAATATGTCGTCTTCCGGCGAGTTGAGGACGACGTTGATTTTCTGGGGCGGGCAACTGCGTGATGTATAAATTCTCTTGCACGCTAGATTTACGGTCAGCACCAAATCGGCAAACGCGATACTCCATTTCTCGAGCCGCTTAAGAAGGCGGACGCTAAAGCTTTTCGCCGGAAGTCCAAAAATGGTCTGCATGAGCTCCGGCATTGGGTCGTGGAGATCCAGGATAACTTTGGCTCCAAATGCCTTGGGAACGAGCGCACTGAAGACCAGAACGTCAGGCATGTTATGGACATGCACGAATTGGTACTTCCGAATCGCTGAGCGAAAGGCAAGATGAAAAAACGACCTCAGGATAAAAGTGGAATATTGTCCGAGGTATCTCGCTTTGCCGCCACGATGCCGCTTCATCGGAATGCGGAAAACGTTGACCCCATTTACAATCTCGCGGCGCGGCTCATCCCGATTGCTCTGGAGGCAGACCAGATCAACCGTGACGCCCTCCATGACCAAGGCCTCGGCCGCGCGACGAGGTCGAGGATCTGCAGGATAGTAGGAGAACAGGAGAACAGCTGCCCGCTTGCCACGCAGGCGCCACTTGTTGTCGGTAGCAGCATATTTCTGGTCAGTGCTGTTCGAACCCGTCTCCAGCCGATACGTTAGAAGCTGTTCGGGTCGGGTTCCGTTCGGACCTGCCACGGGCGGAGACATGATTTGTCGTGCGTAAGCGGCGATTTCCTTGGGCAGCGCGAACCAGTAGTCCCCAGAATATTTATCTTGGATGTAATCCAAGAGCTGCCTGTAAAGTTGGATGGGATATTCTCCAGATTTTCGGTGTGATCCGCTCGAGACCATGTAATCGGGATGGGTGAGAACCAAGGCCATGCCGCCATGCCGGGCAATCCAGTCAAGCTTTCGCAGCCAGACGGCAGGCGTCTTTTCTTGCAAAAGCACGAAGAGGGTGGAGTCCTGAGGCAGGGTGTAAGGAAGTTCAACATAACCGCCACCCGAAGAGCTCACAGTTGAGAGTTGAGAGTTGCGCGAAGAACGGTTCGCCTTTCCAATTGGCGGCGAAAAACGAGGTACCCAAAGCGGAAAAATAGTATGATGCCCTTCCGGCTGCGGCTCGAATGGGTCAGTGTCGAAGGTTGAAGCATCGTACTGGATATTCAGCTCGTGCAGCCAGTCCAGCTCGTGCAACATGAAGGCCGATCGGAACCCTACCGCCCCCCACTCAGCCAGATAGTGGTTGATCCGCTGGGCCCTTTGGCTGAATTCTGGCCGAGATTGATACAGCCGACCGTCATGTTTGAGGTCATGAATCCCGATCTCAAATCCGTTTTGCGCGAGTTCCTTCCTCAGTTCCGGCGCAAGCCGGTAGTCGCCTTCAGGAACAAAGTTGAACGAGGAACGAAATCCTGCGTCCATCTCGAGTTGCATTAGTTCCCGGCATTTGCGCAAACCAGCCGCACTTTCGACATCGTGGGTAAGAACAAGCGCGAATTTTTTGTTTCCAGGCCAGCCGGGCCAATCTTGCGGGCGACGTTCGGAGCCGGGCGCAATGGGCCAAACACTTCCAATTCGATGCCGCAATCGGAGGGCAACCTTTCGACGAATCGCCGTTCGAAACGACGGAGGGATAAACGGCTTTAGTCCGTAGTAAATTCTGTTCCGCAACATGGCTCAGGTCACAAGCGAAATGGGCGATCGCCTATCCTATCCGCTGCTAAAAAAGCTGCCGGCGATCGTCCGGAAAAGAGATCAGCTGAGATAGATTAGGCAGGCGGAGAACGGTCAAACTTTGCTTTCAAGCCATTTCGGGACATAGGAGCGAGCTTTATTAAAGACGACTGAGACGTTGTCTCGGCCGGTCACGAGGGCCCGATAACCTCGCTTGACCAGATCGCGTTTGTCCTTTTCCGCTTCGACAATAAGCAAGACCTTATCCATAAATGGAGCCATTCCGACCGTAGGGCTCGTCTCACTCAGAGGAGGCATGTCGAAAATGATATAATCGAAATCGCTTGCTTTTAGGTTGGGCATGAGATCGAAAAATTTCTTCAGACCTAGCTGCGCAGGTCCGGCATTAGGAGGCGCGACCGTGGCCAAATAGAGATTGTCTGCGACGGAAGCGAGACCGTCAGCCGATTGCAAAGCTGTTTTTAAAGAATGGGCAGGCTTGCCCCTATAGAAGGGATGGACATGCTCCGGCCCAAGGTTGACATCAACCAGTAAAACTTTGCCGTCTCCTGTTTCAGATAAAGCGGCCGCAAGACCGGCCGCCAGCGTGGAAGTTCCCGTCGCTTCGGATAGACCGGTTACGCCAACCAGCTTT
>WNGC01002126.1_pt1 | contig 15375 bp, 13 predicted proteins | sample 5400051 | NCBI WGS metagenome assembly WNGC01 (sample SAMN13153368, study PRJNA577476) | soil metagenome | isolation source: 20 cm soil or saprolite under grassland replicate 2 | place: USA:California | collected 2016-06-15 | reverse complement strand
GATTATTGTCGAATCCCCGACGAAAGCACGCACCATCAGCAAGTATCTTGGGCGTGGCTATACCGTCATGGCTTCGGTCGGCCATATTAAGGATCTTCCCACCAGCAAGCTTGGCGTTGACCTGGAACACGATTTCGAGCCGCAGTATGTGACGATCAAGGGAAAATCGAAGGTCTTGGCGGAGATTAAGAAAAAGGCGGAAGAGGCCGACAAGGTGTTCCTCGCTCCGGACCCTGACCGAGAAGGTGAAGCCATCGCGTGGCATCTTGAGCAGGAACTGCTCGGCAAATCCAAATCCAAGTTCAAGAAAAAGACAGAGGGCAAGGTATTCCGGGTGCTCTTCAATGAAATCACGGAATCGGCCATCAAGCGCGCGCTGCAATCGCCTGGGCAGGTCGATATGAAGTTAGTGAATGCGCAACAGGCTCGCCGGGTGCTTGACCGGATTGTCGGATACCAAGGCAGCCAATTGCTCTGGACCAAGGTGCGTCGTGGACTCAGCATGGGCCGGGTCCAGTCCGTAGCGATGCGATTGATTTGTGAACGTGAACAGGAACGGGAAGCGTTTCGCGCGGAAGAGTACTGGTCGATTGCGGTGATGCTGTCCGGAACCAACCCCCCTCCGTTCGAAGCCAAACTGCACAGAATCGACGGACAGGATGCCTCGATTTCCACAGAGACCGATGCTCAGCGCATCGTCGATGCCGTTCAAGGGAAAGAGTTTGTCGTTGACTCCATTGAACGAAAAGAAAAGAGACGGAATCCTGTCGCACCCTTCATCACCAGCCGGCTCCAACAGGAAGCGGCGCGCAAGCTACATTTTTCATCGAAGAAAACGATGACCCTGGCGCAGAAGCTGTACGAAGGGATAGAAATCGGGGCAGAAGGTCAGACCGGTCTCATTACTTACATGAGGACAGATTCCCCACGCATTTCAAACGAGGCGATGACAGAAGCACGCCGGGTGATCCAGGAGCGGTTTGGCGCCGAATACTTGCCCGACACGCCGAACGTGTACAAGACGCAGAAAGCGGCGCAAGAAGCCCACGAAGCGATTCGTCCCACGGCAGCGGCGCGCGATCCGGAGTCTATCAGACAGTACTTAGAGCCGGATATCTATAAGCTGTACCAGTTGATTTGGAATCGGTTTATCGCGTCGCAGATGGTCCCTGCGATCCTCGATGTGACTCGCGTGGAGTCGAGCCCCGTCAAGACGAACAAGAAATTCCTTTTCCGATCAACCGGCACTGTGGTGAAGTTTCCCGGCCATACGATTGTCTACATGGAAGGGATCGACAAGGAGCTCTTCGCGCAGAAGCAGAAGAACGAGCAGGAGGTCGAGGACGAGGCCGAGCGCCAGCTGCCTCTGCTCAGCGAGGGAGAGGGACTGCGGCTCGTATCACAAGAGGGACAGACGGTCCCCGGCGTGCTCTCGAAACAACACTTCACCCAGCCTCCGCCTCGGTATAACGAAGCCTTGCTAATCAAGGAATTGGAAGAAAAAGGCATCGGCCGGCCATCCACCTATGCGAGCATCATTTCGACGATTCAGGATCGCAAATATGCCGAGAAGGAGGACGGGCGTTTCATCCCCACCGAAACAGGGCGGACGGTGAACGATTTCCTGATGAAGGGATTCCCGGACTTGATCAACGTCGATTTCACCTCGCACATGGAGGAGGAGTTGGACGAAGTCGAAGAAGGCAATAAGCCGTGGGTGACGGCTGTGCGGGAGTTTTACGGAACTTTCACGACGGATCTTGAGAATGCGAAGACAATTCCTGGTCCCAAGGACAAGGTGGAACCACCGACGGATATTCCCTGCGGGAAGTGCGGCCGAATGATGGAGATCAAATGGGGACGCAACGGCAAGTTCCTCGCCTGTCCTGCGTATAAGGACAAGCCTCCCTGCAAGAACACGCAGAACTTTGAGAAGCTCGATGATGGCACCATTAAAATTGTCCCGAAGGTTGAGTTGACGACGGATGAGAAGTGCGAGAAATGCAGTAGCCCGATGGTGGTGAAGACCGGGCGGTTTGGAAAGTTCATCGCCTGCTCCGCGTATCCGGAGTGCAAGACCACCAAGCCACTGACACTGGGTGTGAAGTGCCCTCAACCAGGCTGTGGAGGCGATCTTGTCCAGAAGCGCACGAGAAAAGGACGTTCATTCTTTGCTTGCAGTAAGTATCCGGCGTGCGAATATGCTCTGTGGGATCGTCCCATCAACAAGGCCTGCCCAACCTGCAGCGCTCCATTCCTTATTGAAAAAGTAAGTAAACAGGTTGGCCGCAGCGTCCAGTGCCGCAGCGAAGAATGCGGCTACCGCGAAGCAGGATAAGTCCGACCGCATTCATCCTCCATTCCATCGTGCCCCTCTTTTATCCTGAAAACGGGACGTGGCCTTCTTGTACCCCGTCGGCGCGTGATGACGCTGCGAGATTGAGAACCAGTGTCGCCAACGATGAAAATCAAACTCAAGGAGACTCTACCGACCGAGTTGACGAAGGCCCCAGACGTGTTGATAATGAAACGAGGTGGAGCCTTCGGCCGTGAAAGCCTCTTGAACGAAAGCGCCCTGAAGGCCTACCAAACTTGAGAAAGGGGAGAAACCATGAAAGCGAAAGAGGGCGTCGTCAACATCCTCAATAAGATCCTGACCGCAGATCTGACGGCCATCAATCAGTACTTTGTCCATGCCAAGATGTGTGAGAACTGGGGCTATGAACGGCTCCATCACAAAGTGCGAGAACGGAGCATCGCTGAGATGAAAGACGCCGAGGAGCTCATCGGCCACATCCTCTATCTGGATGGTGTGCCGAACGTGCAACGCATGAATTCTGTGCAGGTGGGAGAGACTGTTCTCGAGCAGTTGAAGCTGGATTTAAAAGCCGAACAAGAAATGCTCACCTTGTTGAGCGATGGCGTGGTGCATTGCACGAAGGTGACCGATTTCACCACGCGGCACATGCTTGAGGATATGGCTAAAGATGTGGACCAACACATCGATTGGATCGAAATGCAACTGGAAACGATCAAGCAGGTGGGGATCGAGAACTACCTGGCTGAACAGATCAAAAAAGAGTCGTAAGGCTCCCCACCGTGTATCCCAAATTCGTCCAGTCCGTGCTTATCGTGATGACCCCAGAACGAATCAGCTCAGAGATATATCGTAGCATCGGCATTCCTCAGGGAAACGCAAAGCCCAAGTCCACATCGGGTGACCTTGGGCTCTGGGTGAAAACCTCTGGCCGCAGTCTATGTCGAGCGTCAAGGCGCGTTAGCTCATTCTTCTTTCCCGTGTTTTCCTGCCAACAGCGGCTGGTTCAAGACCCACATCTCATAGAGAGGGATTACCATCATGATCAGAAAACCCACCGTCATGAGGGTATCGCCCGTCAGCATGGTTAAGACGAATATGGGAGAGACGTAGCTGATGAGCCAGGGAGACAGCAGGTCCAGCATCACCCCACCGAATGAGATCCAGGTCGTGACAACTTTTAACCTGCTGCCGGCGGTTGTGAGATAGAGCACATGTACTAGAATCATAAACACGACCGGCATCGTAAAGAGGTGGAAGTGGGTGATTTCTGCCAGCTCTCTGAACGACATCGGTTCGCCGAATGTGGCATCCGACCCCCGGTAATGATTGGCGATCCCTTGCGGCGACAGCCCCGTCATGCTGTGGGCCCAGAAAAAGGAAAAGGTAAAGCCAGCCAGCATCAAGAAGAGAAAAAAGCTGTAGACCAGCCGGATGTGCCGGTCTGAGTCGCGGAGGCGGAATCGGGTATTGAAGTTACGCATGGTTGAGAAGGCTCTCTGACCTGTTAGTTTCCGAAGAGGGAGCCGAAGATCCCCTGCTCTGCTTTGGGCGCGGCCACAGTATCGCTGCCAAGCCCGGCCGGTTTTAAATAAAACTCATCGACCAGCACCAGTACCCGTTTAATTCCCGCGGTCATTGAGCGGACCGACATGGTGGCGCCGCTAATGTTGATGATGTCTTTGTTGAGCCTGACCGGATCGGACGCAGTCTTGCCCTCATACTGCACGTTGCAGCGCTTGGTCCGCACTTCACTGCCGCGCGCTTCTCGAAACACCAACAATTCCACGCTCAAGACGTGCCCGGTACTATCTACCCCGACCATGTACGTCATGGGTTTGTGCTTGCCAATTGTGTTCTGGACTAAGGCATACCCATTAATCTGGGTGCCCGTTTCTCCAACATAGACTTCAAATGACTCTTCCGGGAATTTCCAGCCAATGCGTTCCTCAATCTGCAGTTTCTTCTCCGAGCTTAGCTTCAGAACTTCTTTCCGGATCCGTTCCGATTGGGGGAACATCAATTTGAGCGCGTCTTCTTCTGTCAGATAGACCTCGGCGTAAGTCATCTCCTGTTCCGTGAGATACCGTTTGAGTTGGGCGTCCCAGACTCGTTCGCCTCGGGCTGGGAGGGGAAGAACGAGAAGGGTAATGAATGTTGCCAGGAGCCAGCCTCGACGATTCATGAGGCGACACAGCCTTTCTCTCTCAGCTTGGTATTGAGTCGGTTCACGACTGCTGCCTCAGCCTCTTCAGATGGATCAATAGGCCACCACTTGGTGGCTTGTTGCGAGATCCCTCCCTTCAGGTGCCATCGCTGCCGGTTTTCAAGAACACTCACCGAGGTGACGTCGTTTAGGCGTTTCACCGCGACCATCATGCGAGCCCGTTCCTGATTGCCGAACGCCTCGCGTTCGAATATTCCGTAGGAGCGTTCTGTGCCATCCATCTCGGTCCAGTCGGTCTCGATGAGCCCTTTGTCCTTATCCTGAACCCGTATCGGCCGATCCTTCACGGATTCCAAGGCAGCGCTCCACACCACCTCATACGAACAGACGAAAACCTGGTCTTTGCTACCGCTCAGGGAGGCACAGCCGCTCCACGCGAGGATCCCTATGAGTGTAATAATTCTTGTTCGCACGTGATGTCATGCTCCTGAGGGACTCGGCGAACCCTCTTGCGAGAGGGTTCGCCGACCAGCGGTTTAGAAATACGTCGCGGCCGAGATCACAAACGCGTTGTCATGGATGCGTTGATTCGTGCTGGGATTAAATGCCATAGGCTGATATTGATAGCTCATCTTGAAGACCGTATCTTCAATGGGCCGATAGTTGAGACCAAAGGATACTTGCTCCAGATTGCCCCAGCCACCTGTTCCATTGGAGTTGTCCAGGTTGGTGTTGACCCGGTCGTACCGGATCACAGCGGTGAAGGTGGAACCTGGACCAAAGCGTTTTGGAGAGAGGTTGGTCAAGAACTCGGGCATGAAATGATAGTTGCCCTGGATGTAGAAGCCATTCATGCGCTGCGGCGGGGTGCCTGGACCGCTGTTGCCCCCGATGCCGGTCAAAAGTGATCCGGGTGCAAAGCCGCCTGGGATGGTGTTTCCGATAGGGGCTCGAGAATTTCCTCTCGCAAAAGCCCAGGCAGCTTCCCCGATGAGTTCGAAGGGGCCTCGTAGGAGCGTCCAGTCAATAGCCGTGATGCTGAGAGGGTTGTAATTGGACCCGTTCTGGTTCGCATTGCCATAGTAGCTTGATCCTGCTACTTCCACGCCAAGTACCGGACTGTAGGCCAGGCGTCCGACGACCGCTTTGCCATTGTTGATATCGGCACCATCATGCCCTTTGCAGGTCCGCTGACGACCATTACGTGTGCCGTCCGCTTCATTGACCAGAGGGGAGCCGTCGCTACCATAGCCGCAGGGACCGGTTGTGACGTACAACTCATAGTCCATCTTGCTGGTCCGTCCGGGATAGAATGTCCCGTAGAATCCCGCTCCTGTTTCCGACATGGTCGAGGGAATAATGAATTGGCTGACTAATGGACGATCAGTCAAGTCGTTCAAGGGTGAGTCGTGCAACAGGTTAAATTTACCGATTGGAAGCAGCAAGATACCGGCTCGAATATTGACTGGCTCATTGATCAGGTAATCGATGTGGGCAAACTCGAGTCCGGTTTCGATTTCATTCGAAGAGCTCTCTCTAATGCCGTGTTCGATTTCAAGTTCGGCCGCGAATTTGACGTGTTCCGTGACATCGGCATAAAAGAACGGAACGAACCGCTGCTGATCGAAGTTGTTGGTCACGCCGGGGCGGCCATCACCGGCTTCGATACTGCCCCTCTGTTGGGATCGAAACTGAATATCCACGTAGCCACCGACAATGGCTTTCGGGGCTGACACGAACGGCTTGGCATAAACCAAGCGTCCTGAACCAGTGGCGCCGAACGAGAGGGGCACCTTTTCTTCGCCCGGACGTTCCACCTTAATGTCCGACATGGGGCCGACCGGCACGGGATATTGTACAGGTGGTGGTGCCGACTCTCGACGCTCCACGGCCCCTTCATGCTGCTCGCGTTCCTGGAGCCGCTTATCAACTGCTTCGTCGACCATTCGCTTGATGTCCTCCGGGGTCATGTTCTCTGCCAAGGCCGGCATGACCGGCAAACTGGCGATGACGAGAGCCCCGAGGATTGACCGGATCCTCATAGTGAACCTCCAACCATGGTAAGTGGTCTGACTCGGGACTCTCTGGTCTCTGGTCTTCTCTGAATAGACAACGACAGATTGCGTTCCAGTAGACTGACTCGCTGCCTCCTTTCGTCGATAGGTTGATCATAATGTGACCGTGCTCCATCCTTTGATGGAAGAGAAAGGGATGACAACAATGCGTTTGCAGCGCTTGCACTTGAGCTCCAGCCCTTGTCCGCGCACCTTGGCGATCAGTTGACCGCACTCGCAGCGGGTCTCGCCGCAGTCGGCGGAGTGGCTCATAGGAGTCGTTGGCCTCACCATTTTTACGACAGGCTCCTCCACCTCAAATGAAATTGAGAACGATTATTAATATCCCAATCGATGCTCGAAAGTCAAGGCCTATCTCCTATCTATCATGGACACAACTCATTGCGGAGGGGCTGTATTGGGCCTGGCCCTGTCATATAATTCGCCAGCACTGTGGTGTACTGGAAGTAGAGAGGAACGCGTGCATTCCAACCTGCTCAATCAGTTGTTTCGCATCCAGATATGTTTCCTGACGCTGTTGTGTAGCGCCTTCGCTGGCTGTGCGGGAGTGTTCTCTGGCCAGGACTCGGCCGTCGTTACCAGGGCCCAGATGCAGATGGGCACGTTGGTCAAGATTACGGCGGTGGCACGGAGTGAGTCCGTCGCGCAAGCTGCGGCGACCGCCGGATTTGCTGAAATCCGTCGTTTGGAAGAACTCATGAGCACCTGGATTCCAACGAGCGAACTTTCTCGCGTGAATACCTCTGCAGGCGTGATCCCGGTATATGTGAGTCCAGAAACGCTGACGGTTGTCCAACGTGCGATTCAAGTTGCCGAGATGACCGATGGCGGATTCAATATCGCCATTGGCCCGGCGGTAGATGCCTGGAATGTGATTGAAGGCGGACGAATACCGACTGAGTCTGAGTTGGAGGCTCTCCGTCCCTTGGTCGATCTGATGTCTGTCCATGTCGATGTGCGGGAGCAGACGATCTTTCTTGAAAAAGCAGGGATGCGGATCGATGTGGGGGGAATCGGCAAGGGTTACGCAGCAGATCAAGCCGTCGAGGCATTACAGAGGGCAGGCGCTGTTGCCGGAGTCGTGGCACTGTCAGGGGATATCAAAACATTCGGCCGGTTACCGGATGGGAAACTGTTTCCCGTCGGTATTCAACACCCACGAAAAGATGGATCAGTCCTGGCCTGGATTGATTTGCAGGACGAAGCTATTTCTACCGCCGGGGATTATGAACGTTTCTTCGAGCGGGATGGGGTACGATATCATCATATTCTCGATCCTCGTACGCTTCAGCCGGCGCGCAGCTGCCAGAGTGTCACAGTGATTGCCCATGAAGGGGTCTGGGCTGATGGGTTGGACACAGGGATATTTGTTATGGGGGCTGAATTGGGAATGCAGCTTGTCGAAGCCTTGCCGGATGTGGAGGCCATCATCGTGGATCATGAAGGTCATGTCCATGTGTCCTCAGGGTTGCTGGATCGGATCCGTAAGCCGTGAAGCGGGAGGGCTGCAGGATGATCAGGCCACCAAACGCTCTGGACCTGCTTTGACCGGAGGAGCCCCATCTCAGCCTACGTCGGTACGGCAAGTTCTCGCTTGCAACTGCGAGATTTTGCAATGAACCGTCATGAATAATATGGGCTAGCGGTCCAATCGATAGCTCATCGGAATCTTGATCGTCATGCGCGGCTGTCCTAGTGGACGAGGTAAATGGAACGGGGCTGCCTGCCGCAAGGTTTCAATTGCAGCCTTGTCGAGACCTGGGTGCCCCGAACTCTGCAAGACTTCCTCCTCGCCGATGCTCCCGTCTTCGTTGATCACGGCTTTCACCACGACTTTCCCCTCGGCTCGATCCACCCGGGCTGAAGCTGGGTAGCGTTTCAATTCTTCCACTCGACGTAATATCGTTTCAGAGAGCCATCCGTAGTCGAGCTTAGTCGGCATATTCGTTGGTACTGGGGAGATAGCAGCCATCTGTGCTGGTGTCGGAACTTGGTCAGATTGTGCGGTCTGCCCGAGGAATGAGGACGGTGCGCTGGAGGCTGCCGTCTGGGCACCAGATTCCGAAGAGACTCCCATCGGTGCTTCGGCTGGTTTCTCAATGGATCTGGCCTCGGCGACCATCGGTGCCACAATCTCATGTTTGACGGGGTCGGTCGGTTTTGTTGTGTGAGCCGCTGATTGTGAGGGAGTCGTTGGTTGCAGTGGGGTTGGTGCGGGAGGCTCAGCGCCCACAGGGGTGACGGTCCGCTCAGAAATCGCTGGAGTCGACTGTTGCGCAAGCGGACGGGGCGACGGGAGCGTCTGTGCCTGCGTAGTCTGCTGCGCGGGAGGAGAGGGAGCCGAGGTCGTCGATGGAACTGATCGGGCCGGAGCCTGGTTCGTGGGTAATGCCGTTGGTTGTTGAACTGGTTGTGTCGGCGATACCATGGCAACGTTCCACTTGAACGGTTCGTCCTGCGGCGCGAGTTGGATTTGTTTCACAAGCAGAATCGCTGCGAAAGCCACTGTGCCGTGCAAGAGGATGGAGACGAGCCAACCCTGGACGTGAGCTTCTTTATGGCTTCCGGAACTGTGTGGTCCAGCAGCGATCACAGGCGAATGACCTCCAGACTGACTTGTTGAAATCCCATTCCCCGCACTTCATCTACTACGGACACGAATCGTTCGAGCAAGGTGACTTTATCCGCCCGCACGACGACCGCCGATTCTCGAGACTCCGCAGTCAGCGCACCCTGGAGCCCTCCTTCGGGAACTGCGCGGTCGTTGAGAAAGAGCGCGCCGTTGGCAGTCAGGGTGATCACGATAGGCGCATCTTTGCGATCGCCAACTTCCTTCGCTTTAGCCAAATTGACCGGAATCTGTCCGCTGCTGATAAAGGTGGCGGTGGTCAATACGATGACCAATAGTACCAGCATGACGTCCACGAGAGGGATGACGTTGATCTGATCAATGTCTCGCTGCATGGTGTTCCTTATGTAGGGCGAGGATCTCGGCCACTCTCCGTCGCAGCACGTTGTTCATGACGACGCAGGGAATAGCCACCAGCAGTCCGACTGCCGTGGCTTTCAGCGCTAGGCTGAGCCCGATCATGATGGCGTTGACTGCCATGGTGCCGGAGGTGCCCATCGTATGGAATGTAAGCATGATACCAAACACGGTACCCAGCAAGCCAATATACGGGGCATTTGCTGCCACCGTGCCAATGATGACCAGGCGTTTGGTCAGATCCATTTCCAATCCTAGGCTGTTGGGGTACTGGGCGAGATCAACACGGCGGTAAAAGAGCCACCGCTCCACCGCGACGGCCACTGTCCAGACGCTGAGCGCTAATAGAAGTCCGATGATTCCGTAATCGACCAGGTTTTGTAACGCATTCATAGGCGTGGTCTCATTTTCTCTCAGTGATTCACGGTTCGGTTGGGCTGGCCCGCATTATTCATGGGGTTCGTCGAGAAATCGCATAGAAGTCAGGCCCGAGGCGTGTAGCACGGGGCGAGAGGGAAACCATTCCCTCTGGTCACCTCTCGCTCCGTGCCTCTCGCTCGAGCATTGGGCCAGGAGCGTTCATGAATCATGCGACCTAGGGGCCGTCGTGAGGGTCTATCAATGCCAGATCGTGAAAAAGCCTGTCAATGCTCCCGTGCGATCGGTTAAACCGGCTGCGACACCGATCCGGTGGAATCCTCTCGTCGAAAGAGCACGGTATGGGTAGCCAACACACGGAGTTCCACCGTAGTGCCTGCCCGATAGACGCTCGTGGAACCTTGACTGCTATGGACGATTTGACCGGAGGGGAGACTGACCGTGTAGAGATTCTCCGAGCCATGGAACTGGCGAGAGATGACGCGCGAGCTGGCGCCTTCCTTGGGGACGAGGTGAATGTCGTCCGGTCGAATCATGACGACCAGGGCGGTGCCGTCCTTGCACTCGATCGTGTCGGGAAACTCTCCCAGTTCGGTGTGGACCATACCCTGGGACACGGTTCCGGGAATGAAGTCCGCTTGACCGACAAAGTCGGCCACGAAGGGTGTGGCCGGCATGTGGTACATCATCACAGGCGTATCGAATTGTTCCAAGCGGCCATGGTTGAGGACCGCGATCCGATCGGCCATGGCAAAGGCCTCGTCATGATCGTGCGTGACGAGCACGGTCGTCGTCTTTGTTCGGCGCAACAGGTCGTGCAACTCTTGGCGCATGCGTCCAGCCATGTCAGGGTCCAAATTGCTGAATGGCTCGTCGAGCAGCAGCACGACGGGATTCTGGACGAGGGCACGGGACAACGCGACCCGCTGTTGTTGGCCTCCTGATAATTCGTGAGGATACCGTCGCTCGAATCCCTCCAGGCCTGTGAGGCGCAGCATTTCCTGGACCCGCCCGGCTCGTTCGCTTCGAGCGAGGTGATGGAGCCCGAAGGCGATGTTGTCCTGAACGCGCAAGTGGGGAAACAGCGCATACTCTTGAAAGACCATCCCGACGCGCCGATTCTCCGTAGGGATCATGATATCCGGCGACGACACGAGTTGGCCCGATAAGAAAAGTTGGCCGGAGCAAACCGGTTCAAATCCGGCAATCGCCCGCAGAATCGTCGTCTTCCCACATCCTGAAGGGCCAAGTAGGCAGAGAATTTCCCCTTCTCGTGCCGCGAACGAAATTCCCTGGACCGCGGGCCGCCCGGTTTCGTAGGCGCAGGAAACATAGCGCAGTTCCAAGACTGAGGAGGTCGGTGTAAAGAGGTTGCCTTGGAATGTGGTCTCCTGGGAGGGAGTTGGTGTGGTGGAATGGTCTAATGCCACTGAATCACAATCCTTCCTCTAGCAGCAGCTGAAAAGCCGCTTGTCTCACCCGCCCAACCCTGGCGCGCCGAGACGCGCCTTTTCCCATGCGTCGTTCTCGCATCGTCCAGATCTCCAACGGGGACCCAGCCGCCTCACTAACCCGGCGGCGCGCACAGACTTGGTGTTCCTTATTCGTCGCACCGTGCACCCCAGAGGGTGCGCCTCCGGCCCTTCATTCGCTGAGGCCTTGCTGGACGACATTGTTTGAGCATCCTGGGCGTTGTCCTCCTGTTGTGCCGCCGACTGAGCTCGTCGCAGTCACAGGTGCGTACCATCGAAGTTTCGCCACCTGCCATAAGTTTTTCAGCATCCAGCTAGGCTGCGCGCCAGTCTTTCGAGACTAACAAGGCCAGTGCCGGGAGACTCAGTAGGACAATAAGGAGTGCGGATGGGGCGGCGAGCTGATAATACTCCTCGCTCGCCTCCATCCAGACACGAATGGCCAGGGTGTCGAATCCCACCGGTCGCAACAAGAGAGTCGCAGGTAATTCCTTCATTGTCTGAAGGAACATCAAGACCCAGGCCACGACAAATCCGTTCCGAACGAGTGGCAGCGTCACCCTTCGCCAGGTGTCACGCATTCAAACAGGGGCCAGTTTGGTAAAGAGGACGAGGACGGCCAGTGCCGCCACCGGTCCTGGAAGGACATAGCCGGCGTAGGCAGCTTGCAAGCAGCCCAAGTTCAAAATGGTCGGGCGTCGACTGGCGAGGTAGGCAAGCGGCAAGCCGATCAATACCCCGCCCGTGGCGGCGCTGGCTGCCAGGATGCCACTGTTCCAAACAAACCCGAAGAACCGGCTGTCGAGTGTCGCTTGCGCCTCGGGCGACAGGCTCCATTGCATCAAGAGCGAGGCTGGGAGCGCGAAGGCCGCGCCGACGATCAGTCCGAGATAACCGGTGACGGCGACGGTGCCGAGCCAGCCATATTGGAGTCGTTGTGGAATTCGGTAGCGGCCGGTGGTCTGATAAAACCTGCTCCGTTGTCTGAACCACCGTTCAGAGATCAGGAAAATCAGTGCGAGCCCGACCAGCAGGAGGCTCAAGATGCTCGCCGCGGCATTGTCGGATCGCCCAGTCATTTGCTGGAACACGGCATAGGTGAGCGTCTGGTAGCGAAGTAATGACACCGCACCGAAGTCCGACACGACGTACAAGATGACGAGTGCAACCCCGGCGGCAATCGAGGGACGCATCAGCGGCAGCGTCACGCGCCAAAGGGTGGAGAGACGGGAGACGCCACTGGCCCGGGCCACCTCTTCGAACGATACGTTCATACTGAGGAGGGCACTGCGGCTTAGGAGATAGACAAAGGGAAATGTATCCAATGCCATGACGAGCGTCGCGCCCCAATAGCTATGGGGAGAAAAGATTCTCGCCTGGGGACCGGCCACCAGTTGCCAGATATGTTCGACAGGACCGCCGAATCCCAATAGGTAGGAGTAGACATAGGCCAGCACGTAGGTCGGCATCGCCAACGGAAGTACCATGGCGCCTTCCCACAGCCGGCGCCCAGGAAATTCCACGCGTGTGACCAGCCATGCGGTCGAGACGCCCAGGACTAGCGTGATGACCGCCACGCTGGCGGCCAGCGAGATGGTGTTGAACAGCAACTCAGGAATGCGGGTCGCCCACAAGCGGCTCCAGACGACCGGATCGGCCGAAAGGGCTTGTGCAGTGACATAGCCGAGCGGGAGCAGGATGATTCCCGCACTGGCCAAGGCGATGAGTTGCAGTGGCGAAGCAAGTTGTTGGCGAATCGTGCTCACGGTGGGTTCCTTCGAGTTAGCGGAGACCCACTTGTTCGATCAGCGTGAGGGTCGGTTCGCGCAGTTCGGCCAGCTTGGAGAGGGGGACCAGGGCCGCGCGGAAACTCTTCCGTTCTACAAGGGCCGGGTCCGCCTTCACATCCTGGTGGAGGGGATATTCCTTGTCGAGATCCGCAAATAACTTCTGCCCCGCTTGAGCGACTAAAAATTCTACGAGCAACTTGGCGCTGTCGAGGTGCTTGGTCGACTTGACGACGCCGACGCCGGCGACGTTCATGATTGCTCCCATGCCGCCCTCTTGCTGGTCCGGCATCAAGACCGCGATCGGCGCGTCGGGCTGCGTGACCAGGTACCGATAGACATAGTAGTGATTCACGATACCCAGCGCGACTTGCCCCTTGGCGACGGCATCCACGATCTGCGAGCTCTTCTGGTAGACCTGGGCGGCTGCATTGGTTTTGAGGCCTTGCAGGAATTGCCTGGTCTTCTCGTCTCCATACGTGGCGCGAATGACCGATACGCCGGCTTGCAGATACTCGCTGCCAGAATTCGGAATCGCAATCTTATCTCTCCATTTTGGATCGGCGAGGTCGAAGAGCGACTTCACTTGGTCCGGCTGCACCATCGTGCGGTTGTACACCACGATCCAGAATCGTCCGGAGAGCCCCACCCAGGCATTGTCCGGTGCTCGAAACTGCGCCGGAATGGCTCGGTCAATCTCTCGCATATTCAATGGGTGGAGGAGGCCGGCCGCTCGGGCCAGTTCCAAGGTGCCGGCGTCGTTGGTGATCAAGAGATCCGCCGACGTGCGATCGCCTTCAGCCTTGAGTCGATTGACCAATTCTGTCGAGCCGGACGACAACAGCTCGATTTGAATGCCGGTATTTGTGGTAAAGGCGTCGAGCACCGGCTTGATGAGTCGTTCCCCGCGGCCGGAATAGATCGTGAGTGTATCGGCGGCCGGGACGGAGGGCACGAAGATCCCGCCAATGAGTCCCGCGGCGAATAGCATAAAGAGACCTGAGAGAAACGTTCGACGCAATGTCGGCAGGGAGCATACGAATGGCATGAGGCGGTCCTTATGAAATTGAAATTGATAAGCTGTCTCAAAATGATACTAAAAAAAACGTGGTTCGTCAATGTCGGCAGCGGGAACAGAGGCCGTAGAGCTCAAGTCGGTGGGTTTTGATGGTAAATCCGTTCCGGATGGCGACTTCTTCCTGGAGTCGCTCAATTTCCTCGTTTTCAAACTCCACGATCTGATCGCAGCCGGTGCAGATAAGGTGATCGTGGTGGCCCTTGTGCGAGACGTTGTCATACTTCGTCTGAGAGCCGAAGTGCCGGGCTTGTGCAAGGCCGGCATCGCAGAACAGATTGAGCGTCCGGTAGATTGTCGCGAGTCCAAGATGAGGATCGGACTTAGCCAGCTGGTGATACATGGCCTCCGCGGTAATGTGCTCTTGTCTGAGGAAGGCGTTCAGGATCAATTCACGTTGGCGTGTGAGCTTGAGCTGATGCTTGCCCAGGTGCTCCTTCAGGGCCTCCATTTCCTTCACATGCTTACTTGCCATGATGGGCCTCCGATGTTGGTCTCATTAAAGACGAAACTGCCCACCTGGTCAAGAGGCGTCGCGCGTGAGCGGCACAGAAGAGTGAAGGAATTGAAGGAGATTCCCGGAGCTGCCTATAGTGTGTCCTTCACTAAAAGGCGGAACGATGGAAGGACTGCCGGCATGCGGAAACCCAATCAGATTACGGTCGACCGGGCCCTCCTGCTCTACGTCCTGCATCTGGCGGAGCCCCACGGGCTGCTCAGCGATGTGAAGCTGCAGCAACTGTGCTTTCTGTGCGAGTTGCAGATGTTCGGCAAAGGCTTTAAAGGTTTTCACTTTGAATTCTTTCGGTTTGCTTATGGGGCCTTCAGCAAGGATCTCGATAACGACCTGATGTCGTTGCGCCGGAAAGAACGGGTGGAAAACTTCACCCCGTCTGACCAGGCACAGGAAGAGGTCATTCCGTTGCTGGAGAAAGGCATTGAGGGGGTTGAGACGAACGAGAAGGTCGCGGAGACTTTGAAGGCGGTGGTGACGGTGTATGGCCCGCAGGACAGCGGGACGATCACCCAGTCGGTCGAGTCAGTTGAATTGAGTACCCCGCAGCAACCGGAATTCAAGATTCCAATCCGCGATATTGTCTTCCACACGACGCTCTTGG
>WNGC01005575.1_pt2 | contig 15376 bp, 15 predicted proteins | sample 5400051 | NCBI WGS metagenome assembly WNGC01 (sample SAMN13153368, study PRJNA577476) | soil metagenome | isolation source: 20 cm soil or saprolite under grassland replicate 2 | place: USA:California | collected 2016-06-15 | reverse complement strand
CGCACCCGCGACGCCGGGCAGGATTGCGCCGGGTGTACTTACCTCGGCAATAATTCCGTACATGGCAATGAGCATCAGAATGAACATCACTTCCGGTCGCCAGAGTTTTTGAAAAACGCGCTCGGCTGGCGACATTTTGACCTCGGCAATCTCAGCACCAGCGGTCTTGAGCGGCTTTCCATCCACGACGCGGCCATTCAATTTTTGTAACAGATCGGTCATATCGGCAGCGATCAGATCAATGACCTTTAACTCCAGCGCTTTCTGGGCGGTGATGGATGCACTATCTTTCACCGCCGACTTGGCCCAGTCGACGTTACGCTGGCGTTTCCCCGCAATGGTCTCGATGTAGCTCACGGAAAAATTTTCCAGTTTCTGCTTCATGGTTTCGTCGGGCTTTTCCTCGCCGCCACTGGGAAAACCGCCTACTGAGACTGGATGGGCAGCGCCAATCGTGGTGGCGGGAGCCATTGCAGCGACGCTGGCAGCGATCGTGATGAAACAACCTGCACTCGTGGCGGTCGCGCCGGTCGGAGCGACGTAGACGACCACCGGCACCGGCGAGGCCAGAAAACTTTGTACGATCTTCTGTGTCGAATCGAGCAGACCACCAGGTGTGTTCAGTTGAATGATTAGACACTGGGCACTCTGCGATTGGGCTGCTTCGATACTGCGTGAAATGTAGGTGGCCGTCGCGGGCCCAATTGCTCCGTCGATGTTGATGAGAGAAACTTTCTCAGCCGCGAACGCTGCCGGAGCTGTTGCCCACGTGAGCCAGAGAACAAGACCTGACAACGCACTCTTCATGCGCCTTGTCCTGCGCGCTGCGCTGCGATGCGCAAGGTCAAGCTCCTTTCATCGGCTGAAGCTTGATCCCCAGCTCTTTCACTTCTGGCTTCACGATTTTTTCGTAATCACGATAACTGATTTTGATCGCGTCCGTGTGCGTGCCCGCCTCGAACACGATGTATTCTTGCTCGGCCAGATCCTTGTCTACATAGGTCGGCAGACCATATAAATTGCCGAAGGGCGGCATCGCTCCAGTTACGCAATCGGGAAACAGCGACTTGAATTCCTGTTCCTTATCAAGTGACACGCCGCTGCCGATTGCCTTCTCAACCTTCTCCAAATCAATCTGATGGTCTGCCGGCAGGACCATCATCAGGTGCTGGTCTCCCGATTTTATCATGACGACCTTGGCATGATGCCGGCCTTTCACATGCTCGGCCTGCGCGATTCGTTGCGCACTGACTGCCTCGGGATGATGCAGAACCTCATACTGCACCTTGTTTTCTTTTAAACACTCGATCAGTCGCTTTGGTATTTCCATCGCCTGCTCCAAGAGAAAAGTATCACTTTCTTGCGTCATCTCTACTTTTGCGAATGAGCTTTACCTGTAGGGGAAGCTGTCAGCTTCCCCGACAGAAGTCTCTGTGCAGAGCGCGTTCAGGCGGCAGCGCGAGTGAACAGAATTTTCTCTCTCAAAATCAATGTGAACACCGCCGCAAAGCTCACGGCGCGCGAAAGATTTGTGTATGGCTAAATGCGAAGTTTGCGAAAACGACTATGACAAGGCGTTTGAAGTTGTGGTCGCCGGGAAGCATCACACCTTCGACAGCTTCGAGTGCGCGATCCACGCGCTGGCGCCGGTCTGTCCGCACTGTAACTGCCGGATTGTCGGGCACGGTGTTGAAGCCGACGGACAAATCTTCTGCTGCGTCCATTGCGCGCGTGCGGCCGGCAAAACGCAATTGAAAGACCGGGTCTAGGTATTACGCAAGATGCGGCGCCAGTTGCGGGGTGCGGCTCTTGGATCTATCCGAAGATTGAGTTGATGCGGCTGGACTTTCCGCACGCTGCGCGATAGAGATGCTTATATGAATCCGTCTCGAGTTCTGTTGATTGTACTGACATTCTTATCGATCGCAGGTTTCAGTGCGCACGCGCAGACGCAGGAAAAATCGTCGGCTCCATTAAAGGCGATCGCCATGCTTCATCCCACAGCGGGTAACAAAGTCAGCGGCACCGTTACCTTCACCGAAGAGGCCGATGGCGTGAAGGTTCATGCAGACCTTACCGGCCTTACTCCTGGCAACCATGGTTTTCACGTTCATGAATTCGGCGATTGCAGCGCCGCAGACGCCGCTTCGGCCGGCGCTCATTTTAATCCAACGAACAAACCACACGCCGGGCCGGACGCACCCGAGCGCCACGTAGGCGACATGGGGAATGTGGAGGCAGACGGCTCCGGCAAGGCGACCCTGGAGTACGTGGACCATCAAATTTCGCTGACGAACGACCAACAGTCAGCGATCGGCCGGTCCGTTATCGTGCATGTGAAAGCGGACGATCTGAAGTCTCAGCCCTCCGGCGACTCGGGGGCGCGCATTGCTTGTGGCGTGATTGGCCGGGCAAAAAATCAGTGACCGGCACCTGTGTGGCTCGTCATTTGATCAATGCTGTTCCCGGGACTCCTTCTTAGAATCTCTTTGCTCGACAGAGCAGATTTCATTTGATCAAATTAGACAAAACCATCCCCGTACACGCTTATGCCACGAATATCCAAAACTGAATTGTTGCCGGAAAACGGCTGCGTCATCGACATGAAATGGAAACTTGGTCCGTTGAGCTATCACGCTTCGGCGGCTGGGAAAGAGGGCGCACCGCTCGTGACGGAGGCCATACGCCTGCCGGAGCTCGTCCTTTACGATCACGCCGGGTTCGGCGGAGCCTCTGTGCGTACGAACTTGAGCTTCCATTACATCGGCGATTATTGGAACGATCGCATCAGTTGTCTCATCGTCGTGAACGGCGTCTGGCGTTTTTACCGCGACGATTACTACAAGGGCCCCTACTGGGATCTCGGCCCTGGCTATTACGAAAGTTTCTTTGCTGAAATAGGTCCTGACGACGTCGTCAGCTCCTTCCAGTGCATCGCGCTGACGTAGCCGTCGTCCGCATTCGTTGGGTATCTACTGGTGCTGACACAAGCGCCACTACAACGTTGCCAGATTGAGCACGTCCCGTGCACAGCCCCAGGAAAGTGTGAAGCCGGCGCCGCCGTGTCCGTAGTTGTGGATGACGGTGCGGCCATCGCTGAACTGATCGCGCTCGAGCCGAACGCCTGATTTCCGGAATGGGCGTAGCCCGACGCGCTCAGTGAGAACAGTCGGTTTCTCGATGTTCAGCACGCGACAGCATTCAGCGACAATTCGATCTGTTGTTGCGGGATCAGCGATGACATCACTGCTGAGATCGTTTGTGCCGCCGAAGACGCAATCGTTCGTGCGAGGGATTGCGTACATGAGCGGCGTGTCATCACAGACGGTCGCACAGGAGAGATTATCGATCCTCGGCACGATCGCGACCTGACCACGATGCGGTTCGAGTTCTGGGTCCTGCGCCAGATCGCGCGCGCCGATTCCTGCGCAGTGGATCACCAGATCGAACTTCCGATCGACGTCTTCGAGTTTTTCAAAACAAACATTCGTATTGATTGCGCCGCCCGCTTTTAGAAAACGCGCACTCAGGTAATCGAGATAAATGGTGGTATCCGTCAGAGGAACTTTGATGGCATAGCCGCTGGTAAATTCACGGGATTTGATTCGCTCACTGCCCGTTCGCTCAGCCTCCGGCCTTCCCGTCCATGTCGCCGCTTCCCCAGCCGCTCCATTCTCGGCTCCGCTCGGAATGACGGAAGCCTCGAGCGGTATAGCCCAATCCGGGATTTGAATTTCGCCAGTGCGCGAAAATTGGTGCAGCTCGATGATGGAAACGCCGGTGCGCGAATTGTTGCTCAATTCGACCAGCGTTTTGTAGGTCTCGAGCGCCCACGGAATCACTCTTTCGGCTGGTTCGGCGTCGTAGGGAAACCAAATCGCCGCCGCAGCGCCGGACGTTGTTTGCTGCCCGGTCTCTTTCGCCAAGATCGCCGTTTGGTACCCGCGTTCGGCAAAAACCACGCCACAGGTTAGTCCCGAAACGCCCGCGCCAATGATGGCTACACGATCCATGATCTGAATCATCTACGTGCAATGGGTGGCACCGTCATATAAAATGACCCGCGATGGTTTCATTGAATCGAGATGCGTTGACGGAAAGAGTTCTTGCCGGCGAACGGATTTCGACCGACGACGCGCTCGAATTGTATCGGTGGCCTCTGGAAGAATTGGGCGCGCTTGCCAATGCCAGGCGGGATTTGGCAAAGGCAAAAAGTTACGGCGGACGCGGACGCGAGATCGTGACGTACATCGTCGATCGAAACATCAACTACACCAACGTCTGCAATGTTTACTGCAAATTTTGCGCATTCTATCGGACGGAAGGGGACGAAGATCATTACGTGCTTTCGTTCGAGCAGATTGATCAAAAACTCGACGAACTTTCGGCGGCCGATGGAGTTCAAATTCTGATGCAGGGTGGGCATCATCCGAAATTGCCGTTCCAGTGGTACATCGATCTTTTGCAGCATATCTGGCAAAAGTATCCGCATATTAATATTCACGGATTCAGCCCGCCGGAGTTTCAGCACTTCGCTGAGACGTTCGCGATGCCCCTGCGAGAAGTGATTTCGGAATTCAAAAAGGCCGGGCTCGGCTCAATCCCTGGAGGTGGCGGTGAAATTTTGGTGGATCGAGTACGGAAGAAGATTTCGCCGTTGAAAATTAACAGCGATCAATGGTTAGAAGTGATGCAGGTTGCCCACGAGCTTGGATTGAAATCGAGTGCCACGATGATGTTCGGTCATGTCGAGACGATCGCGGACCGGGTAGAACATTTGCGACGCATACGTGATCAACAGGACCGCAGCGGCGGATTTACTGCGTTCATTTGCTGGACGTTTCAGCCGCAGCATACCGTGCTCAAAGTGAAACAGCCGACGGGAGTGTCTGAATACTTGCGCACGCAGGCGCTGGCCCGGATTTTCCTCGACAATATTGAAAACCTGCAAAGCTCCTGGGTCACGCAAGGTCCGGGGATCGGCCAGGTGGCACTCAGATACGGCGCAAACGATTTCGGCTCTGTGATGATGGAAGAGAACGTCGTAAGTAGCGCCGGGACAACGTTTCGGTTAAATGCCGCAGAAATTGAATCGCTCATCGGCGACGCCGGGTACGAACCGCGCCGGCGAAATAATTGGTACGAACTTTTAAACTAAAAATTGAAGTCAGCGATGGTGGACAGACCGCCTGGTCCGTTGGAAAATCTCGCCTTGACGATCCCCATCTTCTTCCCGATATAGCTCGCCTGTCCTGCGTGGGTTCGTTGCGCGGGCCTGCGCTTCTTAACCTATGAGACATTTTTCTGGATGGATGCGCCCCCCGCCATTTGCCATCTGGATGGCCGCCATTTGTGCGTTGCTGGCTCCGGCTTTTGCCCGGGCGCAAGCTCCTCAAGCGGCACAGGGTCCTCCGATCATCCGTTCGGTCGACGTGCAATACACGGGTCCGCAAACGGTCAGCAAGGACCGCATTCTGGCGCAAATGCGCACAAGGGTGGGCCAGCCGTATTCCAACCAGGTGGTCGAGCAGGATGTCGAGGCGCTGTACAAGACTGGCGCCGTTCAGAACGTGCGAATTTTTGCTCAGCCGGAAGGTGATGGCGTGAAAGTGATCGTTGCGATACAGACGCGGGCAATTTTGCGCGAAATCGAAATCGCCGGAGCCGAACGCGTCAAACCGCAGAGAATCCGAAAAGAAATCAAATTAAGACTCAACCAGGCGGTTAACGAGCAGCAACTGGAGGAAGCGCGCCAAAAGATTATCGAAATCTATCAGGGTCGAGGCTTCAATGATGTCAGCGTTCAATTTCGCGTCGACCCAATTGACGAGAAACGCGGCACGGCGCGCGTCGTGTACACGGTCAGCGAAGGCGTGAGAGGAGCGATACGCGCGATTCACTTCGAGGGAAACGCGCATTTCAGCGAACCGGTACTGCGCAAACAAATGAAAACGCGCGGCAGAACGCTTATTTATTTCATGGACAAAACCGGCCGCCTTGATGAAGCCCAGTTGCAGCAGGACCTGGATAAAATCCGCGAGTTTTACCAGGACCACGGCTACATCGACGTGGAAGTAAAAGAGGTGCGCAGGGGACGCACTGAGAAAGGTCCGATGATTATTACCATCGTGCTCGTGGAAGGCCCACAATATCACGTTCGTAAGCTGGAGGTCTCCGGCTATCAGGCCGCCAACAAAGAGAGAATCCTTAAGCTGTTAAAAATGAAAGAAGGGAGCGTCTATTCGCCAAAACAATTGCGCGATGATGCAAAGGCAGTGGCGGACGCCTACGGCAGCGGGGGATACGTCGATCTGGTGATTTTGCCGGAAGGGGAGCCGGCCGGCCCCGCGCTGATCGACGTGACGTACAAAATCGAGGAGGGCACCCGCTCCTTCGTCAACCGCGTCAATATTGAGGGTAACACGCGTACTAAAGACAAGGTGATCCGTCGCGAAGTGCTCGTTGCGCCGGGAGATGTCTTTAACACCGTTCGTGTAGACCTAACCAAGAAACGTCTCGAGAACCTCGGCTACTTCGCGAAAGTTGAGACCTATCCGGAGGAAACAGACATACCTGGCCGCAAAGATCTCACGATCCTTGTGCAGGAAAAACGGACTGGCTCGCTCAGCTTTGGCGGCGGCTTTAGTACCGTTGATCAGTTGGTCGGGTTCGCGGAACTCACACAAGGCAATTTCGATCTCTTCAACTGGCCTTCGTTTACCGGGGGAGGCCAAAAATTCCGGCTGCGCATTCAGTACGGTACGCAGCGAAAGGATTTTCTTCTGAACTTGGTCGAACCGTACCTTTTCGATCGACGCCTTTCTCTAAGCGGTCAGCTTTTTTTTACCGAGGCGAATTATTTGAGCGCCCAATATGACCAGCGCAATTATGGATTCACGACGGAACTGCGTAAGCCGCTCAATAGTTACATGTACGCAACGCTGGGATACACGATCCAAGACATCGATATTTTTAATGTGGACCCCTCCGCGTCTGTGTTTATCCAGTCGCAAAAAGGTTCATTTGTCGAAAGCAAGGTCTTTAGCAGCGTCGTCTTTGATTCGCGCGACAATCCCTTGCTCTCTCACAAAGGACAACGCGTTACGTTTTCACCCTTTATTAGCGGTGGTGTTCTTGGAGGCGATACGCAGGTTTATGGATTGGATCTGGAGGGATCGCAATATTTTCATCTGCCCAAGGACCTCATCCTCCTGATCAATGGCGAAATCGCGACGGTAAGCCAATGGGGGAACGGAACCGATGTGCCAATTTTCGAGCGACTCTTTCTCGGCGGCTCAAATAATCTCCGCGGATTTCCGTTTCGCGAGGTCGGTCCGCAGGATCTGAATGGCGAGCCGCTTGGCGGCAAAACAATGGCGCGCACCACGATAGAGGTTACTTTTCCTATCATTGAGGTGTGGGTCTTCGCCTCGATTTGCCAATTGGTCCGCTGCGGCTCGATTATGGATATCCGCTACAGCGCGACGGGTATAACGGCGGAGGTCACTTCAACTTCAACGTAGGGTATCAATTTTGAACGAATATATCTGGTTGCAGTCTAACGCGATTCCGCCCACCGTATCGTCTGTTTTATGAAAAAATCTCTGTCCATACTCTTTGCGCTGACGCTGGCTTTTCCGCTTGCGGCTTTCGCACAGGGCACAATGAAAATCGGAACGGTCGATATGCAGCGCGCATTTAAGGATTACAACAAGACCAAGGAAGCCGAAGCAAAAATCAACGACGCCAAAAATGCCGCCAGGAAAGAATATGATGACCGGGCGGAAGATTACAAAAAATCGCTCGACGAAATCAATAATTTGAACAAGCAGCTCGAATCCGCAGCGTTGAGTGCGGATAAGAAGACGCAGATAGCAAAGGAACGCGATGACAAGATTGCCAAAATCAAGGGCATGGAACGGGAGATCAGCGATTTCCGCCAAACGCGCGAACGGCAATTACAAGAGCAGCTAATGCGTGTGCGTGAGGGAATCGTAAAGGAAATCACCGAAGTCGTAATGGAGAAGGTTAAAACCAATAATCTGGACCTGGTGTTCGATAAATCCGGCATGAGCATTAATGGCGTGCCGGTTTTGCTTTTCTCACCCGACAACATCGACTTTACCAACGACGTGATCGCCGTGCTCAACAAGCCTGGCCGCGCCACGTCTGCGGCTGTCAAAACTTCGGCAAGTGCCTCTGCCACGCCGGCAAGAGCTTCGAAGCCTTAACCAACATTCCCCAATTCGAATACACGCGGGCTAAACTCGCGTGTATTTTTGCGTACACATATAGCAACTTCCCCGGACCATCATTTGTGAACAGGAGTGAACTTCGACAATGCCTCTGCAGACCAAAGTTCGACCGGCGCAAGTCATAGCGGCGATTTTGTTCGCGTTCTGCACTGGGTTACCCGCGGCGAATTGGCAGGCGACGATCAGTAAGGAGCCGCCCGGGACCTTCCCGGAACTGCGCCCACTCCATGCCTCTTATCGATTCGGATGGTCTGGATTTACCGCAGCTACCGGCGACGTTCACTTTAACAAGCCTTCTGGAGACAAATTTCAGTTTGATGGAACCGGCCGAACCATCGGCTTCGTTCGGGCACTATGGAAATTGGATGTGAGCCATCGCGCGATTGCCAACGCACAAACGCTGCGCCCGGTGGAAACTCACCAAACAGAAACTTATCGATCGAAAAAAATCGTCACCCATCTCACGTTTACAAACAGCGGAGTAACTCGGTCGACCACAGAAGGCGAAGGTGGTGCTGCCGGAACAAAGGTTCGCCAGTTTAGTTTACCCAACCTGTTCGATCTTCACTCGGCGGCGCTTTATTTGCGTAGTCAGCCCCTCAAAGATCGCAGTGTTTACCGCATTGCGGTTTTCCCGACGACCAGTGCTTATCTTGCTACTGTCACAGTCGTCGGGCGGGAGAAAATCTCCGTGCACGCCGGCACTTACAATGCAATCAAACTCGATTTGCAACTAAAGCGTATCAACAAGCATCTCGAATTGGAGCCGCACCGAAAGTTTCGTCGCGCCACAATCTGGGTGTCGGATGATGCGGACCGACTTTTGCTTCGGATTGAAGCGCAAATTTTTGTCGGCACAGTTTTCGCCGAACTACAATCGGTGCATTTCGACAGTCCACGTTCGTGAGAGGTATGACAGCTGAATCTTCGAGCAGGATCAGCTAGTATTCAGGAGCCCATTCATCGCGAACTGGCGGGCGAGGACGGTAACGCGGCGGATGAAAAGCCGGCCTGCGTGGCCCGGGTAACAACCTAAGCGCCGCGAGTGTTTCCAAATCCAGTCGCCCCGTTACCGGAAGTCTGGTCCGCGCCTGGTAGGCGCGCAGGGAAAATTCCATTGCCGGTCCATAGACGCCATTAATCTCGTCATGATAAAGGCCGCGGCGGGCCAACGCTATCTGGGCCGAGAGCACCACATTGCGTTGCACGACCGGGGGCGCGGCCTCGAATGGCGTGCCAGCAAGCACTCCTCCGCTTGAAGTGCCCGGCGCCACCGGATTGGATGGATAGATTTGTTGGTCTTCCGGCGCGCTTCCGAAAGGCTGAGTCGGTGGTGCGGGAGTGACGTTTGCGCTCTCGTTGGGCGATTGCTCGTCGGGCTTCAAAGGCGCAGCGGGGCTGGGCGATGCTGGCTTCGTTGCTGGTCGCGCTGAGCCCGAAGAGTCAATTCCAAGCGACTGAAGTGTCTCGCTATTGAGTTCGCCGCTAACCTGTAATCCGTTCCGAATTTGATAGCGGCGAATGGCGGCAGTTACATTCGCGTTCATTTCACCGGTAACTTCTCCATAGTAGAAGCCCTGATCCTTCAGGGCGTGCTGCACACGTTCAACCAACTGATCGGCGCGCGTTAACATTATCGATCCAAGTAAGATCAGTGCAGCGATCCTGGTGTTCATCCCCGATGCTATTTTGACGCCGTGCGTTTTTGGTCTATTCAGCGACTTTCTCGCGCGGTCAACGCCAGCTCTGACTTCCGCTGGCTCGCCGCGTCACGATACCGCAAAATGCCGTCCGTAACGGCTGCGGCAATCTGATTGCGATAATCCTCACTCGCCAGTTTTGAAATGTCTTCTTTGTTCGTGAGAAACCCCCCCTCGATCAAAACCGCAGGAGAAGTCACGTTTGCGATCACGAAAAACTGTCTGGCTTGTACGCCGCGATCTGCGGCCCGGGTGCGCGCAACCAATGCTTCCTGAATAAGTCCAGCGAGATCCTGGCTTTCGGGGTTCGGCGAACTCGAAAGCGGTCGCCATAGAAAAGGCAGCCACGAGGCCAGAAATGAACCGGCAGTAATTTGGTGCGCGGCATAATACGTCTCCACGCCGCTAGCCACCGGCTTGTTATCTTCGTTAAAATGAATGCTGATAAAAATGCAATTTCTGGCCCGATTCGCTAATGCTGCACGATCCGCCAGCGAGACGAATGTGTCTCCCATGCGCGTCATCAATGTAGCGATCCCTTCCGAGTCCAGGAGCCGGTCGATTCGGCGCGCCACATCCAAGGTCAGATCTTTTTCCAATACACCGCCACACATCGCGCCTGAGTCCTGGCCGCCGTGGCCGGGATCAAGAACAACTACTGCAAAAGGCTTGGAGACAGTTGAGCTCCGGGCCGCTCTGGGCTCGGTCCTGGCGACAGGTCGCTCCGCGTGATGGAGCTGCATCCATACAAAAGATGCGACCATCAACAACAAGCCGAACAGGGCCACCAGATTCTGAAAAACTCGTTTCATTCGTCGCATGTGAGAAAAGACTTCTCTTCATAACTTAATCGTGAATCAAGGAGCGCAATTCCGTATCTGATAATGAACGAAAACGAATTGCCCTGCTCGCGTCGCGCTCCAGCAATGCCGCTTCAATTCCGCGATGGACGAGTTGTTCTTGTCGATACTTCAAAACAGCAGCCCGCTCCGGCAGCTGGTTTGCATCGCTGGATTGCAAAGACATGTGGCCGATACTCCATGCGTCCAGCGCAGAGTTGACTGCGGCTTCAAAGGTTGCGTCCTGCGCATGCCGTGTTTTCAGGAATGCTTCCATCAGTTCTCCCGATTGCCGCGTGCCGCTGAGCACTGCGAAGTCCTGCCGCGCTTGCGCGTACGTTGTGCCATTGGTTGCAATCTCGCCGTCATACTCCACCCGCAAAAACAGATCTTCGCCGGGGCGTTCGCCGACCTCGGCAAACAGCATCCGCGCCAGATAAGGCGGGCCGTAAACCTGTTCAAACGCGCCCTTCATTACGGGACTGAGCGAATAATGCACCAGGCGCCGCAGTGAAACATCCGCAGCCGATCGGGTGAACCCCTCGGTGCTCGCCAATTCAATCACTGCCATTCGCAACCGCTCGATGTCCCCTGGATGACCAATGGCTCCCATCGCGATCCGGTCGTAGATCTCGAAGATTTTCTGCCGCGACTGGCCGACAGTCAGAAAAAGAATTCCGTCCCGATAACCGAGCGCCGCGATTGGGCTGCCCGGAGCGAGCTGCGCTTCGATATACTCGCGTCGGTTGGCGATCGCCTCGACCCAACGATAAGGCTCTTCGATCATGCAACCGTTTCCTTGAATACGGCGGCAATTTTGCTCTCCGGCAAAGTGGTAATGCCTTGGCGTGAGACAACCTTGATCAGAGGATAAATCTTTCCGCCCCGATCGACCCCGCCTGTGGCCGTGTCGGATTCTGCAGCGGTATCAAGCGCCCGCAATGCGATCGATATCGCTTCCTCTTCACTCAATTTTTGCAGCGGCTTCGCTCCCCAATTGTTTTCGTAATAGAGAATCCCCCGCACGGCAGGCGATCCCGATCCCGTTGCGGCGTAATCGGCCGCTTCAAATTGCGCGCCCATCGCATCGTAAAAGTAAAGACGCGCCTCTGGGTTTGAATGAGAATCGTAGGTTGCGAAAATCGGCACGACAACTCCCACGCCTTGCATCACGAACCCGAAGTTATCACGCAAGAGCTTCGACAGGGCGCGCACTTTTCCATCCACGCTCATTTCCTGCAGCTGAGTTCGCCGGAAGTATTGGAATGAGTGTTCCAGCACGCGCGCCATTTCCCAGGCCGTCGCCGGCACGCCGGCAATTGCCATGATGGAGTGTCGATCGATTTCGAGAACTTTATCGGCACGATCGTAGACCACCGTGTTGCCAGCGGTCGCACGGCGGTCGCCCGCCACCAGCACGCCGCCTGAAAATTTGAAAGCCAGAATTGTGGTGGCCTCGGTCGGTTGCCACTCTTTATGTGGCGTTCCACCCTGCGGCATTGGAGGGATGACCGCCGATGCCAGCAGCCCTTTGCTGCGCAGCAGCGCAGGGAAATCGCCAGCCGCGCCAGAAAAATTCTGGTCGACCGCAACCGGTGAGCCTTCCATTACTGGCCCGTGCGCTGGCGATAGCGCTTGGATTGATTGGGATCGACCTTGCGCATTTTCTTCAACAGATCCTTCGTGTCCGGGCGCGAAATATCCGGTGAACGCGGACCTCCTCCATCGCCTTGTTTTGGACTCCATGGAGCCGGTTCAGGTGGCTTTTGAATGCGCTCAGGCATAAAAAAATCTAAGAGCAAATATTGGAAAGGCAAGCCGTAGAGAAATGACGAAGCACGAAGCACGAATGACGAAGGGTACCAAAGCCCTGCGTCGTTATTTCGGACTTCGTCATTCCACATTCGTCATCCAGCGCGCTTGCCAGACAAATCTGCCGGTGGCAAGGTCTTGGGGGAAAAAAATCGACGAACAGAACGCAAAAATTGATGCGCTTTCTCAGGAAATCCTAAAGCTCGAGCAACACATCTCACAGATTCGGCCAGGGGTCATGATCGGAGAAACTACGCCCGCGCAAGCAAGCGCTGGCGCTCCAGCCGCACCTCCATCGCACCCGGTCGGGGGAAATACTCACATCGTCGCCCGCGGGGAGACGCTGACGTCCATAGCCAAAATGTACAAAGTGACGATCGATGAATTGCAAAAAGCCAATCACATCGAAGACGGCCGTAAATTGCAGGCCGGGCAAACCATCTCGATTCCAACGTCTGCGACCCCGACGGCTACGCCCACTGGGTAAGGCAAGATTCTCCTAGACCGGCAATTGCTCCTCTTTCTCGAGCGATTCTGATGTAAGGATTTCCGCCGCTGGCTCTGTCTGCCGCAATGGCGAGGCGTCGAGCAGACTTTGCCGGCATAGCCGCGCATATTTTCCGTCTAGCGCAAACAACTCGTCGTGCGTGCCACGCTCAACGATGCGGCCGTGATCGAGTACAAGAATTTGATCAGCGTGCACAATTGTGGAAAGCCGATGCGCAATGACAATCGATGTGCGGTTCGCCATCAAGCGGTCGAGCGCTTCCTGAATCAGGCGCTCGGTTGCCGTGTCCACACTCGCGGTAGCTTCGTCGAGGATCAAGATCGGTGGGTCCTTTAGCAACGCCCGCGCAATCGATAGGCGCTGTTTCTCGCCCACACTCAATTTTACCCCGCGTTCGCCCACGACGCTTTCCAATCCTTCCGGCAACCGCTCGATAAATTGACGCGCATTCGCCGCATCCACGGCGCGCCACAATTCAGCATCGGTGGCGTCTGGTTTTCCCATCAAAAGATTTTCGCGAATCGATCCGTTGAATAGAAAACTTTCTTGAGTCACAACTCCGATCGCTTCGCGCAAGTTGCGCAGTTCATATTCACGAATTGGCTTTCCATCGACGTAGATTTCTCCGCTGGTGAATTCGTAGAAGCGCACCAGTAGATTCACCAGCGTCGATTTCCCGGCGCCGGTCGCGCCGACCAGCGCGATCGTCGCGCCCGGCGGCGCATGAAATGAAACGTGCCTCAGCGCGGGCAATCCTTCCACGTAACTGAAGCTGACATTTTCATAACGAATGTCGCCGAGAATTCGAGTCCGCTGAGGTGCGACGCCGTTATTGTAGGGGAAGCTGACAGCTTTCCCTACAGAGTCAGCGCTCGCGGCTGCAGCGCCGGGCTCCGCTGGTTCGTCGAGAATTTCAAATACGCGTTCGCCGGCAGCGCGCCCGGCTTGGACAAGTTGATTGAGCTGATGCAGGCGGCTGATCGGATCGTAGAGGAACGCCGTCAGCATGAGGAAGGCAACCAGATCGCCCAGCTGCATTGAGCCCGTTAGCACCGCGTGACTGCCAAAACCAATCACGAAGAGTGCCCCGATTGCTTCAAACATCGACATCGATGGGCTGTAGATCGCCCATACCCGCATCACCACGAGCGTGGCGTGCCGCAGTTGATCGCTTACCCGGTTGAAGCGCACGTGTTCTTCTCGCTCGCGCACGAAACTCTTGATCTGCCGGACGCCGGCGAGATTGTCGTGCAGGAGCGCGTTCATGCTAGACGCGGCCCGGCGTTGTAAACGGTAACGCCGATGCGCCGTCAGCGTGTACGTGAGCGCGCCGGCAATAAGTAATGGAAATGGCACCAGCGCGAACAACGCCAGCTTGACGTTCAGATAAAACATTACGCTGATGACGATCACCACTTGCAGGATGGCGACTACGCCCTGCTCGATGCCATCAATCAACACGCGCTCGACCGAGTTCACGTCCTCGATAACGCGTGTCATCAGGTCGCCAGTCGCGCGATTGTCGAACCAGCGCAACGGCAGCAGTTGAATGTGCGAATACAGATCACTGCGCAAATCGAAGATAACTCTTTGCTCGAACGTGTTGTTCAGTATGAGCCGCAGCGCGTTCAGTACGTGTTGAACAAGAAAGGCGCCAGCCGCCAGCATGATCAACGGCAACAATTTGTCCGGCCGATTCGCGCGCACCACATCGTCGATGATCCACTTCGTTGCCGCCGGGAAAACAATCACCATCAGCGTGCTCAGGATCGCGCAGGTCAATGTTCCCGAAGCCAGCCATGGATACCGCTTGAGATAGGAAAATACGCGCCAGACTGTTTTCATTGCGCACTCAACCTCAATGCGCGTGTCAGCACGTCAAGGTAAGTGCAACAGGCTATCGCCATAAATCGAGTCCTAGACGCCTCTAACTTCTAGACGGGTTGCCATTGCCAGCTCGGACATCCGACAAAATTTAGGCTTGATAATTCCCGGCTGCGGAGTCAAACCAGCGGCATTATGAAAACCCTATCCAGAACATTTGCATTTATCCTGTTAGCGATAATCGCGATCATCACGTTCGTGAGTTGCCTTTCAAAGTTCGCTACCAATTACAAGTACGATAAGCCGATCGGTAACCCAAACGCACACCCGCCGGTCTACGTTACCTTCAAGCACGGTGAGTCTAATTTTCGCCATGCGTTAATTGCTCTCAGAAGAAACGGGGGGGACTGTGAGATCACGCTTTTGCATTCAGGTCCT
>WNGC01002416.1_pt1 | contig 15376 bp, 10 predicted proteins | sample 5400051 | NCBI WGS metagenome assembly WNGC01 (sample SAMN13153368, study PRJNA577476) | soil metagenome | isolation source: 20 cm soil or saprolite under grassland replicate 2 | place: USA:California | collected 2016-06-15 | reverse complement strand
GAAATGCTGCAGTGATAAAACTGGAGACGGCGTAGAGCGCCATCACGGCGCGCCAGCTCTTCGGCTCAAACGGTACGTTGAGCGATCCGAAGGTGAAGACGGCGGCCAGGAGCAGCGTCAAAAGTATTCCGCCGATGGCCAAACCCCACCGCTGTTTGTTGTCCAAGCGGCTCATGATTTGGCTATCATAAAATGAGGGGGTGAAGCGTCTATCTGGGATGGAAAGCCGCGAGTGCCGCGCGCCGCCTGCATATCTTTCGTCAGCCTCGTCAGGTCAGGGGCAGAAGGTATCGGTGTTGTTCGCCGAGACATCTCTCTGGCACGATAGCCAGCGTATGGATGCCTGTCAAGATTTCTACCTGTCCTCTCCTCGAGGGGGACCTGCCCTCTTGGGCAGGTATTAGCCATTTCAGAACGGTCCGCGAAATTCTGGCTACGTTCCACTTCCGCATTTGTTAAGGTGCTCGCTGGGTGCAAACCCGCCGGGAGCGTTGTGGATGTCCGTCCGTTTGGGCGAAATACTCGCTGGGTGCAAACCCGCCGGGAGCGTTGTGGATGTCCGTCCGTTTGGGCGAAATACTAGTTAAGGAAAGTCTCATCACGCAGGACCAGCTCCAAAAAGCGCTTGAGTTTCAGCGCGCCAATGGAGGCAAGCTGGGAAGTTGCCTGACGAAGATGGGCTTCATCACCGATGACGACATCACCGGTGTTCTCTCCCGTCAGTACGGCGTTCCTTCCATCAACCTGAAGTATTACGAAATCGATCCCAACGTCATCAAGCTGATTCCCCAGGACACGGCATCGCGCTACCAGGTGATCCCACTGTCGCGCGTCGGATCCGTTCTCACCATTGCCATGACGGATCCCACGAACGTCTTCGCAATGGACGATATCAAATTCATGACGGGGTTCAACGTTGAGCCGGTGGTGGCCTCGGAGTCGGCCATCGGCGACGCCATCGTGCGTTTTTATGGCGGGTCATCGACGAATCAAGAAGAGATCAGTAACTTGATGAAAGACCTCGTTGACGAAGACAACGAGCTGGAGTTAGCTTCCGAAGAATCGGAGCTGGACACTGCTACCTTGGAGAAGGCGGCGGAAGAAGCTCCGATCATCAAGCTCGTCAATCTGATCTTGACGGACTCCGTCAAACGCGGAGCGAGCGACATCCACATCGAACCTTACGAGCTCGAAATGCGCGTGAGGTTCCGCGTTGACGGACAACTTGCCACCGTGATGACTCCGCCCTTGCGCCTGAAGGACGCGATTACCAGCCGCTTGAAGATCATGGCCAAACTGGACATTGCGGAAAAGCGCTTGCCGCAAGACGGCCGTATCATGATCAAGTACAAGGCCGATGGTAAGAAAAAGGAACTGGACTTCCGCGTTTCGACTGTGCCCACGCTGTACGGCGAAAAAGTCGTAATGCGATTGCTGGACAAGGAAAACCTCCGGCTGGACATGACCAAGCTCGGTTTTGAGCCCGAGTCGCTCAAGAAATTCGAACGCAACATCATGAAGCCCTACGGCATGGTGCTGGTGACAGGTCCAACGGGTTCGGGTAAAACGAACACTCTATATTCCTCCGTCGCAACGTTAAACACCGTTGACACCAACATCATGACCGCGGAGGACCCGGTCGAGTTCCAATTGGCAGGCATCAACCAAGTGCAGATGAAGGAACAGATCGGCCTGAACTTTGCCGCTGCACTCCGAGCTTTCCTGCGGCAGGACCCCAACATTATTCTGGTCGGCGAGATCCGCGACTTTGAAACGGCGGAAATCGGGGTAAAGGCCGCGCTCACCGGGCACTTGGTGTTATCCACGCTGCACACCAACGACGCGCCTTCGACCATCAGCCGCTTGATGAACATGGGTATCGAGCCGTTTCTCGTGGCCACCTCGGTGAACCTGATTTGCGCTCAGCGATTGGTGCGGCGGATCTGTGGGAACTGCAAGGAAGAGCTGGAAGTTCCGCACCAGGCTTTGATCGACGCGGGCTACACCACCGAAGAAGCCAAAACCACTAAGATCTACCACGGCAAGGGCTGCACTACCTGCAACAAGCGCGGCTACAAGGGGCGCACAGGTCTCTACGAAGTCATGGAAATCAACGATGAGCTCCGCGAATTGATTCTTGTTGGCGCCTCAGCCCTGGAATTGAAGAAGAAGGCGATCGAACAGGGTATGATCACGCTGCGGCGCAGCGGCTTGATGAAGGTTGCGCTCGGACAAACCACCATGGAAGAAGTCCTGCGCGAAACGGTTTTATAGAATTGTAGGTGAGCGATGGCTGGAATTACCCTGAGCGAATTGTTGAAGAAGATGATCGAGATGGGAGGCAGCGACCTGCACATCACGACAAACAGCGCTCCGCGCGTGCGCGTTCACGGTCGGCTGCGGCCTCTCGATATGCCCCCGTTGACGGCAGCGGACACCAAGTCTCTGGCCTACAGCGTTTTGACGGATGCGCAGAAACACCGCTTTGAAGAGAACCTGGAATTGGACTTCTCCTTCGGTTTGAAAAACTTGGCCCGTTTCCGTGGCAACGTTTTCAATCAGCGGGGAGCCGTTGGCTCCGTCTTCCGTACCATTCCGTGGGAAATCAAGGGCTTCGACGCTCTCGGATTGCCGCAGGTCGTGAAGGGTTTGTGCGACAAGCCCCGCGGACTCGTCCTCGTGACCGGACCAACAGGGTCCGGTAAGTCCACCACGCTCGCTGCCATGCTCGACAAAATCAACGGCGAACGTGAAGAGCACATGATTACGATCGAAGATCCCATCGAGTTTCTTCACAATCACAAGAAGTGCCTTGTGAATCAGCGCGAAGTCCACGCCGACACGCATTCCTTCGCGAATTCGCTTCGCGCCGCGCTTCGCGAAGACCCTGACGTCGTTCTCATCGGCGAAATGCGCGACCTCGAAACCATTGAGTCGGCCCTGCGCATTGCGGAAACCGGTCACTTGACCTTCGCCACGCTGCACACTAATTCGGCGGCTTCCACCATCAATCGTATTATTGACGTATTCCCTTCACACCAGCAGCCCCAGATTCGTGCGCAGCTTTCCATGGTGATGGAGGGCATTCTTTGTCAGGCGCTTCTCCCGCGCGCCGATGGACGTGGTCGCGCCATGATCATGGAAGTGCTCGTGCCGACGCCCGCCATCCGCAACCTGGTCCGCGAGGACAAAATTCATCAAATCTATTCCGCCATGCAAACCGGTACGGGTCAAACGGGCATGCAAACCTTTAACCAGGGGCTGGCGAACGCCTACTTCCAAAAGATAATCACGCTGGACATGGCCCTGTCGCGTTCATCGAATGCCGATGAATTGCAGGATATGATCAATCGCGGAGTATCAACGCCGGGAGCCTTGAATAAGGCGCCGGCGGCCAGCAAACGCTAGGAGAAACGACATTGGCTGAACGGCCGTATGCCCATGAAATTGAAAGACTGAGGAGGCGAGCAAATGCCGGACTATAAATATCAGGGAACCAGCCGCAGCGGAGGCAGCGTCAGCGGGGTGATGACCGCTACGAACAAGACCGAACTGGCGAGCCTGCTGAAGCGACAGCAGATCACAGCGACGAAAATGACCGAAAAGGGTAAGGAATTCAATATGCCCACTTTCGGCGGCGGAGTGGCGGCCAAGGAACTCGCCATCTTCACGCGCCAGTTCTCGGTCATGATAGATGCCGGTCTGCCGCTAGTTCAGTGTCTCGAGATTCTGGCGAGCCAGCAAGAAAACAAGTTTTTTCAAAAGGTGCTGACCGGGACGCGCGCCCAGGTCGAAGGCGGAGCAACGCTTTCTGCCGCGATGCGCACTTCGCCTAAGGTTTTTGATCCCTTGTACGTGAATATGGTCGAGGCGGGCGAGACCGGCGGTATTCTGGACACCATTCTGCAGCGCCTCTCGAGCTACATCGAAAAGAACGTCAAGTTGCAGCGCGCCGTCAAGTCCGCGCTGGTCTATCCAGTGGGTGTGATAAGCGTTGCCGGCGGTGTCATCACCCTGCTGCTCTGGAAAGTCGTGCCGATTTTCGCCACATTGTTTGCAGGCTTAGGCGTGGATCTCCCACTGCCCACCAAGATCGTCATTGCCCTGAGTAATTTCGTCGGCAGTATTTTTGGTTTGCTCATTCTGGTCGCTCTCGTCGCTGGCATCTTCGGATTAAAAGCCTGGTACGGAACTCAGCAAGGCCGTTTTGTACTTGATACCGTCGTCCTGAAGCTTCCGGTCCTGGGCATTCTGATGAGAAAGATTGCCGTGGCGCGGTTTACACGAACACTTGGCACTTTGATCTCCAGCGGCGTGCCCATCCTTGAAGGCCTGGACATCACGGCCAGGACCGCCGGCAACGCAGTCGTCGAGAAGGCCTTACAACAGGTGAGGAGATCACTCGAGGAGGGCAAGTCGCTCACCGAGCCCTTGAAAGAATCAGAAGTGTTTCCGGGCATGGTCACACAGATGATTGCCGTCGGCGAACAGACGGGCGCGATGGACGCCATGCTTCAGAAGATCGCTGATTTCTACGAAGAAGAAGTTGACGCGGCGGTGAAAGACTTGCTGACCGCTCTCGAGCCCATCATGATCGTTTTTCTCGGCGTGATAGTCGGCGGCGTGGTCATTTCCATGTACTTGCCACTGTTCTCGCTCATTGGCAAGCTGAGCTCGATGCACTAATCGGACTTCCGTCCGCTCGGCAAGATCCTCTTTGCGGGGACGGGGTTTCTCTCCGTCTTCTGCTATTCCTGCGTGGACTTGGGGATGCTCGTATGCCGGGACGAAGGCGCGGGCGAGCAATGGATAAGAGCTTCGCAACTAGGGAATGGCTGGAGTGGTTGACGCGTGTTCGTCTGCTGACGATCACGCTTATCCTCACCATCGGAGTGGTCTGGCCGCAGTATATTCCGGGCTTCAGCTCGAATCGCTTTTTTCTGCCGTTGATCATCTTCTGGATCACCCTCGGAGTCCTTCACCTCATCCTGCTGCGCGGGGTCCCGCAAGCGCGGTGGCATGGCGGATCGCAGGTCGCCGGAGATGTTGTGATGATTTCGCTGCTGGTGTATGCGACCGGTCTGCAGGAGAGTTATTTCATCTCGCTCTATTTGCTGGTGATTATCGTCGCGAGCATCTTGTTCTCCCGGCGAATCGCTTTTCTAGCGGCAGCGACCTGCTTTCTCCTCCTTGCCGTGATGACCGTGATGGCTTACGCGGAGAAGATTCCGCGAACCTTCTCCAGCCTGCCGACGACGGAAAGCCTTCGCACTTGGCTGGTCATGAATCTTCTCGGGTTTCTTGCGGTGGCCTATTTGGCCAGCTTGCTGGCCCAGTCTCTGCGCAAGAAGGGCGTGGAGCTCGAAGAGAAGCGCGAGGAACTCCTTAGCCTGCAGGACTTCACCGAAGACATCATTCACTCGATGCGCGGCGGTTTAATCACCACCGACCTGAGTGGACGCATTCTGCTGCTGAATCGTGCCGGCGAGGAAATCCTAGGACATCGCTTCGCGGAACTACGAGGCAGGAGGCTGCAGGAGCTGAATGACGATTTCTGGCTCCCCAATCAATACGAAAACAGCGAGAGACTTTCGCTCAGAAAGGAGATTGACTTCCTGACGCCGTCGGGGCAGGTCCGCTATCTGGGCATCAGTATTTCGCCGCTGCGTTCGCGCGACTCTGAACGCAACGGTTATGTATTCAACTTTCAGGACCTTACGGATCTCCGCCGGCTGGAACAGGAAGTGGCGACCAAGGAGCGCATGGCCGCACTGGGGCGCCTTTCCGCCGCGATCGCCCACGAAATTCGGCAGCCTTTGACGGCCGTGGCCGGCGCGGTCAAGGAACTGGCGCGTCTCGTACCGCTCGAAGAAGACGAGAAGCATCTTGTCAATATTGTGAGCAGGGAATCCGAGCGGCTCAACAATATCATCACCGACTTTCTCAACTATTCTCGTGAGACAACCTACGAGTTTCAACATGCCGATGTTCGCGGCCTCCTCGATGAAACGCTGATGCTCATTGAGAAGAAACCGGAGATAGGCTCGAAGTACCAGATTGTCCGCGCCTTCAATGGAAAGGAATTACATGCACGCGTGGACGCCAACAAAATCAAGCAGGTGTTCTGGAACCTGTGCGACAACGCGCTTCGGGCCATGCCCGATGGCGGCACCCTGACCGTGAAGCTCGAACAACGGCCGTTCTGGCTGCGCATCGCCTTTCAAGACACCGGTATTGGCCTCGACCCCAAGCGAAGGGCCAAGATTTTTGAACCTCTGCAATCGGGTTTCGAAGGGGGCACCGGGTTGGGGCTGTCCATCGTCTATCAGATTGTGCAGGCCCACAGTGGAAAGATCACCGTGATATCCGAGAAAGACCGCGGTGCGGAGTTTATCGTCGAGCTGCCGCGAGTTTCGTGAGGCGCTATGCAAGGAACAAAAGCCGCAATCAAGGAAACGGAACGCGAGATGCCGCACATTCTAGTTGTCGACGACGAAAAATCCATCTGCGAGCTTCTGGAGATTACCTTTCGCAAGGAAGGTCACCGTGTGGAAGTGGCGAACAGCGTGGAAGCTGCCAAGCGTAAGCTCGAATCGCAGATCTTCGACATCATCATTTCGGATATTCGTATGCCGGGCGCGGACGGCGTGGATCTTCTCAAGCTTGCCAAAGAGATCGCCCCGGGATCCTTTTTCCTGCTGATTACCGGCGTGCCAACCATTGAGACCGCGATCGCGGCCATCAACTCCGGCGTGGACCGCTACGTCATAAAAGATCACCAACTCGTGGACCAATTGCGCCGCGCCGTTCACGAAGTGTCCGAGAACCTCAAATGGAAGAAGGAAGCTGGATATCTGCGCCGGGAACTTCGGCGGCTTACCGGGCTGGACAAGATCATTGGACAGAGCTCGAAGATGCGGGCCATCTTCGACATGATCCAAACCGTCGCTCCTCAATCGAGCCGCGTGCTCATTACTGGGGAGAGCGGGACCGGTAAAGAGCTGGTGGCGCGGGCCATTCATGAAAACAGCGTTCGGGCGCAGGCGCCTTTTATCACCATTAACTGCGGTGCGTTCCCGGAGACCCTCCTGGAATCGGAGCTGTTTGGTTATATGAAGGGCGCTTTCACCGGCGCTAACGATAACCGCCGGGGCCTCTTCCAGGCTGCCCATGGCGGCACGCTCTTCATGGACGAGATCGGAAATATGAGCCTCACCATGCAGGTGAAGCTCTACCGCGTCCTCCAGGAAGGAAAAGTCCGCCCGATCGGCAGTACCGAAGAATCGGATGTGGATGTCCGCATCATCGCCGCCACGAACAAGGAGTTTGAAAAGGAGATCGCGGAAGGCCGTTTCCGCGAGGACCTTTACTATCGCCTTAGCGTGATTCCCATACAGGTGCCACCCCTGCGCGAACGCCGCGATGATATTCCACTGCTTGCTCGCCACTTCCTCGAGCGCTTCCGTACGACAATGGGAAAACCTATTGAGGGCATTTCCCCGGAAGGGATGACCCGCATGGAATCCTACGATTGGCCAGGAAACGTTCGCGAGCTCGAAAACACGATGGAACGGGCCGTCGCCCTGGAAACCGGCAGGGAGATTTCCCTGAGGGTTTTGCCGGATCGGATCGCCGGCTATTCGGGAGCATCCTCCATGGGGGTGCCAGGGAGCCAGACCGCGGGTTTTCCAGTCGACGGGCTGGATTTTGAGAAGGAAATTGCCGAAGCTGAGCGGCGGTATTTGAAAGCGGCTTTGGAAAAGGCGGGAGGGGTTCGGACCCGAGCGTCTGAGCTGCTGAAAATCAGTTACCGGTCCTTCCGTCACTATGCCAAGAAGCACAACCTGTAGGGTTGATGCGGCAGAAAACCACATTGCCGCAGCCGACAAACTCATTATGGGTGACGATTTGTGCTTTTGGTGATGGACAAAAAAGGGCAAGTTCAACGATTTCTGCCCATTTGTGGGCAGATAGGTGCGCGGGCTCACCCGGCACAACCCTAGTAACCTATTTATTATCAATGTGCTACAAGAGACTGAACGGGCGATCACTTCAGCTGCAGCATTGGTCTCTGGCTTGCGATAGGTATAGCGTGCTCTGGCAACATAAAAATTATCAAGGAGATCTAGCATCATGAAGAAACAGAAGGGTTTCTCTCTTATCGAGTTGCTGATCGTCGTGGCGATCATTCTGATCATCGCGGCCATCGCAATTCCGAACCTCCTCAGGTCCCGTATGGCCGCGAACGAGGCTTCGGCAGTCGGTTCTCTCCGCACCATCAACACGGCGGAAGTGACCTTTTCCACCACGTATCCGACAGTTGGTTTTGCGGGGCTCGGCGCCCTCGGCGGTGCGGCAGCCAGCTGTGCAGGTGCGACGTTTGCATCTTCCTCTGCGGCTTGCTTGATCGACGATGTCCTGGCGACCACAAAAATCAAGAGCGGTTATACCTTCACGGCGACCGCGGGCGGCGGCACACCTGCAGTTACCTATAGCTCGACCGGGTTTCCGAGCGTTAATGGACAGAGCGGCCAGCGCGCGTTCTGCTCCGACCAGTCCGGCGTCATTCGCTTCAATCCAGGCGGCACGGCCTGCGCAAACACGGACTCGGCACTTTAGTTAGTGTCTCTGCGGCCTGCTCTTAGCCGCAAACGAAAGAAAAAGCACGGGATAAGACCCCCGTGCTTTTTCTTTTTCCCCTCAAGAGCGCCAATCCAAGTTTGCTGGTACCGCCTTCAGCCGTTTACTGTCTTGAATCCATATTCGCTGACATTTTTCGTCATTAATGCTGATGAAATCTTGCTGAGCTGCGGTCTTCCTGATCTCAAGATGCGTGTAATCAACAGCTTAGCTGGCTTCATTTCAAATGAGATTGGCCAATTAGGTGCTCACTACACTGGAGCGACTAGGCACAAGACTCGGTCAAATGCTATGAAGAAAAGAATACAATCTGGCTTCTCACTCATCGAGCTTTTGATCGTTGTTGCGATCATTCTGATCATCGCCGCCATCGCTATCCCCAACCTCTTGGCTTCGCGCATGGCTGCGAATGAATCATCGGCCGTTCAACAGACGAGGGCCATTACTACAGCCGAAGTCGTGTACTCAACGCAATACAATATTGGGTATCCAGCTCAACTGACGTATCTCGGGGACGGCGCGTCCATCTCCTCGACGAGTGCTGGTCTGATCGATTCGGTTCTGGCAGCCGGTAGCAAGGGCGGGTATTCATTCACATATGTTCCTTCGAATCCGGACGCCGCCGCTCACTACCAGACCTTTACGCTGAACGCAAATCCCTTGTCGCCGGGCTATAGCGGTCGCAAGTACTTTTTTACGGATCAGACAGGCGTGATTCGTTTCAACCTCGTGGCTCCGTCGACGGTGACGGACCCGGCCATTTAATTCGCTATCTTGTCAACGGCACGGTAGCGCGTCCCAAGGAATCTCCTTTCCGTCGGAAAGATAATTTCCATGCTATGAGGCAATTTCAGGCGCGGCCTGCCGCTGGTTTCGGCGTATTGCTGCGTTCATATGCAAAGCTGTGCCCGAGAGCTATCATACGAGACTCGAACAGCACCCATGATCCTTGGGCCAACAGAAGGGTAATGGCGGCCCCTAGCAAGATCGCCGCCCACATTTCGACCACTGACAAACGAACGGCCAGCCGGAGGAGATGTTCGATGACGATCAGCACATACCCGTGTATCAGGTAGACACAATAGGAGATGGTTCCCAAACTGATGAGGAGCTTGTAGCGCAGGGCACGCGAAATGACCCCCTCAGGATGGACCAGAACCAGCATCATCACTGCGGCATAGAAAAGGCCGATGATCGTAAACCCCGTCATGTGGAGAAGAATGCTTCTCCCCCACAGATGATGATCCATGAAGAAGAAGACACCGCCCAAGCCGATTGCCGCGGCGGCCGGAATTCGGGGGTACTTCTGAAGGCGCGTAAATAAGTTCCGGTTTCTCATCAACATGGCACAGGCAACACCGATGAACAGGGAGTCAAAGCGGCAGAACGGCAACACATACGATTGCATGGCATTGATGTAACCGTTCCAGTACAGCACGGAGCGCAGTACCCCAAAGAAGACCACCATTCCAACGGCCACCGCCAGCAGCTTATCTCTGTCTACCCTGCGGACGAGCAGGGGAAGCGTCAGGTAGAACTGCTCCTCAACTGCCAGGGACCAGGTTATCTGGAGATAGCTGAGGACGTCACTATGGCTGGCGAAGTAGAAGTTCTGGGTGAAGGTTAGGTAGTAGCGCCAAGGCGCCGGATGCAGCGAGATACCGCTCATCGCTCCGCTGGCGTGTGCGCCAAGTTCTACGAGCAAGAAACCAAGTAGTACCAGAAGCAAATAGATAGGAAGAATCCGGAAGACCCTTCGAATATAAAAGGTGCGGTAATAATTGACTGATTCTTTCGCATCGACCAGAATTCCGCCGATCAAGAATCCCGAGAGAATGAAAAATAGATCCACGCCAGACCAGCCCAGCTCCGCGACAGGGAACAATATGGCGGATAGCGCATCCGGCATGGAGGGATGCATCTGATAGATGTAATGGTGCAGCAGAACGAGGCCGATAGCGATACCTCGCAGACCATCTAGTTGGGGAATCCTGGGCAAAGTCCAATCCGCTCGAGCCTAAATCTTCTTCCACCTTGGCATGCTAACTCGGAATCTTTTCAATCCGTCCCGAATGAAAACGGGTGTTTCCAGCGGAACAAGGGTGATTTTCTCTGCTTCAATACGCCTCCGAGCCGGGAAAGGCAGGCATTTTAGGTGTTCGTTTCAGGCCATGTTGTCACAGCGAATCGCTAATCCGACGCAACCTGAGGTGGTATTTCTTGCTAAACTATAGCTATGGTTCGTCTTGTCGCGCCTGCTGCAATGAGCCTGCTGGCGGCATCGATTGTGGGCAGCGTGGTCGCTCACGATGTCGGACCAGACGTCAAGCAACTTGTGAATCGATTCGAATCCCGGTATCGCTCCGCACGGACGCTGCAGGCCACGTTTCTTGAGCGTTACAGCGAGAATGGCCATCTCGTTGGTGCGGAGGCAGGTACGGCGTATTTCCGCCGCCCCGGGAAGATGCGCTGGGAGTACGAGGCCCCCGAGAAGAACCTATTTCTCGTGGATGGCAAGACAGTTTGGTTTTACGTTCCCGCTGATCACACGGCAACTCGCGTTCCCGCGAAAGTGAGCACGGATTGGCGGACTCCGCTGGCATTGCTCGCGGGGGAAATGAAAGTGTCACGTCTATGTGCCCGGGTGCAGTTCGCTACTCACGAGGAGATCGAATCCCCCGGCGACGTGATGCTTCGCTGTGAACCCCGCGGCGCCGGGAATAAATCAAAAGAACCAAAGCCCTCGGAAACCATGACCCCTGGCGGAAAGGCAGGTGAAGCCATATTCTTCGAGATTGCCAAGACGACTGGAGCACTGGTTAGAGTGGCCGTTAGAGATCCTGGAGGGGTGCGCATCGAATTTCTCTTTGCCAACTGGCAGGCTGACCCTCCTGTCGACGACTCTCTGTTCCATTTCCATGCTCCTGCGGGCGTGGCCATCGTAAACGGAGAATTACCCGGCGAAAGTGGGACAACTCCCTAGACGCCAGGTGTTTCGGGCCCTTTCCTGAGAGGAACAGCCAACCTACCGGGCCTTCCCCGCATATCAGCTAGATGAGGTAAACTAGAGAGGCTATGGGTCAATTTCACTGCCGGGTGGCGGACAGAAACTCGTTGACCGGGGATTATACGTCTATTCGGTGGAATCCCGTGGCGGCCGCCTCGCCGGGCTGGTCCGCCAGAAGAGTGGACGCCAGATTGGCGGTTCGGAATTCCTCATTCTCAATCAGCAATTCAACACGCTGATCAAAGCAGGTTTGCCAATCTTGAAGTCTTTGGATCTTCTCGCCAGCCGAGCCACATCGCCCAAACTCCGTCCGGTCATCACCCAGATCCGGAACCGAGTCCGGGAGGGCAAGTCGCTTTCCGAAGCCGTCGCTGAAGCCGGTGTGTTTTCGAAAGTTTACTCGACGGCCATCCTGGCAGGAGAAAAGAGCGGAAATTTGCCGGGTGTCCTGGACTACTACATTGCCTATCAGCGAGTGAGCACGAACGTGCGCAAAAAGGTTCTCGCGACGCTGGTCTATCCCGTTTTGTTGCTCAGCGTTGCGATGGTTATCGTGACCTATTTGGTTACCGCGGTGATTCCTAAGTTTGCTCTACTCTACCGGGACTTGGGTGCGGAACTCCCCACGCCCACGCGATTGTTGATTGCCTTGACGGTCGACTATCGCTTTGTTGGCCTAGGAATCGTCGCGTTGATGGCGCTGGCGGCCGCCGGCGTTTTTCTTTGGTCCCGTACCGAAGAAGGCGGAACGGCTTTCGATCGTTTCAAGTTCCGTCTGCCGGTGATTGGTGACACCCTCCTTAAATTTCAAGTGGCGCAGTTCTCCCGTACACTTTCGACGCTACTGACGGGCGGGACGCCGCTGGTGGCTGGACTCCAGACCGCCAGCGATGCCATCACCAGTAAATTGCTGCGCTCCACGGTCACTCAGGCCACTCAGATGGTACGCGAAGGGGAATCCCTGCACGCCGCCCTGGCCTCCAAGAGTGTCATGCCGGAAATGGCCCTGGATATGATCGAGGTGGGCGAATCGAGCGGTGCGCTTTCCCCCATGCTGAACAGCGTGGCGGAGTTTTATGAGGAAGAGGTCAACGTGCGCCTGTCCGCGCTCGTGTCTCTCATCGAGCCAATTCTATTGATTTTTATGGGCTTGTTAGTCGCATTTATTCTGATTTCACTGTATCTACCCATCTTTTCTTTCTCCATGATGGGGGCGACAAAGTAAGGGATCATGGCCACCATAGAACAACTTCCTCCTGCGCCTGGGCTGCCAGCTGAGGGTGACGAACAGAACGAACGCGAGTTTGCGCGCAAACTCGCCGAAAGATACCGCTACGTGTTCATCGATCTTCGGGAACAGCGGATCGATGCAGAATTGTTTCGCACCATCCCCGCAGACTTGATGTTCCGCTACAACTTCGTGCCGCTTGAACTGCGCAACAATGTTTTGGCCATTGCGGCGGCGGACCCCGGCCAGGTGCAGATGAGCGATGAGCTGCCCCTCCTGCTCGGGAAGAAACTTTTGATTCGTGTCGCTACCGCCCGCCAGATCGGCGATCTTCTGAAACGCACCGAGCAATCCCAGCGCGTGCTCGAGCAAGCCACCGAGGCTTTCACGCTTCAGACTTCCAAGGAAGACGAGGACAGCGAGGAGACGATTTCCGGCGACCGTCTAACTCGCGATAGCACCGCCAGCCCGGTGGTGCGCCTCGTCGAGACCATCATCTTCACCGCACTCGAGCGCCGCGCCAGCGACATCCACATCGAAGCACGCGACTCGGAAGTAGCCGTCAAGTACCGCATTGACGGCGTGCTGCAGCATGCCATGCAGCCCATTGCCAAGGAATGGCATTCCACGGTGCTCTCCCGTATCAAAGTGCTGAGCGATCTGGACATCGCAGAGCGCCGCGTCCCCCAGGACGGCCGCTTCCGCGTGAAATACAAGGGGCGCTACATCGATTTGCGCGTCTCCATCATGCCCGCCAGTCACGGTGAAGACGCAGTCCTGCGCGTCCTGGACAAAGAAACGCTTTCGGAGAAATTCCAGAGTCTGACTCTAGACGTCGTTGGTTTCTCTGTGGAAGAAACCCGCCGCTTCCGGCGCTACATTCGCGAACCTTATGGCATGGTTCTCGTGACGGGTCCCACGGGTTCCGGGAAAACGACCACGCTGTACGCGGCCATCAACGAGATCAAGAGCGATGAAGACAAGATCGTCACCATCGAGGATCCAGTTGAGTACCAGCTCCGGGGCATCACCCAGATTCCGGTGAACGAGAAGAAAGGTCTCACCTTCGCGCGCGGCTTGCGGTCCATCTTGCGTCACGACCCCGACAAGATCATGGTCGGCGAAATCCGCGACCAGGAAACAGCCCAAATCGCCATTCAGTCGGCACTTACCGGGCACCTCGTTTTTACCACCGTCCACGCCAACAACGTGACCGATGTCATAGGCCGATTCATCAATATGGGTGTCGAGCCGTACAACTTCGTCTCTGCTTTGAACTGCATCATGGCGCAGCGGCTGGTTCGCCTGATCTGTAAGAACTGCAAAAAGCCCAAAAGATATTCGCCCGAAGAATTGAAGGAAGCAGGTCTCGACCCTGTTGTGTGGGCCAACGTCACGTTTGCCGAGGGCGCCGGGTGCCTGGAATGTTCGGGCACTGGTTATCATGGCCGGACGGCCATCTGCGAATTGCTCGACCTGACCGACCGCATCCGGGAAATGATTGTGGATCGCCGTCCGACTTCGGAGATCAAGCGTGTTGCTTGCGAAGAGGGCATGATCAGTCTGCGCGAAAGCGGGCTGGCCAAGATTCGTGCGGGCATCACTACCGTGAAAGAGATTAACAAGGTGACTTTCGTTGAGTAGCACGACCGCATTCCGGCAGGGGATTTACCAGTTTGAGTGGGCCCGCCGGGTGGCGCGTTGGCTCGATGCCATGCCGGGCGCTGCGATGGCCATCGAAGTTGCGCCGGATCGCGTAGCAGCGGCCCGCTGGAGCCGCACGGGTTCGCTGGATGGCTATGCTGTTGAATCTTTGCCGGTTGGAGCGCTAGTGCCATCGGCGGTCGAAGCCAACATGGTGAACGGAGCCGCCGTTAAGGCGGCAGTGACCAATGTCTGCACTCGTCTCGGCACCCGGGACGAAGAAGATGTTGCCATGATCGTTCCCGACACGGTGATCCGCGTCTTCGTGCAGCACTTTGAGGACTTCCCGCGCTCGGCGGCCGAAGCCGTTCCGATGTTGCGGTGGAAGCTGAAGAAGAGCGTACCCTTTGAAGCCGATGAGACGCTCATCTCCTACATGCGCCAGGCACCGCGCGAAGTCGGCGTTGACGTCGTTACGGCCCTCGCCAGGCTGCGCATTATCAGGGAGTACGAATCCTTGGTCGAGGGCATCGGGCTGCATCCCGGCGTGGTGTTGAGTTCTTCGCTTGCCGCCATCTCGCTAGTCGAAGATGAGAAGCCGACGCTCCTGGCGCGCGTCTCGGGTTCCACCTTGACTACCGCGATCGTGCGCCGCGGTGTTTTGTGCGGCTATCGTTGCACGGAACTTCCGGCACACGGCCTGAACCTGCAGCCGCAAATGCTTCTCGAAGAGATTTTTCCGGTGGCGGCGTACTATCAGGATACCTGGCATGAGGCCATTCAATCCGTATGCGTCGCCGGGCTTGGCACGCGACTCGCTGAGTTTGCCAAGCCACTCGAGGCCGAATTCCATTGTG
>WNGC01005073.1_pt1 | contig 15380 bp, 10 predicted proteins | sample 5400051 | NCBI WGS metagenome assembly WNGC01 (sample SAMN13153368, study PRJNA577476) | soil metagenome | isolation source: 20 cm soil or saprolite under grassland replicate 2 | place: USA:California | collected 2016-06-15 | reverse complement strand
GATCGGCAGGCGGATTCTGATTCCGGCGAACGTTATTATCGGCGATGTCCAGGCGTTCGAACGTGCCGGTGAATTCGATGCCGACGCCCTCTCCCAGAAAGTTCGTCGCGGGTCCGATGTCCGCCACCTGGTTGCCGGCAATCCTCGCCGAGAGCGATGCCAGCACTTGGATGCCAGCGAGGCTCGGGTTTTGGACTGCCGCGCCACCAATACCAATGATGATGTTATTACTTACGTCCCCGTGCACCGCGCGTACCACTCGAACGCCCGCGATCGGTATGTTCGCGTCATTGACCAGCGGCGCCACGTTAAGCACCTGATTGTTTTCAATCGTTAAATGATCGGCAGTACTATCGTCATCCATCACGATGCCGCCGGCACCGACGGCTTCGATGAAATTGTTCTTGATCATCGCCGAACGAACGATGGCATTCACGATATGAATGCCGTTGCCCGCCATGCCGACGATGCAGTTGCCAAGAATCTGGCAACGATCCAAACCGGTCTTGTCAAAGCCGAGGGTGAGGACAATTCCGTCCGTCCCCTCTCCGGCTTTTGTCGGCGCGATATGGTTGGCTTCTACACGCGTGTCGTCCGTTCCTACGACGATCCCGGCGCCGCTGGTGTGAATTTCGTTTTCCCGCACATCGAGTCCCGACCCGGGAAACACCCAGCCAAGCATGTTGATGCCGGCCCGGTCGCAGCCCACGATCAGATTTCCAGCGAGCCGCGTTTGAAACGCGTGAATGCTTACGCCGTCGAAGCTGATGCCGCGCCGCGCGCAATCGAGCGTGTTATCCAGAATCGCCAAATCGGCGGTCAGGAGCCCTATTTCAGATGCAACAGCAACCGCTTTCGCTTGCTTTTTCAATTTCGGCGCAGTCGCCACTGCGAACCGTCCGATGCCTACCGCGCCAAGAATGAGATTCTCGCGAATCAGCACACCGACCAATACGCCTCCGAGGCCGACCGTGGCCAGGGCGCGTTCAAAGATGCCGACTCGCGCCAGCGCGTTGCGTTGCAAAGTGATCGCTGAACTGTTCCGAATCGCAATTGCGGGAGTGACTGTGTCGCCGCGGGACAGTGTAAGTAACGCCAGTTCCTCAATCGTCACGCCTGTCGAATCTTCGATCGAAATTGCCGAATCGCCGCCCGGATACGCCAGGACCGTTTGAGCGCCATGCCCGCGAATGCGCAGCGATTTCGCGCCGGTAATGACGATCGGTTCCTCCAGATTGTAAGCGCCGACCCCGAGGCAAACCGTGCCTCCGATATCTTTCACCTGGTCAATCGCCTGCTGAATTGTGAGCGTGCCGCCATTGTGCGATTCCGCTGTAACACACACGCTGCAATCGCAACCAGCTTCACCAAAAGGCGGCGGCCACAAATGACGGCAATCCGTCGGCGGATTTGGAAACGTCACGATCGCCAGCCGGCAAAAATGGTGATGAATTCCGCGCGGCGGAACCTCAACTAATTTTTCAACCGACGCATCCGCAGTGCGCGCTGCGAAGCACCAAAAATCTCCCACCCGATAAACTCCGTTTGCTGGCGTGTCGAAGGTGATTTGCACGCCGTCCTCCAGAACGATCGACGTGCCTTGCGGCGGAACTGGGATCAAGCCTTTGCTGCCCGGCGCATCGAGGTCCACGAGCAAATTGTTGTTCGTGTCGGTGACCTTGCCCTTTTGATCCCAACGCTTGATCCGCGTGTGCCGCTTCAGATCGGTGTTACCCTGCGCATCTGTCGGAAACGTTCCGGCAGGCAACGCGGCGGTAAGCGTGATGAGTTGCGTCGCGTCATCAACATCCTTGATCTGGCGGATGAGCCCTGGTTGCTGCGCGAACTCCAGAAAGTCATCAGTGATTTCAACCCAGTCGCCGACGCTGAATCGAAGAGTGTTGTCACGCCCAACGCGCGCGACTGTCAGTTTGTCGAGCGCAGTGATCGCAGTGACGCTCGTGGCGATGGATGCATTGTCGCCCGACCATTTGAATGTTGCTACGCTGGCCTCGCCGGCGTCGTGAATCTCCACGCGATACAGGCGATTCTCCAATCCGCGATAACCGCCGGTGGGCGGAATCACGCAGGGATCTTCCTCACTCACCACACCGACCGCGTCCGTGCTCAATCGTCCATCGCTGGGCCGAATAATGTCCGGCCATCCCGGGACCTGGTCGTCTTTTGTGTCGCACGTGACGTCCGTGCCGACATCAGCAAGCACGCGCACTTGCCAAACTGTTTGCAGTCGCGTCGTCGTGTCCACGCCCACGGCTTTCTCGACCAGATCGGGGACTTCGAGATACGTCACTTCGCGCTGCCAGACATCGAGATAAACCAGATACGGCCCGCCTTCCGTCGGCGGGGGCGCGACGGTCGCCGCGTTTGGAAAATACGGTTGCTCATCGTACGGAACCGCTAGCGTGCCGCGCTGCTCGTCAAGCACTGCATCAAATTCCAGCGGCGGCTTGCCGTGATTTTCCGCGAGGAATCCGTCCACGTAAATTCGTCCGCGGCCGATCGTCAGCACGCCGCCGCTTATTTCAATCTTGAATCCATCAGGCGTTTCCTTTGGCACCGTGCCACGCCCGATGATGTCAGTTGTCTCCGCCCGCAGCCGCCGGCTGATAATTCCGACCAGTTCGTTCCAATCCGCGTCCAGTTGCACGCGGCCCTGCTGCATCAACACGCCGCTGAAATCGCGCAGCGGACTAAATGTCTTCCGACTGTAATCACCACTCATAGTTCGTCTCCAGGTTTAAGGTCACGTCACGTAAAAAGGTCCTGCTTCCAAACCGAACCGCAGATACTCCGCCAGCCGGATCCGCAGATTCGTTTCCCGCTGCGGCTGATACAATTCATGGAACGCCCCCATCTCCGCCTCGTCGTCTGCGCCCGTGCGGATCTCGGCTGCCGTGCGCAGTGCGAGTTGTCCATAGCCCGGGTCGCCGTAGAGCAGCGACGTGAATTGCGGTTTCACCCGCAGCGTATCGCTTTCCTGTTCTGGCTGACACCGGTAACGCCGCGGCACAACCGACGTGAGCGGGAGATAAGAAAAACGCACGCAACCCTGCTGCTTTTTCTCCGAACGCACGTCCGACATAAAAATGCTGTTAGACGCGAGCTTCAATTCGAACGTGTGAATCGCGCCGATAACGGTTGTGTCTGCGACTTGCAAAGTGCCGCCCGCGTCCGTCCCATTCGCAGCGGCAAACGCAGTTGCTGCTTCGTTCGTCGCATCCACGATGCTATCCGTGATGGAAACGTTAGAGCGCTCGTGCACACGCAGCGCACCGACGATGCAGTGATCGATCTCAATCGCCACGTCCGGTAAATCCACGATCAGGCTCGGGTTCAGCGAGGGCAACAGAGCGCAGTGCCGCAGCCGCAGCGCTCGCAACGCGCCATTAACACGAATCGCGCCGCCGGCGATGAGCAATCCATTAAGTGTCACTTCTGAATCCGCCGCACCGTTGATGACCAGATTGCCGCTGAGCACGATCGTTGGCCGATGTTCATTCGCCGCGCGCAATTCGACGCGCTGACCTGCGTTTACGTTGATTGCCGGCGTTTCAGTGTATCGACCGCTGTTGGAAATTTCCACTACGCCGCCCGCGGCGACCGCATTCACCGCGTCTTGGATCGTCGCGTGTGGCAAAGGAACTTTTTCCACTGGTGCCAGCTTCGCGTCGAACGTTGCAGCGCGATCATATTCGCCGCCGCCCATATCATCGCTGAAACCGTAATGGAAAGTCACCAGCGGCGGTTCAGTTTGCGCATTGGCAAATGCAATCCGACCGAGCGTCGGATCAATCGCAATTTTTCCAGCAGGCGGCGTGCGAACCCAGCCTGACAAGTCGCAAACGACAATCTTTTCAATCGGCACGCCGTCGAGGGACACGCTCGCGCCGTCGCCGTAATACTGCGACAAATACGCGTCCAGGACACGCCGGCTAATCGGCGCTGGAACGTTGATCGGCTCGGCCAAATGCGTGACTTCGTCTTCGGTCGCCGGATTAGTAAACAGTTGCGTGTCGTAGCCGAGCGGGTGAAACAGAAAACGTTTCGCGTCGAGCGGAAATGCCGGTGAATCCGTCAGCGAATATGCGCCGAGCCGCCAAAGGAAGATGCCGATGTTCTGAATATTGTATTTGCCTTGTGCCGTAGCGACATGCCGCACGTCCACGGTATGCGCCACCGTATCGAACGGGCCATTAATTTTTTCGAGCGCTTCCCACTGACGCAGGTCAGGCGCGTAAAAGTTTTTGGGGCGAATGTGATTTGGCGTCCATTGCGTCCACCCGAGCAGTTGAAAAAACTCCACCGCGCGTGCATTCCAGCCGGTGACATCTCGGGCAAGTTGTTCGAGCATGGCCGCCGTTCCTTTGCGGCGGCGGAAACCAATCGTGTGCGCGACTTCCGCACGCTGACTGCCGACCTTTGGCACAATGTTGTGCAGCGCGCGATAACCAATGAGATCGCCGATGTACGGCACCACCCATGGCGCGCAGGTTTCGATAAACTGATCGTCGTAAAGCTGCGCCAAATCTTCTTCCAACACGCCAACTTGATCGGCAACGACGGACAGCAGCGCCTTGAGCGGCTCGCCCCGGTCGGCATCGCGAATCCGATAAATCGCCGGAAGCAATTCGTACGTTCGCTCCGAGTCGAAGCTCATGACATTACCCCCAGTTCATCCAGCGGCGCGGAATCAAGCGTCAGCAGCTCCGCGGAGACCAGGCTACCGTTGGCCAACATTTCGGGCAGTGCCGCCAGCAGGCGCGTTTGCAGCGTCGCGGCAGCGCCTGTGCGATACAATTTGTTTACGTCCACGGCGACGACGCCCGGCACCGCTTGAAACGCTGCGATCACTTCGCTCAAAAATACCGGCTGCCCGAACGCACGGACATCGAATGAAAATTGATCGCGCAATGCTTTTTCGACAGCGGCGAGCACCGCATCTGTTTGGTAATCTGGATTCACTTTTACCTTGCCCGCGAACCGGAAAGAAGCCGGGCGATACGATTTCACGCGCAGGCTCACAAACGGATCGCCCGATTGTTGTAACGCCGCGAGGAGATTCACGTACGTGTCGCTATTCGGCTTGATCTCCGCACCATCCGGCCCCGCTACGGTGATGAACACGCGTTTGGTTTGGCCGTCCCATGTCCACGTTGCCAATGCCTTGGCGATGCCGGCAAATGCGCGCGAAAAATCTTCGTAATCCAGGAGTGATACCGTGCGGTCCAGCGTCAGCACAGTCAGCGGCGCATTCGTGCGCGCATTGTCCAGCGATTCGCGATCCTGCGCGCCGGTCGCGTCTTCGGGATTGAGCACGGACTTGATGCCGAGTGGACGCGTGAGCAACGATGTGAGTTGCCCGGCTTTTACGAGTCCATCTGTGCCGATGCCTTTGCGATACTTCGCGCGCACATTGTCCTGACCAGTCGGCAGGCGCGCGCCGGAGACGCTGTCGCCGAACTCGATCGTCGTCTTGCCGTCATCGCCAGTGCGCGTGACGTAAATGTGTTCCTGCGGATCGCGGTCGAACAGTGTCGGCGTCTCTTTCCACAGCAAATCGTTAACGCGAAGTTGAAGCGTTGAAGCCGCTCCGCTCGGTGTGGTTGCGCTCACGTAAGTCAGCGGTGGCTGCTTTAGCGTGAATTGCTGATAGCGCTGAGTGGCATCTCCGCTGCCGAGAATTTCTGAAACCGTCTCGCCATTCGTGGCGTGCGCGACGTTTGCGTTGAGCGAAAAACTTTCTTCTGGTTTCGGCGCTACTCGGACGTAGCTCTGTTTTAGCGGCGGCGACACCGTCAGCTTCGCGCCGTCAATCGCGGAAATCTGGACGAGTTCCATGATCACTTTTCCCGTCGCAGTGTCTTTGCCCGACGCAGCGAGCCATTGTCCCTTTGTCAAACCTGGCGGCGTTTTCGCGAGCGGAATCGTTGCGCCGGTGACAGGAGGAAGCAGTTCCTTGGTTCCGGGGTCAAAGAAAGGCGATTCGGCTATTTCCAGCAGTTCGCTTTGGGCGAAAACCATCGTGTCGCGATAAGCGCTTTGGAAAAGCGGGAGATTCTCATTCGTGTCGAGGCTCACGCGGGTGGTTTTACCGGACAACGTGAAATCCGCGCGCGAGGCTTCAACCACGGTCGTGGCACGATAGAGTTCCTGGTAATTTGTGCGCGACAATACCAACCAGCTTTGTGCGAGAATGCCTGGATAAGTTTGGTCGAGGTCAATCATTTGACCGCTGATCGAGAATGGCCAGTCCTTGTCCGTTGCCTGGCCATAATGGGTGAGAACTTCGTTGGAGAGCGTTTTTGGATTGGGCGCGTTGAAACCGAACAACGAGGCGCGCAGCCGCAAGGCGTATACTTTTGGATTCGCCGACGGCAAAACGACGTGCGGTGTAGTCGTGCCGAGACCTTCCGCCCATTCGACGCGTGTGCGGTCCGCATCGTGATCGGGGACGACTTTGGTCACGCGGCGAAAATCCCAACGTTCGCTGCCTGAATCACCTTCGCGTTCGGGACCGACGAGCAGAATCGCGTCGCCCGGTTTCAGGTTCGTAGCAGTACCTTTCAGATAAACGTGCGTGTCACCGAACTTTGGCACGAACGTTTGCGTCAGCTGCGGCTTGATCGCGTTCCATTCAACGCGTGTCGTAATTTTTTCCACCGTCTCGAACGTCTGCGGTTTCTCGTCCGGCCCGGGAATGCTTTGAACTTTCGTGCCGATGTCCACAGTGGTTTGAAGCGGCGCACCGGGCGTGTCATCCATTGTGAACGCGAGAAGGGTGTTTGCGGCCACACCGGGACGCAGTTCGTAGCCAATCAAGCGCGCCAGTTCCAGCAGGGAACGCCGCTCAGTCGCGGTGCGCATATACGATTCGTTGGCGATGCGCTCCTGGTAAAATGTCAGTACGTCGGCCATCGTCGCGGCCGCATCGAGCAGCGCGATCGAGAAATCATCATTGTCGCGCGTCTTGAGATTTTGCAGCGCCGGCCGCGTAATGTCCGACAGCGCTGCGAGCATGCTTTTCTTAAATTGGCTGTGTGTGCCGACGCGATACGCAATTGCGGAAAGACCGGGCCGGTTCTTGACGGCGGCGGGCGTCTGCGCGGTCAAGCCTTCACAGCAATGACAGGAGTCGAGTTGACCGTTCATTTTCCACCTCCCACCGTCAGCACAAACACACCGCGCTCGGCGAAATTCGGATCGTTATCGCAGCGAGGGATCTCCAGCCGGTCCATTGGCAGAAACCCAGCTAGTAATGGCTTGGGATCGTCCTGTCCCTGGCGCTGGAACACGGTGACCTGCACGGATGCTACGCCGTCCACAGCCTGCGCAGCAGCGATCAGCGGGCTGAGGTAAACCGTCTGCGCAAAAGTGAAATTGTCGGGATGAAACACGCCCCGCCGGCCGTCCGGCAAAATGCGGTTGCTGAGAATTTCAAGAATCGCAGCCTTTACGTCGCTCCGGAAATAATCGGGCTTCACGCAGACGTGCATCTCGATTTGCAGCGACACAAATCGTGGCGCGTCCACTTCCAAATCGTACCCCGCCATTCGAAAGCGCTCGACCGAATCGCGAATGCTGTTCTTGAAGGGATCGTCCACAAGGAAACCGCCGAGACGATCCACCGTGAGAAAGACAGTGTGCCAGCTACCGGTCCAACGAAATGTCCCGGCGGCGCGTTGGACACGCCGATCGCGTTGCGTGACTTCGGCGTAATCGGCCTCGGTGACCGCGCGTTCCTGCGTGCGAAATGCGGCAGGCGCGCGCTGGCGAACATCCTCGATCGTTTCCGGGTCCGTATCAATCTCTACTACGAATTCTGGAGCGGTCGGGCCGCTGTTGAGCAAATCGCGTTTCGGACGCCACGGTGGCGGACCCGTGTCCGCTTCGAGAAAAATTTGCGGCGTGGCGCTTCGAACGTCCCAACTCATCGCCGACGCGGCCGGCGCCCTGGAATCAAACGGCGCCGCAAAAGTCAATGGTTGATCTTTGAGAAGCGGACGATAACGAGGCGGAACTGCAACCGGCTCGGCTTCGACGCAGGGATCGCAAATCGTCGCCGGCTGGAAAATTGTTGACTGCGGAACGGTGTCGGGAATCGGCGCATTGGTTTCTGTCAATCCGTGGTCGCACAACACGATGTTGCCGCGCGCGACGCTAACGGTGTTGCCGAGATATTTCTCTCCGTGCTCCTCATCGGTGCGCGACGAGATGCAAAGTGGAAACGTCAATGCGTCCTCATCGCCCCATTCGATTCTGGTAAATTTTTTGGTGTTAAGCGGATCCACTTCAAGCACAGGTTGCTGGGTAAGCCGCACAGCCTGACGGTGCGCTGGGTCGGCGTCGCCGGCCTGGCCGGTGCGGGGGCCGAGGACCTCTTCGAAGATGAGCACGTCGCCCTTTTGCAAATCGGGAAAATGGCCGTCCAACTCCGCGCTGGTTGCGGCCTTCGGCAAACAGCAACGCTGTTCGGTCCAGGTATAAAAATTCATTTCGTTGTGCGCCTCGAACAGCATCGGCACTTCATGCATTGCTTCGAAACCGGCCTGCGCCTGTCGCAGAATTCGCGGCTGGTCCGGTAAAATCACCGGTTGCCCAGCGATGCGTGTGAGGATTCTCGTGCCCTTAACCAGCGGGCCGCTATCCGCGTTGACCTGGATCTGAACCCAGGCTCGGGCGTTGCACCCGTCGTGCATCGAGTAATCGACAAGCCGAGCATGCCGGCGGACTGAAACACGCCGCCGCGCGGTGCCGAGATAAGCTTCGGTGCCGATGGCGTCCTGCTGGTAGCTCAGGTAATCACCCACGAACGCGACGGCTTCCACCAGCGCCACCCCGAGATCGGCGGCGTTGCGTTCCGTCCATTGCGGACTCAGCAGCGCGATTCGGTCGAGCATTAATTGGCGGAAGCTGGCGTAGTCTTTGGCGAGGTAATTGATGTCCGATTCGGCGCGCGGCGCCGGTGGACAAATGCATTCGGGCTTGCAATCGAAATCGCTCGGGCATTCGACTTTGAACGAGAAATTTATTTCGGACAAAACCGGATCGTAACCCGGCGGTGGTTGCGGATGCTGCGCGTCCTGCACCAGCCGAAGCGTGTAAATCGAAAAATCTCCGGGATGATTCACTTCAATCGTGAGCACGTTCGTCCCGGGACCGGGCGTCACGTTTGTTACAATCACATCGCTGATGCGTTCGCCGCCGTCGATGCGCACATTCTTTTCGGTCAACGGTCCGCCAGTAAGATTGTTGACAAAATGCAGCTCCAACAAACGCTGCCGCATCAGTTTTTGGTTAGGTGGCAATTCGCGATCCAGCACTTCCAGGAAATCAATGCCGTTCAGTCCAAAGGGATTTTTCGTGGGGTTCGCCAGCGCGGCGCGGCGAAGTTCGTCGCAGCAGAAGTAAATCACGCGCCACCTCCTTGCGTGAACACGGCTGTTTGCCGCGCTTCAGTTCGGCGAACAACATAGGAGATCGCAACGCGCAGTGTCGCGTCCACGCTCTCAACCTCGACGGAGTCCACGACAATCAAATCGCCGAGCCACTGTTGCAACGCGCCTTGCACAAGGAACTGCGTCGCGGCGGCGAGCTCGGGACTGTTCGGCGCGAAGACGAGTTGGTTCAAGCCGCAGCCGAATGTCGGACGATTCACGCGCTCGCCCGGCGAAGTGAACAACACCTGTTCGATCAAATCGCGAATGTGATCGTCTGCCGTCGTGTCCGAAGTGCGGCCGCGATTATCGAAACTGAATGGATAATCCACCTGGTTCATGTGGCGGTGACTCGCATTTGTGTGACGATCACGTTCAGTGGCGTGCCCGTCGGCGCGCACACTGCGACGCTGGTCTGCGTCAGCACCGGTTGACCGCCGACAAGCACGCGCGTGGCGGCGACAACCCATTGCGCCGTGACGCACGGCCCGTTACCGCCGGGCGGAACAAAGGGGCAGCCCGCTACGACGTATGGTGCCGCTTGGGTTGTGACCGGCTGGCCGCTAACCAGCACGCGCGGATTGGGCGCGGTCGGTTGCGCTTGCCCCGCGTGCGCGCACATCACCGTTGCGCCTAGATGGAGAACAAAGCCGGGCATATCAAATTATCGTCATCGCTCCCGCGTTGATATCCACGGTCGGCCCCGTCATGGTAATGACTGCGCCCTTGCCGTTGGAAATGGTGATGCCTATGTCGCTGATGGAAATCATCGCGCCTGTGGTCGTTTTCAAAAGAATGCCGCCAGTCGGTCCGGGCAGATCGCTGATCATGATCGTGTTTTGCCCTTGCGTTTGAATGACGAAGTTCGGCACGGCCGGAGGCGCGGCCAGCGCCAGCGCAGGCACTTCCGCCACCGAACCAAACCAGCAACCGGACCAGATCGGGTAGTCCACGTCGCCCTGCTCGAACTCGATCCACACGCCCGCACCGATTTGCGGCAACCACCAGGTGCCCATCTGCGGGCCAGTAACTGGAAACGCTGGCATCGCCCAACTGGACGGCGTTTCACCGAGCACGCTTGGGCACATCACCATGATGCGGCCCATTTGCATCGGATCGACGTTGTTGAGGACTGTTGCTCGATATTTGCCAAAGAATTTTTCGCTCATGCTGGAACCGTTTGAAATGTGGAGAGCAAACCGTTTCTGCTCAGGGTGAAACTCTGTTTGTATTCGCCGCGTTTGATATTGTGCGTAACACTTTTGACGTAGTAGAGGCCGTCGAACGCCGCGCCCGCACCGCGCACTCCGACAAGCTTGCGCGCTTTCAACACGCGACCATAGCGAAGCACATCCAGCGAGCCGTTAGCAGTAACGCCATCAGCGGATTTTGCGGCTTTGGCCAGGCCAATTATTGCGCCGCGGATGGGACTGTATTTCGCGGTGTCGGTGATTGGCTCAATATTTTTCGGCATTGGCGGAATCAAGCCCAGCGGCGGATTCAACGGTGTGATGTCCGGGATCGGGATTGGAATCGGAACTTTCGTTTGCGGATTTTGAATGAACACAATCGGTAGCGTCTTGGAATCGGCGTTGAACCGGAAGTTCAACGCCTCGACGTTCGTAAACGTGTCCATGTTGATGTTTAGCGCGGGTTGCGGCGCGCCGACTTTGATCTCCGGACCCCAATACCCGATGCTCATTCCGGGTGTTGGGCCAGGATCGACATAGAAAACGTAACCGACTTCGTCTGCGAGCGATTTGATGTAAGCGAGGTCCTTGCCTTTTTGCCGCGGGATTTGTTCAGTCGGAATCGGAATGTCAATCAGGACGCTCGGAATCACCATCGGCACGATTCCGAACATGGCGTATTTCGCGAGAATCAGGAGGACGCGCGCTTCGTTAGGCATTCCAGGAAAAGGGAAACCGCTGAAGTCGATGTAATCCATCACCTGGCTGAGGTCCTTGCCGGTGACGGTAAGCGTTGAATGACCGGCGTCTGTCCCGGGGGAAAGCTCGTGATTGGTCATCACGCCATCCATCAGTACCTCGGTGGCACCGTTGACAGTGACGGCGATGATCACACGGACCAGGGGAATCGGACTCCCGCCGCTCAACAAAAAAATCGTTTGCAGTGGCGAACGGTTGCTAATCGTGAATTGCAATTGAAACCCGCTGGCGTCGCTGGCCGAGCTGGTCACCTGCACGCTCGTGAGTGAATCCAAAACATCCTGCGACACCGGCATCGGCACAGCCGGCCCGATCATCAGCGTGAGATGGATTGGATTGTTAGGCATTGGCTGTTGCGGGGATTCCTTCGGGTAACGTGATGCGCAAAATTCGTCCGACGATCTCGGTCAACTCCTCCGGGCGCGTCGCGGCGTTGGCGTCGCAGATTTGCCAAAACCGCTCCGGGTCACCGATGAATCTTGCCGCGAGATTATCGAGCCGGTCGCCTTGGACTACGGTGTATTCCTGGAGTAATGCGAAACGTTCCGGCGGCGGCACAAAACGGCGGCGCAGATACACAATTGTTTTTCCGTCTGCCGTTTTCACCGTGCTGGTATCTATGCCGGCGTAACGGCTGTTCGGCGGAAATAAACTCGGTTTTGCCGGGCCTTGGAGCAGGGCTTGCAATGGATCGCTCATGGAATTCCTCCGATGCCCAGCGCGCTCAACGCACCGCTTGCGCTTTGCGCGGCGAGTTTTTCTTTTTGCTGCTGATACGCCATGAACAGGCTGCCGCCTTTCACGTTGAATCCGAGATCGTTCACACTGAGAACGCGCATCCCGAGACTGACCTTCGCGCGAATCGGGTTCAACGCCGGATCGAATGCTTCCTCGGTGATGCTGAAATCCGTCAAACGCACTGGCACAACGCGGTTCTTGCTCCAGATAAACAGTGTCAGCGGCGCGATCATCGGCGCGATCTCGAGCGTGCCGGATTGCGCGAGCGCGTTGTTTGCCTGCAATTGCGCGCTCGACGGATAAACAATTATTTCCAGCGAAGCCAGCAGCGGATGGATTCCAACTTTCGTCGCCGGCGCATCCGCGGTTTCGAGTTGATCAGTCGCGTCAATTTCGGCGTCGAGCTTGATCGTCTCAATCGGCGGCCCGGTCAGGCGCAACGCTTCTGACCGGTCGGCACTTTCCTTCACACCTTGCGGCTGCAACGAGCGGGTAAGTGTGTCGGGGTTGTATTGCAGCACGATAATTTTCTGCACCGCGCCCGAATCCGGATCGACAAGCACTATGCCGCCTTTTACCAGCCGTGGTGAATTTGGAAACGCGCTCATGTCTCCACTCCTCTACGGACAAGTCAGCACAGCGCCTCTGAACGGATCGATGGCATCTTGGGCGGCCTGTGCGTCAGCACCCCATTGTTGCTTTCGCGAATCGAGTTCCGCTTGAGCGTTCGCCATCGCGTCGGCTTTGTCTGTGCCGGTAACACTGAAATCAACCGCTCGCCATCGACTTTCCAAGGTGGCACGCCAGGTAGCACCAATCTTGCGGTGCTGTGACTCGTGAGCGTCCAACGTGGCACGCATTGCGCGCCACGCGGTCACTTCTGCATCGCGATTAGCACGCCGTGACGGATTCCACTCGGGTCTGTCGATCGGGCAGTTGACCGCGACGCTCAATTTCTGGTGCCCTTTCACGCTGGCCTTGACTGTGCCGTCGGGCAATGTGGACGTGGCGACGTTAGCTCCGCCGTTGAACGAATAAGTGCATCGTGTCTCGGCCCATTCCGGAGCGTAGGGTGAATTGCTGTTTAGCCAATCCACAACATCGCCACACGCCAAGTCGGCCGGCACGGTATAGCGCTGAAGAATGCGCGGTTCGCCGATGGAGCGTTGTACCGAGAGAGACGGAACATTCTTGCCAGTAAGTCTCCGCGCCGCCCCTTGCTGAATCGTGTGGGCCAACTCGTGCGCTAGCAGCCGTAATCCAGCAGCAGTGGCCGGTTGATATTGCCCGGGACCAAAGACCACGTGCGTCCCGACTGTGTATGCGAGTGCGCTGACTGACCTGGCCGACTCGGCGGCGCGCCCGTCGGTGTGGATCCGCACTCGGCTAAAGTCATAACCGAAGCGCGACCCCATAAGATCGCGCGTTGCCACGTCGAGTGGCCGCCCACTGCTGGACAAGACTTCATTAACGATCCCGGGCGCAGTCGGCGGCTGTTTGGATTGATAGTTGTTAGGAGCCATAGTCGTCGGCAGGACGTCTTCGCGCTGAACAGCCGTAGATGTAATCGGCGAAAGCGAGGATGGTGCTATCGAGCCAGCACCATTCACAGCATACTCGGCCATTCGATCGGCTTCTTGTTCGAATCGGTCACCGGGTCGATTGATGGCGAGCTTTCGCTGCAAACCAACCGCGATACGGCCGAAGTCGTGGCCGCCGCGGTGCCCCAGCGGTTCCGAGCCACGTTTCTTCCTGCACCGCTCGCGCTCGCCCGTCGGGCCGGGGGTTCCAGTGCAGACACATTTGCGTTGGACGGTGCCGCTGCGCCGAGATTTCGCATTCGTCTGCGGTTTGGCAAAGGTGATCATGAAATGTCGATTGCGTACCCGAGCCCCCCTCCCAACGCACCATATAGCAGCCCGAGCCCAATAGCCCCGCCGAGGCCGAGGAAAGCTCCTCCAAGAAATGCGCCGCCCAACAGACCAATCAAGCCAAGTCCGATCGCCCATGAAGGAACATCCCGCTTGATCTCTGGCGTCGTCCGCCATTCGCAGCCCGTCTGAACTCGCATCAGTTCGAGAAAGGGCTCATAATCGCGCGCACTGATAAAAGAACCTTTGCCCATTACGTCATCCGCTTCGCCTGCGGTCAGGCCGTAGCAGGAAAAATCGCCAGACTTGCACCGGATATGTTCAAGGCCGAACCAATGTCCAGCTTCGTGGAGCGCCGTGGTATAATCGCGTCGCCATTGGGAGCGCACGTCCTCTTCATAAAACGCTCCTGGCTTCGAGCCGGCAGTGCCCGCGCTGCTGCGGGCGCCGGAGGGTTTGTCATACATCACATTGATCACGTGATGTTCACCGGACGTGACCGGCTCAACGCGAACGTACACAACAGCGTTGGCGCAACCCTCGCCAGGACATTTTGCGGCTGGAACCAGCATGTAGCGAGTGCTCCAGCGCTTGTGAATGAGGTCGACAAACTCCTTTTTCCAACTCTCGAATCGTCCCTTCGGCCACGCGCCATGGGAATCATCCTGCACAAATTTCACCCTGGTGTTGATGTGCAGCTTGCAGCTGTATCCGCCGCCAGGCAGCGGCGTGCGATCAGGATCGAGATCGGCGTCGAACCGACCGAATCCACTCCGAGAAAATCCAAAATACGTTCGACGCGGTGGAGGTTGCGGAGGTGCTTTTTCCGAACTGGTGGGGGGCGCTGCGGAAGACGGAGTGCCGGGCGTGGTGCCGCTTTGAGGAGTGGTATACGGGTTGGGCGCAAGCTCATCGCCGGCTTTTTGTCGGGCCACAGTCGGTTGCACATTCCGTCTCATCACGGAGGGCTTGCCTGCGACGACCGCTTCGGACGCGGCGTGTGCCTCATGTTCGGCGGAGTCAACCGGGCTGGACAGTCCAACCGGAGTATGGCCGCTCACCTCACTTTGCTGAATTGTATGGGCCAACTCGTGCGCCAGTAAGCGTCGCCCACTCTCACTGCCAGGCGCGTAACGTCCAGAATCAAACACGAGATCTCGACCGACCGTATAAGCGTCTGCGTTTACTGTCTGCGCTGAGTCATTCGCTTTTGCATCGGTATGTACGCGAACCTGGCCGAAGTCGTACCCGAAGCGCGACTCCATGAACGCCCGCGTGATTGGATCGAGTGGCTCGCCCCCAGAGCGAATGACATCGTGCACGATCGAAGGAACGGGTTTTTCGTCTTCGACGGTCGATTGCCGATT
>WNGC01001246.1_pt1 | contig 15382 bp, 17 predicted proteins | sample 5400051 | NCBI WGS metagenome assembly WNGC01 (sample SAMN13153368, study PRJNA577476) | soil metagenome | isolation source: 20 cm soil or saprolite under grassland replicate 2 | place: USA:California | collected 2016-06-15 | reverse complement strand
CACATCATTAATCGATAAATCCGTAGCGCGTCGGATTGCCGACGTGAAGCACGTTGAAAAATCGCCGGGCAAGCGCTTCGCTTGCCGAATGCATGGCAGGCGACCTGCCCTACAAATTATTTCGCATTCTGCGCTTCTCGTCGCCGAATCACGAACAACGTCAGCAGCGCCGACGCGGCGCAAATGATTGCGCCGAACGCGAGCGCGAAGGGTGTGCCTGCAAAATGTGCAACGGCTCCAGCTTCCAGACTGCCAAGCGGAATCATCGCGCCGAACACCAATGACCACACGCCCATGACGCGTCCCCGCATTTCGTCCGGCACAATGGTTTGCAGCACGGTGTTGGAAGTTGAAAAAAACAGCAGCATTCCAAATCCCGCGGCGAAGAGGAATACTAGCGCGAGCGGAAAGCTCTTGGTGAACGAAACGGCCAGCATCGCTATGGAAAATAACCAGACGCCGCCAAGTGCGATTTTGCGCGGTGTGAAAAGATGTCCAAATGTCGCGACCAACAGTGCACCGACGAACGCGCCGGTTCCGCTCGCCGACATCAGAATCCCGTAACCATTTGCGCCGCGTCCGAGGACATCGCGTGCAAAGGATGGCATCAGCACCGCGTAGGACCAGCCGAAAACGCCGACCGCTAGAAATAGCAGCAAAATCGTGCGCACACGCGGATGTTTGATCGAATACAAAATTCCTTCCCACGCGTGCTCGCCCGCTGAAGCGATCTCGATTTTCGGCTCGAAAAGCGGCAGACGCATCATCAATAAACCCGCGATCACCGCGATAAAGCTGAGGCCGTTCAGAAAAAAGCACATCGCCACGCCCACAGCGCCAATCATCAAACCGGCCACGGACGGCCCGACGACGCGTGCGCCGTTCACGATGGAGCTGTTGAGCGATATCGCGTTCAGCAAGTCTTCGCGGCTTGTCATTTCGACTGTAAACGCCTGTCGCGCGGGCATGTCGAACCCCATCGAAACTCCGTTCAGCGCGGCGACGATCATGATGAACGGAGTCGTCGCGAATCCAAGCCACACACCTGCAGCGAGCAAAAACGCACAAGTCATTTGGGCCGCCTGCGTCGCAACAAGGATCGACCGTTTGGGATACAAGTCAGCCAGCGTGCCGCCCCAGATGGATGAAAACATCATCGGCGCAGATCCGACCGCCGACACTACACCGAGCAGAAATTTTGAGTTTGTGATTTGATAAACATACCAGCTCATCGCAGTCTGCTGCATCCACGTGCCGGTGAGCGAGACGAGCTGGCCCCAGAAGAACAGCCGGTAATTGCGATGCCGCAGCGCTCTAAATGTGTGCCGCCACGTGATTCCGCCCACGGGCATACGCCGCTGCCGGCCGCTGATGTCTTCCGGCACGCGCGCCGTTTCTGTGGTTCTCGTGGGCATCACTCATCATGGCTGGCAAGGAAGAGAATTGCAAAAATCGAGGCCGTTCGTGTGTGTTGATGCTGCGAAACCGTTGATTCGACATACTGATCAAAGGCCCGGATGCGCATGGGCTCGCCGCGCCCTTTAGAAAGGGAGAGGGGCAGGGTGAGGGATTGCTTCGCAGAGCCAGGGTACGCTGGTATCAGACGCCTCACCTGAATCCTCTGCCCTGCTTCAGGGGAGAGGCGGGAAAACAGGATGCGGTTTTATCGGCATGGCCGTTTATCAAAGTTCCAAAAGATGCGCCTTATAGCTTATTGCTGAAGCGGCGTTTCCACACCGGTGTGTGCTAGATTTTCGGCGAGTGGAAAGCACAGAGGCAATTCTCCTTCGCAAGCGAAAATTCAGCGACACCAGCTTGATCGTTTCGTGGTGCACGGAATCATTGGGCTGCGTCCAGACGATCGCCAAAGGCGCACGCCGCCAGAAAAGCGCGTTCGCCGGGAAACTCGATTTATTTTTTGAGGCTGAAATTTCGATCGTGCGGAGCCGCAAATCCGATCTGCATACGTTGACGGAAGTCGTCTTGAAAAATCCTTTCGTTGGAATTCGCAGCAATTATCTGCGTACGCAGAGTGCCGCATATTTTGTTGAGTTGATTGAGATTTGCACCGAGCGCGATCATCGCGAACCGGAATTGTTCGGATTATTGCGCCGGGCTTTTGGTTATCTCAATGCAAACGATCCGACGGCGCGCGCGATTGCGCATTTTGAAGGTGAGCTGGCGCGTATCACCGGCGTGCACGATCAAACACGATTGAAATCGGATCCGGCGTTTGCGCTGGGCAATTTGTTCGGGCGACTGCCTCTTTCCCGCACGCCGCTCTTGAAAACACTTGGGACGGAGGCGAAAAACGTCTCGAAATGAGAATTTGCAATGTTATCGCATTGTTCATAATTGCCGGGCTCGGCATTACGGCTTCAGCGAAGGAGAGCTACACGTTCGACCCGTCTGGATCGACGATTGGTTTCAGTGTTCATCAATTCCTTGGCACGACTCGCGGCAAGTTCACGAATTTCAGCGGCAGGATCGAAGTTGATCGGGAACATCCGGAGAATTCCTCGGTCACTGCACAGATGGATGTGCGGAGCATCGATACCCGCATAAAAAAGCGCGACGATCATTTGCGTAGCGCCGAATTCTTTAACGTCGAAAAGTTCCCCCGGATCACGTTCAAAAGTCGAAGCGTAAAGCGCATCGGCCCGCAAAGTGGCGACATTCTCGGCGACTTAACAATGCATGGTGTGACGAAGCCGATCACGCTTCACGTGAAGCTGCTGACACCGATGAATGAAACAGCTGGGACGCGGTGGTCTGTGACAACCGACCCGATCACGCGGCGTGACTTTAATTTGATGTTTGCTCCAGCTGCTGAATCGGTCTCGGGAATCAGCCAGACAGTGGCGATAAATATTGAGATTGACGCGAAGCGGGCAGAGTGAGTTCGCGTCGCTCGTGATTGCTCCTATACCCGGAATTGCCATTGGCGTGAAGCGAAGAATCTGTGATCATTTTATTCGACCAGCGAAGACAGGGAGATAAAACAGAGATGTTTTGAAAGCCTGGCCTCATGCTTCGCATTTGCTGCAACGCTGTCGCTCAACATGACAGGATAACTGATGGAAATTATTCCCCTCGGAGATTCTGCACTCGTCGTGCGCGTCCGCGAGCAATTTGAAGATGCGCCTGAAGAAAGACTGAATGAAGTGCTCCGAGTATTTCAGTTGCTTCAACGCGCAGCGATTCCTGGCGTCGTTGAACTTGCGCCGGCTTACACCAGCGTTGCTGTTTTCTTCGATCCTGTCGCCGTTCTCAAGTCGAATGGCGCAGCGAATGGCGTTTTCGACGAGCTCGCGACAAGAATCCGGAGCACCATTGTTCCTGCTTCCCGGCGTCATCGACGTCGGACCGCAGCGAATGCTCCGCGTTTGATCGAAATTCCGATCTGTTATGATGCAGAATTTGGGTTCGACCTGGATCGCGTAGCTGAACACACAAAACTTTCCGGGCCCGAAATCATCAATCTTCACAGCACCGGCGAGTACCGCGTCGCGTGCATTGGCTTCGTTCCTGGTTTTACATTTCTGGCAGGGTTGCCGAGGAATTTGGCGACGCCGCGCCGCGACGTACCGCGCAAAGAAATTCCTCCCGGTTCGGTTGGAATCGGCGGTGCGCAAACAGGGATTTATCCGTTGCGTTCTCCGGGCGGGTGGAATTTGATCGGCCGCACACCGCTGAAGCTTTTCGATCCTGCTAAAAATCCGCCGACGCTGCTGCATCCCGGCGATCGGGTGCGCTTTCGCGCAATTACGCGAGAAGAGTTTGAGTCGTTAAAACAGTGAAACGAGTATCATCACCAGCCAAGCGCAAAGCAGTCGCGGGATCCCGCGGCGTCGCCATTGGCTTCAACACCGGGATTCCCCCACTTCGGTCGGAATGACAGCAATAGTACAACGCGCTGGTTTTTTAACGTCAGTGCAAGATTTAGGTCGCACGGGGTTTCGCCAGTTAGGCGTTTCGACCAGCGGCGCACTCGATTCGTTTGCATTGCGCGTAGCGAATCTGCTCGTTGGAAATGATGAAGGCGCAGCTGGCCTTGAAATCACGCTCGGTGGTTTGCAGTTGCGGTTTGAGGACGAGCGAATTGTCGCCTGGTGCGGCGGCGAATTCGACGTGCAGATTGGATCACGGGCATTACCGGCCGGGCATGTCGGGCAGTTGCAAAGTGGCGACGGATTAAAATTTCGGCGCGCTCAATTTGGATGCCGATGCTGGCTCGCGATTTCCGGCGGCATCGATGTGCCGGTTGTTCTTGGTAGTCGCTCGACTGATCTACGCGCGAATTTCGGTGGACTTGAAGGCCGCACATTGCGGGGTGGCGGCGTCGTGCCGCTTGCTCGTCGACCGGGATCATTGCCGCCGCCTACACCAATTTCCTCGTGGGCAGGGCCGCACGATTGGGTGAGTCCGGCGAAGCGATATCCGGTTTTGCGTTTCATTCGTGGCGTGGATTGGAGTCGCTTCGACGATGCAACGATGAAACGATTCACGATCAGCGAGTTCAGCGTCTCACCAGATTCGGATCGTATGGGTGTACGCCTTGAGGGTCCCGAACTCAAACGCAAGCACGAAACCGATCTGATCTCTGAAGCGGTCGCGCCCGGCACAATCCAAGTTCCACCAAGCGGTAAACCGATTTTGCTTTTGGGAGATTGCCAAACCATCGGCGGGTACCCAAAAATAGCTCACGTGATCACAGTCGATCTTGCCGTTGCGGCGCAGCTTCGTGCCGGTGATGGCGTTCGTTTTTCTGAAGTGTCCCTAGAAGATGCGCATTGCTTGTTACTGGAACGCGAGCGCGACTTGGATCGCTTCCGCATCGGCGTGAGTCTCCAAAGGTCATGAAATTAGCTGTCGATCTAAACGCGGACCTGGGAGAAGGCTCAGGCCATGATGCCGAGCTGTTCGAGCTGATCTCCTCAGCGAATATCGCGACCGGTTTTCACGCCGGCGATTCCGATACGATGCACGCCGCCATCTTTGCGGCGAAGAACCATGGAGTAGCTGTCGGAGCGCATCCAAGTTTTTTCGACCGCGAGAATTTCGGACGCAAGGAGCTGACCATACCGACGGAACAAGTGTTCGATGCGGTGGCCTATCAACTTGGAATTTTTCAGGCGATCGCCTCTGCGCTGGATGTGCAACCGAATCACGTCAAGCCGCACGGCGCTCTGTACAATATGGCCGTACGCGATGCGAATCTTGCCGACGCAATCGCGCGCGCCATCGAATCGATCGATCCGAAATTGATCCTGTTCGCGCCGGACAAGAGCGAGCTTGCCCGTGCCGGTGAGGATCATGGTTTGCAAATCGCGTGCGAGATTTTCGCCGATCGTAATTACCTAAATGATGGCTGGCTCGTCCCGCGCACGCGACCTGACGCACTGCTTCATGATCCAAATGAAGCAGCCGAGCGTGTATTGCGGATGTTGCGCGAAGGCAAGGTGCGTTCGATTGAAGGCCAGGATGTCGAGGTGCGCGGCGAAACGATCTGTGTTCACGGCGACACCCCTGGCGCTGTCGAATTTGTACGCGAATTGCGCACGCAACTTGAGCGCGACGGCGTGAAAATCACCGCGGCGAAGAGTTCGCGATGACAAAAAGATTGTCATTCTGAGCGAAGCGAACAATCTCAGATCATCTTTCCAACGAGCACGCGCGACGGCAGAGATGTTTGGCTTTCCTCAACATGACAGGATCGACTGACGCTGCTGTGAACGAAAAGATCGACAGTCAGCGCGAGAGGACCAGTCTTGTTCGCGCGTTTGGACCGATTGACGCGACGATGATTGTCATCGGCTAGATGTTCGGGTCTGGCATCTTCATCGTTTCAGCGGAGTCATCGCGATTGAGTGGCGCGCCGGGTTCGTTGTTGCTCGCCTGGGCGCTCGCTGGATTGCTGACGATAACCGGCGCGCTGTGTTGCTCGGAACTGGCAACGATGATGCCGCGAGCAGGCGGTGTTTATGTTTTTCTTCGCGAAGCGCTCGGTTCTCCGATCGGATTTTTGTATGGCTGGACGTTATTTCTCGTGGTTCAAACGGAGACTATCGCCGCGGTGGCCATTGCGTTCGCGAAATTTCTCGGCGTTTTTGCCACAGCAGTTTCACCCGACAATTACCTGGTCGGGCCAGTTTCGTTAGGCAGTTACGACATCAGTTTATCCACTGAACAATTGCCGGCCATAGCATTGATCGCGCTTCTGACATGGACGAACACGCGCGGACTCGAGGTCGGCAAGATTGTTCAGAACACATTCACCGTTGCCAAAACCGCCGCGTTGACGGCAGTAGTGATCATAGGTTTGTCGTTAGGCTGGAAGGTCAATTCTGCTGTATTAAGCTCGGCATGGTGGGATTCGTGGCGTAATGGCTGGAATCCGCAGGCGGCGCAGCCCGGGTTCGCAATCACCGGCACGCTCGCGCTGGCGTGCTTTTTGGAAGATCGATGGTCGGCCCGCTCTTCGCCCAGACCGCGTGGACCAATGTGACATTTATCGGCAGCGAAGTGCGCGATCCCGGAAAAACCTGGTGCGCGCGCTGTCGGCGGGTGCGCGGTTGTGGTCGTACTTTGTGTTTTGGCGAACATTGGTTATCTGGCGGTGCTGCCGTTTCCGGAAATCCAGCACGCGCCACAAAACCGCGTAGCCATAGCGATGATGAACGCCGTTTTCGGTCGGCCCGGCGCGATGTGCATGGCCGCCGCGATCATGATTTCCACTTTCGGTTGCGACAATGGCCTGATTCTTGTTCTTCCGGAAAATTGCAACCACGAACAGATTTCGGGTTCCCGCGGCAGCACTCGTAGTACAGGGAATTTGGACGGCCCTCCTCGTTTTGCCGCGCACGCTTACAACTAACCCCGCGACACACCAAGTGACTTAGGGCAACGCTTACAAAACTGCTTGAGTACACCGTCTCGGCAGACTTGGTGTTTTACCTTCTGATGGTGGTCGCCGTCATTCTTTTGCGACGCCAAAGGCCTAACGCCGAGAGGCCATGCCGCACGTGGGGTTATCCAATTGTACCGATCATCTCGATCGTGCTATCCGCGTTATTGACCTTTGATCTTGCATGGCTCGCGCCGGCAACATCAGGAACTGGAATTCTCATCGTGTTGACCGGCGTGCCGGCTTACTTCCTGTGGCGGCTGCGCGCCGCGCGACATGCCAGTCCAGTTTAGCCTCGGCGCGCGAATTATTTATGTATGCCAGCAAAATCAAAGAAACAACAAATGGCAGCCGGAGCTGCCCTTGCCGCGAAGCGTGGCAAAAAGTCGAAGTCGTCGCTAAAAGGCGCGTCGCGCCAAATGGCCAGCTCGATGAGCGAAAGCGAGCTACGCAAAATGGCGAAGACAAAGCGCAAGGGAAAGCCCACGCGCAAACGCACGAAAAGTTAGAAGTCGTATTTGCCGTCCAGACAGTTGCACCAGCTAAAGATTCCACCTGCGAAAACCAAGCTGAGGAACCTGCCTGCAAAAAGGATATAGGACGGCAAAGCGTCATTCTCCAAGGTAGTCGCCCTGCATTGCCGCCATCGCCTCTGTCAAAGGTGTTAAGCTCACCCTGCTTGCCCCGGTAAAGGGATGATCAAGCACATAGACCAAGAATAAAATTGACGTGACCGTCACGGTCAGTGTCGTGGTAATGAGGTATTGGGCGCGTATGTTTTTCATGCCAAAGAAAAAGGTGTAGGAGACTGCGAACACGCCGCCAACAAGCAACACCAACCAGATGACCGGTGGCACGGTATCATTACCCGCAAATATTCTCATCCGGCGATACTGAGCCAGGTTATTCAAACATTTTAACGCTTCACCGTACAGCTCCCGGTTGGGAATCGAGCTCACGTCAACTTGAGCGAATAATACCCTGAGACTGTTGTGAGCTCCGCCGGAATAAAGTTGAAGATCTCCCTCTGCCATCTTCGGGACTTCATCATTGTAAACTGCATTAAGGTAACCAATCACTCCCTGCTGAATGATTTTTCTGGAAGGATCGGGAAAGGTTGCGGCAGTGTGAAAAATATCCAGAGCCTCACTAGCCTCCATTTGCAGATTTTTGGTTGCCTCGTCATATCCGCCCCAGGTAACAAACACCACAAACGCTACCAGCACCCCATAGAACAATCCGAAGGCGTTGAAGATGATTGCAGCGACTTCGTGGTTCTCCTTTAGTACTTCGGCCGAATACCTTCTTCGCACTAAGTAAAGCCCAACAAGACCAAACAAGGTGGTAATCGTCGAGACGATGAAAAATGAAATCGGCGGCGGTAACTTAAGCAGGAATTGCATAAACTTTAACCCTTTAGAAAACTTCCCCCGAATCTTACCGCTTTTGACTTGTTACTTCACGTTTGAGCCGATACCCGTCGGCCTGGGCACCGTACCCGCTGGCGTACTCAACTAAGCCGACGCCCTTTTTCCAGACGATTTTTTTGAAGTGTCCGGAGGCATGGCTCGCCTCGTAAATACAGAAGTCGCCTTTCGATTTGATCGTCGTTTTCCACTCACCCTCCTGGTGTTCGAAGCTGCCGCTGCTGATGCCGTAAATGTCATTCGGTTTAAAATCCGGCGGCTTGTTCAGCGCCGAAATCTTCTTAGCGGCCGCATCCTTGCCCTCTTCATTTAGCAGGACGATCTGGTCATCAGTCACGATAAAATAGTCCGGCCGAATTTCGCGCGGTTTATCCGCGCGCGATTTTAGATCCATAAATTCGACTTTGAAAATCGCGCCCCGCGGTATATTCGCCAGGTGCGTTGTCACCGCGCTGGCGGTGAGAGGGATATCTTTATCTCCAATGTCGTCACTCCACTCGGTCCGGCGAAATTTGGCAGAGACCGGCTTATCATCCGGTGTGTTTAGAAATGGATTGGCCGCGTATCCGGAAGCTGGGATCAACATCGTCACCATCATTGCCGCCGTTCGCCCACAAATCATGAGATGATATTAACAAAGCGGGCATTGACAGCGCAGGCTCGAATTTCCTAATCTGGAAGTTCGGAAACCGCTCCGGCTATGGGCCCTCGTGGGTGATAACAAGAGTTTTGTCGACGGTAGTCTTCCGCATCTATCGACCTCCAATCATTGCCGCTCATTTTTGGTCAATCGAGAAGGCCGTTTCAAGCCTGGAACGTTGCCGTCTTCAGGAAATGTTCGGCGAGGATTTGCAGCCAAATGGCTCTTGATTTCGCTCAGGAACGCCTCGCTAAAACTTTTCAATTTCTGTTCGCCTACTCCGGGAATCCGGCGGAACTCGGTTGAATTCGTCGGATATTGTCTCGCCATTTCGCGGAGCGATACATCCGAGAAGATGATGTAAGCAGGCACCCCGCGGTCGTCAGCGAGTTGGCGACGCAACGCACGCAAGCGCTCAAATAATACTTCGTCGCATTCGATCGTGCCCGGCTTGATCCGCGCGCTTTTCTCTGCGATTTCGATTTGCTTGGTCAAAATGATCGATGTCCGCTTGCGCAATGCCTCCAGACCGGCGGGCGTAAGCGACAAGGTCGCAAACTTGCCCGGTGCGCATTCGACCAGCCTCAGCCGCAATAGTTCGCGACCGATCGCCTGCCATTCACCTCGTTTCAATTCGCCGCCAATGCCGTAAGTGGACAGCTCGTTGTGACCTCGTTGCCTGATCATTTCCGTGTCTGCGCCGCGGAGGACATCAACAACGTGACCCAACCCAAATCCGAATCCGTGCCTGGCGTGGATGCGATAGACACAGGAAAGCAATTTTTGCGCCTGCACTGTGCCATCGAACGTCTCCCGCGGTTGCAAACAGTTATCGCAACTCTCACACGAAACCGATAGCGGCAGTGTCTGATCGCCGACGTCGTCACGCTTGGCTGCATATGTTTCCCCGAAATAGTCGAGAAGTGTCGCACGGCGGCATTCGCGCGTCTCCGCGTAATGGACCATCTGCTGAAGCTGTGCACGGGCGATACGCGCCTCCTTCTCGGTTTTTTCGTCGATGAAATGCAACTGCTTGGCAACATCGCCGGGACTGAAAAGCAATACGCATTCGCTGGGTAATCCGTCGCGTCCGGCGCGTCCGGTTTCCTGGTAATAGCTTTCAAGATTTTTCGGCAGGTCGTAATGCACAACAAAACGCACGTTTGGTTTATTGATGCCCATTCCGAATGCAATCGTGGCAGTGATGACGCGAACGTCGTCGCGTAAGAATGCATCCTGATGTTTTGTGCGTTCCGCATTCGTTAGCCCCGCGTGATACGGCTTCGCGCTTACGCCGTCCTCGTTCAAATTTCGTGCGAGCGATTCAGTGCTCTTGCGGCTCGCACAATAAATGATGCCGCTGTCGTTAGGCCGGCTGCGAATGAACGCCAGAAGTTGTTCGTAAGCCGTCGTTTTGGGGATTACGCGGTATGTCAGGTTCGGGCGATTGAAGCTGGCCACGTAAGCGCGCGGGTCGCGCAATTTTAATTCTTTGATGATATCGACGCGCACGCGTTCGGTCGCCGTGGCGGTAAGCGCCATAATCGGGACATCGGGTAAATGTTTTCGTAGCTTTTTGAGCTCGCGATACTCCGGCCTGAAATCGTGGCCCCATTCGCTGATGCAATGCGCTTCGTCGATGGCGAATTGCGCAATGTCCCAGTTAAGCGCGCGCTCCAGAAACGCGTCCAACATCAACCGTTCCGGCGCGACGTAGAGCATTCGATAGTGACCGCGATGCAAGCCGCGCCATCGCGCCTTTGCCTCTTCCCGATCCAGCGTTGAATTCAAATACGTTGCGGGGATACCGCTGGTCTGTAACGCATCAACCTGATCTTTCATTAGCGCGATGAGCGGCGAGACCACGATCGTTAGCCCATCGCGCATCAATGCTGGCAACTGAAAACAAAGCGACTTCCCTCCGCCCGTCGGCATCAGCACAAACACGTCCCGCCCGGCGAGTACATCGTCGATGATTTCCCGCTGTAACGGGCGGAACTGGTCGTAGCCGAAATGTTTCTTCAGCGCACTGAGCAATTCCACGACTCCTTAGTAAAACGATGCGCGTATTTCGCCCAGCAAATTTGCGTGCCAACGGCTCTCTCAGGCCCCGCACTCGACCGAGAGCACCGCTTCGATCTTATCCGGTTGGCAGCGGTAGATGGTCGTTTGGCCGCCTTCGTAGTAAAACGAGTGGACGATCACTCGAGTTTTCCGTCGCCATTCAGATCAAGGACTGCAGCGAGGTTGTATACATTCCGGCGCAACAGAGTCATCCGGTTTCGCCTAGACGTCACCCGCTAAAAGTTTCGTTTGAACATTCCCGTCGACTACGCGCCGCAAGATGAAGATGGAATAACTTCCACCCTGCGGAGCGTGAATGGGGGGCTCGGGGAACGGCGCTGCTGAATGGTCCGATTTGTCCTCGGTGAAATAATTTGTCGCGCTGATCAGCACTTCCTCTTGGCCATCCCGGTCCAAATCGGCGCGCAGAATCCGTGTGATTCGCACTTGGGGATGGTCGATCCCTCGGCTTTTCAAAAAATCGCGGACTGCGTCCGCGTAAAACGAGTGAGTGGCATCAGCGATTAGGGGGTTCCTCGGCAACGCGTTCCATGTCGCGGCCAATCCGATCACGCCATCTTGGGTTTCGACGAGAGCGAGACTTTCAATGTGTTAGGGCACCGTTCGTCGACAGATTTTGGTTTGCCTGCGGTGATTTGGCCTGCCTGGCTCGTTAGGCTGTAAACCCTGGTAAGCTGTCTTCTTGCCAGTCGATCTTGTCGGTGGGACAGCCTTGATCCATCTCCCGTTTTCGCTTCAGCCGAAAAAGTAGCCTGGCTCGATGCAATGATCGGGTGCAGATCGGCCGCGCTGGCGGTCCCGGGCTCAATAGCGCAAGAAAACGAAATACTACTGCTGCAGTCTTGAGATTCACAACGTTTGCTTTTAGTCGGGCGGCAGCCTTTTGCCTAGAACTGTTCGGTTGTGCGGTGCTAGCAAACCCTGGGGATCGACCGTCCTGTTTGCCAAATCGCGATAAGTATTCAACGCGTGGCCTGCGACATCGTGTGTGACTACGTTGGCTGCGGAAAACAGGTGAACAAAAAGAATGAACGTAAAAGTATTTGTTGTGGGGAAACTAAATATACTATACTAGTTTCCACGGTGACCACAATCGTTGCGCGATACCCTGCAATGCCTAACCCCTTACGACAGCCGATGACGCAGTGGCGCTCCGATACGGGCGTAAAACAAACGATCGAGCGTGGTCGAATACCTGGAGCCACGGCTGCCAAACCACACTAAATGAAGGGCAGGAACAAATCGCGATCGGTAAGCCGAAAGAACGCGTCTATTCGACAACGAATAGTGGATGCGGCGCGGGCGCACTTTTTCAGTCACGGATTCCGCAACGTGACCATGGACGATTTGGCGGAGGAATTGGGGATCAGCAAAAAGACACTTTATGCTCATTTTCCGGGCAAGATCGACCTGCTCGAGTCTGTGCTGGCCGATAAATTCCAAGGTGTGGAGACGATGCTGAAAGAAGTGACGCGTGCACAACCGCACGATTTTCCGGCGACTTTGCGCGAGTTGCTGGCCGGCACGCAACGCGAATTGGATGAGATTAAACCGCCGTTCGTGCGTGATATGCGCCAGAAAGCGCCGCAAGTGTTTCAAGTCATCGAGCGCCGCCGGGCTGCATTGTTTCAGCGGTATTTCGGAAATCTTCTCCTCGCCGGGCAACGGGCGGGAATGGTGCGAAAGGACGTTCCCGCGAACCTTATTATCGAGATTTTACTGGCGATTGTTCAGGCGATCATGAATCCGGCGAAGATGGAAAAACTCGGGATGATGCCGAAGGAAGGTTTCGCCGGGATCCTGAGAATTGTTCTCCAAGGTGCGCTTACACCAAGAGGGAGAAAACATGCGCGCATTATTCGTTAGGCATTGTGCACGATCACTTGGCCCGGCGGGAGCTCTCGCGTTGCTGCTCTTGTTGGGCGGCTGCGACACTCGAAAGAACGCCGTCTCGGGCACGATCGAGGTCGACGAAGCACACGTCGGCCCACGCTCTGGCGGCCGCGTGGAGAAAATTTTGGCGTGGGAAGGCGATCGCTTGCACGAAGGTCAGGTGATCGTGCAATTGGATGCGTCAGAGCTGCGAGCGCGTCGCGATCTTGCGTCTGCGCAAATCGATACGGCTCTTCACGATGCGGACGCGCAAGAAGCGCAACTGGTATTCCTGCGGGACGATGCGGGACGCCAGCAAGAGTTGCTGAAGCGCAGAGTCGTTTCGTCCACTGACGCGGAGCGTTCCGACAGCGCGGCGAAAGCGCAGGAGAAAAATGTGGCGGCGGCGAAGATGCGCGTCGCACAGGCGCGTGCGCAACTGGCGGATATCGATTCGCAGCTGGCCGAAATGCAGATCATCGCGCCAGCGGATTCCATTCTCGAGGTGCTCAGCGTAAAAGTGGGTGATGTGCTGCCGGCCAACCGCGAGGCGGCCACACTGTTATTGACCGGACATCTTTGGGTGCGTGTTTATGTCCCTGAAGCTTGGCTGGGTTTGATCAAGCTGGACGAGCACGTACGCGTCCGCGTGGACTCGTTTCCGCACACGGATTTCGACGGCGTTGTCGAGCAGATCAATCGACAGGCCGAATTTACGCCGCGCAATGTGCAAACCGTAGCTGACCGCATCAAACAGGTATTCGGCGTGAAGGTTCGTTTGCCGAGCGACGACGATCGTTTACGCGCCGGAATGGCAGCGGACGTTTATTTTCCGAATGTAAAATGAGGAATTCGAATCAATGAATCAGGAAAGTAGGAACACAGGAAACAGGGGAAGATGTCAGAGTGTGCAGAGGCCAATAAAAACCGGCGTAAATCCTCCAAAATCTGCGAAACCCATCCCTACACTCCTGTTTTCCTGATTGATCTCTATGTCTGAGCCGATGATCGAAGTGAAACGGCTGACGAAGCGGTTCGGCGCTTTCACCGCTGTTGATCATGTTTCGTTTACGGTTGGGAAGGGATCGATCTTCGGTTTTCTCGGCCCAAATGGTTCGGGAAAAACAACCGTGATCCGGATGCTATGCGGAATTCTGCAGCCGACCGAGGGCACGGCGCGAATCGGCGGCCACGACATCGTGCGCGATTTAGAGCCGATCAAGGAAATGATCGGATACATGTCGCAAAAATTTTCGCTCTACGACGAGTTGACTGTGAATGAGAACCTCATCTTTGCCGGAAAACTCTATGGCTTGAGCGGTCGCGAATTAGACCAGAGGCGTGAGGAAATGATTGCCACGACGCACGTGGAACCGTACATCGACAGGCGCGCTGGCCAACTCTCCGGTGGCTGGCGTCAACGTCTGGCCATGGCTTGTTCGCTCATGCACAGGCCGAGTGTGCTCTTCCTTGATGAGCCGACCGCCGGCATCGATCCGGTCGCGCGGCGCGAGCTGTGGGATTTGCTTTTCGAGTTCGCCGGTAAAGGCATGACGCTGTTCGTGACGACCCATTACATGGATGAAGCCGAGCGCTGCGATCATGTCGGCTACATCTACCTGTCGAAATTGATCGTGTGCGGTGAGCCCGACGATTTGAAAAAACTGCCGGACGTGAATCCACCCGGAACGCGCCGGCTTGACGTGACCTGCGATCACGTAACCACAGCCCTCCACGCCATGCACGAGATGCCCGGAGTCCGCAGCGCCACAGTCTTCGGTCAATCGATGCATTTGCTCGTCGATGAAACAGTCAAGCGCGCGCAGATTGAGGAACAACTGCGCAAAGTCGGCGTCGCTCATGCCGAGATTCATGAAATGGGTCCTTCGCTAGAAGACGTGTTTGTCGAGCTTTCCGCCAAGCACGCTGCTGAACGCCAAAAGGCCGCATAACATGATTGTCATCCTGAGCGAAGCGAAGGACCTCACGAATTAGAATGAAGGCATTCTACCTTTACATGATGACGAACCAAAGCCGGGTCGTCCTCTACACGGGAATAACAAACAGTTTAACGCGCCGGGTTTGGCAGCATCAGAGCGGACAGATCGAAGGATTCACTAAATCCTACAAAGTCAATCGACTCGTGTATTACGAGTGTTTCGATGATCCCCGAGACGCGATCGCACGTGAAAAAGAAATCAAAGCCTGGCGCCGCGAGAAGAAGAACGCACTAGTCGAAACGAAGAATCCGAAGTGGGCGGATTTATCCCCGATGCTTTTTCAACATTTCAAACCTTCCTCGCGTGCTTCAGCGGCTACAGGCAGGCAACAATGATCGAAGACAATTCGGCCACTTTGCGTGCTTTGCGAGGTCCCTCGCTTCGCTCGGGATGACTGGCCTAACAATGTGAAAATGAAACACAAACCGTTTCGAGGGCTTAGCGCAATTTT
>WNGC01003569.1_pt1 | contig 15407 bp, 12 predicted proteins | sample 5400051 | NCBI WGS metagenome assembly WNGC01 (sample SAMN13153368, study PRJNA577476) | soil metagenome | isolation source: 20 cm soil or saprolite under grassland replicate 2 | place: USA:California | collected 2016-06-15 | reverse complement strand
CTGGTTGCGCTCCTCGGCTGGATCTTCATCTTTGCGACCACCCCCAAGCTGGTAATCGCGTTCGGGCTCGGCGCGTTGCTGCTCGGGGTGTTGTGCTTTGCCCTCTGGTCGTGGAAGTCTCGCACTTGGCCGTTCGCGGAGGTGACATGACGAACGATATCAGCCGCCGCGATTTCCTCGCGGCGACGGCGACGATGGCGGCAGCGTCGCAGCTCCCCATCGGCGCGGTCACGGATCCGCCGCAGGCCGCCGCGGCGAAAGGCTCCGTGGTGGTGTTTCAGGGCGATTCGATTACCGACGCGGGCCGCAAGCGTGAATCCGCCGACGCAAACGCCGCGGGCGCGCTCGGCAACGGCTACCCACTGCTCGTCGCCGCGGCGGTGCTCGCCGAGCGCGCGACGAGCGGGCTGCAGTTCTACAATCGCGGCATCAGCGGCAACAAGGTCCCCGATCTGCAGCAACGCTGGGCGAGCGACACGCTCGATCTGAAGCCCGACGTGCTGAGCATCCTGATCGGCGTGAACGACTTCTGGCACACGCTCACGCACGGCTACACCGGAACGGTGCAGGATTACGAGCAGCAATACACGGCGTTGCTCGACGACACGCGCCGCGCGCTGCCGCAGGTGCGTCTTATCGTGCTCGAGCCGTTCGTGCTACGCACGGGGGCCGTGGACGCGCGCTGGTTTCCCGAGTTCGATCAGCGGCGTGCGGCGGCGGCGCGGGTCGCGTCCCACGCGCGAGCCGGCTTCGTCCCCCTGCAGTCGATCTTCGACCAGAAAACGCGTCTGGCGCCGCCCCCATACTGGGCCGCCGACGGCGTGCACCCGACGCCGGCCGGCCACGCGGTCATCGCCGAGGCCTGGCGTCGTGCCGCCCGTCTCTAGAGGGTCCGTGCTGGTATCATGCGCGCTGCTCGCATGCAGCTCCGGCACCGGTGCCCCACCTCCACCCCCGCCGCCTCCCCCTCCTCCTCCACCACCCTCGTGGAGCCTCGTGTGGAGTGACGAGTTCACCGGGCCGTCGGGCGCGCGGGTCGACTCGACCCATTGGCGATACGATCTGGGCGACGGCTGTCCGAACATTTGCGGCTGGGGCAACAATGAGAAGGAGTTCTATACCTCTGACACGGCGAACATACAGCTGAACGGACAGGGCCAGCTCCAGATCGTCGCCCGGGTCGCGCCGGCCGGGCTTTCCTGCTACTACGGACCGTGTCGCTATACGTCCGCGAAAATCACGACACGCGACAAGACCCCAGTCTCGCCCGGCCGGGTCGAAGCGCGCATCAAGCTTGCGGCGGGGCAGGGGCTCTGGCCCGCATTCTGGCTGCTCGGGAATAACATCGGCACCGTCGGTTGGCCGGCCTGCGGTGAAATGGACATCATGGAGAACCGCGGCAGCCAACCGTCAATCACCAGCTTTGCCGTTCACGGCCCCGGCTACTCGGGCAATACGCCCTTCGCCTATTCATACGGGCCGATAGCGAGCGATTCCTTCCATGTCTACGCGGTCGAGTGGGACGACCAGTCGATCAGGTTCTTCGTCGATGGCAGCCAGTACTACGTCGTCTCGCGCGCCGATGTGGCGCGGTACGGCAATTGGGTCTTCAATCAGATGTTCTTCGTGATCTTGAATTTCGCGGTCGGCGGCAACTTCGACGGCGATCCGCAGACCGACGCAATCTTTCCGGCGACGATACTCGTGGACTACGTCCGCGTGTATCAACCGGCGAGCACGCCATGAGGGTAGGACGCAGAAATCTCCCCGCGGTGCTCGGCCTGCTTGCGCCCCTCGCTGGGTGTTACCACCCCAGGACGCTGACGCCACAACGCGCGTTGGACCGCGCCGAACCAGCGGCCGCCGCATCCAGTCGACCGCTCCCCGACTGGGTCGAGGTCTGGAGCGACGAATTCACGGGCGCTCGCGGTTCCGGCATCGACACGACCAAATGGCGTTACGACACCGCCGATGGCTGCGCGCAGAACAACTGCGGCTGGGGCAACAATGAGAAAGAGTACTATCGTGCGTCCCGCGATAACATCGCGCTCAACGGGCGAGGTCAGCTCCAAATCGTGGCGCGCACCGCGCCCGCGGGCCTGAGTTGCTATTACGGTCCCTGCCGCTACACGTCCGCCAAGATCACGACGCGCGGCAAAATATGGGTGTCACCGGGCCGAGTCGAAGCGCGCCTCAAGCTCGCGCCGGGTCAGGGACTCTGGCCCGCCATTTGGTTGCTGGGCAAGAACATCCAAAGCGTCGGCTGGCCCGCGGGTGGTGAGCTCGACATCATGGAAAACCACGGCAGCGACGTCACCACGACGAGCTCGGCCGTGCACGGCCCGGGGTATTCGGGTAACACGCCGTTCGCTCATGCGTTGGCTCGCGGGACGCTCGATCGCGGCTTCCACCGGTACGCCATCGAGTGGGACTCGCTGCACGTCCGGTTCTTTGTCGATGACACCGTGCACTACGTCGTGTCCAAGACGGGCGTGCAACACTACGGCAACTGGGTTTTCGATCAGCCGTTCTACCTGATTCTGAATCTCGCCGTCGGGGGGCATTTCGACGGGGACCCGCAGTCTGACGCGATCTTTCCGGCCACGATGCTCATCGATTACGTCCGCGTCTATCTGCGAAAGAACTGACGGCGCTCAATCCAGTTTTCGGTAGTTCACATCCAGAATGCGCAGGCGCCCGAGGTGCGTGTCGAGCCGCGCCCTGAAGTCGGCGGCGTTCTTCTGGTCGCGCGGCGTCCACGCCACCTCGGCGAGTGCGACCAGTCGGGGGAAAACCATGTACTCGACGTTTTTTGGCGTACGCTGGTACTCGGTCCAGATCTGTCCCTGCGTGCCGAGGACGTGCTTGGCCTGCAGGGAGTCGAGCGCCGCCGGGATCGGCTCGTAGGCGTACACGGTATCGAGCGGCAGGAAGCCGCCGATGGCCATCGGCTCGGCGGCGCTATTCTGGGACTGATAGTAATCGAAGTAGGTGTTCGACGTGGGCGTCATCACGACGTCGTGTCCGGCCTGCGCCGCGGCGATGCCGCCATCGATCCCCCGCCATGACATCACGACCGCATTGGGCGCCAGTCCCTCCGTCCCGCCTTCGAGGATTTCATCCCAACCGATCAGGGCGCGCCCGCGCGCGGCGAGCCACTGGCTCATCTGCGCGGTCATCCAGCTCTGCAGATGGTTTTCGTCCCGCAGGCCCAGCTCGCGGATGCGCGTCTGCGCGAGCGGGCTCGTCTTCCACTGATCCTTCACCGCCTCGTCGCCGCCGGTGTGGATCCAGTGACTGGGGAAGAGCGCCAGCACTTCGGTCAACACGTCCTGCATGAAGTGGATGGCCGAGTCCGACGGATTGAGGATGTTGGCGTCCACGCCCCAGTGCGTGAGGACCTCGAGCTGTTGGCCGGTGTTGCCGAGCCAAGGATACGCGGCGATCGCGGCCTGCGCGTGCCCCGGCATCTCGATTTCCGGCACGACCGTGATGAAGCGCGCCTGGGCGTAGGCGACGATCTCGCGGACGTCGTCCTGCGTGTAGAAGCCGCCGTGCGGAATGTTGTCGTAGACCCACTGCGTCGTGTCCGCATACGCGCGCTGGGCGCCGACGAGCGACTGGCGCCGCCACGCTCCCACCGCCGTGAGCAGCGGATACTTCTTGATCTCGACGCGCCATCCCTGATCGTCGGTCAGGTGCCAGTGAAAGCGGTTCAGCTTATGGAGGGCGAGGAGGTCGATGTATTTCTTGACGAATTCCTTGGGCATGAACGAGCGCGACACGTCGAGGTGGGCGCCGCGCCACGAGAAGCGCGGCCAATCTTCGATCGCTACTGCCGGCACGGTCCACGAGACCTCGGCTCCCGGCGCGGCGCGAAAAATGTCGGGCGGCAAGAGCTGGCGGAGCGTTTCGACGGCGTAAAACGCGCCGGCGGGGCGGTATGCGCGGATGGTGATCCGCGCGGGCGTCACGGAGAGGCGGTACCCTTCCTCGCCGAGGCGTGACAGCGTCGGATCGAGGCCGAGCGAAATCGTTCCCGCGGCCCGCGCGGCGGCCCCCACCGATATCCGATAGCCGGTAGCAGGTTGTAACCAATCGGCCAGTCGATATCCGATGTCACGCGTGGCGCGATCGGTGACGATGACGGTGCGCGTGGTCAGGGTGAACGTTCCCGTGCCGCGCGTCATGTGAACGGGCCGAGGGATCACAGCGAGCGCGGTGTCCTGGACACCGGCAACGAGAACGACGAACGCGAGCAGGTTGACCATGCCGCATATGATATGGCTCGCCGAGATGTTCAGCGACCCGTATTTTAGCGGGCATGAAACGACGCGACTTTATTCAGACGGTGAGCGCGGCGGCCGCCGGTGGCATCCTTGCCCGCTCGCCATTCGGCACGGCAAAGAAACTGGATCGCATCGGGCTCGAGACGTATGCCGTCCGTCACGCGATGGCGGAGAATCCCGAGCGCACACTCGCGGCGGTGCGCGCGATCGGTTACACCGACGTCGAGCTGCTGTGGTCGTTCAATCTCTTCGGTCGCACGCCCGCGCAGGTGGCGGCGACGCTCAAGAACGAGGGACTGCGCGCGCCCTCGTGTCACATGTCGGCCGACACGATCTTCGTGGGATGGGAGCGCAGCCTCGACACAGCGAAACTGCTCGGCCACCAGTACCTCGTCGTTCCCGATTTCGAGGACTGGACCAAGCAGACGCTCGACGATTGGCGCGAGTGGGCCGATCGCTTCAACGCCGCGGGGGCCGTCGCCCGGAAAGCGGGGCTGTGGCTCGCCTTCCACAATGAGGCCTATCACCAGAAGCCGATCGACGGGCAGATCCCGTTCGATGTCTTCATCAACCGTCTCGATCCCTCCGTCACGCGGCTCCAGCTCGACGTCGGCAACATGCTGATCGGGGGCGGCGACCCCATGTCGTATCTCCAGAAGTATCCGGATCGCTTCTGGCTCTTCCATCTGAAAGACGCAGTGGCCGATCGCTCGCATGACACCGGCCTTGGCAAGGGCATGTTCGACTTCAAGCGCTTCCTGGCTGCGGTGCCGCAGCTCGACCAGAAGCCGGCGTACGTGGAGCAGGAATCGGCCAAAGACTCGGGCGGGGATCTGGCAGATGCCCGCGCGAACTTTGAATACCTGCACGCGCTGGAGTTCTGAGACGGCGGATGGTGCTCTTCCTGGTCGCCCTCGTCGCGCAGGACACCACCACCCGCAGCGTTCTGAAAACGGTCGACATCTCGACCGATAAAATCGAAACGGTCTACGGCGCCGACCGGCGTTTCGAAGCCCCCAACTGGTCCCGTGACGGTCGCTACTTCCTGATCAACAGCGAGGGGCGGCTCTATCGCCTCAGCGCCGGAGCGCGTCAGCTCACCGAGCTCCCGGTTGACCTCGCCACGCCGCGCATCAACAACGATCACGGCATCTCGCCCGATGGGAAATCGCTCGTGATCAGCAACGAGCCCACGGAAGACTGGCAGAGCTCGAGCGTCTACCTCCTCCCGATCGGCGGTGGCACGCCGAAACGGATCACGACGAAGGCGCCGAGCTTCTGGCATGGATGGTCACCGGACGGCAAGACGTTGGCGTTCGTCGGCCGCCGCGATGAGGAGTTCGACATTTATACGATCCCCGTGGACGGCGGCGACGAACGGCGCATCACGACGTGCAAGGGGCTCGACGACGGACCGGACTATTCTCCTGACGGCGCCTTCATCTATTACAACTCCTTCTGCAGCGGCCGCATGCAGATCTGGCGCATGCGGCCGGACGGCAGCCAGCCTGAGCAGCTGACCAACGACGCGTACGCGAACTGGTTTCCCCATCCGTCGCCTGACGGACGCTGGCTGGTGTTCCTCTCGTTCATCGAAGATCAGGGACAGGATCATCCGTTCGGCCGACAGGTGAAACTGCGGCTGATGGATCTGCGCGATCGGTCGGCGCGCGATCTGACGCCCGAATTCTTCGGGGGGCAGGGAACGATCAACGTTCCAAGTTGGTCACCGGACAGCCGGCGCGTAGCGTTCGTGACATACGAGGAGCATGTTAGAGCGCGATAAAAGCCGGTTGTTGGTAGGGGGGCGCAGCATGCTGCGCCCCGACCCATTGCCCGCCGCCTGCTAAGGAAAGCGCCCTCATGACTCTGATTCGTTTCAACTCGTCACCAGAGCAGCAAGTCGATCTCTCCAAGACCTACGATGCCGTCGTCGTAGGCTCCGGCGCGGCGGGCGGCATGGCTGCCCATGTCCTCACAGCGCAGGGGATGAAGGTGCTGCTGCTCGAAGCGGGGAAGAAGATCCCGATCGAGCAGGAGCTCAGGTCGATGGAGTGGCCCTATGACCATCCGCGCCGCGGCGAAGCGCCGCCCGGCTATCACGCCGTCCGCTACAACGAATACACGGTGCGGCAGCCCCCCTACGCAAAAGGTTCGGCGTTCAAGCACGTGTTCTCGTACGTGGGCGGCTGGGGTGGATCGGACTACGTCAAGAACATTCTGGTGGACGAGAAAGACCACCCGTACACGGGTACGCGCTACGCCTGGGTGCGCGCGCGACTCTTGGGTGGCAAGACGAACATCTGGGGCCGCCTCGCGCTCCGCCTCTCCGACTACGACTTCAAGGGCAAAACGCACGACGGCTATGGGGAAGACTGGCCGATCTCCTACGCCGATCTCGAGCCGTACTACGACAAGGTGGACCTGTACCTCGGCATCTCCGGCCACAAGGAGAACCTGCCGCATCTCCCCGACAGCTTGTTCCAACGCCCCAACAAGCTGACCGCCGCCGAGGTGAAGCTGCGCCAGAGTCTCAAGCAAATGGGGCGGACGCTGACGCCGTATCGCGCCGGCGTCACGACGGACGGTGTGAAAAACAAGTACCGCAGCAAGTGCTTCGGGCGCGGCGCGTGTGGCCGGCGTCCCGGTGGCTGCGACATCCACGCCGCGTTCGATTCGCCGACCGGGCTGATCTACCCCGCGATGGACACCGGCAACCTCACGCTGCGCACCAATGCGATCGCGCATGAGGTGCTGGTGGACCCGAAGACCGGCAAGGCGCGTGGGATTTCGTTCGTCGATGCGCAGAATCACAAGACCTACGAGGCGAAAGCTCGTGTGGTCATCCTCGCGGCGTCGACACTGGAGAGTGCCAGGTTGTTGTTGTTGTCGAAATCGCGCCAATACCCGAACGGCATCGGCAACTCGAGCGGGCACGTGGGTCACAACTTCTGCGAACACGTGATGGGGCCGGGTGTGACTGGGCTGGTCAAGGAGCTTGTGGGCGGGGAGCCGACGCTGGACGACGGCAAGCCCGGCGGCTTCTACGTGGCGCGGTTCCGTAATCTCGAGGACAAGCAGCCCGGCTTCATCCGCGGCTACGGCTTCGAGGGCGGATCCGGCTTCTCGATCTTCCCCGACAGCGCGTGGAATACGCCGGGGTTCGGCGGCCAGTTCAAGAAGTCGGTCCGCGATCACGCCGGCGCCTTCATCGGTCTGGGCGGCTTCGGCGAGGTGCTCGCGCGCTACGAGAACTACGTGGACTTAGATCCCGCGGTGAAGGATGCCTGGGGAATTCCGGTGCTGCGCTTCCATTATCAGTTCGGCGACAACGAGAAGAAGATGTGCGAGGACATGGCGAACGCCGGCAAGGAAATGTTGGAGGCCGCAGGCATCGAAGTGATCGGCGTCGACAAGAATATTCTCACCGAAGGATGGTCCATCCACGAGCTGGGCACGGCGCGGATGGGCAGTGATCCCAAGACGTCGGTCCTGAACCAGTTCCAGCAGTCGCACGACGTCAAGAATCTGTTCGTCGTGGACGGCTCGAGTCACGTGAGCGCGTCCTGCCAGAATCCGACGTGGACGATCATGGCGCTCGCCTGGCGGTCGTGCGAGCACCTGGCGGACGAATTCAAGCGGGGGAACGTATGACGATCTCGCGTCGCGACATGATTCAGGCGACAGCGGCGGCCATGGCGCTGCCGGCGCTCGCCAAGGCCTCAAGCCCCAGCCCCCAGCCCCTGTTCTTCACGCCAGCGGAATTCGCGCTGGTGGATGAGATGAGCGACATGATCATACCGACCGACGCGCAGTCGGGCGGCGCGCGCGCCGCGGGCTGCGCCGCGTATATCGACGCGCGACTCGCCGAGGCGTTCGAGAAGGACGAGCCGCAGCGCTGGCGCGCGGGGATCCAGGCGGCGGAAGCGCTGTCGCAGGAGATGCACGCCACGACGTTCATGGCGTCGACGCCCGAGCAGAGGCTGGCGCTGCTCACGCGCATCGCCGCCGCCGAAAACGATCCCAAGACCGATGCCGAGAAATTCTTCCGCCAGATCAAGAGTGCGACGATCCGGGCGTATTACACCTCGAAGACCGGCATCCACGACGACCAGCGGTACAAAGGCAACGTGATTCAGCCGGGGGAGTACGCGGGGTACGATGCCACATGAGGCAACCGAGCTCGACACGCCACGGCTCACCCTGATCGCGTCCACAGCCGAGCAACTGCTCGCGCTGATCGAGCATCCGGACCAATTCGAGGACGTCGCCGCCCTGACCCCCGCGGATGGACTGCGGGGGTTTTACGTCTCCGGCGAGGTGTCGCCCCGCTGGCTCGCGGCGCTGCGCAGCTCGGCCGGGGGCACGAACCCCTGGAGCCACGGCTTCTGGGTGGTCGAGAAGAGCACGGGCGAGATCGTCGGGGCTGCCGGGTTCAAAGGCGGTCCCGATGCGGAGGGCATGGTGGAGATCGCCTACGGCATCGTGCCGTCTCGCGAGGGTCGGGGATACGCTACCGAAGCGGCGCGCGCGTTGATTCACTTCGCCGCAAACGACGCACGCGTGCGACTGATCCGCGCGCACACGCTGCCCGAGTCCAACGCGTCGACCCGCGTGCTGCAGAAATGCGGTTTCGTGCAGATCGGTGAGGTCACGGACCCCGAGGATGGACCGGTCTGGCGGTGGGAACGGAGCCCGCAGCATATTGGGACGCCATGAGAGAGACCGTCATGAACGGCACGGGGCACGCGGTGTTCGTTCCCGGTGAATGGCGCTCGCTCGCCGCGTGTCTCGGCCTGTCGCCCCGCGAGTGCGGCATCGTGCGCGCTGTCTTCGACGGCAATTCGGAGAAGGACGCCGCCGCACGCCTCGGCCTGTCGCCGCACACCGTCCACACCTACCTCTGGCGCATCTACCGCAAGCTGCGCGTGCAGAGCCGCGAGGAGCTGCTCGTGCGTGTCTTTGCCGAATTCCGCGCCCTCCCCCCACTCAAACGCGCCGGCAACGGCGGAAACCGGAATCGTCAGGAGTCGCGCCGCCGCTCGATGTAGTAGGGGTCTTGTCGTTCTTCCCTGTAGGGACATGTTACGCCTTCGTTGCACGTTCGAGACCGTTGTGCCAACGGGGGCCGCCGTCTATGCATCTACCACGAGCGATCGCCATCGCCGGCTGGGTGACGTTCACCAGCGCGTCGCTCGTGTCTGCCCAAACGGCTACGCCTAGAACTTCCGCGGTTTCGCTGATCATCCGCACCGACGACATCGGCATGAGCCACAGCGTCAACATGGCGATGGAGAAGCTTGTGTCGACCGGCATGCCGGTTTCGGTGTCGGTGTTGTTCGTGTGCCCGTGGTATCAGGAAGCCGTGGAGATTCTGAAACAACATCCCACCGTCGCCGTCGGCATCCATCTCGCGTTGAATTCGGAGTGGAAGAACTATCGCTGGGGTCCCGTCACGGGGAGTCAAGCCGTTCCATCGCTGGTCGATGCGAACGGCTTTTTCTTTCCCTCCTCCGAAGCGCTGCACCAGCACAACCCCAGCGTGGCCGAAGTCGAAAAGGAGCTGCGCGCGCAGATCGACCGCGCGCTCCGCTCCGGCGTGAAGATCGATTACGTCGATTTTCACATGGGCACGGTGACGCGCTATCCGGAATTCCGCGAAGTCGCCGAGCGCCTCGCGAAGGAATACGGGCTCGGGATGTCGGGCTATTTCGGGGAGGCGATGGACGCGCCGCAGTATTTCGCGGCGCCGGACAAGAAGGCAGACAGTCTGGTCGCGTTCATCAGTCGGTTGAACCCCGGCCTGAACGCGGTGGTGACGCACGTCGGCATTGATGACGCGGAGCTGGGCGCGCTGCTCGACATGAACACCGACGAGCCGCTCGCCGACATGAGCAAGAACCGTCAGGGTGAGCTGACGGCGTTGACGTCGCAGCGCTTCAGCGCGGCCCTCAAGGGGCGCAACGTAGTCCTGCTGACGTATCGAGACGTGATTGCCCGGGAAGGTTTGCAGGCCATGCGGAGACCCGTGGAATGAAGGAGGCGGAGGGCTTCATGGAAAAGAAAATCATTCGTGCTTTCGCGGCATTTGGTATGGGCCTCGTGTTCGCGGCGACGCTGTGCGGCACGGCCCTGGCGCAGGAGGCGCAAGTCTCCGGCACCGTCACCTCATCTACCGGCGAGCGGCTCCCCGGCGTTACGGTGCAGGTGCGTGGGTCGACGACCACCACCACCACCGATGCGCAGGGGCGCTATAGCATCGCGGCGCCCAGCGACGGCGTGCTGCTGTTCGCGCTGATCGGCTACAAGGGGGCGGCGCGGACGATCGGGGGCCGGAACAACATCGACGTCGTGATCGAATCGGCCATCGCGGTACTGGACCCGGTCATCGTGACGGGCTATACCGCCCAGCGGCGCGCCGACATTACCGGCGCCGTGGGCAGCGTGAACGTCGAGGCCGCGGAGCAGCAGACGTCGACCAGCGTGCTCCAGCGCCTCGATGGCCGCGTCCCCGGTGTCACCGTCGAGAACAGCGGCTCGCCCGGTTCGCGCACTACCGTGCGCATCCGCGGCGTGAGCTCGTTCCAGAACAATGATCCGCTGTACATCGTGGACGGCACCCCGGTGCAGGACACGTACCTGAACTGGCTGAACCCGAACGAAATCGGGTCCATCCAGGTCCTGAAGGACGCCTCGGCGGCGTCGATTTACGGCTCGCGCGCGAGTAACGGCGTGGTCATCATCGAGACCAAGAAGGGCCGGCCCGGACAGCGATCGGTCACGTTGGACGTCAGAACCGGCATCGCCACGCCCTACCGCGGCATGGATGACATTCTCGAGCTGAACTCGCTCAACTACTTCCAGGTCGTGAAGGCGGCATATCGGAACGCCGGCCTGGGCGTCCCCAGGAACATCTACGGCAACGACTCCCTCGGGAACAATCCGAGCGTTCCGCCCTACATCTGGCCCAACAACTGCGGACCGGCCGGCGCGAACGCGGTGTGCACGAACGTGGACGTCAACACCTATAAGTACCCGGATAACCTCATCATGCCGGGCAGCGCCGGGACGAACTGGTGGAAGTCGGTCTTCGGCTCCGGCCAGTTCCGCGACGCGAACCTGGCGCTCTCGGGCGGCAGCGACGACAACGCCTACCACGTGTCGTTCAACTTCCTGGATCAGGAAGGCACGGCGGCGTTCAACCGCCTGCAGCGCGGCGGCGTGCGCGTCAACACCACGTTCAACGTGGGGCGGACGCAGATCGGCGAGAACGTGTCGGTGTCGCGCGAGCAGCACTACGGCGGACTGGACGACGACGCCATCGGGGAAAACAACATCATCGGCAAGAACATCATGCAGCAGCCGGTGGTCCCGGTCCACGACGTCGCCGGGTACTTCGCCTCCGGCAAGGCGGTGGGGCTGAGCAACCTGACGAACCCGCTCAAGATCGCCGACGCCGGCAAGAACGACCGGGCTACCAATGACAGGATCTTCGGGAACGTCTTCGCAGGGTATGATGCGACCCGTGCCCTGTCGCTGAAGACCCGGTTCGGCTTCAACCTGGGCCAGGGGTCCTTCCACGGATACAACGCGACCACGCCGGAGAACTCGGAAGTCACAGACGTGAACGGGATCAATGAGAACTACAACCTGTTCACCGAGTGGACGTGGAGCAACACGCTGAACTGGACGCGGACGGTGAGCCAGCACAACCTGGCGGTGCTGCTTGGCCAGGAGGCGAGCAGGAACACCAACCGCTTCGAGGCCGGCAGCTGCGCGAAGCTGCTCAACACGGCCGTCGATTCGCGCTACATCCAGGATGCGCTCTGCGATCCGACCACCAAGAACGTCACGAGCAACGGCGGGCGGTCCGCCCTGCTGTCGCTCTTCGGCAAGGCCGACTACAACTACGGCGAACGCTACTATCTGAGCTTGACGGTGCGGCGCGACGGGTCGTCGCGCTTCACGACCGAAAACCGCTGGGGCACGTTCCCGGCGGTCGGCGCAGGCTGGCGGCTCTCCCGGGAATCGTTCTTCCCGAAAGGCACCTTCTCGAACGCGATGCTGCGGTTCGGATATGGCGTGACGGGGAACCAGCAGATTCCGTCGGGACGGATCGTCAGCCAGTTCGGCGGCGATCGCGGCGACACGTTCTACGACATCGGCGGCACGAGCACGACCATCCGGCCGGGCTTCAAGCAGACCGCCATCGGGAACACGCACCTCAAGTGGGAAGAGCAGCGCTCCGCCAACATCGGGCTGGACCTCGAGTTCCTGGAAGGGCGCGGGACGTTCAGCGCCGACTTCTATCGCCGCAACACGAACAACCTGTTGTTCGACCCGCGGACGCCTGCGACCGCGAGCTCCGCGTCGCCGCCGATCATCAACATCGGGAAGATGCGCAACACCGGCATCGACTTCTCGGTCGGCTATCACAACACGATCGGGACGGGGACGCTGTGGAGCGTCACGTTCAACGGCAGCCACTACCGCAACAAGATCCTCCAGATCGACGACCTGGGGACGCAATCGTTCACCGGGCCGGTCACGCTCCGTGAGCAGAACCCGGTGATCAACATGATCGGCAGTCCGATCGGCGCGTTTTACGGTCTGCTCGCCGACGGGTACTACCGTGACTCCTTGGACGCGGCGCCGTTCTGGGCCGACGGGGCGCGCCCCGGCCGGATCAAGTTCAGGGATCTCAACGGGGACGGCTCGATCAGCGGTGAAGACCGCACGATCATCGGCAGCCCGCATCCCGACTTCACCGGCGGGGTCGATCTCGCCGTGCGTCGCGGCGCGTGGGAGGTCAGTGCCACGGTGTTCGCCACCCACGGCAACAAGATCTTCAACGCGCAGAAGTACTGGTACGTGTTCCGTTACTTCGATACCAACGTGCGGTCGGACCTCCTCGCCAATTCGGTCGTGCTGAGTGGGCCGTGCGCGCCTGGCGCAGGCAACAGCTACCCCTGCCCGGGCGTGGTGACGAATCCGGACGCCAAGTACCCGCGCATTGATGTGAGCGACGTGTTCAGCCGCCAGTTCTCGAGCTACTGGGTCGAGGACGGCTCGTACGTGCGGCTCCGGACGTTGCAGGTCAGCTACAACCTGCCGCCGGCGATTGTCCGCTGGATTCCGGCCGCGCGCGTGTATTTGCAGGCCGAGAATCTGTTCACGATCACGGGGTACTCGGGGCTCGATCCCGCGCTGCCGACCTGGAGCACGTTCGGCGCGGCTGGGGACACCCGCGATCAGTTCCGCGGGGTCGACGAGGGCTCATACCCCACGAATCGCACGATCACGATCGGGATCACGACCACATTCTAGCGACCACGTGCTAGCGACTCGTCTTTATTCAGGGGACGGACCGACGATGACTATGAGAAAATGGAATCGACTGCTGTACGGGATCGCCGGAGCGCTGGTGGCCGCCGGGGTCGCGTACGCCTGCAACAACTTTCTGGATCAGCCCCCACAGGGGACTGTCGAGCAAGTGTCGCTGGAGACCAAAGCCGGCGTCGAGGGCTCGCTGATCGCCGCGTATCGCTCGCTCGATTGCAGCAGCAGCTCCGCCGGTTCGTGGGGGTGCGCCGCGAGCAACTGGGTTTGGGGCAGCATCCCCAGCGGCGACGCCCACAAGGGCTCGAACGCCGGCGACCAACAGCCCATCAACGATATCGAGATCTACGCGTGGAACGTGGGCGAGGCCGAGGGCTACCTGAATCAGAAATGGTCCCAGGTCTACGAGGGCGTGTACCGCGCGAATGCGACGATCCGTCTGCTGAATCTCGTCGTTGCGGCGAAACCCTTGGAGATCACCGTCGCCGACCAGAACGGCATTCGGGGTGAGGCGCTGTTCTTGCGGGCGCACTACCACTTCGAAGCCTACCGGATGTGGGCACACATTCCTTACTACACGGAAGCGGACTCAACGCCGGTCACGGACGGCGGCTACCGCAAGGCGAACGATCTGCCGCTCACGCAGATCATCAATAACATCATTGCCGACCTCAATCAGGCCATCACCCTGCTCCCGGCGACGCCGCGCGGCGGCGACAAGGGACGGGCGACGAAATGGACCGCGATGGCCTACAAGGGACGCGTGCAGGCCTACGGCGCCGCGCTGACCGCGGCGCTGTGGGACTCGGCCCTCGTGACGTTCCGCGCCGTGCGCCAGGCGAACGTCTACGCCCTGCAATCGACGTTCGATAGCGTCTGGACCGGCTTCCAGGCTGCAAAGAACGGGAAAGAGACGATCCTGGCGTTCCAGGCCTCGGTGCGCGACGGCGAACCCAGCGGCTGGAACTCGAACTGGGGCGAGCGGCTGAACTTCCCGCACTCGGGCAGCCACTTCGGGTGCTGCGGATTCCACCAACCCTCGCAAAACCTGGTGAATTTCTTCGCCGTGGACGCGGTCGGCCTGCCGCTGGCGGTGTCGAACGCCAACTGGAACACGACGGCGGCGCTCAGCGACACGAATTTCTCGGGTGGCCAGTTGGCGGCGGTGGATCCGCGGCTCGACTGGACGGTCGGCCGGGACAAAGTGCCGTACAAGGATTGGACGCTCCACAGCCGGTCGTGGATCCGCGATGCCACCTACAGCGGCCCGTACAGCCCGAAGAAGAACGTCCACGAGAAGGCAGCCATCGCTGAGAACAACGTCGGGTGGCAGGCGACGCAGACGAACGATGTGAACATTCACCTCTACCGCTTCGCCGACTTGTTGCTGATGAATGCCGAGGCGCATATCCACGCGTCGACCGGCGTGCTGGACAGTGCGCGCGTGCTCGTCAACTTGATCCGCGCGCGCGCCGGCAAGACGGCGCAGGGATGCGGGGCACCCGCCGATTCGTTGGTCAAAGCGGTTTGGCCCACATGCGCCACGAACGCCGCCATCCAGCCCATGGCCCTGCCGATGGTGGCCGTCACCCCGACGCTGGATACGCTGGCGACGCCCTGGGCAGTCTACAAGGTCGGTCAGTACACGACGCCGTTCACCACGATCGCCCAGGCGGAGCAGGCCGTGGAGTACGAGCGCCGGCTCGAGCTGGCGATGGAGGGCCAGCGGTTCTTCGACCTGCGGAGATGGGGTGGCATTGACACGGTGGTGAACAACTA
>WNGC01001240.1_pt1 | contig 15415 bp, 19 predicted proteins | sample 5400051 | NCBI WGS metagenome assembly WNGC01 (sample SAMN13153368, study PRJNA577476) | soil metagenome | isolation source: 20 cm soil or saprolite under grassland replicate 2 | place: USA:California | collected 2016-06-15 | reverse complement strand
GGCCGCCCAGCACGCCGGCGCGGATCAATAGAGATTCCTTCTGGGGTTTGATATCGGCGTTCGCCCGCGCCAATAACCCTTCAACGTTGCCCACGCCCATCCAAGTCATTGTTCCCTCAAGACCATTGAGCAACGCCACACTCATCACGACGCCGCGACTTCCACGTAGAGCTTCGTGACTCCTTTTGAAAAGCGCGATGACGTCATCGCGAGCGTTGGCCTCCAGTACATCAACGGCGATTTTCGCCGCGGCTGCAGCTTCCTCGCCGTGCCCCAGCCCATCCACGACCGCCACCAAAACACTAGTCTCGAAAGGTTTCACTAGGCAGTGGTCGCCGGATTTTTCCTGTCCTTTCAGTGTTAGCTGGACAACATGCCACTCAATAAGCGAATCTACCATCGAACTGTACCATCATCATTTCCATTTCTTAACACTCACGGTTGTCCCAGAACCGAGTTCTGAGACGATCTTAAACTCATCCACCAAGCGCCTGACTCCTGACAAGCCCATACCAAAACTGCGAGACGTGCTGAATCCTTCCTGCAAGGCTCGTTCGACGTCTGGAATGCCCGGTCCAGCATCTCGAGCGATCACCCCGATGCCGCGCCGGGCGCCCTCCTCAGCAATGCTCAAGAGGATTTCACCCTGCTGGGCGTAGAGGACGATGTTACGCGCCAATTCCGAGATAGCGGTGGCAATAAGAGTCAGGTCGGTGATCGTAAAGCCTAGTTGGCTAGCCATCTCCCGACCCTTCTGGCGGGCAGTCACGATATCACTGTCCGAACCGATCTGCACCCTGATCTCGTGACTTTTCACGTTCGGTTCTCTTACCTGGTTCCGCTTGTGGCTTTCATTCGCTTGTCTAAAAATGCCAGTCCCTCTTCCAAATCCAGCGCCGTCGACACTCCCGTAAGTGTCAACCCCAACTGCACCATGGCAAAAGCAACCTCGGGCTGGATGCCGACGATGACGGTCTCGGCCCCTCGCAATCTGATCATGTGCGCGAGGTCACCGAGCGTGCGCACGGCAAATGAGTCCATTACGTCCAGGGCTGTAACGTCGACGATGACGCCCCGCGAGCGAAATGTGCCCACCCGCGTCACCAAAGCGTCTCGCAGTTGTAGCAAGTCGGCATCGGTCAACGCGGCCTGGATGCTAGCAATTAGATAATCACGCTGTTTGAGGATAGGTACCTGCATGGGTCAATCTATTTACGATTTTTGGACCGACTCTTCCAGTGGTGCAACTTTGTAGCCGAGTAGCCGTTCGGCCTCCTCGATGCCCCCTTGCAAATCGCCCACCGTGTTCATCTTACTCAAATCGACGCCGATGTTCACCAGGGTTTGGGCGAGTTCCGGCGACAGGCCAGTCACGATCACGGTGGCGCCCAGAAGTCGCGATGCCTCCACGGTCAGCACCAGGTGGTTGGCCACCGTAGCGTCCATCGCCGGCACGCCTGTAATATCCATCACGACGACCCGCGCGCGGTTAGTACGAATGCCACGCAGCAACTGCTCGGTTAGTTGTCGCGCGCGCAGTGGGTCAACCGTACCGATAACCGGTAGAATCAATAACCGCTCACGGACAGGCAGCACAGGAGTGGAGAGTACACGGATGGCCTCCTGCTGCTCGCGAATGACGCGCTCGCGCTCCTGGACAAAGCTTACCGCCACAGTGTTGGCGATTCTGTTAGCGGCCGGTTCGTAGGCGTCCAGAACACGGCTGAGTTTGGTAAAGTCTGCTCGGTATTTGCCAAACAGGGATCGTGCGAGCACGTCGCGCAGGAGCAACACGATGCCCACGACCTCGTGGGTTTCGACCCCACGCGGAATGATGCGCTCAGATAAGTTGCGGGCGTATGCTTGCAACCCCTCCACAGCTCCGGTCTCAAGCACGTCCACGTAGTTGTCATAGACCGCGGTCGCTTCGGCGAAAATCTCCTCTTTGCTCATGGCAGTAAGCAGCTGCGCCTCGGTGATCCGGCGCGCCCACTCCTCTCGGAGTTGGGTGCGGCTCTCTCGCAGGTGGGCTACCAACTCGCGCAGCAGGGCGATCGATGATTCGGAAAGCGGCTGTATCGGGACTACTGGAGACCTAGATGTTGCTTGAGCATCAGCCATGGGAAACCTCCTTATGTACCGAGGGGATTCCTTCACTGTAAACCCCTCTTGTCAAGTGATGGTAATAATAAAACTCTGACAACCTGTGACGTAATACCTGAATGGAATGATGGGTAAAATCAGGTAAACACCTGATTTTAGGGGTAGAGAATACCTGAAGGAATTCGCGAGATCAGAGAAGTTTCCCCGTATTATTCCGAAAGGGGCGCAACCTCTCGCTGGCGATAAAGGAAATCGAAGAACGCAGAAGGGCCAACGAGGATGGGTTGGCCCTCTTGGAATTTATTAAGCGCGGGGTTTGCTTAGGCGCTTAACGAGTGACCGTCGGAGAAGGCGCCGCGGAAGTTTGCGCGGGTTCATTACTCTCGGGCCCTGGTCCGACAAAGTAGATCGGCTCAGTCCCCTTGAGATGGCTCGGGGTAACAACATAATTCCCGCGAACCGCAGGATAGATAATGTTATTGGCTACGTCCGCTCTACCGCCGCTCAACGCCCAGCCAAGCCCGCCGGTAATCAACCCTAACCCGGCGTAAGTTACTTTCACCGGGATATAAAAGACATTGGCGAGCGCCGAGCCAATACCATATCCCGCTTCCTCGCCAACGCCTTCTTTTTGAGGCTGTTGAGACTGCTGATTCGCTGTATCAGCGGTCTGGGCGTAGAGAGGAGAAGCAGCCATGGCGACAAACAACAACAGGGCCAAACCCTTAGCTTTTGTTTTCATGAACCGAACATACCGAAGATATGTGCTAGTGTCAATAATAATATTTTAAAATTCTTAATTTGATTTTTCTGACGGTCTTGTAAGTGATCGCCTCGACCCTAGAAGTTTGACCGTCGATCACGCTATCTACTTAGAATATCGCTGCCCATATAGTCGGACACCGGCGTCGACTAAGACAAAACAAAGTTCTTATTTGTCAAAGATATTTGTCTTTGGGGAGAAAATAGCGCTCGTAACAGGCGCGAATCCGCTCTCGTCTTGCTTCGTAGTCGCGCAACAATTTCTGCCCGGCTCTGGCAGTTTGTTTATGGCGGCTTTTCTTCGCCGTCTCGTACCCCATGCCCTGGGCGATTCCGTCGAGCCTGCCAGGGTCGCGTTCAAAGGCATCAATGGACTGATCGCGTTCCAAGCGCAGGCGATGGTCGAGCTTGCGTAAGAACAGGTAACCGTCGGAGAGGAGTTTATGCTCGCTCTGCGGCAAAATTTTTTTATCCTTTAACGCTTTGAGCGCCTGCAAGGTTTCTCTCCGCCTCAACTCGGGATGACGACAGCCGTGGGTGAGCTGGAGCATCTGGGTTAAGAACTCGATGTCCACCAGACCGCCGCGGCCTTTTTTGAGATTGAAACGGGTTTCGTCTTCACCCGCGAGCTCGCGTTCCATGCGCATGCGCAGATGATGAATCTCGCCGACGCCTTTCGACGTTAGTCCCTGTCCGTAAGCAAAGCTCTCAGTGATTTTTTCAATTTCTTTCCCGAGGGCAGGGTCCCCCGCGACAGAGCGGGCCTTAATCAGCGCTTGTCGCTCCCACAAAAGAGAGCTGGTCTTGTGATACTCACGGAACGCGTCGAGTGAAGATACCAGCGGGCCCGCTTTGCCGGAAGGACGAAGCTGCATGTCGAGTTTATAAGCGATTCCTTCCTCGGTTGCTGCGGACAAGTAAGTGATGAGCTTCTGTCCCACTCGCACGTAGAACTCGTGAGCTCCCAGGATGCCTTTAGAACCGCCGCGGCTTTGCGCGTCGTCGTCGGCATCGTAGATGAAGACGAGATCAAGATCGGAGTTATAATCGAGCTCACGCCCTCCCATCTTTCCCATACCGAGGATGGCGAATCTCCCTTTGGGAATGGCGCCGAATCGCTCTTGTATCTCATCGATGGTGATCTGCAGGGCGCATTCCAGACAAGCCTCGGCAAGATTGGAGAGCTGGATCAGAACCGGCTCGAGCTCAATGGCGTCCCCGAGGTCGTGAAGCCCTATGCGAATGAACTCCTCAGTCTTGTAGCGCCGCAACGCATTGAGCTTGGCTTCCAGATCGTTTTGATCCTGCAACGCTGCGCGCAGTTCCCCGAGCATTTCATCCTTTGATTTCTCAAAACGGGTGAGATCGACCCGGATCAAAGTGTCGATCAATTCCGGACGATTCAAAAAAAGGTCGGTGAGGAACTGGCTGTCGGCGAATAGGGTGATCAACAGGCGCATCGTTTCCGGATTCTCCGCCAGGAGAGTGAGAAACCCGGTCCGGCCGCCGATCCGATGGCTAAACCCAGAAAGATTTAGCAAGGCACGGTCCGGAGCCGACGACTCGGCGATTTCAGCGATTAAAGCAGGACCCAAGGTCCGCATCACCTTGAGTCGCTTCGGGCTCGGAGGCGAGTAGACTTCCCCCTCGCGCAGGGCGAGAAGATTCTCGTAAGCTTTGGCGGGATCGCTGAAGCCGATCTTGTCCAGCTCGCCGATAATCAGCTCGGGTCGGTCCAGATCATTCCAGATGGTGCCGGCTTTTGCAGCCCCGTCGGCGATTTCCTTCTGCGCGCCGTAGAAGAGCCGGTCAAAAATGCTCCGCGCGGTGGTTGTATGGGTACGGTGATCTTTCCAGAAGAGGTCACGCGCAGTCTGTTTTTTGACTCCCGTATAGCCCAACCGGCGCGCCAAGGCTTGCTCTTCATCCTTTCCTTCTGGAATGGAGTGAGCATGCCCTTCCTGAACCATTTGAACTTTATGCTCTACCTGGCGCAGAAAGCGATACGCGTCGCTCAGCTTGTCTTTGTCCTGAGCGGGAATGAACTTGTACTGCGCAAGTTGTGCCAATGCGCACAGGGTGCTCGGCCCGCGGATGCGGGGTTCATAGCCGCCGTTGACCAGCTGCAGCGCCTGAGTAAAGAATTCTATCTCGCGGATTCCGCCATAACCCAACTTGATGTTTCTTTCCTTCTCCCGCGCATTTAGCAGTTCGTTCTCGATGCGCATTTTCAAGTGCCTGAGCTCGTCCACTGTCGTGTAGTCCAGATAGCGCCGATAGATAAAGGGCTCGATCTCTTTTAGAAAATTTCCCCCAAGTTCAAGATCTCCCGCCACCGGCCTGGCTTTGATCAACGCGGCCCTCTCCCAACACTGGCCCCACGACTCATAGTAGAGCATGGCGGAGTCGACGGACTGCACCAGTGGGCCGCTGACTCCCATTGGACGAAGCCGGAGGTCGATGCGAAAAACAAATCCATCTTCCGTTACCTGGCCCATGGCCTGAATGATTTTTTTTCCGACGCTAGTGAAAAATTCTCTCGGCGTGGCCGTCCTCTTGAGCCCCCCAGAACTTTCGCCCTCATCGTCCTCGTACAGAAAAGTCACATCGATATCGGAGCTGAAGTTAAGCTCACCGCCGCCGAGTTTGCCCATGCCCAGGATCACAAAGCGGTTAGGCGATTTCCCGTCCGGCAGCAGCAGAGGGCCGTAATCTTTTTCCACCTCATTCCGACAGTATTGATACGCGGCCTGAAGCGATGCCTCGGCGAACGCGGTTAGTTCCCGAACGGTTTCCTCCATCGTGACCGAAGGGAAGAGATCTCGCGCGCCGATGCGAAGATACTCACGCTGCTTGTGTTTTCGGAGCGCCGCGGAGAATTCATCAAGGGAGTTCGATTCGGCAAACACGGGCTTTAGCTCGCGTAGATGCTGGTCAACCGTTTTCTGCGAGTTTCCGACCTGTCGCAGAAAAATGTCCGGCCAATTCTTTCCCTGATTAATCAAAACCTCGCTGAGATAGGCACTGCTGCCGAGGACGCGGAACAATGCCGACAGAAGAGCAGCCGGGATTTTGTTTATGGCTTTGGCTTCACTATTCTCAACAAGCCGAAGAAGATGATTCTCAGCCAGCGGAGGTAAGGGACTTTCCTTAAGCAATCGCTCAATTTTTTTTCTTTGCTCGGCGGAGGAAAAGATCTTGCGCAAACGATTCACGATGTAAACTCGTCGAATGAAATAAAGCTACGGTGTCACCGGTAACTCATTAACTACCGAGGAGTAATAAAAAAGTTACCCTTCTATCACCCATCTCTCTGCCCTCAGCAGCTTTGTTAGAAAAATACGTTGGTAATTTACCACCTTATTTGACCGAACTTCCATCCTGTGAATTGGCACAGCGGTTACGCTAGCAGCTGAATCGAAAGGAGGACAAGACAATGGCACAAAAAATATTGGTTGCACTTAAGAGAGGTGACCGAATCGAGGAGATCGTTCCTTACCTGGAGGAAGTCACTAAACCGGGATGAGCGTCGTGTTCCTGATTCATCGTCCGATGAATCGGTTTAAATGGTTGCAAGCTTACTGCGGAATCATGGAGTGCGGGCTCGAGAAGACGCTGGCGATAAGAAGAATGGTTGAGAGCTACTCCGTGCAGATGCGCCGGCAATTAGCTCAACAGAAGGTGTTTCATACCTGTGAGGCTTTGCAGCGGCTGGGCGTGAAGATAGCTGTAGATGTTTATGCGGGTAGTCTGAGAAAGACCCTGAGGAGCCACGTGCTCAACGGAGATTCCCAACTTATTGTCATGCGGCCTGCGATTGGGCACCGAGTCATGAGTTTCCTACAGGGAACGGTTTCCATTTTCAGCGTGTTCAAACCGGCCCTCTTCATCGTTTGTGTTCCTGCTTCATCTTGGGACACAACTTTCATCCCAACGGGCGATCTTTGATTCGTCTTATTTTAGGAAAGAGACAAAGCGCCACGTTGGAGGGAAAGATCACGGCCGAACAGACATTGGTTCTACTAAAAAGAAATGACCGGGTTGAGGAGATCATCCCGTATGCAGAGAAAGTCACTCAACCCGGCATGCGGGTCGTTTTCCTCGTCCCCTATCCCGTGAACTTTCGACCGTCTACTTTGGTTGCACCGGAGTAACTAATTGATATACGGTAATAGCGCAAAGGCTACGGTGACTCCTCGTTGCTCGCAGCCTTTTAAGCCCGCTCAGGCAATAAGTTTTCTTTAACTCCGGAGACTTATGCTGATCAGGCTCTCTGTTAGCTGGACGGTATACGGTTTGCTCATTATTTTGTGGCTTTCATACGTCTAAACTCTGAGGGGAGGGTAATCCGATGAAAACATCTTTCTTGGCAGTTGCACTGTTGGCTTTGCTTGTCTTGGGCGCCCGCGACCTTCAGGCACAGGCATATGGCCCTTATTACTATGGTCCATATTGGGATCAAATGCAGTATCAGCAATATCAGCAGTATTTGCAGTACTTGCAACAATATGATCCGTACTACGAACTACATGTGATGCACTACCAGCTATACTTACAGCAGTACCAGCCGTATCAAATATACCAACCTTGCTGCTATTCACTGGGTGTCATCGTACCAGGATGGTCAAACTCGATTGGTCCGCGACCACAGGCCGTTATTAGCCCTCGCTCGCAAGCAACTAGAAGAAGGTAAAGACGCCTAGGGCCGTAGCAGGCCCGCCCATGCGTGCTCCGTAGTTGTGTGTTGTGCATTGCGCTGACTTATGGATAGCTCGATCGTTGGTTGGACTACGTCGATCGTAAAAGAGTTACTTAGACCTGAAGATCAGGACAGGAAAACCCAACGGTACGCGATTTTCCTCGACACGGAGATTAGCATCTAGGTCTCGGTGAGAATGATTGTGGGTCACTATTTACCTCCATCTTTTTTGTCCAGAGCGTCCTGGAGATCCTGCAGGCGCTTAATGGCTCTCGCTCGGCATTTACAACATGCCAAGATAGAAAACGATACCTCGCGACATTCCGGACAATTCGCGTGCCCACAAAACAAACATTTCGTTCTGAGAAGAGGCCAGTCTAGCCGCTTGGCCATTAGCTGGCCCTACTATTTTGAATCTCATTACCGCTATCGTGAGTATGGGTTGTTATCATGGAAAATTGGGTCGGAGTTTGCTCCGCCTATTTGGAGCGCCCTAATCGTTCCTGGTTTGCGTTGAGCAACCGTCGCATTGCATGGAGTTCGCAATTGAGTCGCTGAATCTCTTCTGAGAGGTCTATTCTAACGTTTATGATCTCTTCCTCTTTCTGCCTTAGTTGGCACTCCAATTCGTAGATCCTTCTCTTGAGGGGTTCCTCTGATTCTATTTTTGCAGGTCCTCTTGTGTGCATACTGTTTTGCCAAAGTTCCGGGCGCCGGGAGTTTAACATTTCGGGCAATTCTAAAGTTCCGAAATTAAGGTTAGCTAGCGTCTCTATGCGAACACGGTGCCGGAAGCTAAAACCCGCTATCTTGTAATGAACTGGCGTCAATTGAGAAAATTTGGAACTAGCCAGGTAGGGGACGCTGCCAATTCTGACAACGGGCCTGACGCCATTGACAGAGAAGAAGAATTAGTGATCCGACATAGTTGCTCGATTCGAAACTGCCGGATGACCCCCGCGTGTTTCTCTCACCGCGCGATTAGTGGCAAAGGAGGCAAGATGAATGTAACAATACGCCAGGCAGTCAGCGCAGATGCCGAAACTTGCGGCCGCATTATTTACGACGCTTTCAAAAACATAGTTGACCGCCACGGATTTCCGCCCCACTTTCCCTATGCTGGAGACTGCCATCCAGCGCGCTAATTTCTCCATAACCCATCTCTCGATCTTTGGCGTCGTGGCTGAGAGCGATGGTCAAATCATCGGCTCGAATTTCCTTGACGAACCTGTTACCGTTGACTGGCGGGTTCAGATACGCGGCATAGGGCGGCGCCTAATGGAAACAGCCCCTGAACGGGCGCGCGGCGCAGTCGGCGTACGTCTCGTTCGGGATTCTTTCAGAATCCGAGGGAAGCGTAGAAAGATATCGATAGTCAGGCCTCTTCAGAAAAAAGACCTCGGCGAGTGTGCGGCCCTATGCGGTGACTGCTTTGACTCCCGTCGTTGCTCTGCGTGAAGATCGTATCACTGCGTATGCCCTGGCCCTCAATTTGCGGCCGCGGAACCATGCTGTGGCCGAGACCGAGGAAGATATGAAAGCGCTCTTGCTGGGCGCTGCGGCCATGAATGCAGAGCCGTTGTCTTTCCTATTGCCAGTGCGGCAAGCAAGCTTCTTCCGCTGGTGTTTAAGCGAGGGGCTTCGAGCAGTCATGCCCATGACGCTGATGGCGCTGGGCGAGTATCGGGAACCCAACGGCTGTTATATCCCGTCGGTTCTTTACTAAACGCTGCTGAGCAACAGACTCAGGCGCGCACATCTGGTCTCAGGCTCTGAAGCCTTCTTTTCACGTCTCACGCTCCACTGCGGGAAGGAGTAACCTTTTTATTACCATCAGGTACGCGAGGTAAGATAAAGGTTACCTCACTCTTCAGTCGAAAATTCCGTAAAGGAATTTTCTCGACAATTCAGCACGTTCTTTGAGAGGTTCACGGGTTACTCGTGTTGGCGCGCTCATTGCTCTAGCAGCAGTTAGCGAACTAAGGAGGGAAAGGACATGAGTAAAAAAATATTGGTGCCGCTGAAAAAGCATGACCGAATCGAGGAGATTGTTCCTTACCTGGAGGAAATCATTCAACCGGGGACGAATGTCGTCTTTCTCATCCATTATCCAGTGAACGGCTTCAAGTGGTTACAGGCGTACTGTGGGATCATGCAGTCCGGCTTAGATAACGCTCTGATGTTAAGAAAGATGGTGGAAAGTTACTCCGTGAAGACGCGCAGGCAATTAGCTCAACAAAAAGTTTTCCAGACCTGCCAGACCTTGCACCGCCTCGGAGTGAAAACGACCGTGGAGGTTTATTCGGGGAGGATAAAAAACCTGAGGAGCTACGTGCGCAATGGAGACGCGCAGCTCGTTCTCATGCGGTCTGGAATGGGGCAGCGAATCAGAAGTTTCCTACGGGGTACGGTTTCTATTTGTGGCTTGTTTAAACGGCCCTCTGCTTCATCTGTGCTCCTACTTCATCCGGGCGCACAACTCTAACAACAACGCACGAGCCAATCTGTGATTCCAACGAGGAGGCTCCAATGATTTCGAAAGAAGAAAACGACCTACTCTGCCGCACTGGCCCAGGTACACCGATGGGTAATTTGTTTCGCCGCTTCTGGCTGCCCGTCGCTCTCTCTCGCGAGCTGCCTAAGCCGGACTGTGCGCCGGTACGCATCCGCATCCTCTCCGAGGACTTGATCGCGTTCCGCGACACGGACGGGCAGGTGGGCCTGCTCGACGCCTTTTTCTGTTGCCGGGGGAACGGCCGATAATGGGCTCTTCCAAGGAAAAAATGAGGACTCGCTGAAATCGCTGAGCGAGCGGCAGCTGTGATGCGTCTGATGAGACGTGGTTTTTTTGGTAAAAGATTCGCGGCTGTTTCCTGATGATCCAAGTTTCGCAAACAAATCGTATTGACCCAAATGTGAGAATAAAATTTTCTTGACGGGTTTTTTCCGTGTGATATGTCTCGCATTGTAAAAGCCTCCCCCATCATTGAGAAGGCTTCTAGTGTGATCTGAGGCCGACGTAGAAACGCAAAACGTTTCTCGGAGGGGGAAAATGCACAGAAGAGGTTAAGGCCAGCCACTCAGGCGATTTATCACGCGAGTGCGCTGGCTTTTTTGTTGTACGGGTTGGGAAACAGATTAATGTCCCAACTCACGTCTCGATGCTTGCGTCAATACCGATTGGCGAGGTTTGCGCAAAACTACCTGAACACATTGGTAGCGAGACCACGCGAGCCTTGCCGATGGACCAGAGGAGCAGGATTAACAACGGCTCCGTAACAAGGAGGTTTATATGTCTAAGTTTCTTATTCAGGGGTCTTTTACCAGGGACGGTATTGCAGGCCTTACCAAAGAAGGGGGAACTAAGCGACGGCAAGCGGTACAGCAGTTCTTCGGTACCGTCGGCGGTAAATTGGAAACGTTATATTTCGCCTTTGGCGACACTGACGTTTTTGCGGTCGTCGATTTCCCCGACAACGTGAGCGCCGCGGCGGTTTCACTTGCCGCTAATGCTGCCGGAGCTATTCATGTCAAAGCGACGGCACTCATTACCCCGGAAGAGATGGACCAGGCCGTACAAAAAAGCGAAGGCCTTCGCCCACCGGGCGCGTAAGAAAACGGCTGTAATCCTGTGGCCGAGTTGCGAAGGTGAAGTTTCAGGCGGAAGGCGAACGCCGCAGGATTAACCGTTTCGTGGTGAGGCGGCCGGTTCTGGGTGAGTCGAAGGGAACCATCAACCGTGGACGCTATTATTACGATTCGCTATCCCCGGATTAACCGAAGCGGATCCATCACTGGCGTATCGTGACTTTCCTCGGCGCATCAATAATCCGGACCAGTATCTAGGTTTACATCGCTGTAAACGGATAGATACACGTCTCTCTGTTACTGACGGCAAACGAAAGCCACAGCTTGTACAATTTCAACGCCTTACAAAACGCAAGCCGCATGACCCGAGCTGGCATTGAGGTTGCACAGCCTGTCAGGTGAGTCGAAGTTTAGAATAGTAGTGTTTACCTTTAACGCGAACGAACTCATCGAAGGAGAGTCAGAGATTCGCTCTCTCAATGGGCGGGGTCCGTGTAATCAACACCTGCCATAAATTGTTGGAATGAACTGATTGAGGGTAGCTGTCATGCCGATCATCACAATCTATCAAGGCGCTTCTGGAGAAGGTCAGGAATTGGCCGAAACTGTGGCCGAGGCTCTTGGCTACCGTTGTGTCGGGCGTGAGGTGCTCGTTGAGGCGAGCCGGCGCTATGGGATACCCGAAGCAAAACTCAACGAGATCGTCGAGAAAGGCCCGCACTGGTGGGAGCGTCTGCTGCAAGATCTGCGGCCTTACCGGATCGCTCTTCAAGCTACGCTGTGCGAACTGGCTCACGACGGAAAATTGGTTTACCACGGCCATTTGGGTCATGAGCTTTTGCCCGGTATCGGGCATGTGCTGAAAGTACTTTTGACCGCGCCAATCGAATTTCGCATCGAACAAATTCGCGCACGGCAAAGTCTGACTGACATCGCAGCGCGCCATTATGTAGAAGAGATCGATAAGGCGCGCAGCCGGCGGCTCATGGCGATGTTCGGCACGGATTGGCGCGATCCTAATCGTTATGACCTTATTCTCAATATGGGCAAGATGCGCCGAGAGGGGGCCAAGCGTGTGATCATAGAGGCAGCGAAGCTCGAAGAGTATCAGCCCACTCCCGTATCCAACCGGGCTTTCAACGACTTCGCTCTTGGTTCCCGGGTCCATGCCACGTTATTTGCATCGCGCCCAACGTACGAGCATCGGCCGTCGAAGTTCGCGCCGAGAGCGGCCATATTCACGTTGAGGGTAGAGTGGATCAAGGATTGGAACATCAATTCGTAAAGCTAGTGAAAACTGTACCGGGTGTGACCACAGTGACATCCGATCTTTATTCCGCTCCGCCGGAAGGTTTTTTACAACCCTGAGCGACGGAGAATCAATCGCGCGTTTTTTCTTTGCGTGGCTGGCTTGCGCGATGAAATGCTTCGTTCAGTCAGGAGGAGGACACGGTGACCCGCGACGAGCTAGGGATTCTCCGTTACCTGGGAATAGTTCTTGAAGCGCGACAATAGACCTCACGTACTGCTCCGTGCGCCTTACTCGTGAGCTCAATTGATAGGTGTTACTGACTTCAAAAAATTAGTAGATGACTATGTGACAAAGACAGGCATGAATGTCCCTGAGGAGAAGCATTCAGACGAAGAGGTGGCGGAACCCGATAAAATTTCGCAGCCAATATTGGAGCTGGACCTAATGGCTGCTGGAATCACGTCGGTTGTCTGGGCCACTGGCTTCCGCTACGACCTTGATTGGGTGAAAGTACCGATTTTTGACGACACCGGCGAGCCCATTCACCGACGCGGTGTCACGAGTTTTCCTGGGATCTATTTCCTTGGGTTGAGATGGCTCTATAAGCGCAAGTCGTTCTTTCTAATCCTGGCGGGTCCCGCTGAGGACGCGGCCTACCTTGCAGAACATATCAAGACAAGGGGAAAACAGGATTGAGCATCCGCGCCGGGAATTCCACGGTGAAGGAGAGCAAGATGTCCATTGCGTCCCATAAATCAACTGTGCGTCGCTATTTCGAGGAAGTGGTGGAATATGACAACTCTCCCACGTGAAAAATGGGGACTCACTGAGATCGCTGATAGGTGGAGCGCTGGGCAAGGGTTGCGTCAGCAGATCTTTGGAGCTGCAACCGAGACGATGCTTGACGTGGCCAATGTCCAACCCGGTAGTCGAGTACTGGACGTTGCGGCCGGCACAGGTGAGTCAACGCTCATGGCAGCTCGCCGTGTCGGCCCGACGGGTTACGTGCTTGCCGCAGATATTTCCGCCAGCATGCTCAAGCTGGCGGCCGATGCGGCGCGAGACACGGGTCTCACGAATGTCGAGACGCGCGTCATGGACGCCAAGAACATTGACCTCGACGCAGACTCCTTCGACGCGGTCCTATGCCAATTAGGCCTGATGCTGTTCTCCAATCCAACGAATGTGCTACGAGCAATCCGTCGAGTACTTCGGCCAGGAGGAAAAGTTGCGGCTCTGGTGTTCTCGACGGCAGAAAATAACCCATATCAAGGTATCCCTTTGGGCGTCGCTCGCCGCTTTGGAAGCACACCGCTGCCGCTTTTCTCCCTTGGCGAAACCGATGTACTTGAGAACACGCTCAGACAGAGTGGCTTGCGCAATATCAGTGTCCGAGCGGCAAACTTTCGCCGCAATTTCTCATCCACTGCGGAGGTAATCCGAAGGTTGAAGGAAAGCGCCTTTCTTCGTGAAGCGGTCGAAACGTTAGGCGAAGCCGAGCGTGAACCGGCATGGGCCGAAATTGAGCGCCAGTTGAGCCAGTTCGAAGGACCGAACGGGGTCGAGATCCCTGGCGAGTTTCTCATTGGGGTCGGGACGAAGTAAATCGAAGTACAATCCGATCTAGAAAGAAGGGAACGACAATATGAAAGTCATTCACCACAAAGACCGACCGCTTTTGGAGTTTCCTGATGAGCCGTGGCGCCAGTCTTTGCGGTTGGCGGTGAACCGATCCGCCGGGTCGAATTCTTTGTCTGTCTGGTTAGCTGAAATGGGAGATCATCACCGAACACCGTTGCATTGGCACGATACTGAAGAAGTATTGGTCTTCCTCGAAGTCGATGGCGACGGCTTCGCGCGTGTCGGCGACGAGGAACATAAGATCGAAACCCAGACCAGCGTAGTTGTTCCGGCTGGCACCATTCATGCCTTTGGGCTGCGTAATGGAAGAGTGCTGAAGTCGGTTTCTATTCTCCCCGACGCTGACGCCGTGCCTGGGCACAGACTCTTGGAGAAGGGTGAAGAGAGCTTTGAGATGCCTGAGGCGAAAAAGAAGTGATCAAAGAGCTGCCATGATTCAGAGGAGATCGGCTTAGCAGCTTTTGATTGGAGTAATATCATGGCCCGCAATCCCGACTGGTTTCTCTTCAATAAGATTCTTGAGAGTTATGATAAGCTCAAGTTTCCAAAAGAGCCTTGCGATCGGCTCGTTGTCCACGCTGGCATCCGTGAGGGTGAGAGGGTGCTCGATGTGGCTTTACGGAACCGTTTGGGTGGCACAGAGAAAGGAGTAGACAATGGCACGAATTCGGCACATCGCGATCGCCACGCAGGACCCGGAGGCGACGGCGCGGTTCTATATCGAAGGCCTCGGCTTGAAGGAGGTAGGTAAGGTCAACTCCCCGACCGCCGAGGGCTATTACCTGAGCGACGGCCACGTAAACCTCGCGATCCTGAGGTTCAAATACGACGATCCCGCCACTACAGAGGGTGCGCTCAGGTACACCGGCATCCACCACTTCGGTGTAGAAATCGAGGACATGGAAGAGGCAAGGGCGCGGATCGAGAAGGCAGGTGCGGTACACCGTCCTTACCCGGGAACCGAAGAGATGGCTAAGCGAGGCAACGTCGAGGTCAAGTTTACGGGGCCGGACGGCGTGACGATCGACCTCTCCGAGCACGGCTGGCTCGGCACCAAGTAAATAGCCACTGCGCGGTGGGCTCCCATGTTGCCGGCTGCGGTGAGAGCACAGATCATTGCGAGACCTCTATTGGGCGAAGTAATCGTCGGCACAACGGGCGCGAGTTCCTGGCCGCCGCCGACCACTTACGATGTGCGTGAGCTGGCTAACGTCATCGAACGAGCCGTCGTCTTGGGTCAAGGCCCAAGGCCCAAGGCTTGATCCCCACGATCTTTCACCCAGGATCGTTGCGGCGCGATCGGAGTCCCGATCCGAACGCATTTCGTATCGCGACGCCATGGATGCTTATCGGAGACAGTTGGTCATGAG